>Ga0105053_10009593_pt1 | contig 12295 bp, 8 predicted proteins | sample BON01_FD_78093 | JGI IMG/M metagenome (GOLD analysis project Ga0105053, IMG submission 78093) | Freshwater microbial communities from Lake Bonney liftoff mats and glacier meltwater in Antarctica - BON-01 | ecosystem: Environmental > Aquatic > Freshwater > Ice > Glacier meltwater | place: Lake...
CAGCCCGGGCTGCCGCTCAAGAAGGGCCGCGCCGCCACCATGACCCACGACTATAAGCGCCATGGCACCACCACGCTGTTCGCCGCACTTGATGTCAAATCCGGTCATGTCACCGGGGAATGCCTGCCGCGCCACCCGCTGCCCGGCAGCGCATCTTCTTGAGATGCGCGAGAGGGGGCCAAGGAGTTTCTGAAATTCCTTCGTAGTATCGACAAGGCTGTGCCAGCGCGGAGCGACGTCCATCTGATCCTTGACAACTATGCCATCCGCACGCGAGGTGGTCCGGCACGCAAAATGCTCAAACTATGGATACTGACGCAATCGCCGCCACAAGCTGAAGTGGTTCTGCATTGAAACTCTATTAACAAAAGGAAAATGGACCACGTTCGTACGACGAATTCGCGCTTTGAAATTTGGTCGCATTGTTGGGTCCTTGCGTTGACTTGGCCGACGCCTATCTGCGACGCTTTGAGCCGCCAGCAGGTTAGCAACCGACCTGACACCATGATGCCTGAATAATTCGATGGCGCGAGACCATTTATTCGACCAATAGGCACCTCGATTTTTCTTGACCGTGCTGTGGCGGGAACGCGACTGCCGTCGAACGGTAATCCACCCCTTAAGCTATTGGTTTTATAGTAGCGGCTAACGGGTGATGAATCCCAACTGATGCAAACGCGACTGAGATCAAAACTGGATATTTCCTTCTACTCTCGCCTTCATGACCCACAGCCCGCCAAAGCTAGAGCGTCTCGCCGCGATTCTTCATGAAGACCTCGTCCAGGCACCATCGCCAACGGCTCGATCTCAAGCCTTCGATACGGCACTTTCGGATCTCGGCGGCGAACATCGGACCGAACCGAAGCCACCAAAACCGAACGGTCTCGTGGCTGACGCCGACCCCAAGCTCGTGCAGGAGATCCTCCACATTTCGGAGTGAGAGCGGAAACCGGACATACATCATCACTGCAAGCCGGATGATTTCAGGATATGACTTGAAGTATCACAAAGGGCTGCGTTCTGTCATCCAACAAAGCTAAGTCGGTGCCCTGCCCGCACCAAGTCAGTTTGGTCTGACAGCACCCATCGCATCCTTCTGGCAGAACCGCCGGAAGTAGATGCTCTCAAAGTGGACCCGCTTTAACTTCGTGCGCATTCCAATCACTCGAAGCAATCCCAACCTCTGAATGGAAAAGGTCAACATAGGTTGTCAGATGTGTGCCAGAGGTTTGCAGGGCCTTTCTCTTCGCCACAGTTGCATCCTTGTCAACAATCCCATCCTGAAAGATCACGCCGAAAACATCCTGAGCGTAATCCAGCGAAATTAGATCATCAAGTACATCCTCGAGAACAGCTTGTGGATTTCGTTCCAAGGGATCACCGTGACCGCCTGCGCCAGCTTGAATGTGAACAAACTCATCTCCACTCACAAGTGGAGTTGGGCTCATCGGACAGACGGGAAGAAGTTTCTGATCCGGCCCTGGATTGATGATATTCCATGACGGAGTGCCTGACAGGCCGCCATTCAACCCGTAGGGTTGGACCGAACGTCGGTCAGAGCGCATGACCAACTCCGCCTCGTCGGCCAGCAGTCGGTAACCACGCACTAGGGCGGCACCACCACGAAATTTTCCAGGTCCACCGGAATTGGTAACAAATGCGTATTTCGTGATCTCGACTGGATGGCGGCTTTCGAGAAGCTCGATGGGAGTATTGCCTAAGTTGGCTGCAGGATTTGAGATGCCTTCCTGACCATCATGAGATTCCATTCCACCCCAACACCCCATTAGCCCACCCGAAACTATGAACGCTCGATTGTCTGCGTCGCGCCCTGCAATGTGAGGTGCAGATGACCCACCTTCATTTGCAGCCGGAATCCTGCTGGGGAAAATCTGCGAAAACGCTCCCAATAGGGCATCGTACATTCGGAAACAAATAATCCCCCGCGCACCGCAAGCTGCAGGTTCACGGGGATTGACAATGGAGCCCAAAGGGGCTGTCACGGAGATTGCACGCATGAACCCGTCACAATTCGGAATAGGTGTTCCGATGGCGCAACGCACAGCGAGATAGCACATGGCGTGCGTTGTGGGCAAAGGCCCATTGATCGCCGCTTTGACCTGTTGCGATGTACCAGTCCAGTCCACATGAATGTGATCAACGGATACGGTTACAGTGGCACGAAAGCGGATCGGCTCAGGGTTTTCTCCGAGTCCGTCGAGAAAATCCTCAAACGCATATGTGCCATCCGGGATGGCCAAAATCTCGTTGCGGATCATCCTTTCTGCATAGTCGTGCAACTCTTCGGTGTAACGGCGAAAATCATCGCTGCCGTAGCGTTGGACCAATCGCCGAAACGCCTGTTCCCCAGTCGTGCAGGCTGCAATCTGGGCGAAAATATCGCCGATGACATCGGTAGGCATACGAGTATTGCGTTCAATAAGATCGAGGATCGCCTTGTTGAGCTTTCCTGCTTCAAATAGCTTGAGGACAGGGATGCGCAGCCCTTCCTGAAAGATATCTTCTGCGTAAACCGCCATGCCGCCTGGCGCGATACCACCCACATCGGATTGGTGTGCTAGTGTTGCGACATAGCCCTCTAGTCTGTCGTCAACGAACACAGGCTTGATGATATAGAAATCCGGAAGATGCATGCCGCCGGCACCATATGGATCGTTAAAAATAAACACGTCTCCGGGTTTCATGTCTTGACCGTGGGCCTCAACCAAATTGCGGGTCGCATGAGGAAACGAGCCCAGATGTACGGGATTAGTCAGCCCTTGGGCAATTGTGCGACCAGCGTGATCACATACAGCGGTTGAGTAATCCATAGAGTCGCGCACGATGTTTGAATACGCTGACCTCATGATAACCAAAGCCAGCTCGTCCGCGATAGAGGCCAACGCATTTTGCACAACTTCCAACGTTACGGCATCAAAACCAGTATCCATTATCGCTCTCCCTTGTTGAGAAGCAGACTTCCGTAATCGTCGAGCGCTACATACCAACCGGGCGGAACCACTGTGGTCGCATCGTATTCCTCAATAATAACAGGCCCTTCGATTGCGCTCGAGCCAAGGCTTGCCCGATCAGTTAAAATCTTGGCTTGGCGCAGACCAAGCTTAGGTCCAAAATAGGCAGTGCGTTCGCCGAAGGGTGCCATCGCTCCTTTAAAGCTTTGATGAGCCAATTCATTGACCTGATCAGAGGAAACGCGTGCAACGACCCGAATATTGACGATTTCGACAGTTTGATTGAGCGACTTATGCCCGTAGGTCCGCTCGTGTTCATTGTGAAACCGTGCAGTCAAAACAGACGTGTCTGCGATTTCTTCAGCGTTATCGGCGGACACTGTCAGTTCAAAAGCCTGTCCGGCATAACGCAGGTCTGCCTGATGCTGTGTCTTGATTCTGATTTTGGCAAAACCCTGAGATATCAGGTCATCAGTTGCTTTAGTCGACATTGATTGAAACCCATCGCGGATCAGTTCGTCTTTTATCTGCCCTAGCAGTCCTTGCATTGATCGAACGGATTCATAGGTGTTCTCAGCAACCAATAGACCATGGGCACTCAGCACTCCAGGGTTTGGTGGGACAAGGACCGAACGCACGCCCAACTCTTCTGCAATAGCCGCAGCAACGCCGGGGCCGTTGCCACCAAAGGCGACCAGTGTAAAATCACGCGGATCACGCCCTCTGTAAGTGGTCACAGATTTCACTGCCCGCACCATGTTGGTGACCGCCACTGTAAATATTCCAAAGGCGGATTCGTGCAGCGACTGCTTTAGAGTTTGGCAAATCTGCACATCAAGCGCCGCAGCAGCTGCGTCAAGATCAAGTTTTAGGGCACCGCCCACTAGGTGGTCGGGATTGAGATACCCCAACGTCAACACAGCATCCGTGAACGTAACCTGGGTCCCACCTTGCCCGTAACAGACGGGGCCCGGGATTGACCCGGCGCTTTCAGGTCCGACCTTAAGGAGACCCCCATTGTCAAACCAGACTTTGCTTCCACCGCCCGAACCAATTTCAGAAACGTCGATGAATGGTAACTTTATTGCGTAACCTGCGCCCTTGACCAGATTACTCGAAAGATTGATCCCGCCACCAACTTCGAATTCGCCAGTTTTTACGGGCTCTCCATGCTCAACGATGGATGTTTTTGCGGTTGTGCCACCGATATCAAGGGTGATGATATGGTCAAGCCCAAGCTGTTTTGCGATATGCGCAGCCGCGACAACCCCAGCGGCAGGACCTGACTCGACAAGATAAGCGGGCTTTGCTGCAGCCGCTGCCACACTCATCTGGCCACCGCCAGACTGCATGACATATAGCGGTTTTTCCAGCCCGATATCAGTCAACCGAGTCTGAAGCTGATCCAAATAGTTGGTCATTATCGGCCCAAGAAAAGCATTGACTACAGTCGTGCTCGTACGCTCGTATTCGCGTATTTCGGGCAGAATATCGTAAGAGCAGCAGATGAAAACATCGTTCGGCAGATTGCGACGCAAGATCTCCTCAACGCGCCGTTCGTGTATCGGGTTTTGGTAGGAATGCAGAAGACAGATCGCGACCGCCTCGACACCGGCTTCTTTCAATCGCTCTGCAGCGGAGACCACGCTGGCCTCGTCCAGCGGCGTCCGTATCGTTCCGTCGGCTGCAAGTCGTTCGCGAACCTCAAGCCTATAGCGTCGCGGAACAAGTGGTTTGGGTTTGCGGTAAGCGAGATTGTAAAGTTCAGGAAAGCGCACGCGACGAAACTCCAGAACATCGCGGAACCCTTCGGTCGTGATAAGACCAGTCCGCGCACCACGGTCTTCGAGAATCGCGTTGGTTGCCACAGTCGTTGCGTGTACAATGTCGCTTGCGTTCGCAAAATCCAGACCATTCTCGGAGACAAGCGCCTGTATGCCCGCTGCAACAGCCCTTCCATAATCATCGGGTGTTGATGACACTTTGCGTGTCAGGATCTTCCCATCCGAGGTTAATGCGACCACATCTGTGAAGGTACCACCAATATCGACGCCGATCCGAAATGATGGCGGACATCCGACTTTTCTGCCTGAATGGGTAGAGGCGATTGTTTTGTTCATTGTGTTTTCTCGGTCATATTTTGGGGTATTCGGATTGCGCCAAAAGGAGCGTCACAGCTTGTAGATAATGCGATCGATGAACTCCTTTGCCCTCGCAGATTTCGGGTTGGTGAAAAACACCTCGCTTTCGCTGCGCTCAATAATGCGACCTTGGTCCATGAATATAACTTCGTCTGCCGCGTCGCGGGCAAAACCCATCTCGTGCGTCACAACCAGCATCGTCATCCCGCCCGCCGCCAAGTCGCGCATGACACGAAGCACTTCAGCGATCATCTCAGGATCCAGTGCAGAGGTTGGTTCATCAAACAGCATCAGACGGGGCTCCAACGCCAGCGCGCGGGCGATTGCTGCACGCTGCTGTTGCCCCCCGGATAGCTCTGCCGGATACTTGTCCGCTTGATCAAGGATGCCGACCTGATCCAACAGTTTCTCGGCACGTTCATCAGCTGCAGCCTTGGACAGGCCTTTAACCTTGCGCGGTGCAAGCGTGACGTTATCTCTCACACTGAGATGTGGGTAAAGTTCGAAGTGCTGAAATACCATTCCAATATTGGAGCGAACAGCCGCGAGGTCGCGGGTGTTGCGCAGGCTGATACCATCAAACAGAACGTCACCCCCGGTGAAATCCTCAAGCCGGTTGATGCACCTTAGTAAAGAGCTTTTGCCAGACCCGCTGGGGCCGCAAATAACAACACAACTTCCAGAAGTAAAAGAAGTAGAAATATCATCGAGTGCCTTGTGCTTGCCGTAGTACAAATCAAGGTTCGTGATCTCGACAATTGGGGTCTTTGTCATACTCTTATTGCTTTCTTTTCAAGTCGCCGCGCCAAAGTCGATCCAGCAAAGCAGACCACGAAGTAAACTAGCGCTGCGAACAGATAGAGTTCGACTGGGCGCACCGTTCGTTCGGTCACCAAGATCGTGCTATGCAGGAACTCACGCAGACCAATCACGTAGGCAATTGTCGTGCCTTGGAAGACGATCACACATTCGGTTACCAACGCTGGCATCACATTGCGCATAGCTTGAGGCAGTACGATTAGCCGCATGGTTTGCGGGTAGGATAGCCCTGTCGACAGGGCCGCTTTAATCTGATTGCTGCCCACGGACTGGATGCCAGAGCGCACGATTTCGGCGAAATAGGCGGAAAAGAAGACCACAAAGGCAATCAAGACCGACCAGAATTCGCCGACGTGCTTACCGGTCAGCAGGGGCACTAGGAAAAAGAACCAGAACACGATTAGGATGAGCGGATTGCTGCGCAGCAGGTTCACAAAGATTGCTGAAGGATAACGGATCCATCTCCTGTGACTGATCCGCCCAATCGCGATGAAGCATGCGAGAGACAAGCTCAAGACCGTGGTGAGCGCTGCCAGTTGAAAGCTCAGTGACAAGCCCTTCATCAAGAAAGGCAGGTTATCGGTTATAACAGACCAGTCCATCTGACGCCTACCTTTTGCCGATCAGGCCGGGGATGCGAAGCGCATGTTCCAGCCAACTCATGAAAATGACGACAGATGCGGTTGTGGCCATATATGTCAGCGAAGCCACTGAATAGGCTTCGATCCCCCGAAAGGACCACGCCTCGATCGCCCGCGAGGTGTTTGTGATTTCTGCAACCCCAATGGTCAGGGTGAGGGCAGAGTTCTTAAATATCGTCAGGAATTCTGACGATATAGCCGGGATCATCACCCGGAACGCATAGGGAATGACGATGTAACGATAGGTTTGCACGTTGCTCAGCCCAGTGGAATATGCCGCGTCAAGCTGCCCTTTTGGGATCGAAGAAATACCCGAGCGGATTTGCTCAGCCACCCGTGCTGAGGTGAACAGCGATAATCCGATCAACGCCGTCAGGAATGGAACGTTGTCCATTCGGTTCCATGACAGCATCCAATCTCTTGGTAGCAGCAGAGGAAAAACAAAAAACCAGATGAATAATTGCAGTAACAGCGGAATGTTGCGAAACAATTCTACATAAGCGGATCCAAAAATACGCAGGAACCGTGAATTAGACATCCGTATCGAACCGATCAGTATTCCTAGGCCAAGGGCCAACACCCAAGCGAGCAACGATAGTTGCAATGTTGTCTGCAAACCCTCAATGATCCGGCTACGATGTGGTTCTTCCCATAGAATAGACCAATCGAAATCGTAGTTCATCTTGCGTTGCCCGATCCACTCGTAACAGTATTAGGTTTAATTTTGGACAGGGCTTCGGCCAAACGGGCAACACCCTGATTGATAACGCCAACGTCTGATTTGAAAACTAAGCGAATATACCCTTCTCCTTCCTGACCGAATGCAGATCCTGGGATTGCGGAAACGTGGGCGGTTTGAAGCAAGTGCTCGCAGATTTCGATAGATGACATGCCGAAGATCGCAAGATTTGGAAATACGAAAAAAGCGCCACTCGGCGTCGCGCAGGTGACTCCCGGTATTGCACTCAGGCCAGAAACCATGGCGTTGCGCTGCGCTGTGTACCGCTCCACGATCTTGGCGATTGGTAAGTCCCCTTCGCCAATACCTTCTCGGATGACCGCTTCTGCACCGGCTTGCGCAAAAGATGTTGGACAGGTCACAGCATGGGCATGTACCAAGGCAATCTTTGCCATCAGCGGGGCCGCTGCCGCTGCCCAGCCAACGCGCCAACCGGCCATGTTGTAGATTTTGCTGACAGTCTGAACAGTGATTGTTCGGTTAAACATGCCGGGAAGCGATGCAAGGCTAGTGTGTTTGCCGCCGTCATAGACAAAATGCTCATAGGCTTCGTCCACAAGAACATGAATGTCGGCACGGATGGCAATTTCGGCAATAGCTGCGAGGTCTTCAGCGGAATGACAATGGCCTCCAGGATTGTGCGGGTTGCACAAAAGCAAAAGTCGGGTTTTCGGCGTCATGAAGCTTTCCAGATTTTCAATCGGAAGCCGAAAGCCATTCTCCGCTTTCATTGGTATAGGTACAGGTACGCCGCCAGCCAGACGAATGAGAGGCTCGAACCCGACATAGGCCGGGTCTTCGATTAGAACTTCGTCTCCGGTTCCCACAAGTGCGAGCATCGACGCAAATATGGCCTCTTTGGCACCCAAGGTCACGACAATCTCGGTGCTCGGATCGGCTGTGATGCCGTTCTCTTTGGCCAGCTTGTCGGCGATCACCTGGCGCAGACTAGGAAGCCCGCGGGTGTCAGTGTATGAAGATCCCGCCGCTGACTGCATCATTCTAGCCGCTGCATCCATTGCAATCGTGGGCGTAGCCCCTTGTTGCCCGAAATCTATGATGTCCATGCCGGATGCCCGAAGGTCACGGACTTTTGCAATTACGCTGTGAGAGGCAGGTGCGCCAAGCGTCGATATGCGGTCGGCAAACTGGCTTTCCATCTTCTGTCCGATACATTCAGAGTTGACTACAGACGAACTGGCCTGGCACTTGCTAAGTGGTGTCAGGCAGAGGGAAACCCGACGACGAGCTCCCCTCTAACTTTCTCTTTGAGGCCTTATGTGTCGTCTAGAAATGTCTCACTGCCAAAGGGGCACTGGCTCGAGATCAGGCTTCGCAACGGGTCCGATTGTACGCGCACGTATCCGGCCTTGGGGCTGTCGCCAAGAAACCATTCTGAGTAGAGCTCATCATAGCCACCCGTCACTATGAAATAACACATTGACTGATTGACCATGTCTCTCCAGTTGGAGTCATTTTCGGGCAAGATGATCCCTTGGTTGATACAAAAAATGTCAGGCCCGCGCACCGCCCATCGTTCAGGCTCAGGTGCTCTCATCATTAGGCCGATCAATGCGTCATCCATCGTCACGTGCGCATCCGTTTTACCCTGACTCAGGGAAACAAAGCCGGATGAGTGCTTGTCAGACGTGATCAATTGAGCCGGTGGGTTCAACTCGCCCGATGCGTTCATTGCGGTGATTAAACGCTCTTCGACGCTTCCGGCGTTTACGCCAACACGCTTGCCGGCAAGATCTTGGGTTGTTTCAATTCCGCTGTCAACCGCCACGAGTTTCTTGACGCATACCGCATTGTTAACAAGGGAAAAGTCGACTACCTCCTCTCGGGCCACGGTTTGACCCGTGGTGCCTAATACCCAGTCAAGGCTACCATTCACGACCAGAGGAATGCGGGTTTGCGCGGTGACCGGCTTGAATTCGAGCTCAATTTCAAGATCTAGTTTCTGTTCGATTAGACCGTGAAGAGCACGGTTCAGGTCGATGGCCCATCCCTCATACTCTCCATCGCTGTTCACATAGGCATAAGGTACTTGCGACTCGCGCGTGCCAATCACGAGTTTTTGTTCGGCGACAACTCTGTCCAGTACGCTCTGTGCGACCGCGCCAGTTGACATTGACGCAAGCGCCATCGCCACTGCCACGGGAACGACTGAAGCTTTTAGTGAAAATTTACTCATCAGTTAAGCCCTCCATGCTACGTTTTTCTTTAATCATTTAACGTTATATTGCGAATCACGTTGCGACAAACGCAAAAACTTGCATCTAGGCTTGAATTTAGCTCAACTCGATGTAAAAATATTCTTAGTCTTAGACCCCGCATGTAGGAGCATGAAAATGCAGCGCCCCCCTTTGCGCACCTTGTCTTTTTTTGAAGCTGCCGCGAGATGTGGCAGCTTTCGGATTGCGGCGCAGGAACTGCACATAACCACCTCGGCGGTCAGCCATCAAATTCGGAAACTGGAGACGTTTGTCGGCAAACCTCTTTTCGTCCGACACAGCCGTGGTGTCAAACTGACGATCGAGGGTACCGCATATTTTGAGGCAATCCGTGCCGCTTACGAAAGGATTGATGAGGGGACGAACAAAGTTTGTCGCAATAGCTCTCGTGAAACCTTGACGATCCGCTGTGGCGTAAGCTTTGGTCTGCGCTGGCTTTTGCCACGCATCCAATTGTTCATTTCACAGTATCCTGATATCGACCTGCAGATATATACACCTACAGCATTCCATGAAGCGCCCATGCCTCCGATTGATGTGGAAATCCGATATGGGCCAGTGATCGAAACTGGGCTTTGTGTTGAACCTTTGTTGGAAGAAACTATTTTACCTTTGTGCAGCCCTGCACTTATTAAAGATCGGAATATACTCCGTGAACCCGGGGACTTATTTGCTTTTAGGCTAATTGATTCAGAGGTCAGTGTCGTTAATTGGGCGCAATTTATTAGTATAAACCGCATCCCGCTCTTGAATTACTCAACTTTGAAATTTGACAACATCCTTTTAGGGTTACAAGCGGCTGTTAGCGGCCTTGGCATCGCGCTTGAAGGAGATTTCTTGGCCGGCGAAGACCTCGCCGCCGGTCGAGTCATAGTTCCCCCAGCATTGCGCCAATTGGCAATCCGCCGATCTCTACGAAGCTTTGTCGTGCAGGAGCCAAATTCGGGTGTGGATAAGATAATCATTTTCCGAGACTGGCTTTTTGAAATGCTTTCTGAAGACGCCCACCACCACGACTTTCCCTCCCATGTTTAGCGACACTTGCCTGCCTTCATGGGATTGATTTCGGTAGGGGCCAGAATAGTATCATAAAAGGATTTCCCGACGCCGCTTCATGATTTCTAGAATGGTGTTTTTTCTGGTGCCGAGATCACCTGCGATCCATAGATATGATTGACCGTTGAGTTATGCCCAAAAGTTGGTGACGGTGTGATTAGGCGGCGTTTTGAAGTTGCTTGATCCCGTCCTTGAACTCAACCCCTTGAATGACTTCTGGCAGCCGATTTGTTCCGGAGAGTTTTCGCCATTTCTTCCTGGCTAACATCATCAGCTTGAAGACCATGGACAGGGCCGTTTTGCGGCTCAGGCAGCCCTTGGTCTTGCGGGTTCGGTTGCGGACTGTGGCAAAGACGCTTGTCTTATGAAGATCCCAGCTTTTGTGCGAAACAAGAGCCACAGATCAGCATTTTAAAATGCTGATCTGTGGTGGTGGTTGGATCGTAAGACGCTTGGTCTTTGAGGACCGTTCGAGAGTAAGATCAGCCACCACCTTCGCCAAAGGCCTGAACGGATACAGAGCGGCACGAAGCCCTCTAGGACAAGCATAGGATATGACGAAGATGACAGATGATCCCGCATTCCCCAAGTAACTTGACGATTTCGCGCCTTCGACAGTCGATAATATGTTATACTTCAGCATGTTAATTAGGCTGAAGGTGGCGGATTATGGATCACCCAGAGGGTGCAGATGAAACGGGTGATGGGCGGCTTGGTTTTGACCGCCGGGTGCGGCTGGAATTCCGCGGCACGCAGCTCAGTTCCGACGGCGGTCTGCTGGTGATCCGCGAGTTGGATGACGTGCTCGGGCTGTCTGATCTTGCGTCGGGTGCGCTCAATGACAACCGCAAGGGCAAGAACACCGTCCACCGGCTCGACGGGCTGTTCCGGCAATCCGTCTATGGGCGGCTGGCGGGCTACGAAGACGTCAATGATGCCGACCGGCTGGCCCTTGATCCGGTGATGCGCCAAGTCGTGGGCGGGCGCGCGGTCGATGCCCAGGCGGCGTCGGCCTCGCAGATGGGGCGCTTCGAGACCGATACACTGGCCATGCCCGAGAACCGGGCGGCGCTGGCCGATCTGAATGGCCAGTGGATTGACCGCTTTCATGATCGCAACGGGCTGAAGTACATCGTGCTGGACATGGATAGTTCCGTCAGCCCGACCCATGGTGATCAGGAAGGCACGGCCTGGAACGGGCATTTCGACTGCACCGGCTACCACCCGAACTTCTTGTTTAACCAGTTTGGCATGCTGGAGCGCTGCGCCCTGCGCAACGGCAATGTTCACAGCGCCGACGGTTGGCAGGATGTGCTCGATCCTGTCATCGCCCGATATGCCAAACGTGACCTCATGCGCTTCTTCCGCGCCGACGCCGCCTATGCGATCCCTGCGATCTACGCCCGACTGGAGGAAACCGGCTACTTCTACGCCATTCGGCTGCCCTCCAATGCCGTGCTCAAGGAGAAGATAGCACATCGGCTGACCCGCCCCGTAGGCCGTCCCTCGCAAACCAAGGTCAAGCGGTTCTACGAGGACTTCGAGTATCAGGCGCAAAGCTGGGACAAGCCCCGCCGTGTCATCGCCAAGATCGAATGGCATCCGGGCGAGCTGTTCCCGCGCGTTGGTTTCATCGTCACCAACCTGCCCATGGAGCCAGACTGGGTGGTGCGCTTCTACAACCAGCGCG
>Ga0105053_10009597_pt1 | contig 12292 bp, 18 predicted proteins | sample BON01_FD_78093 | JGI IMG/M metagenome (GOLD analysis project Ga0105053, IMG submission 78093) | Freshwater microbial communities from Lake Bonney liftoff mats and glacier meltwater in Antarctica - BON-01 | ecosystem: Environmental > Aquatic > Freshwater > Ice > Glacier meltwater | place: Lake...
ATTTGCCGTCGATTTGCCGAACTCAGTGACCTGCGGGAATCGAAATGAGACACTGAAATATCCTGGGAGATTCCACCGAGATACTGAAAGGTATTTTCGAAAAACAGGAACAATTTTCGAAAATAATCGTTTTCGCCAAATTTGATCGATAATCAGTCCTCTCTATAAATAACGAAATTTCAGTCCGGAAATCCAACAATACAACACACTGGTACCATAGTGGTACCACCAGCTGACCACTGATACAAAGGTTGTAGATTCAATACTCCGTGACGCTATGGAATAACTCTCAATTTATGAATAATACTTTGGATTTTTTTAGTCAAAACTTCATATTTGCAAAAATTTAATGTAAAAATTACCTGTGAGAGCTTGTTTGTTCCTGAGGGATTCGATCTATGAACCTTTGCTTGTTTGTTCCTGAGAGATTCGATCTATGAACCTTTGGTAATGACGACGTTATTACCGCCTGCCGATATTGTATGACACAATTTCTGTGTGCAATGAGAATGAACTTGGGTTACTTATATCAGCAATGTATTATCGAACAAAACGATTCTTTTCGATATGTTCGACTTTTGATGTCAACTTGTAGTGATTCGATTTGTGAAAACACTTTCGAAACGTCGCATGTTCGTTTCATCCATGAAAATTTCAGCGTGTTGATTACTACACCGCTTGACCAAATTCAACAAAATCTGTTGAGAAAAGAGACCTACCAAAACACGGCCAAACCTGGGGACATCGTTTTGCAGACGTGATTTGAAGAATACCCAGCCCCACCTTAATACAAGAAATAAAACAATGATGAAGAAAACATAACATGTATGAACACTATTGAAAACACTGATAATGAAAATCGGAAATAAGTGTGTAAAGAAACAAAAGCTCGATAAATCAGATACGTAAAAAACATAAATAAAAAAAGTGACCAATCGTAACTTGAGTTACATTTCTTATGTGATGTACTCTTGAGTACATCACATAAAAAATAGAATAAATAAAGACATGATCGAATACATACGATAAGCTGTAAAAAATAAGTGTTGTTTCCTGCGTGTGTTCTTCATCCATGTTCCGTGTTTCTTGATGTGTATTTTGTTCTATTTCACTGATTATATGTACACACAATTGCCTTGAAGTCCGAGGTCCATTGCGGTAGTGCCTTCAAGCCAGGCGCTTCCGGGCTTCCCTATTACTGCACACTACCTGTGTGCGTTCCTGATGTAATTGGCGCGCTAGCTGTGTGGCAACAAAACACACAAAAAACAAAAAAATAAGAGACTAAGTAAGGATTCTCGGGTTTTGATACTAATGGACAAACAAACAAACGAACTCTGAGGCTCTGGTCCTCCGGTCCGGAACAGTTTCTTGGGTTCTAAGTGGTTATGATGATGATGACTGCTTTTATTACTTTCAAAAGTAGTTTAGTACCAATCAGGTGTTCGCCATCTCCTTGACTTGATGATCCAGTGATTGATTGGGTCTTTTAACCTCGAAGAAAAAGAAGGAAAAGGGGCAACTTCAACGAGTCTTATCACTCCTTGGGCGGCGTTTCGTTTCTTGGTAGTTAGGGGGACTTGATTGTTGCCAACGTGACCTGTGAGCCCCGAGGATGCATGCCAGCCCACAAACATTGCACAGGTGTCGTCGGTTCGGTTGGTTGGTTTTTATCGACTGGTCAGTCAGTCACAGTCAATATCCGAGTCCACAGTCGACGTCGATTCACCTAGGACCAGTCCTACGGGAGAACATGGTTGATATGGACGGTCGATGCCGATCCACCTAGTCTTACCGGAGAATACGGTCAAGTCGATATCCACAGTCAATTCAATCCATAGTACCAAAAAATCGGTCGATATCAATCGTCCATGTGGATTCATACAAAAAAAATTGATTGACAGTCAAAATACCATCGAAGCGAACATATACTCACTACGACCTCACGTGCAAGCGTGGCTCAGTCGGTCGGAGCGAGGGACTGTTAATCCCCAGGTCGTCGGTTTGATCCCATCTAAAACACGAAAACTCAAATTCCCATGAATTAGAACTGCATAGACCTTCAATCGAGAGTACTAAACTACTGTTGCAAGTAATAAAATCATTGTCATCAACAAAATTGTCGACGTTGAGTCTGCGCACCCATGCTTCATGACGCAAACAGATCCAAACGATTAACTCGGACGTTCTCTTTTGTTCACCGTGACCTACTTCAAGCGCTGTTCACAATACAACACGCACACCGACAGAAACCACAATAGACATGGATTCAAGAGTGTATAAAGGAGGTGTTGATTGTGCAAAAAAAATGTTTTACTTATTGAATGAATTCTCGGTTTCCCCCCCCCCCCCATGTGTGTGTTTGTGCGTAAACGTGTGTTTGTGCGCGAACGTTCAGTACACAACTTCGGGTGTCAAGCCAACGAGTCAGCCCATATTTGCTGAAAAACACAGAAACGCTCGGCCTTGCGTCGTCGGCACATGAATCGTTCTCAAGCCAACAAGTCAGTCCATATTTGCTCAAAAACACAGAAATGATCAGCCTTGCGCCGTCGGCACATGAATCGTTATCTTGTATGCAGACATGAACGACCTGTCAGGTCTGGTCCTGAAGTGTACTTTCTGTAAGAATCAAAATGAATTGCTACTGGAGATAACAGAAATTGATTTGGTGCATACACCGAATCTTTCATCGTTGAAGATCGGACCTCATACCCAAAAAACAAACACAATCTAGGACATATGCTGTTAATAAGAATTCATCCCCGGTGATCTAAGACGGTTCCATTTTAAGGCACTGTCTCTGACTCGTTTCTGGGAGCATACTGCCAGGCTCTACCTCAAGGCGCGGAGTCTCCGTGACAGAGGAAATCGAACCTTTTCCCCTTTTTTTACCGTCACAGAACAACCATGAAGATTTGAAAAACGTGACATTAGTGGCGAGTGAGAAACTCTTTTGGCGATTTTTTGTCTTATCGTGCTCTCTGGAAAAAGAGAGTCTGCACTCCAAAAAGAAATCTCGTCAAGTGCGATTGGATTGCGTGGCGGTTTTGGGCGTGATTTATTTGATGTGAAGTGAAATAGCAAGTTTTCAGACACATGACAGTATGCAATACGAATAAGTAAAATACAATAAATGTGTCCGTCTTCCAGACTCTGGGGGAGGGTCTTGGATTGTGATTCCCAGTTTACCATCCTGAGTCCACCATCGTCCGACGGGCCCCAGCTTTGACGCTTTAAAAGCGTGTGTTCCTCTATCTATCTCCTCACACGTGCAAATTGTGCCCAATGTTCTCACTCGTTCCCTCTGTAGTTGGCCTCGTACCTCCTGGCATCTGCTGGAAGAAGGACACAATCACCAGACTGTGCGCTTCGCATATCTGTTTCAAATGATCGGCGAAGAGTTTGTCTTTCTGTCCTTTCTGTACATCAAGCCTTTTGAGCTTGGTGTAGAAGTCGCTCTCATCCACCGATCCGTGGTTACCCACCACAACGTTAATCTGCTCAAATTCCAACTCCGGAGCAGCAGCTTTGAGCGCACCGATGATGCTTTTGTGCTGCTCATTTGCTTCTGCGTCTTTCACCTCTATGAGCCCCTCGTCCCTATCTGTCGACCGTTTAAATTGTAAAATATATACGATCTTCAGAGCTTCATTTGTTGCGACCCCATCCTGTCATCTGCCCCAGAAACGATTTACGAAGAAAGACCCTGGATCGAGGTTGTACCGTGTCTCTTAACTTTTTTTGACAGGTATTGTCTCCTCTATATCCTGTGCCAGTGCCTTCTCCGCCAGCTCTTCCTTGCTGCAGATTCTTAGAAACTCTTCTTGTCGCCACAGCGTGCTCATGTAACTTTCTTTGTCAAGCGTGACAAACTTGAGCTTACTTTTTGGCTTTTGTGCAGCGTGCATGCTGTCATACAGGTGCCTCCAGATGGAGTGGTGGGAAGCCATAACTGTTGTTGCCATTCCTTTGCAGCTTGCACTGTTGATGTGACCGTGTGTTTCATCCGCTAGACTATTGGTGCTCTCACCTCGGGCCTCTCGCGCTATTGAGCACAGCCGACACCCTGCTGATTGCATCTTGCTTATTTTGGTCAGAAATCTGGCTGTTGGCGTATATCCTGCAATTGCTATCCCCAATCGTCTCCTTCACTGCCATGGGATTTTTTTTGTCAATCAGATACTTCCCCAGCATAAACCTTCCTGCATCCTGTCCAAGTCAGCATGAAGTCTGCTACCCATGTACCGTAGAAAGGCTGGTGGATGCCTCCCCTTTTTTTGTTCTCCTTGATACACGTCTTTTTGAAATCCTCCTCATCCATCCATGTACCATGCTGTAGAGCCGTTACCATTCTCGGATCATAGCTTACACACACTTGACTCATCGTCTTTGTTTGCTGATCTGTTCCCAAGCTCCTGTCACACGATCCCAGTGCTTGTGCACCTCCTCTTCTGCTGATCTTTGTCTAATCGCCTTCCGCACCCCTCTGTTCCACGTCGACTTTCGATCTTCATAGCTCACTGTACCTCCCTTCTGGCGAGGCTCTTGCTATGTGAAAACTGCTCAATTTGTCCTGTCGTGCCATTCCGTGGGAACATCTTTCAAGTTGCCTGAAATAGCCTTGTCTACTTGGATGTCGGCTTCTTCATTTGCAGGTTCTCCTCGATGTGCATTCACCTTGACCAGAAACGTCGCTGCTCCTGCTGTTGTTCTTTGCTTCTAATAAAATGTCTGCGTCCGGCGCTCCTAATAACGTCGCTTTTCCGTCTTCACCTACCCGTCTATTTACAGCTTTCAGCAGGGCTTGGTTGTTGCACAAATACAGCATGGGTTTTATTACAGGGGTGCCGCATAATGCCAAGACAAAGGCCGCTAGTTCCGGATGGTTCGAGCTGGATCCTTCCTCTTCGCTCCCCACCTTCCTCTGCTGCCTTTTCCTTTGTTTCCACAGGTTCACATACCCCGCTCCCATTTTCCCCCCCTTTTGTTTAGATCCATCACCCGCTGTGGCTGTGCCTCGGAAACCGTAACCTCTTAATCTGCTGATCTCTGTGCCCATCCAGTATTTCCGCTCGATACCTGTCAGTCGTACTTGACATTCATCCTTTCCGCCCGACGCCCTCGCTGCTGTCAACAAAGTCTGAATTTGTTTCGTTCCGACAATGAGATCTTTGTGAACCCAGCATGAAGCGTGATCCTTGCTCACTGTCATTTTGATGTTGCCTTGCTTCCACCACGACCTGTATCGTACGCTGTGCCCGCGAAGTGCCTTCTTTTGGCTCCCGTTCTTTTTGTTCTTTTCCTCTTTCGATTTTGTTTCATCATACTTGAAGAAACAAAAAATTCCCGCTGAGCTCATATGAGCGGATTTCCTCCGCCCCTATTTCTGACTTGCACCACACGACCCAGTCGTGCATCGTGCTCCCCTTTTCCAGCCAACTTTCCTTTTCTTGTTCTGATAGACTCTCCCATGCATCAACAAATTACACGAGTATTTATATGTCGCTTAACAAAACATCATATGTCGTATAAGGCCTTTTACGACATATATATGTTTTATAACACTATGTGTCGTTGTGATGTTGTTTAAGGCTTATCTAATACATTTATGTTTCTCATCCGACATATGTATGTTTCTTAAAGAACATATTTTTTAAACGACATATTCTGTTCAACAACATATAATACTAAACAACATATTTTCTTCAACAACATATATATGTTTTTAAACAACATATATATGTCATCTAATATTATCGGACATATATATGTCACGTATCCTTTAACAACGTATATGTGATCCGTGTGTGACACATTCTTGCATCTTCCCGCATCCATCACGCCTTTCTTGGCGCTCTCAGCGGACCAATCAGTAGTTCAATGGGCGTGCCAATTTGTTGTTTCTTCAAAAAAAATTAACTGTACTACCTCGACTCCGTTCTTCCAGTGAGATGATGTTGCTACCTCCTGTGTACACGTGCCTCAATGGTGTTGCTCTTGCGCAACACTCAGAGGCGACTCTGACGCCTAGGGTGATACATAGTGTTTGAGTGTGTGTGTGTACGTGGTGAATGTGATCACTACTCCTCTCGCAAAACAATTGCACTCCGCACTCCCTCGACTCGGGTCTCAGTAATCCTGGTCGAATTTGAATCGACGCACACCGAAGCAGGGCTTGTCGGCATGGGCAGCCTTGTAGCTTGATTTGAAGCGTGTGTACGCATCGCAGGAGACTTCCCACAGTAGTGGCCTCAGAGCGATTTGTCTCAGTTTGAGCCACTGGTCGGAACTCGCGCCTTTTTGTTTTGCAAGAGTATCCTCTCGTGTCTGCCAAGCGAATGCGTCACGCCCTGCCTGCCTGACCTCCTTGAGTTTCGCCGTGCACGATGCGTTCCATGGTTCGCAGACCTCCTCGCATTTATTCTGATTGCCATCAGCGTCAATAGTGAATTTCAACATTTTCTCAGTTCAGCCTTTCTTCTTGGCAAAGTCCCATTCTGATGCTTCCCACACCATTTCAAAAAAGACCGCCCGATCCTGTCACACAAAACAAGTTCAGAACAGTAATGATACAACGGTACATGTACAAACATCCCAAGTGGACGGACCATATTACGCAACTTTTTGTTGGTGGATTATATATTGTTTATATATTGTTGGATTATATATTGTTGAGCAAGGCGTGCCAAGCTATAATGTTTTACGACAACTTTATTTCTGAAAGGTCACGGCCTTTGAGATCAAACCGTTATCAGCTGGATGAATCCTCCTCCTCAAGAGGCATAGAGAAAACTTCCGCCGGATTCCATCATCCCCGCTGCCTTGCAGTGAGGGGGATTCAGAACCACGTACGCGTATGAAATATGTGCAAGTAACATAACCGTTATGGCGAAATAGGGCATGTCAATCAGACAACCAAAATAGCACATATATATATAATAGGCACTGTGATAAGCGCTTACAGATGGCAGTAACAAACATCTCATGTAAAATTTAAGCTCACTCAACCATGATAGTGCACGATGGAGCTGGAAAGCCACTCGAGGCAAACCCTTGGTGAAGATGTCCGCCGGCTTATACTCACCTGCGATCTTATAGAGTTTCACCTTAGGCTTGTCCCCCGCAGCAAACTTCTTGACTCGATGGACGCGAGTGTCGATATGCTTGGCGTGCGCATACATGCCACTTCCTTTGATGAGAAAGATACATACATTCTTATCTTGCGCTATGAGGTTAGGCGCCGTCTGCTGATATCTTAGAAGCTCCATTATGCGCCTTAGATACACGCAATCGAGCGCGCATTGTGACACGCTCTCCGTGCTACTAATGGCGGTGACTGGCTGACGCTTTGATGACCATGCTATCATTGCTCCAGCGAGCATGATAGCCCATCCGCCGACACTCCTGCGATCATCGGCTCCAGCGTGATCTGCATCCGCGCTGGCTGAGAGCTGATTAGGACCTGTCTCCACCCAACTGACAGCAGACTAGAATCCATAGCGCCTCGCTTGTAGGTGATACCTAGAGATCGGGTGCCAGCCAGATAGTGCAGGTTCTTCTTGGCCGCAATTATGTGTGTGGGCCCTGGATTCGACATGAACCTGGCGCATTGATTAACTGCAAAGCTGCCGACCCCGCGAGTGAAGCAGGTCAGATACATGCACGCTCGAATGAGCTGCTGATAATTCTGCACCACCTCAGCATCTCTCTTGTCCAGCGGCGGGCTGTTCGAATCAGCCAAGTGCAGATTTGTCCCGCATGGAGTGTCGACAGGCGTGCAATCACTCATCTGGAATCATTTGATCACGTCATTGCAATACTGCTCCTGACTGAGCCGCACTATGCCTTTTTTACGATCTTGCTCGACCTTGCCGCCCAGAAACCACTTGAGCTCCCTGCTGTCGCTGAGATCAAAATCCTTGCTCATAGCAGCAATGAATTCCTTGTACATGGCTTCGTCACTACAAGCCAACAGTCCATCATCCACATAAATACTCAGGAGAATCTTGGATTGAGTCCCATCGTTTTTGTTGACGTTTTTGACAAACGAGACTCCATCGTTGTCTACGTTAACAAAGCCGTAGTCGAGCATCCATTTAACAACAACACATCTGATTCCAGCCATAAGCAGCTTGCTTCAGGCCATAGATGAGGCGTCGGCACTGCAGCACCTTGGCTTTAGGCAGCCTGTATTTGCCAGGCAAATTGATATAGACTCTTTCCTTACACTCACCTAGAAGGAAGGCTCCTTTCACATCGAATTGATACAGTGTCAGTCCTTCTTGAGCTGCTATGGCACAAATTGATCGTATGCAGCTAAACTTTGACGTGGGCGCAAATTTGTCACCATGGGATCCTACCTCTTGCTGCTTGCCGTCGGCGTTGTAGCGTGCGCGATACTCCAGGACATTTCCGTCGCCATCCTTCTTGATCTTGAAAGACATGCAGCAGTTAATGCTCTTATGGCCAGGAGGAATGTCATTCTAATCCACAATTGAGAACGCGCCCATATCAAACAGCTTTTTGATCTCCTTGTCGCAGGCCTCTGCCCGAAGGTGCTCGTCGGGTCTGCCCTTGATATCATAGTAACTGCGAGGAACGGGACGCAATCCTGCAAACTGCTGGCCGTGCTCGTCACAGGTCATGGCTGTCCAAATTATGCCTATCAGAGCAGCGCCCAACGTGTTGGAGCTTTACTGCATTCTTATCTTGCCACCAGGCATTCTGGTCGCAGTGCTCCTCACAGCTGAGCAAAGATGATCAGTGGCAAGCCCAAGTAGGCCCTTGTTTTCACCTCCAACTATCTCACCAAGTGTCTTGTGACATCTGTGCTGCTGCTCCAGAGCATTGTGAACATGCCAAGCGCTAAGTTCTGCTTCATACTACTTAGTAAGTGCTCGCTCCTCCAGTTACACCTACATACCTGGGCTTGGACTCAAGGAGCACGCATTTGAACGTGTGGTTCCGTTTTGCCCTCTTGTTCTCGCGATGTTCCATGCACTATGTGGTCCTAGACACGTTGTCCTTAGGCCAGTAGCTCTCAGGAAGAACAATGTTAGCTTCCGAGCCGATGAAATACTCTGCCAAAGTGATGTTGTCTACCTGCTTGACTGTCTTGTTTCCCGCGTCTCTCCATGACGGTGCCAGAGTCCCGTGAGGAGCTGGCGGACCATTTACAAAGACGGTGTCCTGCGCCTTGTAGCTGGGAAGAAATCTTTCAGGGGCGCCGTCACTTCTCCCCACTGGTCCAGTAGTGATGGAAGGTGGCTCCCCGCTGATGCTGTATTCGTTGTCCCCGCTGCGCATGGCCTCAAGATCCAACGGACAATGCTCCTCGATGGCAGCAGGCAGCTGTAAAAGATCGTGGATGTCCCATGCAGCGCTACATGGAACGGCAGTGCTTTGTAGTCGCGCCACGATGCTGGCTGCTGTCGCATTCGGCATATCGTGGTAGTGAGACAGCTGTTCCAGCTGAATAGAGGGGGTGTAATCCTGACCATACACTCTCTGATTGGTTGTGCGAAAAGGAAAGTATGTCTCGTCAAAACGGGCGTCAACAGTGGCACATACCCGAGGGGTACGGCTGCACCCCAAAACTCTGGCGGCATCTGTGACTGCAGGAGCATCACACGAATTTTGCGGCCAATTGAGTCGACTAGCTTCTCAGCGCGTCCATTCTGAAACTACTGATGCTTGTTGGAATGCAGCTGTTCGTGCACGTTGTGCTTCTTGAGCACCTCACGCAGTTGCTGCGTGTGGTATTCAGATGCGTTGTCAGATTTGACGATGGTAGGCTTGTGGCAATCTGGTGTCTGTGAAAGCACACGATCGAAAATTTCTGGAATCTCATCTTTTGTTGCATGCACGACGGCTGTGGCATATCGGCCATTTTCAATGAACACTGAGCAGTATCTGCTGCCTCCTATGGTGGTGATCTTGCTCATGTCGAATGGATCGAAGCTCATGTCTCGAACTGTGGCGGTCTGACCAGTCGATGCGGGAGGTGCAGGATGTCGAGTGATATTAGCATGCACACAAATGTTTCATTGGCGTTTGGTGCACTTGGGCTGTGGATTAACATCTCGAGCACCAGATTTGCTCAGAACCTGCATTTTGGCATAACTTACACAGTGATTCATTCGTAAATGCATAAGCTCTTCTTCAGTCATGTCAGATACCCCAAACGCAGCTAGTGCCGAGAGAGAGAGATAATGTTGCTTATTGGAAAACCAATGGGAAGATCAATAATGATTTCCAATAGTGCCGTTCCGCTGACGGGGTAGTGCATACACACCACACGTTTTGATAAGGTCGAATGCCCTTGCTGGGCCTGTGAGTTGGTTGCTAGCAGTCATCAGATAGTACAGGTGTTGGCCTTATGAATCACTGATTGCGCTGAGCACAAGCTTATCTTGCGGTGGAACCCTCATGATTGCTTCCACTGTGACTGAGCTTCCGAAGACAGGGATTACCCTGCCCATTTGTCGAGCGACCACGCCAATCTGTACGACTCGGCAATTGTGGATGAGCAGGTGCAGGAGGCCATGGTGGAAGGCACCTGCTGGTGAGACATGCAGAATGTGCAACATAACATGTGACACCCTCCCTGATCAAGTGCTGTGCATCTGCGCGTGCCATGCTGTGTATCTAATTTCAAAAGTCCTGACCCTCTCAGTTGTACTGGGGGCAGTGGCGACACGTTGGAGGATGCCTACACCGCCCAGAACCCCACACCTAAGCTGCTTGTGCAGTTTTCAGACGCCGACCAGCATGCCGAGTCATTGCCGACGGTAGCCAGAGTACCCGTATCGAGTCTGTGCAACGATACAAGCACTGTCAACGACACATGCATTGCAAGCCAGAGCCCAGTCGGCTTCGCACACTGCCCCACTGCAATCTAAATCGGATTTGTCGAGACGACCTCATGCACCTGTGCCTGGCTGGCATGATGGAACACGTGCTCGGAGCGATGATGACACACATTCTCATGTAAGTAGAGTGCGTCCGAGCAATTCACAATGCCTTGCAGTTATTTTTGAGGACTGATGCGACGTATTCGTGGAGGGGCATGAGCTGTCTCTGCACCAGGCGAGATGGGCTGCAATTATTCCATGGAGGCTGCTGACATATTTACACCGTGTGCAGAACTTGTCACCCGGCTTGGGCTGCGCGAGCAGATGAACAAACCAGGCGTAATGCAGCAGATCAGGCTGGGTACCATGGAGGTGACGGCAAGGGCCCACAGCGAGCAGTACTACCCAAGAAGATCTGTGCCGGGTTGAGCCTGCGTAGTGTATTTGCGTCACTCGCTGCTTTTCTCGTGTCAACTGGTTTGCGGACGTGGGTTTCCTTGGCTGTGCTGCGTGCATAGAAAGGGAGACAGTACCAGTCTACAAAGGACACGGGATTGACTGCATATAACTTTGGCTCCATCACAGCCGACAAGATGGAAGCCCTTTACGTCACGTTGTGTTGTGTGTTGCCTCACCCCGTAGATTGTGAACTGCGGTCTTCCAGCAGGGAGACAGCAGGATCCCCCGCAAGCAGTTGTTGAACATTCAATACCAGATATGTCTGTTGCGTGTGGCCGTCTGCTGACATGGTACAGTAATGTGCAGCGGCGCAGCATGACGTATTCCATGATTATGGAAAACTGAAAGGAGGGAGTGGCTGTCTTGCAGTGCTTGCAGGACACAAATCCCATTCGCAACACATCTCTCAAGCAATGGGTGGCCCATGTGCTCAAGGAAGAGTCAGTGGACTGCGCAAGTGAAGGCTCCGAGGAAGAAGAGAGCGCCAAACCCACCAAGCAGTGGGGAAAACAAACGTACTACAGGCCGGCCAAATGTTAATTAATGGATTAATTAATTGATTAATTAAAAAATTAATGAATGAATTAATTAATTAATTGATTAATTAATTAATTAATTCAATAATGAATTAAAAGAAGAAGATTCTGAGCTGAGATTCGTGGAATAGTTTTCTTACTGCATTAACAGGACAGAGGTCCCAATCAGGACATAGTCACTATGTCCTGATTGGGACCTCTGTCCTGTTAATGTTTTTCGTTTGCACGTCGTTTCTTCGCGTGTCCTCCAAAACCTTTGGCACAGTAATGGTCCTGAGCCGAAGGTCCACTTTTTGCCTGCTGGAGTCGAAGTCACGTCAAGTCCTGTCTTCTGTCCATGATGATCGCCCACTTCTTTGACACACCACATTCCTCAAACAGTAACGTGTGCACAATCTCTTGCTTAATGTCTTTGTAATTAAAAAGTAATGTCCCTGTGGG
>Ga0105053_10009598_pt1 | contig 12291 bp, 8 predicted proteins | sample BON01_FD_78093 | JGI IMG/M metagenome (GOLD analysis project Ga0105053, IMG submission 78093) | Freshwater microbial communities from Lake Bonney liftoff mats and glacier meltwater in Antarctica - BON-01 | ecosystem: Environmental > Aquatic > Freshwater > Ice > Glacier meltwater | place: Lake...
ACGCGTTCCATGAAGTAGCTACTAAAGTATTTAAAAATACTTTATACATTGATGTTCCTCTCTCTGTATCACCAAAATGATCTCGCATACCTACCAAATATGTCTGCAATAGTATCCTCGTATAATTTCAAAACCGAGTTTGATTCACAGCAGGGCTCGGTTGAGTCATAGATGTCTCTCTTGCTCCATGAAAAAGGTATTGGTTTTCAAGATGGTCTATATCCGTGTTACATGTGGAAATTGTTAAAAATTGATAAATTATGATCTCGAATCTTTCGGCGGAGGTAGATGGTTACAAGGAAGCAAATCGTTTATTATTAAAAATCCAACAAATACTGTATATCTCACCGACGATGAGACAACATTTCGAAGCCATTTTTTTAAGCGGAAGAACCAAAGATTGTTTGTGAAAAATGGTGCTTGAAATGGCGACTGGAAGAAATCCTTTGAAATAATCCGAAGAGAATTCAATTGAAACGAAATGACTATTTCCATTTGAACCCTCAAAATACGCTTACCCGGATAATAGCAGATCAAACCTTTACTAGATTTTTCACGACTAGTTCACCTGGAGGAACAATTTTCAATGTGGAAAACGCCCAAAGACAATTTTCAATGTCGTGTAGATGCAGCTCATGGACATTCAAAACTACCTGGTGCTTAAGAAAATGCGCCCCCTTTTCCGACGGCAGTATCTTCAACTTTGCAAAAGCACACAAGGTTTGTGACAGCTGTTGTGGGGACATGGATTGCCCAAGTTCTAACATCTGTGATTCGGCCATTTCCATGAGATCTTTGCTGCTATGAACGTACCCTAAATATCCAAATAACAGCAGCGTATTGGCAAAATCCGGAGAATCCCCGTGTACCACCATATGTTTTTTGAATAAAGTATTCAACGTATCTGACGATAGCTCAAACTGAAATTTACCAAAAGCGCGCAAAATGGTGTAGATCTCATCTCCAGTAAAACTATGAAGTACCATCACCTGTTTTTCAATTGATTCAACAAGCTCGGATGCAGGAATTAAATCCAATGCCATGAACAGTTGTAGACAATTACAAATATCACTCGGATGGAACTCTTCCATCTTCAAAAGCATCTGCTTTTCAAAATAATTAATAATCGTAAATGACAGTCCCAACTCCAACTTTGCATAAGCCCCGAATATTGTCGATATTGATTGAGGATTCAGGTCGAGCTTCATAATCTGTGATTCGATGACAAGCACAACTTCCGGTGATGGGCGAAGATCTAACTTCGCAAAAGCTCCCAAGCAGTTTGACAAGTGTCTAGAATTGTATTCCTTGATGTCGAATAGTATCTGCGTGTACACGAATTCGATAAACCATTCTGAAGGAGCGATCTGGCGTTTTGCTAGTGCCCCCAAAATGGATGATATTGCAAGTGGGCTTATATAGCCTAATTTCATCGTTCGCAATTGGATGGCATCTACCAATTCTTTTGAAAACATAAAATTAAACTTGGAAAAGGCGCTCAGCGAATTCGCGAGATTCTGGCACGTGAACTCCGGCATTTTTCCAAGCATGAGCTTCTCCAAAAACCGAAGATATTTGTCAGATGGAATTACGTGCAACTTGCCATATGCCCACAGGATATTAGATATTGCCTGAGGTTGTATCAGCATCGCTTGTTTCGTCGTGCGGACTTCTATTGCGTCAACGAGAGGACGTGAGGGACGATGATTCAAATTGGCAAACGACCACAAACAATTGGCAATTGCTTGAGGCGTGAACCTACTAATTTTCAATAAAAATTGTTGTTCTAGAAAGCTCATGTATTGATCACATGGATTCATTCCCAATTTTCCGTACGCCCACAAAATATTTGAAATGGACTGCGAGTCTATAAATTCCAATTTACGTAATGTATGCGATTCAATCGCACACACTAATTTTTTTTGAGGCACATGATTTAGTTTAGCAAAACCCCACATCACGTTTGCTATATTCTGCCAAGTAAATCTATCAAGTTGTAAAAGCATCTGATTCTCCAGACAACGACTAATTTGTTCAGGAGGTTGTACTTGCATTTTACCATAGGCCCATATGATGTTAGACACTTCCTGGGGCTCAAGCATAGGAGATAATTGTAGCACTTGCAATTCAAGTGCTTTCAAAACAGTTTTGGAAGGACTTTTTTTCAGACGGGCGAACGCCCAATACATTTGGGCCAAATTTATCGATTGGTATGACCAGCAAGTATCTACAATATGTCTCTCAATCTCCCGGAACAGAAAGCCTTCAACAGGACGTTGAACCTTTGCTAATGCCCAGAATGAGGTAGAACAATCTCTCGGCGTGTACGCACTGATTTCAGCAGCGAGATGATTTTGGAGCTTACTGTACAATGTCGTTGGGAGATTAACTTCTAGTTTAGCATAATACTGAAGAACTTGAGACATTTCCTGTGCCTTCAATTCTTTCACCAATGGTTCGATGGATTTATTCAATTTTGTAACTCCAGATTGAGAAACCCCATTCCTATTTTTGAAATTAGAAGCCAACCTTTTGTAAAGGTTCATGATATCAACGACTTGACTCTTTTTCTGGATAAGTCCTGGAATGGATTCTACGAATGTATTGAGTTCGTGCGCAGTGTCGGGATTTCGAATCATAGTTACAAACCGTCGACGACCGAGACACAACATTTCAATCGTCGATACGGTCCCCGCGTACTGGGGTGTGTGTTTCTCTTCTGAAATTAAATCACTTTGAAAATGAACTTGAAAATTGCTACTAATAATTTTAAAAACATCGAACCATTCTAGAAAACATATTTCGTAAATAAGATTAAACCATGGTAGCGTCCGAATGTTTCACTGATGTATCGCAAGATTGTTTTAGAGATTTGGCGACGCCTTTACCGATGGTACTGTTGATATGGTCATCTTGAGGTCCGTCTTCGTCATTTTCCTCCACCGGCGCAATCCCTGGAAACTTTCCTGTTCTCTGGAAAAAATAAAGCACCACATAAACTGCAAACAGCATGAAGTAGGAAGTCATGAAACGCCATTGAGTGGTTGTTTCAAAACCGCATCCCTCGCCTCCGTTGCAAACCACATACCCGTCATTACAAACAACCGTTCCAGTGTGGTTATTGTAGGCGTATATGAAAGCATTCGAATTAATAACTCCAGGACTAGAGTACAGGTTCGTGCAGTAGGTTCCATGAGGAGTAGCAAAATCTGTAAAGTTGACAGTGTCCTGATGAATTAATCCGATAGCAGCACAAAAGGCGGCGAACAGCAACCACAATCCCGCCATGAAAAAGTTGCGGTCAGTTGAGTAAGCCAGGATACTGCAAAGCACCATGGCAAAAAACATTGCGTTGGGTCCGCCCATAGCAACGTATCCCCATTGAGCATTACCATAAGCCTTCATGTTATTCTCCGTAGCCCATAAACAAATACCAGGTAGGAGGCCTGCAATAAAAACCATGTTGTGCCTTGACGGAAGTCCATTCATCGCCTCCGCACATATAATGAATCCAATGAAAGTGATCACTGGTGCGAGTGCTCCCGGAGGGAACAAGCCATTAATGAATGCAAACAAACCAAACAACGCGAAAACCAGAAAACTAGCACCATTTATCAGCGTGTAGGATGTGGTCGCTCCCATAGCTTTGAAACCAGGATGCCCAATATATACAGAACTCATCATGGGTGTACCGAATATTGCACCTATCATGGAACAAAGTCCATCAGCAACCATGGCTTCCTTGACTGGGAACCGATCACCAACTTTCGAAGCTGAAGACACATTCATTAAGGTACCGACTGCTGCTTGAATCGCGAACGGAAAGATAGTGCCAAAGTATGTAGCTACTGGTGACCAATCACTCAGTGCACTAACTCCAAGACTCGCTCCAGTCCATCCCACTTGACGGAATGTTTCCTCAAGATCCGAGTACTTGCTCTGACCTGTTGCCCATGATAGAGCAGTCCCAACTAACACAACCATGACAGTTGTAGGGATCACCCAGTATTTCACTCCACAAAAGTAACCCAATATCATGAGACCCACCGGAAGTAAGCCAGTGATTGGATCCGCGAAATTCAAAGAAATCTGACCAAGAAGCAGGAATGCAATACCGATAGTTGCTAGAGAAGACAGTAACGCCACTCGAGGAGTGGTTCTCATAATAAAGTCACCGCCAAAAGACATCAACAATCCGAGAAAACCTGCCACAAAATTCGAAAGCACACCCTGGCTCCAACTGGAATTAATTCCATTCGTAATACATGTACTAAGCACGTTTATATCTGCCTCAGTCTGGTACTTCTGGTAGCAAGTATCGAACTCTGAGCTAGCGATTGGTATTAAGATGCTGTAGCTAAACGCAAATGCAGCTGGGGTGTTGACTCCGAACGGCAGAGCTGTGGGGGCTACATTGACTTTTCTGGCGATACGCAAAGCCATCCATGTGTAGTATATGCTCCCAAATGCCAACGACAGAGCAAGCCCAACAACTGTTCGAGTGAATACATAATCTGAAATCGCAGCGGTGTTGGCTGACTGCAAATCAGGGTAAGTGCTGAACAGCGTCATGTATTCTTTGTTATAGGAGCTGTTATTCCTAGGATCGTAATTAGTCTTCAACAAAGCTGCAACGACCAAAGTAGTTCCTACGTTATTCAGGAACAACTGAGTGTATGCATCGATATCTCCCCGTCGAAAACTGATCAATTGCCATGCCGTGCAAGCTTGTTTCGCAGAAGATGGCGCATTTTTCACAGAAGACTTCATGCCCTCCATGCCTCCTTCTGCTCTCTGTTTCAAATTCGCAATCCAGGCAGTCATTGAATTGATGTTTTGAATGGATAGTGAATATTGATTTATGATTTCAACGATTTCAGCATTTTAAAAATCACGTGGATAAAAAAGTTGACGAGATATCCTATAGTAAACGATAAACAAACACTAGTAGAAAACTATGTTGTATCGCTGAACTTCGAAAAATTCGGAACATTCTGCGTTTCAATTTATTACTCACGCAATTTTGTAACCGCAATTCAATTAATTAATATAAACTTCAGGGTTAGTATTCCATGAAATGAGGGAGTTTGTTGAATAGAGTATGGAGAGGGTGCATGATAGTATACGAGTCTGGTCTGTACGTTTTCTGATTGCTATTGAAGGAAAGTACTTGCCGACATCCGTCTCCATTCACAGGATGTCACAAGTCTATATGATGAATGTACTAGCTTATTACATATTGAAAGATCGATTCATTAATTTCAGTATGTGATTTCAAGCATGCTTCTAATTTCAAAAAATAATGCAAATAAGCATACTAATGAAGCCGAATATCTATCTTCTGATGACTTATACCTTCTCGGCACCCCCCCACGTTGAACGTACTCCATGTCAAAGATTAGGTTCCAAGTATCTTCGAAATGTTGGAATCAGGCTCAAACATGCATTATCATCGTACAATTGAATCGACGAAAAAAGGTGGGAAAGCGATTGAAATCCACCTCTTCGAGAACCGAGAGCTTCACAAACTTGAGATTCATTGTCTAATTAAGTGGTCGGATGAAATATAAAGAAGAAATCCATTCTTTTCGAGGATTCGTATACTTACGAAGATAGCAATTACCGTTCGTAAACAAATACATTTAATCTTCAAGAAACCGAGTTCTGTTTTGCAACCACCTAAATTATTCATAACAATGAAGTGATAACTAATTGCTCATTTCATCTGATGTAAGAAAATCCATGACTTCTTGATTCGTAATTTTGAACAAGGAACCATCGTTAGTTAACCCGAAATTTAAGAACTCAGGAGAATCCTCAATTTCTTCTGCAACTATATCCATGGCAATTTCCTTGAGCTTCTTTTCTCGCCGATGAAATACAGATACGCTTTCTTCATACTTTTTTTGATACTCTATCAGTTTCTTGTGAGATGGCGCAAGAAGATGCTCGATTCTATGAAGTGCTTCTTTTTGAATGCCTTCGACTGGCATCACTTTCACTCTATCAAGCTCTGGGCGATCCCACGCTTTTCGACCAAAAACCAAACTCGCAATAAAGCTGCAGGTTATAGCGATAGCAAGCCCTGTTAAAAACGCCACTATCGATGTTCGGAGAAAAGTCAACTCAGAGGCTAGATCCCTTGCTTGCTCTGCTGATCGAGTTTCGGAATGCACAGTAGAGTAGTACGGCAACTTGATACTTGGTACACTGGGGAACAAGTAAGATGTTGGGAAAATACTGACATACACGCCAACGGCTGAGTTGTGATGAAATACATGGCCTGTAACTGGCTCTAGAAGGAAAACATTCATGGTATTGTTGTCAATATTCTTCATATTGGTTATCTGCGCTCGCCGATTCAGTGGCAGAGGAGCTTCTTCTTGAGGTTCTACCAATACCTGAGTCACTTGATGTGTGTCTGCAGCAAAACCATTATTGAGGTCGCCTACCTGCTGAGTAACTGCTGTGGCCTCCATCTCGGGGGTCTCACCTTGAGTGCTGTTGCATGTCAAGTAGTTTGGGTATCCAACATAAACGGGCATTTGATTGTTCAAAGCAGAGACGTTAACAAGACAGGTGACAGTTTCCCGGTCAGACAGAAACTGCTTGAATCTGTCATATTTCATTTTGAAATGCATCAAATCTAGTCCCACTGATAATGAATCATCTCCGAAACTGACACTATTGTCCAAATTAACTGCTCCGGAACCAACATGCGTATAAGGAGTGGCTCTGTAGGTCAAGTCACTCCAAATCGAGTACTCTGACTTCCACTGACTCAGCTCTGGAGAGTCTGTTAATAGAGTTCCGTCGGGTTGAAAATAGTTACCAGTTAAAAACACATCCAGCGATGGTCCTAGTTGCAGCTGGTCATGACCTGTCGTACTACTGGCTTGTCCGAATGTATTGATTGATGTTGCATCGTCAATGGCATCTAGTGCGCGAACGCCTTTCAAATACCTCGGATAAGATGAACCGTTGAAGTATGTTCTCGTGGGTACGACGTATCTTGTGTCACTAGATGTACTTTTGAAGTAAGTGCCTGGAAACACTGAGTCTCCAGCTAAGGGGAGAGATTCGATGCTAGGCGTATTCACTATTGGAGGTACCCATGCATTCTGTAGCCACATTGTGTCCACTTCAGCCATCTGTGAAAGATGAGTCCCATTCAGAAGAGAACTCTTTTGAAAATGCGAATTCATGTCCATGATAGCAGATGCGTTAGAACCTAAAGAAGCGATAGCCAGAGTGGCATCTTCAAATCCAGTCAGCAGATGAGTTCTCACAGTTTGCGTAGTAAAGATTCCTTTTCCAACATCAGTTCGACTCATAAACTGTTTCTCCGTCCAATCGCTCTTAAACAACCAATGGAGGTACTGTGCAACATCATTTAACTGAGAACAAGTGAGACCACCTACCTGCTCCGTAGCTTTCCTACAGCGACTGTCTCGAGTCCAAAGAAATTCCGAAAATGAAGAAATATCGCCATTTGTTTTTGCGTTTTCGAGCCTTATGAGATCGATGGCTGACAAGATTGGAAAAGATGACCAAGACGATGACCACAAATCCCTAAATGCATCAATAATGATTTTAGCATTGGCGATGGATCCGCTAATAGAAGCGCATGCGCCCATAGAGGGCAGCGTGCAATTGGATTGCCGTGATCCTGGGATAAGGGAGCTCCAGAGATGTTCTATTTGCTCTGCGGTAAACTCTGTAACTCCAAAAACCGGATAGCCGTCCATGTTTAATTCAAATATCTCTTGCATCGCATTGAGATCATGATTCGTCGCTGAAACGACACGGTCAAATTTATAGGTGTCCAAAAAGCATCCAAGTGTCTGGCAATCGATGTAACTATTATCTTCGCGAATCCATTCGCCGTATGATCCTGCTTGAATGTTATATATCCTATTGTGAAACCGAGTTGTGGCAATACTAGGAAGCAGTATCACCTCCATATCCTTAAATCCAAACTCGTGTTCCATCATGGCAAGGTACTTTGTGAAGCCCATGTTGATAGTTGTTATTTTGAGGTTCAAAAGGGATTCGTCACCAAGATACTCGTGATACGGTTCATGATCAACAGTCAACCAGCTACCGTCTATAACATGCCGCTTTGTCTTACGTATTCCTACTTTGAATTCAAAAGGTCCAATTTCTTCCACAATAGGAACTTGGCCTTTCAGGACACTCAGGGCATTGGTGATGTTGTACAAAAAGTATTTTTTCAACGACCGTGAAGTGTCACAGGAACTTTGTAATGTGGTAAAGTCAATAGAGAGACCGAAATATTCATCACATTCAATCCAAACGCTATCTAACTTTACGAGTGAGGCAATTGTGAATCGAAAACTGCTGAGCATAGAAGCCTTGGAGTTGGAAGCCAATATGGATAGTCCGATGGCGACACATAATAAAAGAAGCGACATAATACCGTAAAGCTTCCTGCGATGGGATAGGCGATGAAACTCTTTACTTGCGGAATGAGCGAGTTCCCTTCTTTTGAATTCTTCCTCGTGAATAATTATACTTTCTGCGAGCTCCAGAACATCCTCCTTGTACCTTTTAGTTTTCGTTTTGCAAGCTCGAATTTCCTCCAACGCATACATAATATCTTGTTTCTCCTGCCACATATTTTTGTCTATATACTTTTCCATCTTGCGATCGAACATTAGCTTTATATACTTTTTCTTCCGAGCTCGTTGCTATCATTGTCGATGAGTTTTGTCTTCATAATATTTTACATTGGGTCTTACCTTGAGCAGAGCAGATCCTTCTTCCAGCATCTTCTTTTCTTTTTCTTTTCGATTCCCAAAGTATAATTTCATGGCTGCCTCACTGTTGTCTGTGAGCTGCATCAGAGAAATCCAAATTGCTTTTTATGGTTCGTTCACTAACGGATACATTTTTGTGGAAGGTTTTTTTTGTTGGATGGAGGAAGAACCCTGCAGGTTACTTGGAGGCTCTTTTGCCTTTTTTGTACAATTCTTTTTAGCCAGTGTAGTATTCATAACCTTGTAAGTACTTCATCCTATTTGAAATTGGAGCAAGCTCAGTGCTTCAACAGGTATTTAAAATGGATCTCCGAAACTCCCAGACGGGCGAAATTCGTTTGGATATACGACAGTTTAAAACAAGGATTCGCATGTACGTATATGACATTCTGTTCCTGATTTCTTTAATGGCTCGCTCCAGCTACTGTTGCGCATGGACTGAACATCGCGATGGCTCAGATGTTTTCTTCTTCTGAAAGCAATGAGTGCCCTTGGTATTTTATGAACTATTCATTCGATGTACTATTAGGATTGCCATTGGCATATTTCTCTCTCAAGTTTGTTGAAGACGTATTGTTTCCTGATCGTCCAAAAAGCGGCGATTACGGGCGACATCAAAATCGAGTGGACCCTCAGATTTGGATATTCCAAACTTGTATTTGGGTCGCTATAACTCTATTTACAAAAATGGTTGTGGCTATTCCACTATGGGTGTTTAGAGCACCTATATCTGCATTTAGTGATGTCCTTTTCGAACCGTTAAGCCAGTCTCCTCAGTTGACCTTGTTAATTGTTATGGTAGGCTGGCCTGCCATTTGCAATTCATGGCAGTATTATGTGGTGGATAACTTTCTTAAGAAGAGTGTCAATGTTCTAGATGAGGAGTCGTATTTAATCTAAATGTTGAGTTCTTGTACAATTTTTTCGCATACCAGGTATGCATATTTTAAATACAAAAGCAGGTACAAGTTGATTTTATAACTGTTTTCATGGAGCTGCATGTTGACCCTAGCCTCTCCCTGAAGAGTGCTGCACTCTATATGTCTACGCACCGGCTGAGCGCTCTGGGACTACTTTGTCCCTCTGGCCAATTGCAGTGCATCCTCTCGGAGCAAGACCTGGTCAGACGTCCATCGAGGTTTTCGCCAGATGTGAACGCTTGGTCGTTCGCTACTGCCAATCCGGTATGCGTGGAAGATGGCGATGATCTCGTGGAGCGGTGTCTGGCTCTGATGGCAGATAGATCATTCAGACACATGCCCATTATGAGAAACGGAAAGTGTACTGGTATTCTCGACATTGCTCATGCTGTTGGTAGCGGGAAGGCCCAACGCCTGGCACATACATTGTGTTGGCCTGCGGGTAAATTGATTCGAATGCACAGCCGTATTGGTGGTGCTGTATTGGCGCTTGAACCGGATCAATCAGTAGATGAATGTATGAAACTGTTTCAATTGCATGCCAAGACAGCCATGCTGGTGTTTAGCGATCACAAGGAATTGATTGGGATTGTCACAGGTGCGTTTTATATATGTTTATTGTAAATCGATACCTTATTATGAATACAGAATCTGATATTGTGAGGAAGGTACTGGCGAAAGCAATAGATCCCGTGACTGTTGTTGTGCGGGACATTATGACCAGTAAACCTTTCACAGTAAAACCTAGTATAAATCCATTTGACGGATTGCACGAAATGATCAAACGTGGTTTTCGTCATCTTCCTGTGGAATCCATCGATGGAGGGATCATCCTCGATATCCTGACACTGGTGAAAGTGAGCTATAGAACACAACATGAGAGCTCATTGTGGACATCGGCGGGTCAAGAAAGTGATGACGATATCCCTGATCTAATCGAACCAGTGCCAGAAAAAGATCTTGAAAAGCGAGCGGTGGCGGCTATCGTGGACAATAAGTTTGAGGAAGCCGTTCGCCTATTGGGAGAAGCGATCAAGAACGCGTCGGATGAGGTGAAGCCTAGACTACTCCTTCGTAGGGGCCACGTGGTTTCATGTCTAGGGGATCTGCAGAATGCCATGAATGACTTTGAAGAATGCATGCGGCTGAGTCCCACTACGTACTACGGCGAAGCCCTCAACGGTTCGTGTGAGATTCTCATAGAAACTGGAAGGTATGAAGAGTCTGCTGCAAGAATGACCCGGGAAATGCCAATGAAGGATCGTCATCCGTGTTTGAAAGAGTTGAAAGCGGAAATGTTAAAACATAAAGATTTGGGAAGTGACCTGTTCACTAACAAAGACTTTTGCGGAGCGATTGCAGCATACACAAGTGCGATCAGGGCACATGAAGCAATGCTACGAGCCAGTGAGCTTCTTGATGACCCAATGACAGCCATTCTCTACGGTAATCGATCCGCTTGTTATCAAAGTGTGAAGGATTTCAAATATGCATTCGAAGACGCTGAGAAATCGATCAAGTGCGATCCTACCTATTGGAAGTCTTGGGTGCGCAAGTGTAACAGTCTTTTTGAAATGAAAAAGTATTCTGACTGTGGAGATGCGATAGAACAAGCCAAAAAGTGCGTCGATGTTTCGAATACTGGGGCGTATTCTAGACTAGACGAGATATCTTTGAAGTTGAAAGAAAACGAGAATCCACTTTCGTCGATCAAATCTCTTGGACAAACTCTGGCTGCTCAATTCTTGAACAACGAAAATCAATCGACAAACTAAAATTGTATTTTAAAACAAATAAGACTAAAGAAAAGACAGGGACGGAGGAACTGTTTCCTGGCATCTCAGGCTGCTCCTGGATCCGCGAATTCCGTTTTCAATATGCAAATTCAAATCAGTACGAAGCGATTCTTGAGTATCTATGCTTTGCATTAAACTCCACACGAATCCTCCAGTGAAGCAATCCCCAGCTCCACTGGTGTTTACAATCTCATGAGAGTCCATAGGCTGCACGCAATTAACGACGTTTTATTCAAGATATAACACAGAGGACTTACCACAACAGGAAAATCCAGATCCTCAATCATACCGTTTCCCTTGGCGACTACCACTAGCAAATGTTGGGCACCTCTGGTAACAACAACGTACTTGTCAAAACTAGGTACATGCATGGCTTTGGCACATTCTATGGCATCATCAAGGATTGAGTACTTGACTCCATCATTTCCACCTCGAAGCTCCGCTGCAATACTAGCAACTTCTGCTTCGTTGGGAGTCATGACAGTCACCAGCTGAATAATATGAACCGCCTTTTTGGCTTTTGATACAGAAACCGGCTCAAAAACAATGCAAGAACCTTCTGCCTTGGTACAAATATCAACCAAGGAAGAAAGAGGCACGTTGCCGTCCACCACTACCACGCTGCATTCTTCAAGATGTGATTGAGGAGCTCCCAGCTGATCCAGCACTTTCATATCTGCCACTGCTATCATAAGGTCACCATTGTTATCATTCACAGCACAGTAAGTGGCAGTCGGTGAACCTATGACAGTACTAACCATGGAAGTGTCTATACCATGTCGGTTTGCATGGTCT
>Ga0105053_10009600_pt1 | contig 12287 bp, 10 predicted proteins | sample BON01_FD_78093 | JGI IMG/M metagenome (GOLD analysis project Ga0105053, IMG submission 78093) | Freshwater microbial communities from Lake Bonney liftoff mats and glacier meltwater in Antarctica - BON-01 | ecosystem: Environmental > Aquatic > Freshwater > Ice > Glacier meltwater | place: Lake...
AGATTGTATATTTGAAAGATTTATTTCAAATGATCATGAGATATAGGAAGATTGTATATTTTCATGAACCTTTAGGGTTCAAGCAATGAAATGATGAACATCAAAATATCCTAAATCGAATACATCCGCATGAACTTCCCATTACACTATTTTAAACCAAGACCTTAATTAATTAAAATTAGAAATATTAATAAGAAGGTGCTTTGTTAGCCCAATACACTTTTTAGTTAATACGCTATTGATCGACTGTATATGCCATAGTTCAACCTAACCTGTTAAGGACAACTACACGGTTCTTGCAACTGTAGACCCTCTCTGAATCCGAATTTTGTATGGAGGTTGTTAGCTTCCGTATGCATACAGCTATAATGTTCACGGCAAGGATCTAATACGTCGTAGCCACAAACTTTAACGCAAACTTTCAAACTGAATTTTCATAGTAAAACTATAATTTAAGGATGCTCACAGGCGACTTGATTATTATATTTTGGGAAGACCAGCTGCCACAGAAACTCGTTTACTTTACCGCGTTACTAATTTCAAAGAATGTCCAATTTTGTTAATAACTATTTTACCTGGTATGTTCAAATAATTCCATTTTATGTTCAAATAGTGCGAGTCAATTTGATTAAAACGGAACTGGAGTGCAGTCAATATGGGTTCGAAGGTCAGCTTTTGCTCCTTCATATTGCTGAAAGAAAAACAAATCTGTGAACTGCCGAAGTGTTGCAGCATCCTTGGAGTCAATCGGCAGATAGAAAAAACCTTTTTGACCCCTAGCTTCACTCCACGAATTTTGAATGATCCAATATGGAACCACCTTCGGATCGTTCGGTGCGAGATCCCAGCCCACAACATTGACTTGGTGATTCAGGTTTGGATAAGAACCTGATGAGTGCTTAGGAGGCGATCCTTGTAATGCAGCTCCTCGGACAATCATGCGGGTTGGACCGTACGCCAAGATCCCATATGCTTGTCTCGAGATTGGATCCAGAGTTGCATTTCCGACACTTGATGGAAAACCATGACGCCTGCAAATATTCTTGATGCCATTGTTCGAAGGGATTCGAAATTCTCCACCTTGTTTCATGTCGCTGCACTTGAATGGGTTCAAGGAGGAATCAGAATTTCGCAGTGTCTTATAAAACGCTTGACATTGGGCCTGGACTTGGGGTGATCCGTACTTTGACGTTGTCCGTTGTTTCGCGTCACAATTTTGGTTACTCCATTGGGCATTAATGCCGTACTGATATACATCACAATTAGTTCCGAATGATGTGTCCTTGTACTTGCAAGGGTCAGCAGAGGTATCGTGATTTTGAAGCTTCCCATCCAGTATTTGATTGGCTGATTTACTGGAGCCTAATAGTGACATTTCAGGCCATATCTCAAGAACTGATATGTTACCATCGGAAAGGAGCGAGTTAGGAGAGCTATTTGAATCTACATCGTACCACACTCCCAATCTAATTGCATCTCGAAGTGATTTTCCCGCGTTGGCAGTAGATTGGCAAGTAAACCAAGGACTAATAGAGACACGATTGATATCTGGCGGAAAAGCCCCGGACATTTGCATCTGAGCTTCGATCAATTGAGTAGTGGAGAAGAACACACATTGACCATCCGATTGACGTCTGATGTTAGCAACCAATCCGCCTGTGTTTTCCCCGTTGCCATACCAATTCCATTTCAAAGGAAGCTTAAAATCTGAGTTGGACAAATCTGACAAATTGCCGCTGTAATCAAAATCCTTGAAGAAATTCGGAACCTCGAAAGGTGCCTGACCTCCATGAATAGCAATACATGAAGCTAGGATAACAATTGAGAATAGCATTGTTGCTGTGGATATTAATTTTGATTTTGGATACTAATTGGTTTTGGATATTAATTAAATTAGTTTTTGAATTATCCTGTTGGTTTTCAAAATTACGAGCACCGAAAATTATTTTCGGTGCAATCCATTCTCATTAACAAATAACATAGGGGGGTCCTAGGACAGTCTTTTCAGCAAGTGAACTGAATTTTCAGAAAATACACGATAGGAATCGAATCATACATGGATAGATCAATAAATTGATCCCTATTAGGTTTCATATCATTTCCTTTTTCTTGCTTTATTCTCCGCATCGTATCTTATTTGAAATTTGACTTAGCACCAGTCGTCCGCAAGAAGTGGCTTCAATTTTTTGGAGGAGCCAAAATCAATTAATTAAGAATACTACAAGTGGTGGATAGAAGCTATCAATCACTAGTTTCTTATTTTAAAAGAAGAGAACGAATATCTTGTTGATGGAAAAGAGCCTGATGGCTACCATTTCCTGTTGAACCAGGTTTTGAAAGTTTAAAACCTGTGAAAGTGATGAATGAATGTAAATCATTATGTACAGCATGCCCCGCGAAAGATTCAAAAGTGGATTCAAATTATAAATATTCGCTGCAATTGGTAGACCATGCGGGGATAAAACAAACAGTCTCAAAACGCGAAATCTCCCAAGATAGAAATTCAAAATGATTCTTCTCAATAGTTTATTCGAATAATTTATATTGTATCTTTGTATTTTTGGGCTAGATAGAGATTCAAAGCATCAACTCCGTGAATGATTGCCCATGTAAAAACCGTATCAATATCACCAGGTTTTGAGTGGGGATCATGAATTAAGTAGAATTGAGCAAGGTCATCCGTTAACTGACTCACGAATCTCGCAAAAGAGTCCAAATCCTCTGGGTATCTTTCAAGTAATTTCTTATTGAGTTTTTGAATTCCATGGGATTTCGCCCAGTTGCAAATCACTTCTATTTCATTCCTCTCCTTTGTTGAATCATACTTTACATAGAACAGCCTGAGCAAGTGACCCAGTTTCTCCATCTTGATAGTGCTATTCTTCCTCGTTGGCATTGGAGGAGGGGTCATTAGCTTCCTGATTGACTTCCCTTTTGATTTTCGTTTACTAACACTTGAGCGTTGACGCATAAAATCCCCCAAATCAGCACCATATTTGCCTTTTAATTTTGAGTTCAACTTCTCAACCCCGTGCTTTTCTGCATACACTACCAGCTCGTTCAACCCAACTTTTCCAGGTTGATAAACTGCATAAAATTTTGCAAGGAGAGTTTCTAGATCGTCCATCTTCTTCATACGAACACTGCATGACATTCGATCTGGCAACACTTCAATGTATTCCTTCTCTTCAACATCGTCAACAGGTTCGATTACACCTCTTCTCTCCATTAACGTCTTTTTCAGTTCCCCTATCAATCCGCCTTCTCTAATCGAGGCTGGCATATCGGGTGGAAATACTACGGTTGATGTCTTTCGGTCCGTTGTATTGGTTCAAGAATTGAAACGAGTTTAAAATTCACGAGGTTTTTGAAAACTGGTAAAATTCGGATTTCTTTCTAGCGTTTACAATAGAAGGGAGAGGCACGTGGCTATTTGTGAGATTTCGTCATGAAGTCGCGAATAGTTCCCCGCACGCCAATAGTTTTCATTTTCTTGATGAAGTCCAGATGAACTAAACATTGAGCATTTGATATCAAACGAATTCTAAAAGTATTTAGTGAGCAAGAAAAGGAATTGAAATAAACGGTTGCATATGGAAAGCCCTAAGTATGAGTCACTTTGACCGAGTCTGATGTAACCTGGATAACATTTGATGATGCTGAGACCCGCGATGATTTCACTGGTTCGCAGGCAGATACTTGAACGTATGCAATAATGCATCTTAAACCACAAGCTATCGTCCAATAGGAAAGCCACTGTGTAGGTGCAGCAAGCGGAATCCCAACTGCGCCATGATACGCGTACAATATCAATACGCAAACAGATGAGATTGCGGATATTCGAATAAGCTTTCGTAATTTAATTTCTAGCCTGTTGAATCTCTCGTCCCCATTTGAATTACCGGCTTGAATGGATTTCAACATGTTTACCATCTTACGTGTCTGAAGGAACAATACGGTAATGACAACGGCGTTCAAAACAATTTGTGAGAATGAAATGAGCCCTACTAATTGCATTCTCAGAGTCGCCTTGACATACACCAATATTAATCCAATAATGACTTCGGAAAGAAGCGCCCACAGGGCTAAAGACCAATACGCATATAAATATTTTGGCGATTCTTTCTTCTTTGCTGATGACGCAATGGAACTGTATATTATCGAGAGTAAAACATCGCCAGCCACTGATGACGTTTGAAGCAGTGTATAGAAAAATTGTTGAACACCAATAGGAAGTAAATTTCCTAAATAATGAGCACCACACGATTCCAAAACTCCAAGGATGAAACATCCAACAATATTGCCACATAAAAGTGTGATTTGTAGCTTTTTCTTTTCACGCGATCGCAGGTGGTGTAATAAAGATTTTATACCCTTGAAGAAAATGTACCAGTACACACCTGCAACAGCCACTCTGAAATAGAGAATTACAAGCGGGCTGTTGAAGGCTTCTAGAGCAAAGTTGGTGTTGGTTCTTATATTTACCAGGGGCAAACTTTGGTTGGCATTGTTGAGTTCTTCAAAAAACTGATGGTCTTCTCTTGTATCGATTCTTGTTTCCAACAGTGAGCACCCTGTAAAATCTTGATAGTTTGCTCTGTGTCTGAAGTTCACATTGGCTAAAATGCCTGGATAGTTCCCGTCATGTGGAAAGGTAAAAATAAGAATACAGGGAATTGCACACCAAAACGGTAGGAAAGCACCCGAGTTAATACCCCACGTCATATCGCATTCCCAATATTCTGGGAGATTCATATATTCAATGACCATCACAGTAGGTTCTGAAAAGTTAAATATATACTTTACTTCTTCTGGATATGTACATCCACATACGTCTTTCATCTCCTCTCTAGTTGCGATGTGTAATCGGAGTTCTTTCTCATCAACCAATGGATGGCCTACATTTCTAAAGGATGGAACTAAATTGCGAAAGAACTCTCTAGTGTCACCGTCAATTGTTAACAAAGACTGAGTCGCAGGCAGACTTGCCAAACATCCAATGAGCTTCATATTGCAAAAACGATCCGTTGAATATTTAGAAATGGGGGTCCTACCGCATGCTTTGGTTTTAATGCCATCAATGAGGAGACTGAATTGGGTTTGTTTGAGAGCCAATTGGAATGGCTTTGGAAACAACCGGATCACCATTTCCAAGCAGCTGATACATTTGTCGATCAAGTGGTTTTAGTGAAAGTACCAAAAGGGAAGACGCACTTCACCTGTCCTGTCAGCAATCCAATGCCTTCGTTGTGGCCCGAGCCCCCGTTGTTATTTCGCAAATCAAGTGTGCATTTCAATTGGTATGGTTTGTCGCCAAAATCTCCTATATCCACCAATGGCGTCGCGTATCCATTTGAAACGGAATTGTTTCTTGGACCGGTTATGTTCCGAGCAAGGAAAACGCCTGAGACTGAGGCGTATTTCGATAATAAACGCAGATTGAACTCAACTGTAATCACTGGCTATCTGGAATTTGTGAACCATCTAAAAATCCTCGGACTTGATCTGTTCATCTTCTCTAATCGAGGCTGAGTTTAAAATGAACTAGTTTTGAAACCTGGTTCGTTGTCTAGCGTTAACAATAGAAGGGAGGTGCAGGCTATCTGTGAGATTTCGTCGTAAAGAAGTGAATAGCTCTCCGCAAGCTTGATAGTTTTCTTTTTCTCTGATCATCTACCTAATCTTCAATTCAAAATTTGTTTGAAACAAAGCAGTGTTCTTAATTCATTAGGTTACCGGTATAAAAAATTGAGCCTTTGATATCAAACGCATTCTTACAGTATTAAGTGAGTAAGAAAAGGAATTGTAATAAACGGTCACATATGGAAAGCCTAAGTATGAGTCACTTTGACCGAGTTTGACGTAACCTGGATAACATTTGATGATGCTGAGACCCGAGATAATTTCACTGGTTCGCAGGCAGATACTTGAACGTATGCAATAACACATCTTATACCACATGCTAATGTCCAATAGGATAACCACTGTGTAGGTGAACCTAGTGGGATTCCAACCACACCATGATACGCGTACAACATCAATATGCAAACAGATGAGATTGCGGATATTCGAATAAGCTTTCGTAACTTAATCTCTAGCTTGCTGAATCTTTCGTCCGCTCTTGAAATACCGGCTTGGGCGGATTTCAACATGTTTACCACTTTACGGGTCTGAAGGAACAATATGGTGATTACAATAATGTTCAACACAATTTGTGAGAATGAGATGAGCCCCACTAATTGCATTCTCAGAGTCGCCTTGACATACACGAATATTAATCCAATAATAACTTCAGAAAGAACCGCCCATATGGCTAAAAACCAATACGCATATAAATATTTTGGAGATCCTTCCTTGTTTGCCGATGAGGCAATGGAACTGTATATTATCGAGAGCAAAACATCGCCAGCCACTGATGATGTTTGAAGCAGTGTATAGAAATAATGTTGAACACCCATAGGAAGTAAATTTCCCAAATAATGAGTTCCACACGATTCCAAAACTCCAAGGATGAAACATCCAACAATATTGCCACATAAAAGTGTGATTTGTAGCTTTTTCTTTTCTCGTGATTGGAGGTGGTGTATTAAAGATTTTATAGCCTTGAAGAAAATGTACCAGTACACACCTGCAACAGCAACTCTGAAATAGAGAATCACAAACGGGCTGTTGAAGGTTTCTAAAGCAAAGTTGGTGTTGGTTCTTATATTTACCAGGGGCAAACTTTGATTGGAGTTGTTGAGTTCTTCAAAAAACCGATAGTCTTCTTTAGTTTCGATTCTTGTTTCCAACAGCGAGCACCCTGTAAATTCTTGATATGCTCCCGCCCGTCCGAAATTCGCGTTGGCTAACATGCCTGGATAATAACCTCCGATTGAAGCTGTAAAAATAAGAATCGAGGGAATTGCACACCAAAAGTTTAGGAAAGCATCTGTATTAGCCCCCCACGTCATATCGCATCCCCAATATTCTGGAAGATTGGTATATTGAATAACCATGACAGTAGGTTCTGAAAAGTTAAATATATATTTTGCCTCTTCTGGAGATGTGCATCCACATACGCCTTTCATCTCCTCTCTAGTTGCGATGTGTAATCGAAGTCCTTTTTCATCAACCAGTGGATGGCCTACACTTCTAAAGGATGGGACTAAATTGCCAAAGAACTCTCTTGTATCGCCATCAATTGTTAGCAAAGAATGGGCGACATGGAAACTTGCCAAACATCCAATGAGGAGCTTCATATTGCAAAAACGATCCGTTGAATGTTAAGAAGTGGGGGTCTCACCGTATGCTTTGTTTTTACAGTGCCATGAATGAGGAGACTGAATTGGGTTTGTTTGAGAGCCGATTGGAATGGCTTTGGAAACAACCTGATCAACATTTCCAAGTAGCTGATACGTTTGACGATCAAGTGGTTTTAGTGAAAGCACCAAAAGGCAAGACGCACTTCACCTGTCCTCTCAGCATTCCGATGCCTTCGTTGTGGCCTGAGCCCCCGTTGTTACTTCGCGAATCAAGTGTGCACTTCAATTGGGATGCATTGTCACCAAAATCTCCTATCTCCACCAATGGCGTCGCGCATCCATTTGAAACGGAACTGTTTATTGGACAGGTGATGTTCCGATCAAGGAACACGCCTGGGACTGAGGCGTATTTCGATAATAAACGCAGATTGAACTCAACTTTAATCACTGGGAAGTTCAAGCGCGAATTAGATTTAATAGATGTCCAAACCGGTCAGGAATTTTGTAAACCAGTGAAGCAACCTTCAGTGTTTATTCTCAAGCCTATACTTAAAATATTTCAAGTTCTAGCACCGCTACTACAGGTGCATATTGGAAAGCAAACCTATTTCCTTAGTCCGTTAGCGCAAACCACGCAGATTATTCAAGTCACCCAGGATCCTTGTAAGTCTTCATTTGTTTGCAATATCGAATACCTCACCATTATTATTACAATGAACATCAGTGAATTTATATCCGGGAATCAACCTTGAAGAAAATTTTGGGGAGTTTGAATTCGACACCCCGATGTCACAGGAACAACGGAAGAAGTTTCTATCGAGCAAGAAAAATTACATTGGGAAAAAATTTCGAAAAGATCATTTTTACAGTTTTGACTTTTATCAAGATAAACTCGACTTGGAAACATTCAACTTGAAAGTCTTGGGTTCAAACTACGATATTCAACCTTATTTAAAAGGCCAGCCTATAAGAATTCTAAGTCGAATACTCCAATCCGAAGACAATCTAACTTCCCAATATCTATGGAATTTCGAACTATGGCACGAAAAGGTTGTAGATCACCTTCTTCATAAATAACAATTTAAAACAATGAATTCCCTCTAGAGAGGAACGAAAGAGGTATCCAATCTATTAAACATTTCTAAATCCTGTATGTTCGAATTGCAAGTTGAATGATATTGCTCTTTGAAAACATCGGTCGAGAATAGTGTGCGTATATTTTTCTTAATGCATTTCTGAACCGAGTACGCATAAGGTTTCAAATGATATAGTAGCGAAGTGTATGGGAAAAAACTCATTCGATTGGAACTGAATCGCGTACCGAGCACCGTCTCATCTGCAGCACCAATCATTTTCCATTCGGCAAATGTCATTTGATTCTCATCCCTTCGAATCGCCAATCTCTGCTCTTTCGACGCTCGTATTGCCTGGGAACCGATAAAGATGTGAACAGGTTTAGCCATAAGCATCACCACGCGTGAACTAAATTCCTCCCGAACCTTGTTTCTTTCGCTCTCGCTATCAGAAGCAAATAAGAAAGCTAGCGGTTTTTCCCTTGAACCTGCGTCGTATACTTGTTGTGCACAGTTTATAGACCTTTTAACGAAGTTGTGTAGTTTGGTTGTTGAGGTGTTGAAGGTGAAACTGGGGTCTCCTGCTCTTATATGGAGGGCAATTGTTGTGTAGTCTTTCAAATATTCTTCCAGCTCAAGAACCGAAAAACTAAGAATTCTACCCATAACAAACCAATCGAATCTCCTGTTTAAAAAAGATTCCGTCGGTTCCAGCATCACTCGCAGAGCACACCCAATGGTTTGAACGGGTGATACAGCCGTAACATTATTGAATGTGTTTTTATTGTATCGCAGCGTATCTTCACATAATTTCTTATTGGCACACATTCTCTGGCCATGCACCAACATCGATTTACTTTTCCAACACTTGGGGTGCTGGCCTTGCATGAATTCACCGCATCTTAATCCATCTGGAACACCTCGCCTAGAGACGCACTTTGACAGAGGCCTATCAACTCTAAAACGAAAACTATTCTGTGATAGGTACTTTGGGAATCGGAAAACCGCATCTAGTCCAGGCCAATAAATATTGATTGGCTTTTTGTGATCCATACCGAATAGAATGTTAGTGGCGATACCTCCTAGTCTATCCCCAAGACCTTCGTGGACTGCCATAGACACTGTAGGCCAGCCATTCGGATCTCTTCGAACATCTTTGTCCCAGTCGTCCAGCTTCACAACCATGTGCCCGCACTTAGACATCACTTCCTCAGAATAATACAAATCTCTCGGCTCCTTGTTAGTGTTTTCATAGCTATATATCACCTGATTATTCCAGCCAACATTGTGGACGAATCCCATCACCATACAAAACAACACCAAGCTCACACCTATGAGGACACCTCGATGCATCATCTCGTCCCAAAGCAGGATAGTCCCCCAAATATTGAAGGATATGAATTCTAGGTTGGTTTGTGGCGTACGACGTGTGAAGTGGCGTCAGTCGGTTTCATGTTTCAATACGATTGCTTCGTCTCATAAAAGTACACATAAGCTGACGTCGCTGTTTCCACCTAGAAGAATAGCGCTTGAGTTCACCTGCCAACATAGTCGAATGTCATCGACGAACCAACCGACGGAAGACCGGAAATCGAATGAAACTTCGCTACTAGGAAGGATGTTTGGTACAAATGAAAATGGCAATAAAAATGAAGCTGCAAATTCATTTTTAGGAAGAATATTTGGGAAAATTGAAGATGGGGATAAAAATGGTCTAGCAACTGGGGCGCCGTCTTTGAGTTGGAAAACGGTTCAGCGGGCTCTGATTGGAAACTCGGTTATCACGCTTTTGAAATTCGGAGTTTATTTTCAAACTGGTTCTTCTGCAATGCTCTCGGAGGCGATACATACTCTTGCAGACAGCGGCAACCAGGCCTTTTTACTAGCGGGGTTGGCTCAATCGTCTAATGCACCAGATAAGCGTTTTCAATATGGTTATGGAAGAGCAGCTTTCTTTTGGGCTTTAATCAGTGCGATTGGTATGTTTTGGACAGGTGCTGGGGTCACGATCTTTCATGGGGGTTATGCGTTAATGCATCCGATGAACCATTCGGTGGAAATGACCTCCTGGCTATGGGCAGTACTTGCTCTTTCGTTTCTCGTTGATGGATATGTCCTCACTTCAACTCTTTCGGAAATCAATCAGCAGCGACTCCCCGGAGTTTCGTTATGGCAACATTTGAAGAAAATACAAGACCCTTTCATTCTGGCTGTTTTACTTGAAGATTTTGTAGCGACGACCGGTGTTGTGATCGCATCTGCTGGTATTGGTGCCACCTACTTGACTGGCAGTGTGTACTTTGATTCATTAGCTAGTCTTGGAATAGGTGGATTATTGGCCTTTGTATCACTATGGCTGGTGAAGCTCAACCACTCGATGTTGATTGGACACGCAATTGACAAAGAGACTCTGTCTGGTATCAGAGGTATTCTCCAGGTTCGTCCGTCAGTTGAAGCTGTGTACGCTGTACAGAGTCAATGGGTCGGTCCTTCCACTTTCTCGTACAAAGCAGAGGTTGATTTTGATGGGACTTTTCTTGCTGCAAAATTGGAAGATAAGTACGCGCCTCTTTTCGTGACTGCTACTGATAGAGCCGATGTAGATGTTTTAATGAGTTGGTATGCTGAAGATATTACCAGACTTGTGGAGCAAGAGGTTCGAAACATTGAAGCTGAGATCAGAATCAAATATCCTGCAGCTGCGTTTATTGAACTTGAACCTGACTCCAAAGATTTTGATAAAGTTGCTTTGCCTAAAGATCCGGCTTTTAACTCACCGGATTTTAAAAGGGAAATGGAAGAAATGAGAAAAAGTAAAGATGAAATATTCAAGTTTAAGTAGTTCTACAAGTTGCTTTGGTTCGCAAGGAGTACGAAGATGGCAGAGCTTCGAGTTACGATTGGCAATGTTATGGCATCAATATTGGGAACACTCGCTGTTATTGCATGCATGGAACAACTACTAATCACTTTTCTTGAGCCAATTTCCTTTTTAAGTTTCGCGCAGACATAAAACACTGCAGGTTGTCGCTGGTTGAATACTACCCCTTTTGAAAATTCCATTGTTAGACACGCGGTGACTAGAGGTTCTTTGTAGGTAGCACTAACAGTGCCACCCATGAACTCGTCAGCAGCCACAAACAGCGCGCTTTCTGATACACTAGGAATACCACTAGTGTCTGAAGTAGCATCAGAGTCCACCACAAGAATCCCATGCAGAGTTCCATCTCTGGAATCTCGAAAAGCTTCGAATTTCAAACGAGGTTTTTTGTGAAACTCAAAATGAGAATATCCGTTTTCCAGTTCATTCGGAAATAGTTTTCTTGCCTGCTGAAAACTGGGAACTAAGACCGGTACTAAGTATTTGCAAGTTATTAGTTGGGTCCGAAGATTCCACCTCCAAATAGAGGACGGACACGTGATAAACGTGAGTTTTGAACGAGGTATAAACTCCACTACTCCACTGGACAATTTATTACCTTGATGATCACACAACCGGCATTCTTTACCTGGAAGCATTTCCAAGTTCACCGGTCGGTTTAGTTTAATAACCTGGTGATAGTCAACATGAACAGATGCGACACAACCCTCTCCACAAAGAGATAGAAATACGCTGCCAATTGCGCCGCTGTCATTTAAATAAGATACTTTTCACTCTATAAAATAGAATAGGAACAAACTTACCCATGTACATTTCCAGGTGTTCCTCGAGCTGCACTAGAAAACGTGACGGTATTTCTTTTAGTGCCATTCTTTTCTGTATGGGATGGCCCAATAGCTATTCTGCTGTCCCCAATGATATAGCCCATCTATTCTGGTATTTCGTGTCCCACACACAAGAGTTTCAAAAGGTGCGGACCGTACCGTCTCGAAGATAGAAACATTTTTACATTATGCGATGGCGTACATGGAACTACTAAACACTCTTGCAGTGACATTTACCGCCACTGAATATGCATTCACACAAGGC
>Ga0105053_10009604_pt1 | contig 12282 bp, 7 predicted proteins | sample BON01_FD_78093 | JGI IMG/M metagenome (GOLD analysis project Ga0105053, IMG submission 78093) | Freshwater microbial communities from Lake Bonney liftoff mats and glacier meltwater in Antarctica - BON-01 | ecosystem: Environmental > Aquatic > Freshwater > Ice > Glacier meltwater | place: Lake...
GAGTGACTTGAGTGACATGACTGTGTGACATGAGTGTGCGTTTCGAAAATACATTTCAGTGCACGACCAGTACAGGGAATTTTAAGTAGTGATTCTATCTTTATTGCCATTACTGAGTACAAATATTTTAGTCCACAAAAGCCTGGCCGTGAATTTAAATATAAAAGTGGGTAAAATACTGTACTGTATCTTATTATTGAACCCATGTTGAAACATAATATTTACATTTTACTACACCCGTGTTCGGCCACAGTGCGATTTCTCCATTCTTGGGCGGTATATGGAGATGGTTCGTGAGCCTCTGACTTCGTGAGGGCAGAGATATGAGGTCAAAGATACTCATAGTGACTCATGAATCAGAATGTAGAGTCTGGACGAGAACTCCTAATTTTGCATAATGGCCACGGCCCATCACAAGAATACGTTTTCTTTGGAAATTTAGAATATAGCCGCTATTTCCAAGTAGTATTCGCTTTATAATTAAATTTTGATAGAAAATGTCACGGAGTGATTAAGTTAGGGTGTAACAATGGTATAGAAGGGTTCCATAAAACTTTGAAACCTTGTAACTGTTTGGGAATCAATAAAAAGGTGCATCTTCTGAGCAAATTAAAAATCTGGCAACTTTGAAGGCGCATCTTTTGAGCTAATCAAAAATCTGGCAACTTTGATTAAGTGTGTGGTGCGCACCCAATTGACTTCATAGGTCCTGAAAGAAGTGTGCTGGGACGTTGCCGACCTGGTCTAAGGCCGACCAGCAAGTCAGACTTGAAAGAAGTATGTATATAGGTTAATTGGGTGCGCACCACACAATCAGGCCCGGGGCAGTGATTGAGTTTTAATAGGGAAACAATGGGTTTTGAAGGGGGGGTTTCCTCACTTGGCGTTGAGGGCCAAAATTATGGATGGGGGTTGGTGACATTTTTGGGGATGATGAAATTCAATCAAGCAATTTAGGATTTCTCCCCCAAATATAGTAAAACAAAACAACACACACCAAATATGTAACCATTTCTGACATTTGTGACGGTCACAAAATGTCACAATTTCGAATTTGTGACCTTGGTCACACGCTCTGGATTTTTTTTGGAGTTTGTAGCCAAACAGATATGTGTCACAAATGATCACACATTCAAATGTGACTGTTTAAAAACTCTGTCTGTTTCTACTTTCGAAGGAATTGGTTCGGAATAAATGAAATCTGGGAATAACGAAGTAGAAAGTTTGTTCTGTTTCTGTTTTCCGTTTGGAATCTTGAGCAGTATTTAGTAACTCATTGGGTACGGGACTCTCTAATAGAGATTACGCAGGAAGCCTCAACAATTGAACACCTACTAGCGGGTTGGACATAAACTAATTTTGCAACAGTCCGGGACAGTTTCTTGGGTCCTACGTGATTAATCGGGTGCGCACCACCCGCTTAGTCCAGTGATTAAGTTGGGTGTGCGCCACTCAAGACAGAAACAAAAAAAGTACTAAGCTGAGTGCAATAGATGTGACAGCAATTGCACTCTATGCATGTTTGGCATTAATTTCAGAACGGCAATCGGTGGCGAAAGCGGGTTTTATTGCGGTGCCAGCCGCGATATTTCCGGGGGGTTTCTGGCAAAACAAATTGTTGCCGAACTCCCTTAACAAAAGAGGTGTTGTAATACACAAGAATTCACTTGCTTCTTGTCAGCTGGTGTCGTCACAACGTCGAGCAACACATTCTGACGTGTCCTTTCAAACAATGTAATGTGATTGTTTGGTCACTGTTGGTTGACACCCCACACATACATACCTCTGGGTGAAACTCTCTGTTTTTTCAATACTGTTTGCTTTCCATCAACACGGTCCCGCTGATTGACTTGGATCATATTAATAGCGCATCATTTTAACGGTTTCGGTTAGTTCAGATTGTGCACACCTTACTGTTGGAGGAATATGCTGTGTCGAAGAAGTGGGTAATCATCATAGACTGGCAAGAGACAGGACAAAAATGCGACTTCGTCTTCATCAGAAGCATGAGGACCTTTACTATAGGATCGTTACTATGTCAGGTGTTCAGGAAGATGTGCGAAGAAACGGCGCGGAAACGGAGAAGAATTAAAACATGTCTAATAGTTCTGGTGTTTATGTTACGTGCGATGACGTATATTGATTCTTATGAACTGTTTTGGTATTGAATCGGTGTTGTGCAATTTGTATCTCACAAGGTTTGATCTGACAAAGGGTTTGTTATTTGACACTCTCATCATTGCTGTTTTTTACAATTTGTGTCGTTGTGATCATTGAGTATGTCAATTGCAATCATTTTCAAAACCAATTATAAACTAAGTGAGACTCTGGAATTAAATGCCACACAGAAGAGATTTCAAGTTTTTATGAAAGAAATGCGCTGCAGGCAAAACTTATGACAGAAAATGCACCACAGGCAAGATGTTTAATACTGAATCATGATGGGTACTCTGTCTTAATAATGTAGTACATAAATCATTATTCGCAAATCACAGGTCAGAATCTTCTTTCTTTGATTAATTAATGACTTAATTAATTGAGATAGGCCGGCCCAGAGTACGTTTGATTGCCCCACTGTTGCTCTCCTTCCCTCTCTCTCTCTATCTCTCTTCCTCTCTATCTCTCTTTCACTCATATTCTCTCTCCCTTTCCCTCTTTCTTTACATGCTGCAACGATGGAGTAGCCACAATTACCTGCGACGTTTGCTTGTTTGTTTTGTTGCTTATTACTGCCATTCCGCTGCGCATAACACAAATGCAAGCCTAACATGTTGGGTAGTGATGCCAAGTGCATGAGTGATCAAACGGAGCACAAGCAAGCGCGAACTTGGCATGCACGGCGCTGAAGAATTCGCCAGGAAAAACCTGGGTTTTGAATTCTTTACTGAGAAATAGCAGTAGTGTACGAATTTTGAATGACACGAAATTAGCTAGAATTGGAATTGGTAGTGTATTGAAATTAGTGAGTATTCAGTAGATTCAAGTTGAAATCAGCCAGGTTTGAGCAAATTGAAATGAGTAAGTATCAAGTAGATTAGAATAAGTCAGTATTAGGTAAATTGCCGCTCGCCCAGTACGGATAGAAACAGTCTTTTCCCCACGCATAATGAACCATCCTAGTATCTGAATTAAAACAAACACAATTAAACCTTGACCTTTTTTTTTCCTAGGCTTCGGATCACCTGTAAAAGAGACAAAAACAGCGGAAAAGAGACAGCGACTTCATATCGACCCGTCGAGTCACGGTACACGTATGAATGTCGCATATTGCATATATGAATGCGAGATGCCACACATACGAATGTGTCATCTTTGACTTATTATAGACCTTGGACTATTTGTCATACGTGCGTGTATATGTATTGTGAGAGTACATATGTATATGTATGTGCAGTGGATCGAGGAGATACCATGAGATGAGCTCTCATGACTCATTCATATTTAATACGACTCGAGCTTTTCGAAAGGCCACGCAAGCAAGCAAAGCAAGAGGTATATTGTGGCCTCTTGCATTTGATTTAATGTGCTTTTATTACTGGAAACAGTACTTTAGAACCCTTGCTTGAGGGTCAATTTGCCCAAATCCATGTGAATCTGAGTTGACGTGTTTTCGGCCGGAATCGAACTGGGGACCTGCGGATAACTAAGTTTGTTAAGCCCCACGCTCTTCACAACTGAGCTAAGGTGACGGATGAATCACCGAAAATCCCTCAGGACCCTCTTTGAAGTGTCTTGTTGCAGCCTCTTGCTTCAGGACTCAGATTTTGAGTGTTCGTGTGTGTATTGTGTGTGAGTAAGTATTTGTGTGCGCAGTGGATCGAGAAGATGAGCGCGTATGCGCTATATGTGTGTATCCGTGTGAGTGTGTGTATGGAGGCGTACTGTGGAGGGCGCGCAGACGGTATTTGGTGCTGCGCCAAGATGTAAGTCATTTTAACATAGGTCACAGTCATGCTTATACCAACAAGGCCCGCGCAACACAGGTCATGCTCGCCCGGGCAAGTACTACATATCTGACGTGCTCACAGTCCCCAAAACCCCTCTCTGATATGCGAGAAACCAGCATGCTACGAGGACGGGAAGGCAGTCTGCAACAGTGGGAACAAACAGTGGGAGCAAACAGTGGGTCTTGGTACAAATTGAATCAAATTTGAATCCTTGTACAAAATAGTGGTTGAGTAAAACTTGGTACTAAAGTCGACATTGCGAGTGATCCAATCCACCAGACAGTGGAAGTAAACAGTGGGAATGCTGACACATACACGCTGAGTGAGAGCCTGGTGTCAAATCACAAGTCTACAGACTCAACAGTACATGCAGAGGCTTCGACTCAACCGCACACACAGAACGTGAACGGCCGGACAGGCACCAGTTTGAAGTCGATTTTATTGTCGTCAACGTATAAACATATAAAATGCCTTTTGGCAACATAGGATCGTACTGGCAGCCACCAGAAATAGCAGTCTCAAAATACTTATACCAAAAATCACAGCAAAATCTCAACAAATGTAGGGAACAAGGGAACAGGGACGAAGAAGAAGAAGACAAAGGCGAGAACAAGGACGAGGACGAGGACTTTCCCAGATTGCTGTTTGCACTGCTCTACCGCTGTCTTGCTCTCAGCAATGCACTGTTCGAGACGCATTTTTCCAGTGTGAAACGTGTTACGCAGTTGCTCTTTTTCTGCGTCAAACGTGCTACGCAGATGCTGTTCGCGCTGCACCAAGAACTGCGCCCGCCGGCGCAGCACCGCGCCGTTTTGGCAGCCCACCACAATCTTGTCGCCGGCACACTGTAGTGTCTGGATTTGCGCGGGCACACTGAAGAAGGCCACGGGTTTCTTGTTTTGCTCCACCTTTTCACCTTCGCTGGCACCAGCCGTGTCCGTCAAGTGCACCAGCACCAGGTCGCCCTTCGTCGTCACGAGGTACTTGCCCACCGTCTGTTTGTCGGATGCGTCTTGAGAGAAGGTGAACTTCTCGCCCGGCGTCTCCTCCTTTTGCCCGTGGCGACATCCCAGAAGCGCATCGTGCCGTCCCGACTGGCACAGAAGAGGGTGCCAGCGCCCCTGAACTCTACATGCATGACCGCGCCCCTGGGAGGTGCGCAAATGTCAGCGTGCGCAAATGTCCGCATAAGACTGGACTTCTACAGTTGCAGTATGTTGCAGTGTTTTGCAGTGTACTGTAGTGTGTTGCAGCAAAAAATGTCCGCATATAGCTGGAGTGTTACAAGTCAGACTGCTACAGGTACATGAGATTTGAAAGGGCTTTTAACGAGGACCTGAATGTCAGTGACCAGAGTCACATTGAATATTAAATTGTTAGACCTACACAAACCAACGTACAGTAACATAAAACGACGAGTAAAGTAACTGGTATGGGTCACTTTATTTTGACCGTTACAATGACTGCAAGGACCGAATAAAGCAACTGGTGAGGGTGACGTTACTCCGACCGTTACAATGACGGTTAGGACCGAGTGAAGTGACCGGTATGGGGTCACTTTACTTCAGCCGTCATAATGATTGTTATCACCAAGTAAAGTGACCGGTAGCGGGGTCACTTTACGTCGACCGTTGGACCGTGACCATTGACAACTGTTACGACCGAATAAGTGACATAGTAAGTGACCAGTATGTGGGCACTGCACTTGCAAGATCAGAGCGGTGGGTGAGAGAGCAGTGGTGGCAGGGAGAGGGGGGGGGTCACACAACTATGTCCGGTCAACGTCGAGTCGCACTTGAACGTGCCAGTCGAGTCCTCGGACCAGATCTTCACCGTCTTATCACTGCTACCGCTGGCCAGCTTGCCAACCTTGCTCCATGCCACCGACCTCACCCTGTAATTGTGAGAAGTCAGCACACGAATCACCAGAAGCAGAAAGGAAAAAAACTTACCTGTGCGAGTGCCCGGTCACCATCGACTGGCAAATCATTTGTTTGTGAATTCTTTACATTTCTATTTTTCGAGGATATACTCATCTCAACAAAAGTTACCTTTTGGAGTGGTTGTTCACACCGGACACTCAGACACGAACATGATTATTTTTGTTATTTTTCCAGCATGTTGATTAAAAAAAACTTACGCTTTTGAGTGACCGGGCACTCGCAAGAGTTCATTTTGACATCTTTTACATTTATATCATTTTCGAGCATGTATGAATCAACCAACAGTCACCTTTTCAAGTGATTTATCTCACGGGTACTCAAAACAGGAAAGTAAATTTTGCGTAAATCTTCTCTAGCATATTCATAAATCAAACGTACCAGTCCGAGTGCCCAGTCACAGGGCAATGGGGATCTGCCATAAACTGATTATAATGCCCATGTGTGCAGGTGCACTCCGTGTTGTCTTTTACATGCCTCCTCAGGGTGCACTTCACCCGACCCGTAGCCATCTCCACTACCTTCACTGTCCTGTCTCCCGACCCCGAGGCGATCCACTCGCCGTCTGGCGAGACTGCCACAGCATACACAGCCTCAGAGTGCTCGCGGATCTCCATGACACACGGCAGCGGGTGCGCGGCTTGTTAACCTACTCGATGACCTCGTGCTGCAGGCTGTGGAGCGCGGCATGTGCCTGCTGTAACAAGCGCGAGCCTGCAGGCTCCTGGCTCGCGAGCTGCACAAGTGTCTTGTGCATGTCTGCCGGGTTTTTTTGGAGAATCGGAAGGTGCCGTCCAAGGAAGTGCTGCAGCCGTTGGAGGTGCTGTAGCTGTTGTAGCTGCTCGACGCTCGCCCCGGTGAGCTGCTGGGCAAGCGCGCAGGCCTCGGCGAGGACGTCGTGGGCGCCCTGCGGCTGTGCGAGCTTGCGGGTGCGAGCAGTGATGTCAAAAATACTATCGAGCGCTGGTGTTGCCAGCTGCTCCTTGAGGGATTTGACTCGCTGCTGGAGCACCTCATTTTCCATGTCAAACGTGCTACGCAGTTGCTGTTTTTCTGCGTCCAACGCGCTGTGCAATCGCTGTTTGTCTGCGTCAAACGTGATGCGCAATTGCTGTTCGCGCTGCTCTGCCGTTGTCAGGCTCTCGGCGATACGCTGCTCGAGACGCAACTGAACAGTTGTAATCTGCTGGGTGGTTTCCTGCTGGAGTACCTCCTTTTCCATGTCAAACGTGCTACGCAATCGCTGTTTTTCTGCGTCAAACGTGCTGCGCAATTGCTGTTCGCGCTGCTCTGCAGCTGTCTTGCTCTCGGCGATGCGCTGCTCGAAACGCGACTGTGCGGTGGTCATCTGCTGGGTTATTTCCTGCTGTTCCTTGAGCTCGTGCTCGAGCGTGTGGTTCTCCGACTGCAGCTTCTCGCAGCGCTGTTCGAGTTGCGCGCAGCGCTGCTCGAGTTGCGATGTCGCCGGAGCCGGGCCAAAGGGCGCCATCATCTCGGCTGCGCTCGGCCGATCGGCAGGCGCCGTGGCGAAGCAGCGGCGCAGTAATTTAGCAGCGGGGGCTGTCTCGGGGACAGCAGGCGCACGTTTGTCAATGTGGACGGCCGTTATAATCTGTTCCATCCTCATCCCCGCCCATGGCATTAGCCCCGAATGCATTTCCACATCGACACACGCCATGGCCCATATGTCGACTGGCCGGCCCACAGCGCCCTCACTGAAGGCCTCGGGCGCCATGTAGTTGAAGGTCCCGTTCATGTTCGTCTGCTGGACATGCGTCACAGTTTGGAGCACGTGGGAGATGCCAAAGTCGGTAATCACCAGCTCGCCATACGCATCGAGCAAAATATTGTCCGATTTGATGTCCCGCACCACCACCCCGCACTCGTGCAGCTGCCGCAGCGTGCGGAAGAGGCTGTACGCGTAGCGGATAACTAGAGCAGGCTCAAGTTTGCCTGCCTCCTCGTGGCCTGCCAGCACGATGGCACTTTTGAGCGAGCTCATACCGCTTCATGACGATGCAAAGACGCGGGCCCAGCTCGCTCGTGCCGAGCAGCACACACACGCCGTCGCAGTGCCGGGCCGTGTGCATGTGCGCCTTGAGCTGTTTCTCGATGGCCTGTCGCTCCTCCAGCCTCGTCATGGCGGGCAGCATCATGACCGCCACCGGCATCATTTTGCGACCGGTCCGCAGTGTACCCGCTAGGACGCGGCCAAAGCTGCCCTCCCCGAGCAGCTCCGGGGTCGATGCCATGGGCTGCTGATTGCGCCATTCCTCGATCGCCTGGCGCAGTCGGTGGTTTAGCAGGAGCTGCGTCCTCGCGAGCTCCTCGTTGGTGAGTGGCGAGGTGTGCTTCGTGTGGAAACAAACAGCGCTCAATCGCCGCACGGCTGTATGAGTGGCCGTCACAGGTGACGACCGGCTCAACGAAGACATCCAGCGTGATCGGGCAGAAAGGCCGGCGGGCACAGCGCCTCGCCGTCGTCGGCGTCCATGTGAATTCGACGACGCCCGTGGAACGGGACAAGGGAACCCGGTAAATAAACGGTTAAACCGGAGCAATAAAAGATATTGTCGCTGATCGTGCAAATAAGGAACCCAATGCAGAATTATCTTACACCCGCGCAGCGCCCAGAACAATGGCATAGAAGATAAGTGGCTTGTAGCAACCTGCTTGTTTTTGTCGGGCGTAATGGTGGGTCATACCAAGTCGTGGGATGACGTTCTTCTGCAGGAGCGTGAGGAAAACTCGCGGCTCCGGCAGCAGCAGCGCGACCAGGCAGAACGAGAGCGGCGTTTGGTGCAGAGGCTGGCGCAACTCCGGGAGCAGCAGCAGGCTCTGCAGCAGGGCAAGACGGTCGATGCCGTCGGTCGCGACAGCAAGATCAAGACTCTGCAGGTACTGGACCAGCTGCTCTTGCAGTCTGTGCTGCTCTTCCGTGTCTTCTGTGTGCGGCGCCGTGCTGGTCAGAGCAGAAGAATGCTGCGTGTCCTTGTGCGGCACCGTGCTGCACTATAGTGTGCTGTGTGTTTCTTTGCGTGTGTATGCTCGGGTTCTTGTGTGTGTCGGGTGGACAGTGCTCTCAAAGAAACAGCCAATATTTTCAAACTCGGGCACAAACGCCTTGGTATCCGCCAGCAACTGACAACTGTGACCAAAAAACCTGTGTTTTGGCCCGGCGTTTGCGTGGACAGAGGTGCACCCCTCATCTCCAACCTGCTGTTATGGTCACGCCAGGCACTCCTCATAGGTGGGACCCACTGTTTCTTACCACCTATGGTGCACGAACAGGATCAACTTGCCATCCTGAACCAGCAGAATGCAGAGCTAGAGGTCAGATTGCAGACGGCCAAGCAGGCTCATTCCGGTGGCGGCAAGGGTTCGCATGCCGGCGTAAACCATGCCTCGAAAGGCTCGCGCGGCACGTCTCGCCCGTCCTCCGCCTCCACCCCCACCTCCAGAGGTACGGCACACTCTCTCCTCTCTTTTCCGGCTGGAGGGTGTGCAGAAAATGGAGGGTGCGCAGAAAACGCACTGACCGTGTTGTCTCCCAGGTGGTGGGCACCTGGATAGCGCAAATGCGGCGGCCAAGGTGGAAGAGCTCAAGCGCAAGTTACTGGACACCAATCGACAAATCAAGCAGCTTGAGGAAAAACAGAAAACCAGCGACTTGCTGTCGACACTCGACCTCTATCAAAATGAGCTGGGCGAAGAAGGTAGCTCGGCAGTGGAGCGCGAGGAGTTGCGCAAGGAATTGAAGCTGAAAGAAGCCAAGTATACTGTTGCAAAGAACGAGTTCGACAAGCTCGACAAGGAGTACAAAGAGTACGCAGGAAAACACAAGCAGCTCGAGGAGCAGGCCAAGAACATGCAGGAGCAAATACTGGCGGAGGAGAAGAAGAAACGTGAGATTGAGCGCGATATCAAACAGATGAAGCTCGAACGTGACTCGGAGTCAGACCAGAAGAACATCCTAGCTGATCTCAAGGAGGAGCTGGAGCTGATCAAAGAGGAGAATCGACTGCTCAATCAAGATTCCATGAGCGGCAAATCGTTGCAGGAGAAGTCCAAGGAGCAGGACCAGCAGGTGACAAACTTGCGCGGGGAAAATGAAAAACTTCTGCAGGCCATCGTGGAGCAGGAGGGACGCAAGCAGTTGTTGGACAAGAGGCTACAGGACGCTCAAAGACTCCAGGGTACTCTTGCCAAGGAGGTTGCCGAGAAGAGCAAGGAAGTAGAGGAGCTGAACAAGACGCACAAGGAGTTGGTATCAAATCTGCGCGAATTTTCAATGGACCCCGACAGCTCTTCAGGGCCAGGCGAACGTCAGCAGCGCAGCCAGGAGCTGGCGGCGGGCAACACAGATGAGAGCGACGACTTGATTTCGCAAGCTCGTGTGGCCATGAACGAGCAGCTCTCGAGTCGGAGTATTACAGCGCAAGACGCATTCAAGGCATGGGACAGCAATGGTGATGATCTGCTGACACAAGATGAGTTCGTGGAAGGTGTCATGGGGCTGCGCGCCGGGCTGCAGCGCGACGAGGCACGCCAGCTCTTTGCACTTACCAAGGGCGATGCCGAACAAATGACAAAATCCAAGTTTGAAGCTTTTCTCGGGCAGGGCGGTGGTGCGGTGAGCAGCACTCAGGGTGGGTTGCAAATTGGCTCGGAAGAGGCGCAGGTGCTCGAGGGTGAACTACGCAAGCTTCGAACTCTGAATGCTCAGCTACTCAAGGAAAAGGACGAGCTTTTCCAGAGTTTGCGAGAGGCCGAGCGCGCGCGCAGGGGGCAAGCGGCAGGCGGCGAATTGGCGCAGGCCGAGCGTCTGCAGGAGATTGAGCACATGCATGCTGCGCAGCTGCGCAAGCTGCAGGACGACCTGGCTATTGCCGAATATAACCAGCAGGATCTCCTGCAGCTCATTGGAGCCTATGAGGAGTCGCGTGTGCGTGAGCCTGGAGCACCTTCTGTGCAGCGTGGTGGTGCTCGCACCAGCAACGTGGTAGTGGTAGAAATCTCATCCATGCGCCTAGATGCGGGGCGCGAGGGCATGGAGGATGAGCCGACGACTTTCTTCTCCATCGACTTTTTCGCTCACGACACGCAAGTGACGCCGCCTTGTACAGGGTTCGACGTCAATATTGGCTGGTCTTGTGAGTTTGAAGTGGAGGAGGACGACCTTTTCCTGGGCTACCTCGATACGGATGCAATGAGCATCGAGCTCATGCAGCGTGTCAACGAGGACACACCCTTCAAACGCCTGGCCTCGTGCCGTGTGCTGCTTAAGGGCTTGCTAGATCGCGCGTCATTGCTGAATCAGCCTGTGGACTTGTTGGCACCCGACGGCAGCAAGGTAGGACAAGCATACGTAACCATGCGCATGCAGCACAGCATTTTCGCATCGGTGGAGCGGTATCAGCGGTCGGAACGCTCAAAGATGCAGTCGCTTGCCCCCACCGCCAACTCGGGCGTGCTGGAAGCTCTGGGAGTGCCGCTCGACAAGATCCAGCTCTCTGTTACCATCGTGCGCTGCGACGGTCTTCGGGCGTCGCGCTACGGCGCACTGCCCTGGCCCTACTGCCAGTATGAGCTGCCTGTTACATGGCCCGACCAGGAGTCGACACACGTTACCGAAACACGTACCAAAGAAGCCAACCCAGGTCCCCTGTCCCCCCCACCTGAGTCTCGTCCTACACGTGTCAGCACGCATGCAGATGCTGTGTGTGTTGCAACATGCGCCACCATGCATGTGAGCAATTGTCGAGCGCTGACCCTGATTGCTGCTGACATTCCATCCACTCTGACGCTTGGCGGCTGCCATGACGACAAACAGTCTTCAACGACCGCAAGATGTGGGACATTCCAACCGCCGAACTGGCGCTGTCGCTGCGCTCGCAAGAAATCCAAATCTTTGTCTTCGACGACGAGGACCAAGAAAACATGGCCGCTTATCTTGGATTCGCAAAAGTTCGTCTTGCGCCCATGTTTCTGGCGCCCGCGCAGCCACTCAAGGCAACCCTCCACCTCGAAGACCCGCGAGGAGTCAAAAATGGCACCATTTCCATTTGTGTCGAGTGGCACACTCCTGCATCGCTTGCGGCTGAGGCTCAGCGCAAGGCACTGGCTCAGCAGCGCGCTCATGGTGGTCCGGCGGCTGTGGCTGTGGGCGCACAGGTGTGCGTGTGTGTATATATACATATATATATGTGTAGATATTTTGTGTGTATATTATGTACATATATATATATATATATATGTATGTATGTATGTATGTATATATACACACACACACACACACACACACACACACAAACACACACACACACACACACACACACACACACACACACACACACACACACACACACACACACACACACACACACACACACACA
>Ga0105053_10009617_pt1 | contig 12272 bp, 7 predicted proteins | sample BON01_FD_78093 | JGI IMG/M metagenome (GOLD analysis project Ga0105053, IMG submission 78093) | Freshwater microbial communities from Lake Bonney liftoff mats and glacier meltwater in Antarctica - BON-01 | ecosystem: Environmental > Aquatic > Freshwater > Ice > Glacier meltwater | place: Lake...
ACCGCCATGGGATTTCCGTACTTTGAAATCAGCTCACTGTAACCAGCGATGATTCGGTCCAGTTCAATGACATAGGAAAACACCGCATCGCCGTGTAGCATCGTCTCCATCACCTCCGTGACAACGCCACGCCCATCACGACACCCCACCGTCAATCTCCAAGCCACTCGACCCCCAGCTTTCACCTTGGCGGGCATGCCTTCCACCGTACACACACACACTCGCACGAACGATTTTCAGAAATGTTTATTGGTACGTATATATACGAAACTGCAGACGCATGTGCACTCCCACCCCTGCTCGGCACTGGTGCACAATTACAAGCCGTCCACGCGAATCAATTCAAGTGCAGGTGCTGGGTACGCGACACTGAATCCTCGCACGGGTTTACGTTTCCCGTGCACCATGACGTGTCGCGTTTGCACGAGGAAATTATGGCTGCCGTCAGGGGCCGTTGCCGCGTCGGCAAGGATGCTGCCAGTGAATATGTTACTGTCATGTGCAAATCTAACGAGGTCTCCTATCTTCAAGTCTTGAGACATGATGCTGCGATACGACCGCTGAATCGTAGTGTGGTGGCTCGTCGAAGCTTGTCACACATTATGTCTGTACTTATATACCCGCAAAGCCAGCAGACGGTCACAGACTGACCCCGTCTCTCATTTTTTCATGTCGCGTCGTTTCGTCGGGACAGCAATGGTGTACGCTGTGAAATGTATATAAGAATGTGATACTGTGGACAAGACCAACATTTCGTGGACATGTCTGCACACATGGAAAGACGCACCGAAGTGCCCAACGACGAGTTGTTTTTCTTCAGCGAGCAGGATTATATCAAGAATTTGAAAAACTATGAAAGCAAGTGCGCGGAATTCGACGCATGTGTTGGGAACCCAGAGGAGATCCAGACAGCATGCGATGTGCTTCGCGCAACTCTGCGTTTGATGTTCGGAACCATGCGTTACACGGATAGCATACAATACGACTTTATCCAGCACTATCTTGCATACCATCGTTCTAAACTCTACGAGTTGGACTATGAACCGGAGCTGACTATTCCGAAGGCCGACAAAAATAAGCCGTACGCAATCCGATACCACCATATATGCCAGAGAAAGGTATTCCACCGGGAACAAGCCGGGTTTCTCCAGCTAGTTCTGGTGCACCGGGCCGGACACAGGCCCCATCGGTACGATAGTTTAGATACCTACGGACAGCAGTACTATAATGCAGTGGATGGGTGTGTTGCCTCGGTGTACGAGGCGGACCGGGCGGATCGTGAGGCGTTTGCGGTGCATGGACCACGAGCGAGTGGGTTTTCTGCAAAGTTGTATGTGGGGGACGTTCGCATGACTGCCAATGGGCTGTCCATTTTCAACGGGGAACACATGCCGTGGACCAAAGTAGATCACACTGGCATGGATCTGGACTCGTGAGGATTTTGGTGTTTTTGCATGTGTTTGTTTCCTGGTGGGTGTGACTTGTGTGGTCAACCGCGGTATCGACGGTCGACGATAGAGGCGGTCGACAGTAGAGGCGGTCGACGATAGAGGCGGTCGACGATAGAGGCGGTCGACGATAGAGGCGGTCGACAGTAGAGGCGGTCGACGATAGAGGCGGTCGCAGGTAGAGGCGGTCGACGGTAACGACGGTCATGTCATTTCCGTTTCCCCACTTTGTTGTACACACCTCGCTGGCAACTCACACAATACCATGGCTGTGTCGTGTGAGAAGGGCCAGTCTCTCCACTGCCGCCCGACGGTTTTGATTCCGAACACGCAACCATTCTTCGTGCCACTGGCACACCTGTGCATGTGCGCGAAGCCGGTCGTCTTCGTGGTCAGCAAGCAGTATTTCATGCAGCCGATCTTCTAGCATCTGCACGACCACATCTGCCCTTTCCGGCCGCTCGATTTCGCGCGCCTGTTGGCGGCGCCAGTCAGCGTCACGGAATGTGTCCACGCCAGTGATGTGGTCGGCAATCAGCGCATGTCCCTCCCCCGACAGTGCCGAGAACCGCGATGCTTCGCCCAGTCTCGGATGCGACACACAAACAAACGACAATATCTTTCGCTGCATCTCAAGCCAGTACAATAGCACAGTGGCATCGTCCCACCGCGCGGCCGCCGGCGGCAACCCAAGGGCCGCACAGTGCAACTTAAAATTAAATGGGGCTTCCGTGACGATGTAATCATGTGTTTCCATGTGCCATTGGTTGCTGTTCTCCCCGTTGTTGAACATGCCAGCGCCCTCGCCCAGGGCAAACATGGGCAGGTACGATTCTTTGTCCTGAAGCCCCAGCAGAGGAAACTTGTTGTCGCGCAGGTCCAACAACGGCAGTGGGTAAGCCTTCAGCGCGCGACCAATGGCAATCGTGTCCTCAATATCTGGCGTCACTTGGAACAAGCACAGTTTCCGCAGCCCACGTAGCCCTGGTAGGCACAAGGCCACGTCCGACAGAAAAGTTTCCCTCAAACGGTCGCGTTTCGGGATCTCCTTCATGATCACAAGCTCGCGCAGCGAAGACAGCGCGTGCAGGGACATGGGAATCGATACTTGAGGGCAATTGTACATGTATAACCCCTGCAACGTTGTCAACTCGCCCAGCGTTTCGGGCAGGGCATCCAGCATGTACATGGACTCGAGTTGAAGTTCCTTCAATTGCGGCAGCGCCCTTGCGCACAAACAAGGCAGCTCGATAATATTGCAGCAAACGCTCAGGCGCAGAATATGCAGGGACGGCAGATTCATTTCCGCAGGCAGCTCATTGAAATCGCATCTCACCAAGTTGATGGTGTGCAAATATGCCATCTGGAAAATGGACGAATCCGGCACCATACCTGTCGAGTAATTGTCGTTGGTACATTCACAGCGGAAGAGAGACAGCTCCGTCAATGTGGTCAGCGTCGCCATGTACGCCGGCAGACACGGAATAAACATGGCGTCCATAAGGAGCAACGACTGGAGATTTGGACAAGAGCCGCCGCACAACCAAGAGGGGATGTGGTCCCATCTGTACCCCAATCCATGACTGTTTGCACACAACTCGAGTCGCAACAACGACGACATCAGGCCCATGGCAGAGGGCAGTGCGTGGTTCACGTGAATTCGTAAATGACGGAGATCCTGACAAATAGACGCCAGTGCGGGTTGCACACGAGTCACACCGTCTAAATACTGCAGCGAGGGCACCAGGCTCGCGTCCACTTCAAAATGTGCCAGCAGCTCATCACTGTTCTCGTGGGGCCGCACTCGCAGTGCCGTGAGCGCAGTCATGCGTGGGAAATTCTGCAGGCACTCCGTCAGATTTGCGGTCGACAAACTGCCCCGATCCAGGCTGAGGGACTGCAGCGTAGGTGCCAGCTTCGGCAGCAGCAATGCCGGCAACTGCTCTGTGTGCTGGATCTCGCAGGATAACTCGAGGTGTCGCAGTGGCCATCGCGTCACTCACGGTGGCAGCGAATGTGCACATTCTCCTGCACACACGGTCGCGTGTGAGTTTCGATCGACATGTATGCGTGTTTGTGCTGCTTTGTGTGTGTATTGGCACCCTCGCACTATCTATCAAACAAACACAAGTACAAACCTGCAAGCACCAGTTTCGTCAATTGGATGCAGTCCGGAAGGTCGGGCAGAATTTGCAAACGCGGGCACTTCCGGATTACCAGTGTCGTCAAGGCGGTCAGTTGCGACAGGGCGTCGCGCACGCTGCTCAATGTCGCCATGTCGACTAGGGAAAGTGTGTGCAGCGAGCGAAGCAGGCCCAGCTGCGGCGGCAAAGAGGGGAGGCCAGTTCCCACGTAATACACACCCAGATCGTGCTGGCGTTTCGCTCCATGGAACATTTCTGCGTGCAATTTCCCCTCTGTGACGTATTTGTGCACGAAACTAGACCTGCCGTCCAGGTACAGCTCCTCGAGAACGTTCAATTGGTTCATCCACTCGGGCAAGGCGGCGATTTTGCAACAATTCAGGTACAATATGCGCATTTCGTGCCTGAGCCCCCACACCCCCCTTGGCACTTCCAGGAGCACTGGCATTTGTTTGTGCGCCGCAAAGAGCTTCGTCAGCCCTTCCAAGTCCAGCCGCATGACATGAACGCGCACATCCTGTGTGCTGCACAGTGTGTCCTTGAGTGCAGTGAATGTCTGGCATAGTGCAGGAATGTCCACGTTTTGCACCTGTCCATGCGCTGCCGCAGCCAATTGCTGTGACAGTAGCACCAATGCAGTCCGGGTATCATCCGGTACCACAGCACTGGTGTACCCGCTACGCGGTATCGAGACTTCCCTTTCCCCCCCATGTTGCCGGTTGGTGAAGACGTCGTGGGCGTGAATTTTCAAGAGCACGAGACGATCCAGCACAGGATCTCGCATTTCCGTGAGCCCTGTCCCCTCATATCCGTTGTGCATCGCACAAACCACAAATGCCCAGTGTGCGCAGTGTGGTACGCCAGCGGAACTTGGTCGACCTTTATACTGAAACAAGGCTGGCCCAAAAATGCGGCTGCAGTTTGCACTCGTCAAGTTTGAAAATTGTAGTACACTATGTTGTGCGTGCATGTGAAAAAAATCAGCAGATCTCGGTGCAAATGGCACATTGTGCCCTGTGCTGATGTGTTCCTATTTTTGGAGAGAGCGCGCTGCATTCGAATGTACGGGTTGTGGCGGCGTATAAGGTGCAAGTCATGCCAAGCATGTGCAAAAAAACAACCACCATCTTGACAGCATGGATGCAGATGGCCGCATGAAAAAAAAATTTACCACCCGGAGACCAGCCGCCGAAGCGGCGGAAGCAGTCGAAGCAGTCGAAGCAGTGCAAAGAGCAGACGAAGACGAAGATGACGGTTTTGATACGACTCGCTCGATTCGACAGCTTTGGAGTACGCATATGGGCGACATGATGCAGGTGGCCGCATCCAACAGTCACGTCGGTCAATGTGTGTGTTGTGTGCGGCCAGTGTTAATTTCCGACATTGGGACGCGCAAAATGACCTTCTGCAGTGTTTTTGTCGACATACTGCAAAATTCGTCCGCCGACAAGTCCACACTGCTGTACAACGAGCAGTGTCGTCTGCTACAAGAGGGCCACGCGCGAAAATACATTCTGGTCTGTTTCATCTGCCTGCTGTCGTGGAAAAAGTCCATCACTCAGCAGGAAGCCAGTCGCATTGTGGAAACGCCCTCGCTCTTCATGCACAAGAGCAGCGCCTTCCTGTACGACAGCTCGCAGAAAACGGACAAACTCTCTCTGCTCAAGTATGTGCTCTGTACAAGCAGTGAGGTGCTTGTTGCCGAGACCGGGGCCAAAAAATTCCATCCCATGCGCAACAGTGACTTTGTCATCCTCGAGGCCATCATTGTGTTTTTCAAGGGCCTCTTTTCCAAGTACGACTGCAACGTGCGCCGGTTTTCACGCATGTTTTGCCACTTTCAGATCGTCAGCATAGTGCGCTGGCATGTCGCTGGATTCCCCCTCATTATGATGCAAAATCGACAGATGCAGGACCTGCGCAAGGCCCTGCGCGGTGACGTGGGACGACACTACCACGAGTTGTGGGGCTTTGCGAGCGACTTTATTTCCATCCAGAACGGCTCGGCCACAGCAGACGAACATGCCTGCGAAGAATGTGCTGCGTGTGCGCACCGTGGCGACATGCTTCGCGTTGCACCGGCGCACACCATGGCGGACCGTGGACCCTGTGCTGCAGCACAGTCGGCCCTCGGTGCACCGCGAACCAAAACTGTGAGGTCCAAGACCAAGTCGTATGATTCCTTTTTCCTAAAGGACTGGAAGTACATACACGATACCATAGCGCACACTGGCACAGCGTGTGGGTCGAAGCCACCCGATATAATGCAGGGCAATATCATCCTCTGCCGGCATAACCTCATGCCGAGTGTCATGTCATACTCGTTTTATCACAGAATCAGCCATCGATTCCCGAAAAAATTCAGCCAGCGCAACGTTCGCCGCTACTACAGCCGACTGCTTCACGACGCGACCCCCGTCGACGCCAAATCAACCGTCATTGGCAGTGGTGTGGGCCGGGACATGGCACACGATGTAGAACTACTGTTTTGTCTGGCAAACAGTACGGACCGCTGAATGTACCGCGGTGTGTAGCACAACAACAACACCAACAGCACACACCACCTCGACGGCTTGACGGCCCCCTACAGAAGAAGGGCCCGCATTGAAGGCCACGGCAGTGTCAAGGGCAGTGGTGTTGTTGTGTTAATAAATCTGGTGTAATACTGTATGTGTACCATGGTCATGCGCGGTGACGGGGGCGAATATGACGCGTGGCACTGTGCACGCCGTGTCGAATGCACAAACACGCGCAAATGGGGCGTTTTCGGGGGCAAATGCAGGTGTTACGTGTGCGTGCAGTGTGCGTGCGTGCAGCGGAATAGTATTGATGACGTCGTGGCAAAAATATATAAGTTTTCCACACCGGCGCAATGCAGTACACGGCACTGGCCGCAGTACAATGACGGCATTGAGCGCGGGCGCCGACGTCATGTCAACTGTACCAAATTCACACCCGATGTCGATGATTGCACGCACCAATGTGTCAAATCCGAGCACAGAAGATTGGGTCAATGTTTTTGGCCCCAATGGATACAACGTACAACCAGACAACACCAGAAATCGTAAGCTAGGTCGTGTACATCTTCCCGACGTCCTCAAGGTCGGAGCCCTTGTGACGCGCGAAACACGTGTCCGTTGTCCTCTTCTGCCCCGCCGTGCGTGTTGTGTTGACCCCGTGTATGTGTGTGTGTGTGTGTGCGTGTGCGTGAAACAGGGGCCAAACCAGTGGATCACAGACCGCGTCAACTGTCTGATTACAGATGCGACAAACTCGCCATTCACCACCATAATCCTGCCTTACATGTACATGGACTACCCGGACCGCAAGATCGAGTGGAATGTGTGGACCTTTGACCAGGGGCTCGCCTCGCGTGTGCCCTACGAGGCGGCGGCACGCACGCTCACGCAGCGCAAACAGAGCTTCTCGGGGTACACGGTGCGCCAAGGCTTGGCGATTACCATGGAGCACAACTTCATGATGAGCGACGAGGGCATGAAGAACTTCCACGACCAGGTCACACAAGTGGTGGGCAGCATCCAAAACACCAACGACCTCGATGTGCACATGGCGCTCATCAACGCGCCCAGCTACCTCACGCAAGTGCGCGAGCGCTACTATCTCGAGGACTACCTCACCAAGTCCATCCGCGACTACATCGACATGTTTGGCTTTGTGCAGAAAAACATGAACTCGCTCGACATTATCATCGAGGACACCCGTTCTCTGATCAAGAACTGGGGCGGCGAGGACCCCGACTTCATGCTGTGCAGCGGGAAGTTGACGTACCAGCTGACCATGACGCAGGAGCGCACCTCGTACTACACGCAGGGCATCGAAGGACAGAAGCTGCTGAAACAGGGACCCGACCTGCCCATGTACCGTGGCCTCAAGATCATCAAGAGCAAGGCGTTTTCGCTCGACGAGGGTTCTGCGCCACGCGACGTCATGCGACGACGCGTGCGCGTGGCGGAGTTTTACCTCATCAAATCCACCGACCTTGCGTGCGTGCACCTCTACGACGAAATGGCCGACAATTTCGCTGTGCTCAGTGCCGACACCATCCGCAGGAAGATCAAAGGATTCGACAGTCTGAACCCAGCAGCGTCACCACAACACGAGGCCATCTTGCTCATCCGCCCCAACATCAAGCACTACATGCTTGGGGTCATTATTGGTCGCGGTGGCATTGACCATCTGGGCGCCACCCTGTGGGGCCAGACTGAGATGAGCGTCTGTGACGACGGACAGCACGGTGTCTGGGGCATGACGTACAAGTACCACGAACGGGCCATTGTTTTCAACGAGCGCAATCTGCACCGTGTGTGGGATGTTGCCTATGACGGTTACGTCGGCGGTAAGGACATGACCATTGTGGACATGAACAGTCCGGACAGCAAACGCCTGTTTATCAACTCCTCCAACAACTACAACGTGGAATATGACAGCGCCTCCATTGTCCCCGTGGGCATCAGCGTGCCGCTCACGTGGCTGCCTTCGCCCATGCTGCTCTGCTACTTTAAGAACCGCAGTCTGGCCGTGACCATCCTCGCGACGGCGGACATGTTCATTTCCGACATCAGTCGCTTCATTGAAAAGACACTCGGCAGAGTTGACGGTCATGATGCACGAGAAGAACTCGAGATAAAGATTGCAGAAATGTACAACGAGCTCGAGCTCAACAATAACCACCAGATGGTCAAGGATGCCACCCTCGCCTGCACGAACAACGAGTCCACCAGCTGTCGGCTCATGTACTCTGGCACCTCCACTGCCCATTACTCGGACCACACGCAGCCAGTCCACGTTCCTGGCTCAGGCCACCACGGCAACGATTATGCAGGCGTGGCTGCGGTCCGCAATGGCAAGCAGCTGCCCGCGTCGGCCGCCCCCGCCATCACCACATACACAGTTGCGCCATCTGCGCCTGCACAACCACCCGCCCGCCCCGCCCCCCAGAATAGAGCGGCTGCCAGCGCCAGTAGTTAGAACGCAGTGTCTGCTAGGCGTTGGTCCCCATTAAACCCCATTACCACGTGATGAGTGCAGTCCGCTGCGTTGCACATGAAAAAATTAAACAGGCAGGCCATTTCAGGTGGGTCTGGACTACGCCCGATGGCCTGTTCTGCAAACCTTGAACTCACTTGAATTCGTCGATGGATCGCATCGTGGTGTAACAGCATGTATACATACGGTCGTACGGTCGCTGTTTCCCAGCAAAACAAACACACACACATACGCGTGGTCTGATCCCTGCAACATATATAAACAATCCGAATCCATGCGTGCAGTGCAAAAAACCAATGTGTATTGTACTTGGAAAGTGTTTTTTGCGATTCTGCTTGGTAATCACGTATGCGTTGTGTTTCTGTGCGTTGCAGTGTGCAGCACGATGTTACACTCGAGGATGTGCCACTCCATGTGCCCCAGGATTCTACCCATTTTGCGAAGAATATGGCGAAGGTTACCCTGCGATAGAGTCGTGTAGGGCTTGTAAAGTTAACGAGTACCAATCAGAAACAACGGGCTGTTGTAGCAACGTTCGCAATGTATGGCATAGTGTACCTCCATCGTGTGCTGCATGTCATGCAGGTTCATCAACCAATGGTGCAAGCGCACAAGCTGCATGTACGTGTTCCGACACACGGTTGATATGGACTGTGAACGGCTGCGTGGATAGGCATCCGTGTGTGGCTGGACAGTACAAGACTTCCATTTTCGCAGGTTGTCAGACATGCCCTGCTAAGAGTACATCTCCTGCCGGTTCAGGCACATACAGTGTCAGCATATGCAAATGCGATGCTGGGCACTACAAAACATCGGATGCTGCAAGTTGTATCATTTGCCCGCCGTACAGCACGTCGAGCGCGGGTTCGAGCGATCTGAGTGTCAGTTCATGCAGATGTGATGAAAGTGCGGGGTACATTAATTGTGCAGCAACCACGGATGAATCTGGTTGCAGCGTCCAGTTAACCTCAAGACCCGGTGTGGCGCATTGTACATGTCGTGCGGGATACTACACAGAAACAATCGAGGGTTCAACAACTTCGACCCAAGGCAAATGCTTTGCATTGCCACCCGGAAGATACAAAACAGAGACCGGATTTCGCTCGTTTCAGCAGACTGCAGCCTGTGAGTCAGGCAAATACAGTACCCAGGGTGCTGCAACACAGCCAGATGTTTGCATACCCTGTGTGGTGGGGTCTTCGTCCACCATTGCTTCTTCCACGTGCACACTGTGCACTGCAGGGAAATTTTCGGAAATCACTGGTCAGCCTGGGTGTACCAACTGCCCTGCTGGAACGTATTCAACAAACTCAGGAGCTGTATCTAAAACCACGTGCATGACATGCCCTGCTGGCAAAACTTCAGGCACCATCGGTGCGACAGCAGCAACAAACTGCAACGCGTGTCCTCCTGGTTCATACAATGCGAAGGGAAGGAACAAGCCCTGTCTTCCCTGCATGTCGCACTCGACGTCACCCGCCGAGAGCACGTCGATTTCCGCATGTGTGTGCGCGCCAACATACTTGCAATTACAGATGACGACCAGCATCGCGTGTTCTGGTCCGTGTGGATGCTCGCAGACCGCTGCGTCCGACAGCAAGCATGATGGCGTCATCGTGAATGGTCCTGGGAATTACAAGACAGGTGATGTGTGCACGTGGACCATCACGTCCACTGCATCCATCCTAGCGAATGTGGTCGTGCGTGAAGGTATGGGCAACGCGGCAACGCAAAATGCGATCACTCCGTCGGTTTGCAGTGCTGTCGGCCAAGGTTTGGCTTGTATAGAGCATGCACCGCTACAGACCTTGACTGATTTCATAGTTACGCCAAACGCGCACATGTCTGTTCAAATTTTGCGTATTCGATTTAGGGCCTCCGCCGACAAACAGAGTGGTGTGCATTTTGAACTGCAGTGGATGGCGTACGGGGATCGTTTTAACTGCATCGCCCCATGCCCTGCTGGATCCAGGTATGTTAACAGTTTGTGTGTCCTTTGCGATGCTGGAACGTTCAACTTGAACCCTGGGCATGCCAGTACGTGCACACCGTGTCCAAAAGCCACGTACAAGACACAGGCAGGGGCAGGGACATGCACACCATGTCCAAGGGGCGAATACAGTACATCTACGGGCGCGACATCAGCCAGCTTGTGTCTTAAATGTGGCGATCGCACTCACCCACGTAGCGACGGAGGCGGCTGCGAAGCGTGTGCGTCAAGTTACAGTGCCAGTGCGTTGAGCAATGCGTTCGCCGGCAGCGGAACCATGCCAGGCTGCATTGAGTTTGTTCAATAGTAATGACCACAACTCAGACTCGGTTTGCAATGTGTGTAGTTGATATTTAATAAACAAATCTGTGGGAGTCATGTGCTGCATGCTCATTTCGTGTTGGCATGGCCTTGGATCCTTCGCCTCTTGTGCGGCAGCATGTTGTGCTTTACGGCACCACCACCACCGGGGGGCGCGCGTTTGAACGGCACAGCAAACACACTTAGATCCACACTTTTGCGGTGACCGCTGCGCTGCGGCTTGCGGTGATATCGCGGCTTCAGGTCGTCGGGAGCAGAGGGCAACTGTGCAATCCTGTCCGTCTTCTGGGGGTTGGACGGCGGCTGCGGTGTTGCCTGCGTGTCATTCCGCATCATGCCCTGGAGAATAGTGGAAACGCGCGACACCAAAAAGTTGGATTCAATCGCGTGTTTGTCGACGGCGGGCACGTCGCGTACAGGGATGGGCAAAGGCTGAATGTCGTCTTGTGCGGCGTCGAAAATTGTCGCATTGTCCAGGTCGCTGTCAATGTCGTCCATACTCAAGGGTGGCTTCCGTGGCGCCGTCTTGTCCTTGTAGAGATCATTCTGTGTTGGCTGCACATTGAAGGGCTCGCCCACAGGCCTCTGAGCCGGCTTCGGACCAGGCGTGTCCTGTGCGTTGGCCTGTGCAAAACAACACACCAAAAACACGCCTGCTACCAATACGGGCGCACCACGGACGTAATACATGTTTCGAGTGCTGCTCTGTTGAGACATAGCACGAACACACGGGTGTACTTATATACTTGGCCATGCAGTTTGTGCACACATTTCCGAGCGCGCGCGAAAACGCGGGCATTTGTGCGATTCTGGTCGCGACGGGCTCAGTATGGGCGGACCCGGGCGCCGCCCGTTTGCGTGCTGTCGGCGGCCGGAAGCATCTTGTTGAAGACAGTGGTCCAGCACGTGGTTGCAGGGGCGTCCTGTGAGTCAAACGCGTTGCTCTTGTTGTTGTACATTTCAGCACTCTTGCGCTTCTTCGACATGTCGCCCTGCGGGTCCTCTGTCAGGGCCGACGACAAGATGGCGTGCTGGCGCATGCGATTGTTGTTGTAGTTGGCGGACTCCTCTTCCTTGATGCGCTCCACCTTGGTGTTGGCCTCCAGTAGCTGCACGCGGAAGTTTTCGGCAGACTGTATGGCACTGCCATGCGCCTCGGCGGCAGCACATGCAATGCTGAACGCAGGGTTGCTTTGGAAGTCGATGATGCCGCGCTTTTTCATGCCCTGCTCGCACGCCAGCTGAATCCCTTGCAGGAACGAGGCCTTTTGGTCCTCGGGAATGTTGAGCGACGTCACCCACGGTTGGATCTTCTCCACGTCTTTCTGCACAAAACACCGCAAAACGCCCACCACACGAACG
>Ga0105053_10009618_pt1 | contig 12270 bp, 5 predicted proteins | sample BON01_FD_78093 | JGI IMG/M metagenome (GOLD analysis project Ga0105053, IMG submission 78093) | Freshwater microbial communities from Lake Bonney liftoff mats and glacier meltwater in Antarctica - BON-01 | ecosystem: Environmental > Aquatic > Freshwater > Ice > Glacier meltwater | place: Lake...
AATATTAAAAACAAAATTATTTTTATTTTTCATTCGTGCAATCGCAATCATTTATCCGTTATTTATAGGATGGAAGTGCCGGACCTTTGTTCTCGATTGCAAAGACTAGAGACGAAACATGCTAGACTACTAGAATCACTTGGCTCAGCCGTGAGTCGAGAAAGAGAAGCAGTCTCACAGTTGTATCTTAGTACTATCAATCAAGAACAACTTTTAAAGAAAGCAGTACAACATGTCGAGGAAAAATTCACACAGCAACAAGAAAGTGCGAAACAACTATATGAAAACCAAATTGACAGTTTAGACAAGATTATTGAAGAATTGGAAAAAAGTGTGGAGACTTGGAGATTGGAAAGCAAGTCGAACCAGATTGATATATCCCCTACACAAGCAGAAAACACGAATTCACTAGAGTTAGAAACACTTCACGAGGAGCATAGTATCCAAATTAAAGCTTACGAAAAAACAGTTGCCGTCCTGGAAAAACGTTGCCACGAACTTGAATCGATGGTGGTCACATCAAGAGACCAATCATTGATAGAATCTTGCTCAGCTATTGATGACTTAAAACTGAAGCTGGAGGAAACTAAAAAAGAACTGGATTTGAAGCACAATAAATGCGCAGTTCATAAACGAGATCTTGATAATATTTCTAAAACAAATGCTCAACAAAAAGATACCATATCGGTCCTGGAGATGGCACTGAGGGAAACAGGGGAGTCAAAAGATCAATTTTGCAATATTATTAGCAACTTGGAGGGTAAAAACGCTGAAAATTGCTCGTTTATAAAGGAACTTCAACAAGAAAATCAAGATCTAAAGGAAACCTCGAAACGTCTCCGGCAATTGTTGGATCAACATTCGGTATTGAGCGGCGGCTCCCAATTCGCAGAATTTATCGAGATTAAATCCAAGAACAAACAACTTGACTCCGAGAATAAAAAAATGAAAAGGATGATCAAAGGATCGTTCAAAGGTGATACAAAGGTTAAGGTCAATCTGGCTCTATCTGATCTCAAAATGCCACTACTAAAGGGTACTTTTTGATTTGAAGCCTAAACATTGGGCGCTGTTGTATATCTTCCGACGTTTCTGTGATGTCCGTACGGTAGATCTATAGAAATGAAAGGAGCGTAATGGCCATGTTTCGCAACCATCATTTCATAAGCAACCCACATCACTGATGATGTCATAGATCCAACCATAGCGTGACAGTGACTCATTGCCCAAATGTCTCTAACAATCTCCATGATCTTGTCCACTTCATTATATGATGTCAGCCCGTCAACGCCGTTCTCACCCTCGTGAACATAAAAAGAACGATCAATCGTCTGAAACACAATATTGAACTCCGATTTGTACGCATTTGCTTCTTTAATAATATCAGGATCATCTGTAGCAAGATACACGGTTGAATATTTCCCGTATGTTAACGTCAGTGTTCTCATGTGCTGAACGTATGTGGAGAATGGGTAACACTCTCTATGGGTTTGAGCCGAGTCTTCGCAAGAGTCTCCATGGCGCACATGCACAGCCAAACATTTGCCTTTATGGATACCCAGTTTGGATCGATAAAGTTCCAGTTCCGTTTTGAGTTGGGAATTCTTTAGAAGCCAGTAGGTACTCTGAGCGTGCTGCCAAAGCCATCCGTATTTAGTCCGCATGGATGAAGTGCGAAAATGGATATCATGATTCGTATTGTGTGGATTTTGCTCTCCAGGAGCCTGATTACCAAACCACACATCCTCCGTAAACATCACGGCCTCTGTTTTATTAGTCTCGTAGGATTCAATATGCAAACGCTTCCGAGTTATTGAGAGATCAAAGGCAGAGTACGGCTTGCAGTAGGTATAATCTGCGTCCATACTAGTGATATATTTATCGTGGCAAATACATCTACCATACTTGATCGAGTATTTACCGTGAGGTTTGCACAGTTGATCTACTGACATCACGTTACGAGCAGACACACCGCTAGAAAACACGAGAATCTTCTTAGGGTCAATTTCTTCAATTGAACACGAGCTCAACTTTGAAAAAGCACAATTCCATCCTCTTCCACACTTATTATCTGTGAACCGATAATTAGAATTTCCAACAATAACAGGAATTTTAGATTCCCAGTGGTTCACTGCATTCCAAGCAAATACATAAAAGTTATAAGCGAATCCATGGTTCATGAAAGTAAGCAAATTCCACTTTGGGCTGTGGGGGTCAAATTTTTCGGACCCACGAGTACGACTATCCTCCCCTTTCTTGTCCTTGGCAGGCTTCCAATTAGGTTGCGTAAAATCGCTAGAATAAGGAGAATCACAATTCTCTGGAAATTGGAGCTTGTCAATTGTATACCTGAACGACTCTGAATCGATTCCCCACTCAATCGGCTTGTTTTTAGAAAGACATTCGTACATCTCAGGATCAGGTAGATAGGTAGTGTCTGACCACAAGTTAAATCCACAAGAAAGTTCACCGTCCTTGAATGTTGTGGGGAAAAACTCCACTGATTCACAAGAGCTTGAATACCTTTTAGCAATAACTTCACAAGATGAAGGCTTTTCCAAACCAATGCTTTCAATCTTTTCAATCTTTTCAACCTTTTCAACAGCGTACCAACTATGCTCGGACACCACCACGCCGAAAACGATATACCCCAAAACAATCAGAACAAATACCCCCCCTACAATCCATCCAATTCCCCTACTTTCATCAGTGCTGTAACTGCTACGAGACGTCTTAGCCTTCCCACCTTGAGGAGGGTCCTTGACTTTAGCAGCGACCGGGACAGCAACAGAATCGTGGTCAAGTTCGTTGAATTGTCTAGGAACTCTATTGCTTGTGGTAATATGTCTTTGCCCACCACGAATGCCGTAATCCGTTTTACCGGGTTCAGGTTTCCTAGTGTTCTTTGCTGTGTCACGAGTTCTATTCATCCTGGGAAACAACACACCAGTTTAGTTTGTCAAGAAAAAACTTCGTTCACTGGTTTTTGTCCCCTATAGTTTTCAGTGTCTGCGCTTTACTACGGAAGCAAAAAAAAAATCAGCATGGACACTTTCCTTTGTTAATTTTCACTACCACAATTGCATCATCACGAATTTAGAGGTTGGGTTTGTCCATAAATCTCTTCACGTTCCTGCTGTACCCATATGGTAAATCAATAGACACGAAAGGCACATAGTACCCCCGCAGCGCGACTATTAATTCATAAACCACCCACATGATGGATGATGCCATGGACCCCACGATTGCCTTGCAATGAATCATTGCCCATATATCTCGGTTAATATCCGCAACAAGTTTAGGGGAATTGTATTTGGGATCTCTATCTACGCCGTTTTGATTATCATAAAACGAACGGTTGAGGTTCTGAAGTACAATATTAAACGTGGATGCATATTGACTGATGTTTTGGGCCACCTTTTCATCATCAGTTGCTAGATATAAAACATCCACCGGTCCATATAGATCAACAATATCCTGCACTTTTTTCATATACACTTGCAGAGGATGGCAATTACGATGACTTTGGAAAGCATCATAGCACGAATCACCATGACGAACATGGACAGCAATGCAAGTCTTGTTGGTCAACCCGACACTAGCGCGATACTCTTCTAGTTGTTTCTTTTTACGGGAATTGTAAACCAGCCACTTCAAACTTTGTCCATGGAACCAGAGCCACCCGTATTTGCGCCGCAGTATAGAAGGACGGTAGTGCAAACTTCGGTCAGTATTATGAGGATTTTGTTCTCCTGGCGCCTGGTTTCCAAACCAAGGGTACTTTGTATACATTAAAGCTTCGGTTTTATTTCTTTCGTAAGCGACAATTCGTAGTTGCTTTCTTTTGATATTCAAGTCAAACGCATTGTACGGTTTGCAAAAAAGGTAGTTGACGTCAGTATGAGGTATGTACTTGTTGTTACACTGGCACCTGCCATACTCTGCCCTGTACGTTCCATTTGGTTTACACACTTGGTCCAACGACATGGCGTTTTGAGGCCGTCCGCTGGTAGAATAAACCAATATTTTAGATGCAGGTGTGCTTTCAACGGTACAATTTGTCAATGGCGAAAGGAAACAACTCCAACTTCGCCCACATTCATTATCGGTGAAACGGTAGTTTGAATTGCCGACCATCACGGGAATACCATTGGCCCAGTGATTGCCACAGTTCCATGCCATCACATACAAATTGTAGCCCCACCCATGGTTCATGAATGTCACGAGATTCCACTTTGAAGACCTTTCCTTTTCTTGCCTTTTCGAGGCCACTCTAGTCAACTCGTTGTTTGAATCCCGTCCAAAGGTCCAGCTAGGCCTCGTGAAATCTTTGGAATTCGGTTCATCACATTGTGTTGGAAACTGTAGCGCACTTATTGATTTTTGTAGTCGCTTGGCATCCGAAGCCCATTCAATGGGAACACGGCTTTCTAAACAAGCGATCAAATCACGACTAGGAAGATATTCAGTGTGATTCATCAAATCGAAGCTGCATTCCAATTTACTTGAGAAACTAGTCGGGAGCATGTGCAGACGTGGTTTGCATGCAGTACTATAAGCTTCTGCAATAAGCTGGCACTTCATTGCCGGTGAATGCACAACTGTTTGCTGTGTACTGGCTTGATTCCGAGGAAGATAAATAGACACGTACAATATCATCGCCGCAGTGAAAGCCGATAAGCCCAAAACCGCCTTCGCAATTACTTGTTTCAAAGACAACATTTTAACCCTACAGCTAGCCAGTTCCACCACTTCACCCCTGAGAAACGGTCCCCGCATGTTAAAAAACCAACGAGGTGGTACAATGGATTACGATGACTCATGTTGAGAAACCTAACAAGAAAATGGATTTTACTACTATTAGAGGAAGTTGAGCACAAAATGAGCACGAAATGATCCTTTAGAGTAGTTAAATTAGTAAATTCTGGATTGGAAAAGTTAAAGTTTCGCTTGTTCTCTTGGTACCACATGCATCATGAGACCAGCAGGCACTTTCTTCGTGGGGGCCCATCCAGCAAAACCTTTGACGAACTCGTCTTCACTGCTGAGATCTCGTGGTGCTAACGTTCCGTAATTGACTCCTAGCTCTTCGGGGTTCTGATTATCCCTCCAAGGTTGGGTCAAGGAGAACGTGAAGTGGTGCAGCAAGTTGGCTATGATGGCTCGAGCCTCCATATGGGCAAAATTCTTTCCGATGCAATCTCTAGGTGGAAATGTAAATGGTGAAAACCTTTCACTAGCTGGATTGTACCCTGCAAGCGCACTTCCGTTCCACAGTTCATTGTTCTTGAATTCACGGTCAGGACTAAACTCGTTTGCATCCGGGCCCCATAATTCTGGATTACGATGACGAGACCAATTAGCAATTTGAACATGAGTACCTTTTTTTATTAGTACATCTTTCCCATCTGGTCCAGTTATGTAATCGTCAAATTGAATCTCACGAAACGTGCCATTGGCAACTGCTGGCCATAGTCTCAAAGTCTCCATGATGCATCTAGTCATGAATTGAAGATCAAAGAGATCATCATACACTAATTCGCGATCGCCAATTCGTTCAAACAAGTCGTCTACTTCCGATTGTAATCTCATCAGGTGGTCGGGGTGACGAGAGAGTTCATATAGCAACCACGACATTGTATGCCCTGTAGTATCATGTCCAGCAAATGCAAATATCAAAGCATTTCCTTCATCTGTGCGACTATCTGTTTCAAACGAAGCCAACGCGTTAGCCAATGGTCCGTGTACAGCACCACCACTGCCCATGGGACAGGTATTGCTCTCTCGCGGAAACCGTGACACCAATTCCTTGCAGAAAGTTCTTGCATATCCAGGAGGGTTCTTCCCTGCCATTGATCCTCGGAATTGCGCATTCGTTCTTTCCATGAATTCATTGTCTTCGCCAAATAGAGACAATTGTAATTGGGCCTCTGCTTCAAACAGTAAGAACTCACTCATATCAACTGGCCCATCACGGGCAAGCCCTTTAAGCTTTTCAACACAAGCCCTGGCTCTGTTTGCAGTAACAGGGAACACCTTGCGCAATGAAGCCTGAGGTAGAAACGCAGGCACGATGTGCTCACGCTGTTGGACCCAGTGCTCATTGTCCGTAGTCGAGATGATACTACTATAAAGGCCCATAGTGAAGTTGGGCTGCTTCTGAACATGTATCCTCGCAATACGAGCGGCATCATCTGGATGGGATACTATCACTTGGAACGTTGCTTCAGGACGCATGCTTTTTCCATTGTCATTCTCACGCTGGAACACCAACTGTGGGACGACAATGTTGGAGCTCAGACTTCCCGTGAGTTCCTTCTGCCAATGGGCGTAGGCTATATGTGACCTGCCGAGTTTTTCGAATTCCATAAAAGTTTTCCACGCGGTTTTCCACGCATGACCTGATTCCAAATCCAGGTTTCTCATGGGTCCAGGTAGTTCGTTAATGATGCTGTATGAGTCTTTCTTAGGAAAAGTCTTAATCAGAGTGTCATAGAATGTATCCGCATTAGACTTCTGCACCTCGTTCGCACTAGGTAATCCTTCCCGAACCATCGTGTAAGAAAAGGTCGGAATAAGAAAATGTGTCTACCAGTATGAATCGCCATTGCAGGATGTGATACATATATATATTATTTATGAATTTCGAATCAAAATTTTTAGTTTCTTGAGTTCAACTACTGTTTCTCGGACCAAATAGCAGCAAGAGCCAACCAGAATGGCTTCCAAAACTCTGTAGAATAACAAACGTGTGAGCCATCTTTAGAATGGAAGCTAGCCGCTTTTTTGAACAATGCAAAATAGTCCAGACCTTTGACCCTTGGAAAGTGCGAGAATTTTTGATGTGACATGGCATCCGTCCAATGCCGTCGCGTGTCTTCTACCATCTGTTTTCCGAAACTATAATCTCCAAGTGGAAAGTGCTGCGGAAAGGTGAGACGGTACACATGCGAATTTGTGGGGTTCTTGTCTATATCCGAACTCAAGATCGAAAATACATAGTCAAGCAAACTGTTAAAATACCTTGGGAGATCGGTAGCGTGGTGAAGCCCAAAGTTGATAACCATGTGTGTCGTCTCTTCGAGAAGGCTTTCCAGTAAACTGGATTCAACTCTATTGAAGGTGTTAGGCATTTTATATTCATTTAGTTCTCCCGTGGATGGCATTGGATACGGTAAATTTGGGGCCTCCATGTAATAAAACCACAAGTAGTTGACGGTTATGTTGTAATTGGGAATGTACCAAGTGAAAAGACTTGAGCAAGTATCGCAAGCATAGTTTTGGTTAGTGTTATCTGTGCAAAGGTTGATCCATTTATCCCATTTGTATTGACAATTCTTCACACGTTTCACTCCGTTTTCGAAGTAGCGAGGACCCAAGTAAGAGAATTGTACGCCTACTTCTTCGAGACTCGTAAAAAACGCATCTGTAGTTTGACGCGTCAATGAATCGCCCACAAAACTCAAGTTAGTATTCTTGATAGTTTGAAGAAGTATCTCTATCGGTTCTCCAGGAATTTCACAGCTAGCTGGAAATTTCCACCATTTTTGAGTTTCTACTTTTCGTTTTGTATTAGCACAGCAATTATGGTGGTAACCAAACGAATTCTCAATAGAACTGTAAGGCTTAAATGCTCTGCAAATGTTGGACCCTTCTCCCATATAGTACGCCGACCTTCGACTGTCCATTTGCTCCCATTCACCATGTAACGAATAAATCCCATTCGTATCTTTAAAGCACTGCGAAAATACAGTTCCCTTTGTAGGCTCAACCACCAGTTTATATTTTTCTTGGTGAATCGTGGGCGGTTGTACCTCCGAGATCATCACCATGTGGACCCATTGACAAGCGAACAGAGTCCCTAAGAATCCAATCACCAGGGCGTATTTCTTTGTTTTCAACAATTTTTGAAACGCAAGACCTGGCCATTCTCTTACTGGGGTATCTCTGAAGTACAACCCTTCTTCCAAAGGCTCCTGGTGTCTACTCGAATACCTCAGCATTGCGGAACTCCGCAAGAAGGGTAGCCCCCCATCATTTCCATTTAGAATGAATGCTCAGATTGTTTGAGTGAATGGAAGTTTCGGCAATAGAAAATCGAGGGGGCTATGGTGCTTCTTGTTCAGCAAGGAGGTTGTAGGTTTCACAGGTTAAATTGCCTGGGCGCATTTGAATTTGCTGGCCGTTCCTGTACTTGCTACTTTGTTCCGTACTCGTTCGTCATGTTTTCATTGCTGCAATCAGAATCCTGAAGGTCCCACGATACTATCGATTTCGACGCTTGAACCGAGGGTAGTGGGAGTTGATAGAAATGATTTGGTGAAGTCAGGTACACGAAATAAGGCAAAATTCAGTTTCGATGAAGAAACGTTTGGGGAAATGGATCACGGCGGAGCCTTTTAATTAATTTTAGCAGATTCCAAAATTCTATTGATAGATCCGGCAAGCCGTCGTTAAAATGAAAGTACTTTCATGCTTTATTTTGAATGATTTCCGACAAATTCACGCACTCAATACCGTAGAACCAGTCTAGCACCAGAGTACTCTTCACTGTCTCTGTTTTTGTTGTTGCGATGTCGACAGCGAAGTTGCAAATGGGTAATCACAACATTATGAGAAATCACTGAATTCTCATTGCATCGCTCCTGAAGGGAACATCGAGTAACTAGTTTCATTTTTATTGCTGAACCAAGGTTCCCTGCATGTATATAATTTCTGTCGCCTCAAGTTTCGAATCTACAAGCTAGTTTTACCACCCCGTGTCAATTATTGATGGTTTAAATCTCTCTCAAGATACTATCCACTATTTCTTTGGAATAAGCCACTTGCCATTCGTTACAGGATGATATTGGCGCATTGTTGGGAACCTTATTAATCATTATTAGCTTTTGGATTTTGAATGATCGAACGATTATTATTTCTACCTGACAGTACTTACTGACTATGATAAAGCAACGCTGCTGTACGTTTCCTATAACGAATATAACTCTTGATGGTTTTCAATAGTAATGCATTAATCTTGCGAGAAAAATAAAGCACGTTACAAGACATGTGGCTTAAATACATTGCCAGCGTCAACGTTGAAAAAAGTTGGCACTATTTTTTTTATAGGAGGTCTTAAAGCTGAAGAGCCGAAGTAGCGCTTGGAACATGTATGCTCAAATCCATATATAAATACGATCGTTTAATGTACACTCGACTTTTCTGTTTGTTGATTCGATTTTTTTAGCAATCTCTTGATGCTCATGCCACATTGGTTTGCATCATCTTTTGCATGGACGAAATTCGTATTTAATCGGTTTCCTATAGTTTAACCTAACAAAGTCAAAACGGAAATACTGTGAGAACCTGGGTCTTGTATTAAATTAGTTTTCCTCGTCCTACTTGAAACACTACAATATAATTCGAATTTCCGTTGGAAACTACAATGCCATGGGTTGAATTACAATTTAAAAATCAAAACGAGTTCACCGAACGTTTTACTGTGACCGTGTATTTTAAACTGAACCATTAACTAACATTTGAAGTAACAGTGAAGACCTAGCCCATCCTACTTACTCTGAATACGCTACATTGAATCCAACCGTTTTCAGCACAGAATAAACTAGCATCGTCAAAAGGTCCTGGACCCTTTGGATGCTGGTTATCACCATTCGGAATACTAAACTGCGATACATGTCTGATTCATGGGATGGAGATGAAAATACAAACAAGTCGAGTCCGAACATAGTAGACTCCCGCTACGAAGTCGAAGAGCCTAGTAATCTGCGGCACTTTGAATCAGGTGGTACTTTATGTTTCGATGATGCCGATTGGTTCTTAAAAACTCTTGAATACGCTAGTAGAAAGCAGCTGACAGAACAGAATCAAATACTATTAGAGGAGTCGCAGTTGCGGAAAACCGAAGAGACCCAGTTAGCTGTTCTCTTTTCCGATGATGCAACTTTCTTATTCAGCGCAGACTTCATGCTTGATTGCTTCGTAGACACAAACGACTTTTTATTTGTGCCGGGTCAGGTGATCTTGCGAGAGCTGATACTTCGATTGGCCGTTGTATTCAACGAAAGCATTGAAATGAAAGATGCATTATTTCCGGAATGTTTATTAAGGCGGGCTCTATATTTTTTGCACCGCGTGGGGCTAAATGGAGCTAAAATCACTTCGAGTCAAGACAGATTATTTGTTCTCCACGTGAATGACTTCTCCATAGACCATGACAGCTTTTTTCGGATGGTTGTGTCTGTTCTTAATGTGCGGCAAAGAGCAGCATCTTGAACTACAACTTTTAAAAAATAGTCCCTTTATTTTCAATAGTTTCATTTTGCATTTAATTAAAATAGCAAAGCAAAGGGAAAGAAGGGATGAAATCAACGATAAGTTGAAGAGGAAAGGGACGTTTTTTAGGTTTTTTTTTGGGTGGTGAGATCGCTGAGATGATGCCGCTGGAACCATTTGTTCGCTTGAGCAATTATGTCTCATCCCCTCTTGCATTGCATCTGGTAGTATTTATGGCGGTGTCCCTAGGACTAACCCGATGGATAAGAGATGAATGGCGATTTGCTGCAAACCACCGGCACACCGGCATCCCGTTCACGTTCAAGGAACTCGCCTTCTACCGCATGGACTACGTGCTGACTACATGGGCAGGAGCAAAACCTGTCACACTTCTTCTTGGAACTTATCTTCTGATCATGATAGGTTCTTCTTTGTATTTTCTAGCTGCTGAAGAACATGTATTGTTTACTGATGCCATTTGGATTGTGTGGACGTTTGTAGCAGATCCCGGTACGCATGCTGATGAAAACGATACATGGCTTAGGTTGGTTTCCTTGATAGTGACCATGGGAGGCATGTTGATATTTGCGTTGATGATTGGAATTATCGCTGATGGGGTCTCGGAGTTGTTGGACGACTTGAAGAAGGGCAAAAGCAGGGTAATTGAATCAGGGCATACGTTGCTGCTTGGATGGAGTGATAAAACGATGCCTACTATTCGTGAGATTGCAATTGCTAATGAGAGTTTGGGTGGAGGTGTCATTGTTGTTCTAGGGGAACGAGACAAGGAAATGATGGAGGCTGATTTGTCATCAGTATTTACTCCAGAGCAGCTTAAAGGCACTATTGTTATTTGCAGATCTGGTAGTCCTCTTATTATGAACGATCTCTCTAAGGTTTCTGCTCAAACTGCGAAATCGATCATTGTTTTCTCAGATGATTCAATTGATGCGGACGAATCTGATGCCCGATCTGTTCGAGTAGTGATGAGCTTGAAAGGTATTGATGTGGGATGCCATGTTGTTGTTGAGATGTCTGATATCGACAATGACGAGCTCGTGCATTTGGTTGGTAAAGGAATGGTGGAGACTGTGGTAGCGCATGATATCATAGGTCGACTGATGATCCAGTGCGCTAGGCAACCTGGGTTAGCACATATATTGGAGAAGCTCCTTGGCTTTGATGGCGATGAATTCTACTTCGGTGAATGGCCTGAACTCGTTGGTAAGACTTTTTTGGATGCATCATTTGCCTTTGATCAGGCAGTGGTCATCGGAGTCAAACCTGGAAATCCTGAATCTGCAAATAGACAACTAGCTGCCATTCGAGCAGGCACTCCATGCTCCCCTAAGAAAAGTGAGCATCACGATTATTTCTTTGGAAATAGTTCGCATAAAACGAAAACTTCTTTACGAAGACGGAAGTCGTCTCTCTTACTAGAAGAAAAAGTGAAGAAAGTATTGCTGAACCCCCCGGATGACTATGTTATTGAAACAGGAGATCTAATTTTAGTTATTGCAGAGGACGACGACACCTATAAAGCATGTGTTGGATTTCCATGTGAGGAAGCAAAGAGAGCTCGTAATACTGTGACGATTCAATGTCCTATGATCATGGATCCAGTACCAGAGAAGATTCTATTTACAGGCTGGCGACGTGATATGGATGACATGATCGCCCAATTAGACAAATTAGTTTGTAGTGGAAGTGAACTGCATCTTATGTGCTCCATGGATGTTGATGCCAGAATTCACGCTATAGCGGAGTCCCAGAAATTGGACCTCGAAGGGTTGAAGAATCTTCGAATTGTTCATCAAGTGGGAAACCCGGTGCTTAGGCGACATTTAGAGTTGTTGCCTTTGCAGGATTTTACTTCGTTGCTGATTTTAGCAGATGAAGTGGTCGAGACGAATATGCAAACATCTGATAGTCGAAGTCTGGCTTCGTTGTTACTCATTCGGGATATCATAGAAAAACGAAGGCTGGCAGAAGTGC
>Ga0105053_10009625_pt1 | contig 12266 bp, 8 predicted proteins | sample BON01_FD_78093 | JGI IMG/M metagenome (GOLD analysis project Ga0105053, IMG submission 78093) | Freshwater microbial communities from Lake Bonney liftoff mats and glacier meltwater in Antarctica - BON-01 | ecosystem: Environmental > Aquatic > Freshwater > Ice > Glacier meltwater | place: Lake...
AGGATGTGACGAGCCGACATCGAGGTGCCAAACCTCCCCGTCGATATGAGCTCTTGGGGGAGATCAGCCTGTTATCCCCAGCGTACCTTTTATCCTTTGAGCGACGGCCCTTCCATGCAGAACCGCCGGATCACTATATCCGTCTTTCGACCCAGATCGACTTGTAGGTCTCACTGTCAAGCAAGCTTATGCTATTGCACTCCACGTACGGTTACCAAGCGTACTGAGCTTACCTTTGAAAGCCTCCGTTACTCTTTTGGAGGCGACCACCCCAGTCAAACTACCCACCAAACAATGTCTCCGCCAGCTGGCGGATTAGACACCGTATACAGAAAGGGTGGTATTTCAAGGTTGTTTCCACGAATCCTAGCGAACCCGCTTCAATAACTCCCACCTATCCTACACATCCTGTATCCAATATCAATGTTAAGTTGTAGTGAAGGTGCATGGGGTCTTTCCGTCCCGTTGCGGGTAACCGGCGTCTTCACCGATACCACAATTTCACCGAGCTCATGGCTGAGACAGCGCCCAGATCGTTACACCATTCGTGCAGGTCGGAACTTACCCGACAAGGAATTTCGCTACCTTAGGACCGTTATAGTTACGGCCGCCGTTTACTGGGGCTTCGATTCAATGCTTCGCCTTGCGACTAACATCCCCTCTTAACCTTCCAGCACCGGGCAGGTGTCAGGCCTTATACCTCATCTTTCGATTTTGCAAAGCCATGTGTTTTTGTTAAACAGTCGCCTGGGCCTTTTCACTGCGGCCCCGGTTCTTACACCGGGGCGCCCCTTCTCCCGAAGTTACAGGGCCATTTTGCCGAGTTCCTTAGCCATGATTCACTCGAGCACCTTAGGATTCTCTCCTCGACTACCTGTGTCGGTTTACGGTACGGGTTTTTATAACCTGAAGCTTAGCGGGTTTTCTTGGAAGTCTGTTTACCTGCTCTATCTACGCCCCCGAAGGTTTGCAGTACTATTGGGTTTCAGCTAAGTCTGCGGATTTGCCTACAGTCTCAATACCTACGCCTTTTAACGATCTATTCCGTCAGATCGCGGCAGTGTCACTACTCCGTCACCACATCGCAGTTATAAAAAGTATGGGAATATTAACCCATTGTCCATCGGCTTCCCCCTTCGGGTACACCTTAGGCCCCGACTAACCCTGATCCGATTAGCGTTGATCAGGAAACCTTAGTCTTTCGGTGGGCGGGTTTCTCTCCCGCCTTATCGTTACTTATGCCTACATTTGCTTTTCTAACCGCTCCACCACCGCTGACGCGTATAGCTTCACTGCTGTTAGAATGCTCCCCTACCGTCATTGCTGACCCATAGCTTCGGTGATACACTTAATGCCCGTTTATTATCCATGCCCGATCGCTCGACTAGTGAGCTGTTACGCACTCTTTAAATGAATGGCTGCTTCCAAGCCAACATCCTAGCTGTCTGTGCAATCGGACCTCGTTAGTTCAACTTAGCGTACACTTGGGGACCTTAGCTGATGGTCTGGGTTCTTTCCCTCTCGGCGCGTGACCTTAGCACCCCGCGCCTCACTGCCGGCCATATTTCATTAGCATTCGGAGTTTATCTGGATTTGGTAGGATTTGACTCCCCCGCACCCAATTAGTAGCTCTACCTCTATGAAACTTAATGCCGACGCTGTTCCTAAAAACATTTCGGGGAGTACGAGCTATTTCCCAGTTTGATTAGCCTTTCACCCCTACCCACAACTCATCCGGAAACTTTTCAACGTTTATCGGTTCGGTCCTCCAGTACGTGTTACCGCACCTTCAACCTGGTCATGGGTAGATCACAAGGTTTCGCGTCTACCCCCTCTGACTATACGCCCTATTCAGACTCGCTTTCGCTTCGGCTTCGTGACTTAATCACTTAACCTTGCCAGAGAGGAGTAACTCGTAGGCTCATTATGCAAAAGGCACGCCGTCATCCCACAACAAGTTGGGGACTCCGACCGCTTGTAAGCACACGGTTTCAGGTTCTATTTCACTCCGCTATTCGCGGTTCTTTTCACCTTTCCCTCACGGTACTAGTTCACTATCGGTCTCTCAGGAGTATTTAGCCTTAGCGGATGGTGCCGCTAGATTCCCACAAGGCGTCTCCGACCTCGCGGTACTCAGGATCCTACTAGGTTATTATCGCTTACGTGTACGGGATTCTCACCCTCTATGATCAGCTTTCCCAAACTGTTCCACTTCACTTTAATATACCATCTCGTAGTCCTACAACCCCGGTTATGCCGTAACATAGCCGGTTTGGGCTCTTTCCCGTTCGCTCGCCACTACTTAGGAAATCACTATTGTTTTCTCTTCCTCCGCTTACTTAGATGTTTCAGTTCAGCGGGTTTGCGCATTATTGCATCCGTTCTTCAAACGGATAGGTTTCCCCATTCAGAAATCTTCGGATCAATTCATATTTGCTAATCCCCGAAGCTTATCGCAGCTTATCACGTCTTTCATCGCCTCTGAGAGCCTAGGCATCCCCCGTGTGCCCTTTCTTACTTTCTTCTTCTAACTGCCTTTTGCTCAGTTAAAATGCTTTTTTGGTAGATTCGAGACTTCAGATTTGTGATTTGAAACTCCTGACTTACGCCGTTTGTCTCACTTCTCATATCTATCTATCTCAGATCTGACCTACTGTTGTCTTCTCTTTCAATTACTTTTTTCCAATATGTCAAAGAACGTTCGTTTAGATATGAGAACTGAGATTTGAGATCTGAGACTGACTTGCGTCCTGTCTAATATCTCATATCTAATATCTCACATCTGAACTGGTGGAGAATAACGGAGTCGAACCGTTGACCCCCTGCGTGCAAGGCAGGTGCTCTAGCCAGCTGAGCTAATCCCCCTTCAAGATAAGTTTTACGTTATACGTAATTACGTTGTACGTTTGGTTTGTAGTTAACCCGTAGTTGTTCGGTAGGTTTAACGTAAAACGTATAACCTATAACGTACAACTCCAAGTAGTCCCGAGCAGATTTGAACTGCTGACCCCTACATTATCAGTGTAGTGCTCTAACCAGGCTGAGCTACGGGACTCTGTAAAAGAGTAGTGAGTAGTCAGTATTGAGTAGTGAGTACTTCACATCATCTTACTACTATCAATCCCGATCTCATTTTGGAGCGCACTTTAACTCTGGCTCATCTTTTGGGTTGTCTTTTTTCTTTTTATTAAAGAATATCAATGAAGTATAACAAGCGTAGTTAAACACGCTCTAGAAAGGAGGTATTCCAGCCGCACCTTCCGGTACGGCTACCTTGTTACGACTTAGCCCCAGTTATCGGTTTTACCCTAGGACGCTCCTTACGGTTACGTACTTCAGGTACCCCCAACTTCCATGGCTTGACGGGCGGTGTGTACAAGGCCCGGGAACGTATTCACCGCATCATTGCTGATATGCGATTACTAGCGAATCCAACTTCAAGAGGTCGAGTTGCAGACCTCTATCCGAACTGTGAACAGCTTTTTGAGATTGGCATCCTGTTACCAGGTAGCTGCCCTCTGTACTGCCCATTGTAGCACGTGTGTAGCCCCGGACGTAAGGGCCATGATGACTTGACGTCGTCCCCTCCTTCCTCTCTGTTTGCACAGGCAGTCCGTTTAGAGTCCCCACCTTTACATGCTGGCAACTAAACATAGGGGTTGCGCTCGTTGCGGGACTTAACCCAACACCTCACGGCACGAGCTGACGACAGCCATGCAGCACCTAGTTTCCTGTCCTTGCGGACTGATCTATCTCTAAATCATTCAGTAACTTTCAAGCCCGGGTAAGGTTCCTCGCGTATCATCGAATTAAACCACATGCTCCTCCGCTTGTGCGGGCCCCCGTCAATTCCTTTGAGTTTCACCCTTGCGGGCGTACTCCCCAGGTGGAATACTTAACGCTTTCGCTTTGACGCTAACTGTATATCGCTAACATCGAGTATTCATCGTTTAGGGCGTGGACTACCAGGGTATCTAATCCTGTTTGATCCCCACGCTTTCGTGCCTCAGCGTCATTGACACCTTAGTAAGCTGCCTTCGCAATTGGTGTTCTGTGACATATCTATGCATTTCACCGCTACTTGTCACATTCCGCCTACCTCAAGTGTAATCAAGCCCATCAGTATCAAGGGCACTGCGATGGTTGAGCCACCGTCTTTCACCCCTGACTTAATAGGCCGCCTACGCACCCTTTAAACCCAATAAATCCGGATAACGCTTGGATCCTCCGTATTACCGCGGCTGCTGGCACGGAGTTAGCCGATCCTTATTCTTACAGTACATTCAACACACTACTCGTAGCATGATTTATTCCCGTATAAAAGCAGTTTACAACCCGTAGGGCCGTCTTCCTGCACGCGGCATGGCTGGTTCAGGGTTGCCCCCATTGACCAATATTCCTTACTGCTGCCTCCCGTAGGAGTCTGGTCCGTGTCTCAGTACCAGTGTGGGGGGTCATCCTCTCAGATCCCCTAGACATCGTAGCCTTGGTAAGCCATTACCTTACCAACTAGCTAATGTCACGCATGCCCATCTTAATCCTATAAATATTTGATCATTCTTCGATGCCGAAGTGTGATTTTATGCGGTGTTAATCTCTCTTTCGAGAGGCTATCCCCCTGATTAAGGTAGGTTGCATACGCGTTACGCACCCGTGCGCCACTTTCCCAGAAAGCAAGCTCTCTGGTATCGTTCGACTTGCATGTATTAGGCCTGCCGCTAGCGTTCATCCTGAGCCAGGATCAAACTCTCCATTGTAAAATGATTGTTTGTCCTAGCCCTATTATATCTCAAATAGAACTAGTATTAATTATATCTATGTTCGTATTTAACTTAAAATAACAAGTATCTTATTTACTCGTTATACTTCAATTGACATTTCTTTAAAGAACGTTGCGCCTTGCCTCACGGGTTGGCTTATATCTGCTCCCCTGCATTCGCAGGATCGTAAATCTTTCTGTTTCTATCTCTCTGGGCATCGCGCCGAAAGCTTTTGGTAATATCCCCTTTTGTTTGGGATTGCAAAGGTAGCATTATTCAACACTCCCGCAAAATTTATTTTGAAGTTTTTTTGAAGTGCCGCAATTCTTAATCACAAACTCCTATTCTCCCCACTAACATCCATCCCTTCTAACCCCCAAAACCCTCAAATAATACCCCCACATCTCCTTCGTTGCGGGTTGCAAAGGTATGCATATTCAATACACTACACAATAGATTAGCAGATTTAATTCGATGAATTACTTAACTCGCTGGAAAAGAAAGATAAAAAATTTAAAAACTGTTTCAATACCTTCCCATAACAAGTATTCCTGTATTTTTGATTCAATTATGAGCAGCAAACTTCCACCGGCATTAATACGATCTTTAATAGAAGAATATAACATTGAAGAAGAAGAATTTATTACCTCCCATGAAAGCGGAGAACAACTTACCTCAGTCAGAATAAATCCTTTTAAACCATCGAATCTGTTTAATTACGAAGAACAGGTGCCCTGGTGTGAAAATGGAAGATACTTGAAGCAAAGACCCTCATTCACTGCTGATCCACTATTTCATGCAGGATGCTATTATGTACAGGAGGCATCCTCTATGTTTCTGGAGCAAGTTCTGAAACACTGTGTTGACCTTACAGAAAATCTTCGAGTGCTCGACCTCTGTGCAGCTCCCGGTGGTAAAAGCACACTGATCAGTTCACTATTAAATAAAAGAAGTTTGCTGTTGTCGAATGAAATAATCAAAACCAGGGTGCCTGTGCTTTGTGATAACCTGAACAAATGGGGCCCGGAAAATACTTATGTAAGCAATAATGACCCTAAGGACTTTAAACGGCTGGAGGGTTATTTCGATGCAATAATAGTTGATGCACCTTGCTCGGGATCAGGGATGTTCAGAAAAGATCCAACAGCTATTAATGAATGGTCGGAAAGTGCCGTGGACTTATGTAGCCAGAGACAGAAGCGGATACTTGCCGATGTATATCCTGCAATAAAGCAAAACGGAACGCTGATCTATTCCACCTGCTCCTATTCCAAACAAGAAAACGAAGAAATATCCGATTGGCTTTTCGAAGAATTTGATCTCTCTGCCATTCAGATCCCTCTAAAAAGTGAATGGGGCATTCTTGAGACCCTATCAGATCAACACAAATGCTTTGGTTACCGTTTTTATCCTCACAAAGTTAAAGGTGAGGGATTCTTTATTGCAGCCTTCCGAAAAAACCAGGCAACTGCCTCTCCGCATATCAAAAGAGCAAAAGAAAATTCCATCACTCAAAAAAATGAAGACCTGATAAGAAGGTGGCTAAAACATTCAGAAGATATCAGAATAATTAACCTGAGTGATGAATATTTTGCAATTCAAAGCCGCCATGAAGCAGATCTGCAATATTTACAATCCAATCTCTATTTAAAAAAATCAGGTGTCAGAATCGGAAAGATAATGGGCAAAGACCTTGTTCCAAATCATGAACTGGCCCTGAGCCTCATATTAAACGATGAAATATCCCGGGTTAATCTTACACGCGAAAAAGCCATAAGTTACCTTAAGCGCGATGAGCTGAAATTAGAAAACAGACAAAGGGGATGGGTACTGATATGTTATCAGGGACACACGATGGGATGGGCGAAGATGCTGGATAACCGGATGAATAATTATTTTCCGAAGGAGATGAGGATAGTGAATCCGAATATAATTTAGGGGGATGGGAATTGTAAATGGATTAAAATATGTTTAATTGTGGGGCAGCCGCGTTGTGTCCAGCAGGTGCGGGACGCTCTGCGTTTCAATATTTTTTACAAAGCAAAAAATAATTTCCACTTCGATCGCTAACCCGAATGTACAGCTCCTAAAGCAAGTTGGTATTCAACTGAAAATTTCTTCTTTAATTGAATTCTGCTGGCATGAGTTTCAAGCAATGACCCGGGTAATCTAAACCGGGGTGGCGGCAGTAGCTTTTGCCAGAAAGAATTTGACTATCAGCAATAATTACTTGCAAAACTACTTCAGAACACCGGACTGCCTTGACCGATGCAACACAGACATTGCTTTCCAAAAAAAATTCGAAGTATAATCTTGAAAAAACTATACACAAAATAATACCTCAACCATTGCAGCCCGCCAGTGTAACTAATCTAGTACTGTCCTGTTGATAACATCACCAACGTGCAGGCTTCCAATGTTTCTATTCCATTTTCCTCTGCCAACTTCTCCAAGTCGGGATTCTCGGTTCCTGGATTAAAAATAATGCGTTTGGGCTTTGATTTGATTATATAATCATAATACTCCGTCTGACTCTGTGGACCCAGGTATAAGGTGATCGTATCCAAATCAGTATGAATCAGTTCAGGTTTTTCAATCGAAACGCCGGCAACTACTCCTGGTTTTATACCCACATTGACAATCTGGTGCCCATTCGCTACAAGCCGTTGTGCGGCAAGATTTGAATATCGCGAAGGGTTGGTGCTTGCTCCAAGTATTAAGGTTTTTTTCATGTAGATGCTAATATGTTATTAGTTAATAAGGCAATTTGACCTGAAGATTCTGCATCTAGCCAGTCGCCACGAGAAGGTTGCGATGCATGCTTCCCCTCGAGACGAGATTGAGTTTCTTCGGCCCAAGCAATCATATGCAGCAGAATTTCGGCTATAATGTGCGAATTTCCAATTCTTAAAAACACTATTCGGGGATCTGCCGCCTCCAATATTATGCTGATTGGAGAGCCATACCAAGGATCACCCGATACCACATGCTCTAGTTCCCTAATCAACATTACAATCATATAATTAATTTATAGCTCTAAAAACCGCATCCGCACAATTCATACCATCAATTGCTGCCGATACAATCCCGCCGGCATGTCCAGCACCTTCGCCGCAAGGGTATAAGCCTACCAGACCAGGATGCTGCAATGATTCTTTATCGCGAGGTATTCTGACAGGCGATGAAGTTCTTGACTCAACCCCGACAAGAATAGCTTCATTTGTATAATATCCATTCATTTTCTTTCCAAATACAGGAAGAGCCTTTTGTAGCCGCTTGAAAACGAATTCAGGCAGTATTGATCTGAGATCAGCACTTTTTGTGCCGGGGATATAAGAATTAGAAGGAAGATCAGTTGAGAGTCTGTTATTCACAAAATCAAGCATCCGTTGAGCCGGAGCTACCAGATTCCCTCCTCCAGCATGAAATGCCAACTTTTCAATCCCCGACTGGAACTTTAACATATTCAGAGCATCGGCATTGCCGCCAGGAACATCTTCAAAATTAATCTGGACAACAGTACCGGAATTTGCGAATGGATTATTTCGCTTTGAAGGCGACCAGCCATTCACCACAATCTCATTGTGATCTGTAGAACAAGGGGCTATAATTCCCCCGGGGCACATACAGAATGAAAACACCCCACGACCCTCTACCTGTTCAACCATACTATAATAGGAAGGGGGTAGATAAGGCCCGCGATCGTGGCAATGATATTGTGCTTGGTCAATGATCTCCTGTGGATGCTCTATCCTCACTCCCAAGGCAAAAGGTTTCGCTTCCATTTCAACCTTATGCTTTTCAAGCAGGTAATAAATATCTCTTGCCGAATGTCCGGTGGCCAAAATCACATGATCGGCTTCAAACTTTTTATCCCCTGCCAGTACTCCATTCAGTTTTTTTGCAGAAGTAAGAAGATCTGTAATCTTGCATTCAAAATGAAACTCCCCTCCGGCATTTAATATGTTGTTGCGAATCGAAGTAATGATTCCGGGCAATTTATTGGTACCGATATGCGGGCGAGCATCTATTAAAATATCTTCAGTTGCGCCATGAGCGACAAATACATTTAAAACATAGTGTACATCACCGCGTTTATTGGATCGGGTATAGAGCTTACCGTCAGAATAGGTTCCTGCACCACCTTCTCCAAAACAATAGTTTGAATCGGGATCGATACGGCCTTCCCTGTTGATTAATGCAAGATCTCTCCTCCTTAATTTAACATCTTTCCCACGTTCTAAAATTATCGGTTTAAGTCCCAGTTCGATGCAGCGCAGCGCAGCAAATAAGCCTGCCGGACCTGCACCTATGATCAATACCGGCCTTTTGTCGCTGACATTTTGGTATTTAACGGTAAAAATTTCAGGTTCAGGAAGCTCATCAATAAAAACATTTACTTTTAGCCTGTAAACAACTTTACGGCTTCTAGCATCAATCGAACGCTTTAAAATTTGGACGTTTATACTGCGTTCGTAGCTTATATTCAGCGACTTACGAGCTAAATCGCTGATAAAGTCTTCATCATTTGAATGTTCCGGAGGAAGAACCAATTCAATCTCTTTGATCATAATTTTTGCCGGGTATTATCCCGGATGTGTAACAAAGGTATGAAATTTGATTCCTATACTGTAAATTTATGGTTTACAGTAAAATCAAAAATCAATTATGAAAAGAATAGTATTGAACCTCGTTGCATTTTTCGCAGTGCTTTCATTAAGTTCATGCGGATACAATAGTATGGTGAAGCTCGATGAACAAGTGACTTCCCAATGGGCACAGGTTGAAAATGTGTATCAGCGCAGAGTAGATCTTATCCCTAATCTGGTATCTAGCGTTAAAGGTGCAGCAAATTTTGAGAAAGAGACCTTAACTCAGGTTATAGAAGCCCGCGCAAAAGCCACTTCGATAAATGTTGATCCTACAAAGCTAACTCCCGAATCTATTGCACAATTTCAGGCGGCTCAGGGGCAACTTAGTCAATCACTGGGAAGATTACTTGCCACAGTAGAAGCCTATCCTGAATTGAAAGCAAACCAGAATTTCCTCGAACTTCAGGCACAACTTGAAGGAACAGAAAACCGTATTACTGTTGAGCGTCAAAAGTTTAATACAGTAACGCAGGAATACAATTCTACCATCAGAACTTTCCCGAATAACCTGACTGCAGGAATGTTTGGTTTCAAGGCTAAAGGCTACTTCCAGGCGGAAGCCGGGGCTAATAAAGCACCAAAGGTCGAGTTCTAAGAATGCTTTTAGCTTTTATATTTTAACTGATCGCCGGAATTTATTTCCGGCGATTTAAATTAAGGCCATGTCAATTTTTAGTGAAAAAGAACAACAGCTTATAAGTGAAGCGGTTGAATCAGCAGAGCGCTATACTTCGGGTGAAATCCGCATTTGTGTAGAGAAGACCTGCAGTGAACCGGTACTGGATCGTGCAGCAAACTATTTCCATAAACTTGGGATGGATAAAACTGCCCAAAGAAATGGCGTACTGATTTACATTGCGACCAAGGATCATCAATTCGCAATAATTGGGGATTCCGGAATAAATAAGCAAGTGCCTCATGATTTCTGGGACAGCACCAAGGAAGTTATGTTGAGTCATTTTAAGAATGGTGAACTTGCAACAGGTATTATTACCGGAGTGAAATTGGCCGGAAAACAACTTCAGACTTATTTCCCTTACTTAGATGGCGACATCAATGAGTTGCCTAATGATATCTCTTATGGGGATGGTAAATAATGGTTTTGAAAATAATATAAGCAAGCTTCACATGAAATTTAAATATATATTCCCAACAATCATCCTGGTTTTATTTAGCCTGTTACTTCCGGCGCAGACTTTCCCAGAGAAACCCAATCGGCTGGTAAATGATTATACTCAAACGCTATCGGCAGAGCAGATTAACCAGCTTGAACAGAAACTGGTGGCATTTGATGACTCAAGCTCCACACAAATAGCGGTTGCACTAATTAAATCGCTGGAAGGTTATGATGTAGCAGACTATGGAGTGCGGCTTGCAGAAACCTGGGGCATAGGTGGAGCAAAGAATAATAATGGAGTTTTACTTCTGGTATCTCTGGGCGACAGAAAAGTAACTATTCAAACCGGCTATGGTGTTGAAGGAGCTTTGCCTGACGCCATTACCAAAAGGATAATCACTAATGAAATTACACCAAACTTTAAAGAAGGCAATTATTTCGGTGGCTTAGTTGCCGGAACAGATGCGATCATCTCCTACACCAAAGGAGAATATAAAAATGATAACCCAAAACGTAAAGGTAAGAAAGATGGTTTCGGTATTATTTTTGTAATTATTATAGTTATTGTTATTCTAATTGCTATCAAGAAAGGTGGCGGTGGAGGAAGTGAAGTAATTGGTGGTCGTGGAAGCGCGAGTCCATTCTGGTGGTTATTGTTGGGCTCCCAATTGGGTAGAGGAAGCGGAGGTGGTGGTTTCGGGGGATTCTCAGGTGGTGGCGGTGGTTTTGGTGGTGGCGGAGGTGGATTTGGAGGCGTTGGTGGCGGAAGCTTCGGCGGGGGAGGGTCGAGTGGGAGTTGGTAAGGGAAAGCAAAAAGCAGGAAGATCAAAAGTTGAAAATATGATAAATTATGAGCCATCTCAACTGGGAAAAGATCTCAACTAAATATATTATTCAAAAAAATTGGGCTACTCTTCGGGTAGATACCTGCAGGATGCCTGATGGCACGATAATCCCCGACTATTATGTTTTAGAGTACCCCGATTGGGTCAATGCTGTTGCATTAACAGAAGACAATCAGGTTATACTGTTGCGGCAATACCGTCATGCAGCAGAGGAGGTAGTTCTTGAACTTCCCGGCGGTTGCATTGAGGAAAATGAAAGCCCTGAAAATGCAATTAGAAGAGAATTACTTGAAGAAACAGGTTACGAATTTCAGGAGGTAGAATTCCTGTCTGAACTTTATGCCAATCCGGCAACAGCAAAAAATAAAACCTTCGCCTTTATTGCCAGCGGAGGGAAATTGGTCGCCGATCAAAAACTGGACAAAGGAGAAGAAATTGATATTGAACTGGTAAGTCCTGAGAAATTGAAAGAACTTGTTTTAAGCAATACGTTTGGTCAGGCACTGCATACGAGCGGAATTTTTTATGCGCTCATTAAACTCGGTTTAATATCTTAATCGGGCAATGCAAAGGCAACATAGCTATCCCCAGATTTAGTCCCCAACTTTCCACCACCACATGCAATAACTAGATATTGTTTTCCATTGATCATATAGGTCGCTGGACTCGCAAACCCCGCCGCAGGTAGTTTTGCTTCCCAAACCATTTTTCCGGAATTCTTATCAAATGCCCTTATCTTTTCATCCGGAGTTGCCGCGATGAAAACCAGGCCCCCCTTTGTAACTACTGGCCCTCCATAATTACGTGAGCCGGTTACACCAAATCCTTTTTTAATCAATTCTGCATATTCACCCAATGGCACTTTCCACAAAAGTTTTCCGCTATTTAGATC
>Ga0105053_10009632_pt1 | contig 12262 bp, 11 predicted proteins | sample BON01_FD_78093 | JGI IMG/M metagenome (GOLD analysis project Ga0105053, IMG submission 78093) | Freshwater microbial communities from Lake Bonney liftoff mats and glacier meltwater in Antarctica - BON-01 | ecosystem: Environmental > Aquatic > Freshwater > Ice > Glacier meltwater | place: Lake...
AAAATGCTGCTTCTGCTGATGCTAACGTTGTGTCTTTCATCTAGTAAAACTCCAATACTTAAGGAGAATTACTTTACAAAATCAGATGCACTCTGTCACACAGCCGTGCCGAAAGGTCACGTTACATCATCCACGTCATTGTCTTTGTCTGGTTTTATTTCCGCCAGAGCCTTTTTAAAATCAACGGTGAGAACTACAGGCGCGCCACCTCCTGCACCACTAACAGTCGGTGAAGGACTGGGTGCATCTGTATCATTTGTTGATGGCGAAGTGGGAGGCGGACTCTCTGACGATGGAGGTGATGTCAGATCGGACGATGAGGATGACGACGTTGATGTGGGGCTTGGAGTCGGAGGTAACTGTATATACGGAGAGAAGGTTGCATGAGGTGCGCGCGTTCCTTTTAGCATTAAATTAATGGTGGTAGGGTACTCAGATAAAATCTTTTGCACACTCTCCTCCTTAAATGTACTTTCTGCATGCTGTACAGTTGGAAGATTTCCACTAACTAACGTTAGGGTTAGCGGCACTCTGCCCAAAATATTGGATAAGGTATTATTTGAAAATACTGGATTTACCCACGGGGCTTGCGGCCTAGTTAAATTTACATCTCCTGTAAAAGCTACTTTAGTATAACCACCTGCCACTTGTAGGCTCGTTAAGTGGGCTTCTAATTCTGTATCAGCAATCTCATGAGTCGCACGTCCACTTGGCCCTTTCATCATGACATAATACAATGCAGAATCTGACCTGGCACCTGCTCCATGGCAACAACTGATTACGAGCGTTCCATCTTTTTTTATCCCGTGATTTATAAACATGACTCTCGAACCTCATCTATGTTGTAGTTATATAAGTGTAGTTTATTTTGCTAATATAGTGATTATTTGTACGTATTGATGTTTATTTGCGCCAAATGGTTTTTGTGTGTTTATCTGTGGAAGAGCCTTGGTCGGCAGAGATATTATCCGCTACCCGTTTTAACGGTCCGGCAGAGGACATGCCGCCTTCATTCAAAAAGGCAGCAGAGAGTTTCCGCAACTGTGTAAAAGCCGCTAAGCTCTCAGCACTCTCAACTGCTGAGAGCTTAGCGGCGGGGATTAACGTTAAGCATTTTGCGGTTAGACAGCACCGTGAGTGGAAAGGCGTTAGTGGTAAAAATTGTAGATGACGGCATGCGCTTGATTATCGCTGGCTGGAAATCACTGGATAACTTTAAGGTGGGTAGTGATGAGGAATAAACGTGTTTTAATTTCCGGAGCAAGTATTGCCGGTCCCGCATTGGCATATTGGCTACACCGCTATGGCTTTGAGGTAACCATTGTCGAGCAGGCAGATGTACTGAGGATGGGTGGTTATAAGATTGATATCCGCGGAAAGGCTATTGACGTCGTGAAGAGCATGGGTATTTACGATGAAGCTGGTAAATTCAATGTTGCCCAGGTTGGGGTATCCGTTCTCGATGAAAAAGGAATAGTAATCGATGAACTTACTCCTGATGCCATGGGAGCACACAAAGGTGATGACCTGGAACTTTTAAAAGGTGATTTGAGCCGTGTTCTTTATAATGCGACGGTTGACCATTGTGAGTATATTTTTAGTAACTCGATTAAATCAGTTAAACAGTACCAGGATGAACTGGACGTCGAATTTGTAAGCGGCCCCTCTCGGCAATTTGATCTTTTAATCGGTGCAGATGGCATTCACTCAAATGTGCGTTCATTAATCTTTGGCGACGAGTCGCTATTTTCTCATAATCTCGGCGATTATTACGTTGCTATCTGCAGCATTGAAACCGAGTTGCATTTGGAACGGCATGAGTTTTTATATTCCCAAATCGATAAGCTGGTCAATGTCTATTGCCCACATGTAAGCCAAGCTGCCAAAGCAATGTTTGTCTTTCGATCACCGTCACTGAGGTACAGTTATAAAGATATTGGCCAACAAAAAGAAATTGTAGCCAAACTCTATGCAGATGCTCAATGGCAAGTTCCGCACATGTTGAAAGACATGAGTAAGGCGCCTGACTTTTACTTCGATGAAGTGAAACAAATCCGCATGGACAGGTGGTCCAAAGGTCGTACAATTGTGATTGGCGATGCCGCTTTTAGCCCGTGTTTGGCGTCTGGTCAGGGTACTAGCGTGGCGCTGGTAGGGGCTTACGTCCTTGCAGGCGAGTTAGCGCGGGCGGGTGGTAATTATGCCCGTGCTTTTGCTGACTATGAAATACAAATGCGCTCGTTTGTCGATTTGAATCAAAAATTAGGGGAAACCATCATCGAGTTTATGGTTCCTAAATTGAAGGTTGAGGCCTGGATAGGGCCTTCTATTCTCAACATGATTCAAGTTGCAGCAAACGGCATTGAGCTTAAAGAGGTATTCAACGATAAAATCCAAACCCCTCATTAGGCTCTAATTCCTCGATAGGTATGGGGAGCTCTGGCTCACGGGGAATTTTTTTATAAAACCATTGCTGTGATGTGGCGCAGTATTTTATCGGTCGGTCATCTTCGCGAGAAAGCCGGATGACATTGGTTTCCTCGGTAACGGCCATTTGGTGATATGGGTTGAGGCCAAATAAAGGAGCCGATGCAGACCAAGAAAGCTCATTTCCTATGTCCACAACTGGCGGTGTATCTGGAGCATCCATCTCTACGTGCCTAACAGGTGCAAATTGTTGTGCTAGCTCGTCAATGGGCATGAAGGTCGCGGCAGCGGAACTTGAACTGGATGCTGCCATGGCAGAGCTTGAGGCAGCGGCATGCTCATGCATAGGCGTATTTTCTTCCGCAGCAGATGCACCAACACCATTGGCCACATGAGCATTCTCTAAGAGTAGTTGCTGTAAACGAATCTCTTCCGCGCCACTGAGGCCCACCATAAATTGTTTGCCAAGCCGTGTCTCTAAGAGCCGCGCCGACGAGGAAAGCCTTCTTTTAGTGGCTAAGAAGTCTTTCTCGCTAACATATAGGTCGAAATTTAATTGCATCAAAAGGTCTAGCTCTAGTTTATTAAGTTCAGCGGACGCGACCCCCCCAATCCTCTGGTATGAAGCCGCCTGCACGCTATCATCGTCTACCCATTTATGGGCTAATCGTAAACAACTGAATGTGAGTCGATGGATATTAAAAGAATGAATAAAATCAGTCGGGGTACGCACGAAAAACCGCTCTAGGTAAATTAACATGTAAATGAAATTTGTTTCATCAAACTCCAGGCCTCTTGCCGAGCGTTGTAAATAATCGTGAATAGAAATTTGGGGGACTTGCTCACTACAAAATGACGTTAATGGAATTATTAAATGACGATTCTGCGCGATCCTTTCTTCCAATGACAAAGAGATAACTTCAATAAAATCAGACGTTATCTGCTTGGTTATATTATTTTGGACTTCAGGAGTATTGGTAAAAGGCATAAGTGAGTAGAGAAAAAAAACAAAATTGTACCATAAGAAACTATTTGCCCAAAAAATAATTTAATTACTTAAATAATTGTCTGGTAAAACAGAGAAAATACTTTTTTTGTTCACAAAGTGCGGGTATCACATGTTATGAGATCTTAACCCTGACGTCAGGTTGCCGATTTCGCTGCTAGTCTTTACTTGCCGACTTGCGAAAAGCACGTCTTGATAGTCCGGCTGATTTTTATTGGTTGTTAAAAATTGCTGAAGCTGCTGCTGAAAAACAGGTAAAGAGATATCTATTAGGGAGTTATCGCCTTGTTGTTCATAATAACAAACCCATGCAGCTCCTAAGAAACGCCAACCGGCATTCACTTGAAATTGGATAGAGTTTGAGTCAATTACTTCTTTTTCCTGAGCGTCCAGTTCTTCTGCGCGCGAATCAAAGTCAGCGTTTTCAGCATATAAGCGAAGGTCAGGATTATCTTCTAACGATCGGGTAATTGCGATCGACGGGGAATAAGAGCATGGTTGCAGCCTTTCGGTAAAAAACCGGCTACGTTGCGGGCGTTTATTAACGGATTCTGCTGGTTTAGATAAATGCATTAGGCCTCTCTATTTGATCAAAACCTGGCAATGCAGGTTGTTGATTATACTTGTTATATTGGTTTGCAATAATGTCGCCGGCGTAACTGATCTGATTTTATGCAGCCTAGGCCATAATTTGGCGGCTCTGTGGCTTGAGATCCCGGGTATCAAAGCAGGTTAAAAAGACTGAAACTTATGATTGTTAGTTGGGCAGAGAGAACAAATTATAGGTTTTTGAGCGATTGTACGCTCAAAAATTGAGCAGGTCAATGCAACTACTCGCTCTACGCTTAAGTATCACTGACAGGTTAAAAATATGTTTAGGTAGGGACATGCAGGGATATGTCCCGTATTACGCCTGCTAATGATCGAGTGGTTCGCGAGCACGTATATGTTGAGGAATATAACTGCCATAAAAGGCACGCGGTTGCTGTGTTACATACGCCCAATAACGGTCGCCATAAGACCAATGCCAGTATTCGGTAGGATAGTTGACGAAACCTACAGCATTTAAGGCATCGCTCATAATTCGTCTGTTTTTCTGCGCCAGGGGCGAAATATGATCGGACATGGTTAGCGACAATACGCCATCTGCATCGTTCATCCAATCTTTAGGATGTATGCCCATGTCGATAGCGTTTCCCTGGTCATCGAGTAAATACACATCAATTGCAGCACCGGTTGAGTGAGGGGGGATATTAGGCGACTGATCTGGATTGACCACCGGTGAAACAAGCTTGGTTGTTTCCAGAAAGAGTTGCTCTGCTGGCCAGTCGGGGTGTCTTTTTTTAACATTGGATAGTTGTTTCTCAAAAATCATTTTCTGCACAGCAATGCTGCGGTAGCCTTCATATAAACAAAAGTGCAGGCCTTTGGGTAGCTTATTTTGAGCCATCATGAGTTTTTCATAAACCGTTGTTCGCAACCAGGTATAATCTTTATTATTGGGAATTTCTGGCGAAGGTCCATAAACAATCGTTTTATGCTGGCTTAAATCTACCCAGGGCTCTTTAATATCGCTAATAGGAATAGCTAATACGTTTGGATCGCTAATCAAGATGATAGTCGATGGATTTGCAAATGCTGTAAACATAACGCCCCCAGTCAGTAGGCCTAGCCATAATTTTCTCATGTTAACACCAATGAAGCAGTTAATTCAGCCTGTAAGACAGTCGTGTCAAACACAGGGAATGAGTAGTACTCAGGTTTAATGAGCATACCTAAAATCTGGCTGCAAAGCACACGGCATTTACTCAATAACAGGCGGCAATTATGTAAGGTTATACTCTCTTCCACAAGGCATAAAGAGCTGGCAAAAACAAAACGGTCAAACCAGTTGCGGCGAATAGTCCTCCCATGATGGCTGCAGCCATGGGTGCCCAGAACATACTTTTCAGCAAGGGTATCATCGCCAGAATTGCGGTTGCTGCGGTGAGTATGATGGGGCGGAAACGTTCGACGGAGGCCTGGATAATCGCTTGCCTGGTCTCTATGCCGTCGGCAATGTGAATATCAATTTGATCAATCAGGATCACGGAGTTGCGCATAATCATCCCTGACAACGAGATCACCCCTAGCATGGCGACAAAGCCGAAGGGTAGCTTAAAAACCAGTAGAGTAAATGTTATGCCGATGAGTCCCAGCGGTGCGGTTAAAAATATCAATAGCACCCGCTGAAAACTATGCAGTTGCAGCATCAAGATCACGGCCATAATCGCTACAGCGACTGGCAAAACTTTGAGAATCGAGGTGACTGCGGTATCACTGGATTCAGCAACGCCGGCAATGGTAATTTGATAACCGGGTGATAGCGTCGACCGCAATACATTTAATTTTTGGTCAATAGCCAGGGCAACATCGAGAGCTTGCACATTGATATCGACATCGGCATTGACGGTAATCGTCGGTAAGCCATTGCGCAAACGGATAATGCCTTCTTCAACCCCCGGGGTGATATGAGCAAGTTGTTCCAGCGGGACATAATGTTCATTATTAGTATAGATATTAATATCTTTTAGGGTGCTCAGGGTGGTTGGCTCTTGCCGCTGGCCTCTAATTTCAACTCCGATTAATTCATTGCCTTCACGATATTGGGTAATCTCAAGGCCATTAAGTACGGCTTGCAGATTAGAGGACAGTTTCTGGCCACTAACTCCCAGCTGCCTGCTTTTATCTGAATCGATGACCAGCTCACTATGCGGTATTTTTTGCCAGTCTATATGCGTGTCAATAGTATACGGAGTCTCGCGTACTACTTTTTCCACGTCACTGGCAATGGTATAGACGGTGGTGGGGTTTTTACCACTAATCCTAAATTGTACGGGATGGCTGACTGGCGGGCCGTTTTGTAAAAATGAGACCTGCGAACGCGCATCGGGGAAATGCTCAGCTAGCAACGTTCGCAGCGTCGCAGCTACGCGGTCGCGTGCTTCGCCTCCGGTCGTCATAATGACAATTTGTGCCACATTACTGCGGTTTTCTTCAAGAGAGAGCAGGAGATAAAAGCGTGGCGTGTAGCCGCCAATATAGCTGGTGTAGTATAGAATGTCCGGGTTATTTTGAATAAGGCTTTCCAGATGTTTGACATCACGCTCTGTGGCCACAAAAGGGCTGCCTTCCGGCAATTCCATTTTTACCACCAGTTCTGGCCGTTCTGAAAAAGGAAAAAATTGGCGTTGCACGTAGTTAAAGCCAAACAGTGCTAATAAAAACAAGGCGATGGTGATTAAGATAACCAGTTTGCGATGGTCTACGCATCGTTCAACCAGATGATGTACAACTCTGGAGGTGCGGCTGGGTTTGGATTCCTCATGATGTTTCTTCGGAACTTTTAGCAAATGATAGCCAATATACGGGGCAAATATTACCGCTACAAACCAGGAAACAATGAGTGAAATGGCGACCACACCGAACAGGCTGAAGGTATATTGGCCGGCATCAGACTTGGCCAAGCCAATAGGCATGAAACCCGCGATCGTAATGAGGGTTCCCGTTAACATCGGAAATGCTGTTGAGGTATAGGCAAAGGTAACGGCGGTAACTTTATCAAACCCTTCTTCCAATTTGCGCAACATCATTTCTACCGAGATCATGGCATCGTCGACCATTAAACCGAGGGCGATGATCATAGCGCCCAGCGAGACGCGCTGCAGATCCATGTTAAAAAAGAGCATGATTAAAAAGGTGATAACCAGTACCAGCGGGATAGATAACGACACAACAAGGCCTGCTCGCCAACCTAAGCTTAATATACTGATAGCAATGATAATAATGATTGCTTCCATTAATGCATGGAGAAAATCATTCACGGCATGGGTAACCACCTGGGGTTGGTTGCTAATTTGATGTATTTCAATGCCGGCAGGCAGTTCGGTCTCAATAGTTTTCAGGGCGTTCTTCAAGATATTGCCAAGTTCAAGAATGTTGCCTGTGCTCACCATCGATATCGCAAACCCAAGCGCTTCCTTGCCTTTGTAGCGCATCTTATAACTTGGCGGATCCTGATAGCTGCGGTAAATATTGGCTATATCACCGAGCCGAAAATCACCTTTAGGGGTATGGATATTGAGATTACTAATACTTTCCAGCGAGTCAAAATTGCCACTGGGGCGGATAATAATTTCATTGTCATTGGTGCGAATAATGCCCGCAGACTGTAGCGCGTTTTGATCTTTCGTGGTGTCGATAATAACCTGTGGGTCAAGCCCCAGCGTTGCGATTTTTAAATGAGAAAACTCAATGTAGATTTTTTCGTCCTGAATACCAATGATATTGACCTTGGCCACATCAGGCAGCGCCAATAACTGCAGGCGAATGGCGTCTGCATAAGACTTTAGCTCAGCGTAGCTGTAACCATCGCCACTCATCGCATACATGGATCCATAGACATCGCCAAATTCATCATTGAAAAAAGGGCCAATCACTTCACGCGGAAGTTCATGTTGCAGGTCGCTCACTTTTTTGCGCACCTGATACCACGAAGCTTGCGCTTTTTCCTGAGAGGTTCCTTCTTCGAGCTGAATGTAAATGACTGCTTGGCCGGGCCGCGCATAACTGGTGAGATAATACAGATTGGGAACATCCTGTAAGCGTTTTTCAATTCGTTCGAGAATTTGTAATTGCACCTCGCGCGCAGTGGCACCGGGCCAACCCACACTGACAACCATGACATTGAAGGGAAAATCAGGGTCCTCTTTTTGGCTTAATTGCGAATAAGCCCAAAAGCCGCCGAGGAAAAAAATGATCATTAAAAACCGCACCAGCGGCTGATTTCGTATGGCCCAGTCAGAAAGGTTGAGAGATGTTTTCATTTGTTAGGGTCCAACACCGAGACTTTCTGCCCAGGAAGTAGCTGATGAGCGCCTGCAATTACAATCATTTGCCCATCTTCAAGCCCTTTATCAACACTGACCATATTATTTTGGTTATATTGGCCCAAGGTAACCGCAACGGCTTTGACGGTGAGCTCTTTCGGGTCAATGACCCATACGTTTGGCTGATTTTCCTTATAAAATATCGATGTTATGGGAATAACGATATTAGCGGGGCCTAAGACTTGCAGTTTCACATTGGCAGTCATGCCTAGCATCATTTCGGCATCGGCCTTAGGAACACTCAGACGGATGGTGAATGTCCGGGTGACCGGCTCTGCATCAGATGAAATCTCACGTACATGTACTGCATATTTTTTTGCAGGATTAGACCAGAGGGTTACAATAAATACCACGCCTTTCTGACGCCATTGCAGAACACGGTGTTCAGGTACGCTAATGGTAATTTCTTTTTCGCTTGAGGTGGCCAGTTTTAAAATAGGCGTTCCTGCCTCGACCACTTCGCCCGCGTTTTACATGGTATCAATCACCACACCATCCACTTGGCTGTATAAATTGGTATAGCCCAACTGTCGTTGAGCGCTGGCGATATCGTTGCGTGCGCGATTCGAGTCTGCGAGAGCCGACTCGTATTTTGATCGTAACTGGAAGATCTGGCTCGCCGTTACATACCCTTTTTTGATCAAGGAGGAATAGCGATCAAATTCAGATTTGGTAAAATCAAGATTGCTTTTTGAAGAGCTCAGCATTTCTTCTTTGATCTCTAACTGAATTTTCAAATCATGGGCATCCAATACCGCCAGCAATTGGTTGGCCTTGACCTTATCGCCAACGTCAACCAGCCGCTTGGCCAATTTTCCGGTGACCTGAAATGCCATTGGGATCTCATGGCGCGCAGTTACCACCCCGGCGTAAGAATATTCTTTAGTTACAGGTAGCAATTTAATCGTCATTGCTTTGACAGGCCGCACCAGGACGACAGTTTTTGGCTGGTCAGACGAGCAGGCTACCAAGGAGATAATTATTATTAATAAACAACTAAGTTGACGCATGGTCCCTCACGCAAGATTTGATATTTATAGCATAAGACATAATGAGCAATTTAAACAGGTTTGACAAATCAGGGAATAATTGCAAGGTTTCGAGGATTAAGTCACCACTATATAGATCACCCAGGAAACTTCCTGAATAATCCAGTATTATATCCCCAATTTTATTCATTCCTAGAGTAAACACATGGTCAAAGCATCTTATGTCGTTTTCCTTTTTTCTGTGTTCCTTGCCACGATTTTCTGCTCGGCATTCAGCAATGGAGCCTCAAATTGCGTTTGAGCTAGTTAATGCCACTGAAAAAATGAAAAATTTATTAAATTAGCCCGAATCAAATCTATAATAGAAGCGTTTTGGTCAGCTCACTGGATGGTCTGACCCCTTATGTCTAAGCTCCACGGATTTTGATTATATTTCCACTTTACCAACATGCTTCTATACTTTAATTAAGCTGGTTTTCTTTAGGAATATCATGAAAGTTTCTCGCGACCTGTTAACGCAAGCGGTAAAAGAGGACATCATTAATGCCCAACAAGCTGAGTCCTTGTTTCAATTTCTAAAAACCAAAGCTCAGGACAGCCCAAGTTTTACCTTTACCTATATTATTTACTACTTTGGTGGGCTGCTAGCCATTGCCGCAATGACCTTATTTATGAACTTAGGCTGGGAAAATTTTGGCGGTTGGGGTATTTTCTTGTTGTCTGTTCTGTACGCGATCCTGGGCCTGGGGTTGACCTCGGTGTTGAGAAAAAAAAATCTGGCAGTACCTGCCGGGATTTGTGCGACTTTTGTGATCTGTTTAACGCCATTGGCCATTTATGGATTGCAAAAAGCGATGGGGTGGTGGCCTGACACCAGTGTTTATCGTGAGTATCATACCCTTATTGAATGGCATTGGATCTTCATGGAATTAGGTACTCTGGCTGTTGGCATTATCTTAGCCTGGATTTATAGATACCCTTTTATGGTGATGCCGATAGCGGTGACCCTATGGTATATATCCATGGATCTTGCCGCCATGATAGGTCAAGAAGGGTCTTATGATTTTGAACTGCGCTCGCTGGTGTCCATGTATTTTGGCTTGCTCACTATTCTCATCGCATTTTGGGTTGATGTGCGCTCAGCGCCTTCCAGGGATTATGCGTTTTGGTTATATATATTTGGAGTTATTGCCTTCTGGAGCGGCTTGTCCTGTCAACATTCTGATAGTGAATTATCGAAATTTATCTATCTTTGCATTAATTTGTTGATGATTGGTGTGGGAGTCATGCTGGTCAGAAAAGTCTTTGTGATTTTTGGGGCATTAGGAACGGCTTTTTATTTTGGCCATTTAGCCTGGGAAGTGTTTGCCGACAGTCCTTTTTTCCCAGTGGCCTTAACTGCGATTGGAATATTAATCATTTATTTAGGAACGCTATGGCAGAAAAATGAAGAAAAGTTGACGCAAAAAGCCCAGTCAATTCTGCCTAAAGCGCTGCGTGATACCTTGAATGCCAGAGAATAGTGATAACGGGGAATGCTATGCAGGCAAAGATGACCGCAAGTGATAAAATGAAGCGCTCATGTTGAAAACTTGCTGTCCTATATTGCATACTGCATTCCCTAACCCCACCAAGGCCGTTATGAATAACTTACAGAAAATCACCTGCCCCACGTGTGGCAAACCAAATACCTGGCACGCTGAAAATAGTTTCAGGCCATTTTGCTCCGATCGTTGTAAGCTAATTGATCTGGGTGAATGGGCTAGCGAAACCAGAAAACTTGCAGGCGACCCGGTTGACTCCCTTCCCTCAGCGGATGGTAGTAACGATGCGGAGGAGTATTGATCAATATATTGAATAGAATAGAGCTGATATAAATAATGAAACTAGGTCCAGTAGCTATACACTCAAACAAACAAGCCTATTCCACTGGCTAATCCTCTGATACACCTAACAGCCATTGACGCGTCATATCTGTCCTATAATTAACCTGGTAGCAATAATTTGCTCAATATATCCGGGCGAAGCAATGCTAGGGGTTCACTTCAAGGATGAAGATTATGAAAGCCATAATAAGTTCGTTATTGCTGTTGATAAGCATGGTATCTTCCGGGGCGACTGTCTTTATTAAAGGCATGTCCTGGCCATTAGAATACAAAAATAACTTTTATTACCTTCCCCAAACTTATGTTATGCCTCCAGGCACTACCTACTTGTACATCACCATCGATGGTATTGATAAAGTATGTTCTTTAAATATCGAGACTGCGGGATTATTCGAGCTAGTCTCTCACCTTAATATTTTGATCAATGGCATTAAAACCGAATGGAATTGTTTTGCCTACACGACAACTATTATCGAGGTGCGCCCTTAAAGCTTAAATTATAAGCAAAATTGTATGAATTTAACAAAAAACTCCTATCTATATTTTTTATAGGGTATCCTTTACTGGCTAGCTTTTGGGCGGAGCGATTGTTTTTACTCAGTTCAAAATAAGTTATTATTAACAAACCCGCTGGCAGCAGTGGTGAAATTCGAGATAGGCGAATTTTTTAACGTCCTTATGGTAATAAAATAAGAGAATTGTTTTGTCTGTAGTTAGATCTTTTTTAAATGGCGTAGGTACTGGAGCCGGGGTAGCTTGGCCTTTGTTCGGAATCCTTGCCTCTACCTTTTGTCTTGGTCCTGCCGCCGCTTTTCCGTTGGGGGTAGCCTGTGCCGTCTTATTTTGCCTGACAACCAGTTTTATTTTTTACCAGTCGTATACTCAAAAAATCGAAGAAAATCGACAGTTAAATGAGCAGATTGTCATTCAGGCGCACCAGTTTATTCGCAATTTACACCAATTGTTCGTCCGTCCTCACCCGACCCAAACCAACATTGAGTTAGTGGACTATTTAATGACTTGTCC
>Ga0105053_10009635_pt1 | contig 12260 bp, 6 predicted proteins | sample BON01_FD_78093 | JGI IMG/M metagenome (GOLD analysis project Ga0105053, IMG submission 78093) | Freshwater microbial communities from Lake Bonney liftoff mats and glacier meltwater in Antarctica - BON-01 | ecosystem: Environmental > Aquatic > Freshwater > Ice > Glacier meltwater | place: Lake...
TGTGTAAACTTGTTCGCGTACATCAATTCATAACTTGGATTCTGCAAACTGCTTCTGGGCAGTGGATCAAGCATCAATAAATCGGTATGTTGGCGAACCTTTTCTGGGAGCACTAATTGGTTTAGATTCAGAGAAACAACGTAATCAGATCCCAGCCAACTGTCACTATAAATATGAAGGTAATAATGTGACGGCAAGGGCTCAAAGACTGGAATGGTGAATTCTTGTTTATTAACATGATCTTGCTTGCGTATCATCAAACGTTCTGAATGATAGATCCACTCGGAGTTTTGATCTCCAATCCAAATCCAAAAACCTTGAATTTTACCATGAACGCGATCACTCCATTCGAAATCAGCATAGATATCTAAACTTACTCTCAGAATAGATCTTGTTAGAGGTTGTAGTTTCGCTTCGACCTGCAAATAGGGAATCTTCCGAGCTGCGCTTTTTATTTTCTCTCCCATCTTTGCGTGTCCTACCATCACCTCCTTCTCCAACAAGTTTTCCAAGGAAAAAACTGCCCCGCCTTCTTCAAGTTTTTTAACGATATCTCCTGGTAAGAACATCGGACTAAACTGCCTTAGTGGATGTCCAAAAGGGATCCACCAACATCGTTTATCCAAGGCAATGCATACACGCAACAGTTGTTCTGACATGGAGGCCCATCGCTTCTTCAGACATATTTCAAAAACAGCACGCGCCACTCTTCCCATATTCTGCGCTATATAATTCATATCAGAGGATAATGTAAACGATGCAACGTAAGATCGAGTAATGTAGCATTGGAGTAAAACTGCAGCTTTCCCTCGAGGACTATCTATTGGGGACAGTAATTCTAAAGCACAACCGGACCGCCGCAATTTCGCTAATTCAGAAAGCTCCTCCTCTCTCACTCGCAGACTGGCAAATTCGGATGCATGACAAAGTAAATCAATTACTTCTTCATCTGTCATTTGTTGTTTCAACTTTTGATTGAAAGTATCAATGGTTCCATGACCTATGTAATAGTGAGATGCAATTCTACCCATGTCCGTGACACCCAACGGTGACTCCATATTGGTCGAAAGTCGAGCAAATCGAGACATTCTACAGTCATCCAATTGCCTCGCTGCTGCAATTATCATTTGAGATCTTCGCTTCAACAAGGTTGGATCGGATTCTTTCTCCTTGTAAGTTATCCCATATCTCATAGGATTCAACATCATTCGAATATGTAAAAAAGTATAGGACAACCATTCTACTGCTTCGCCCATGTTGGTAACGGTACCAGAGACAATCTCTGCATTCAGAGCATCAGGCAAGTGTTTATCCAACTGTGATTCTAAAGGCAATGCATGATTCAACATCGACAAGTACCTGTTCAACTGTCCTTGCTCCGTGATTAGAATCGCTTCCCCAGATGTATCGAACTGGGGTCTTCCTGCTCGTCCAAAACATTGCATCACGTCCTGCATATTCAATTCCACCAACCCGCCTTTTTCAGGCACGTAAATTTGTGTACCTTTGATGACCACGGTGTGAACAGGTAAATTCACACCCCAGGCGAGAGTCGCTGTACAAAACAACACCGAAATGGCTTGCTGACTAAACATACGTTCTGTTAGAGATCGATCAGGCCGCAACATGCCTGCATGATGAATACCTAATCCCGAGGCAAAAAGTTGACGAACTTCCGCATTACGAGATTGGCCAACAGCTTTGTCGAAGGATGAATTGGATTCACAACGAAATATTGCAGGACATCCAGTTCGTTGCGCTGCTTCCAGAAATGCTCTGGCAGTTTTCACTGTGTCCTTTCTAGAGTGAACAAAGATCATAACTTGATGGCCTCTATTAATACTGTCTACCGCTTTTTCAAACGCGATATCATTTAGCATCGCTAATTTCTTTTGAACATTTTTTTCAATCACTCCAATAAAGGTTTGTTCCAGAGGCACTGGTCGAAATGAATTATCGAAGAAAAACAAACCGTAGTTACTATCAACTCGTAAGAAATGTGCTACATCTCGATAGTTAGGTAATGTTGCACTTAATCCAACAATCCTTACCATCTTCTGTTTTTGTTCTACCATTCGCAGCGTCCTCGCCACCAGCGACTCGATAACCGGACCTCTATCTTCGCCAACCAGATGCACTTCATCAATAATCAAAAGCCCCACAGCTTCAACCAATGTACCGTCACCGCTTTTGCGAGTAATGACATCCCATTTCTCAGGAGTCGTGACAATTAATTGTGTTGCTTGGATCTCCGTCTTGGTCAATTGCATGTCTCCCGTCAGTTCACGTACTTTGACTCCAAGTTTCTTCAGTCTCGCAGAAAAAGTATCTACTACTTCCTGTGCCAGAGCTTTCATGGGGGCAACATAGATGATCTTTGTTGCAAGAATGTCATCTGCGTTTCTCTCCAATTCGCGAACGACTGCTGTCATTGCTACATTTGTTTTACCAGCTCCAGTTGGAGCACAAATGAGCATGTTGTGATTTGTGTGATATGCTACACTAAATACAGCACTCTGCAACCGATTCAACTTGTTAATATTTTCAAAAGCAACTTGGCCAAAACTCCCAAATGCGGATACCGGAACTAGTTTCAAGCCATGATTGTCCTTTTTAAGTGGAGCTGGAATATGAACCACAATATACTGGCCTTTGTCAGGCTCTTCTTCGTTTCCAGTTCCTGGGCCAGTAATACGAGTGTGTTTCACATGCACTTCACTAGTACCAGCAGGACGAGCACCAGGATTCACATCAGGAAGCGCCACCCTTCGTTTACCGTCGGATTCGATTCGAACGCTTTGTAGCACAGCTCCAGAGCTTCTAGAGGCTGGTGCAAAAACTGGATGATTTAAATCTGAATGCGCCATTTTCGGAGAACTAGAATGCCTCTCAAGAACGTTTTGAATGAAGGCAAATGAACTTTCTGACATTCCAAGCAAATCCAACAGTTCACTTTGAATATCATCCTTTGTTGCCAATATTTCACTTATTTGAACTGCTAGCAATTCGTTGGGAATTGCATGATCGAGAGACTTACAAGCTTGAAGCAACCAGTCGGTATCTTGAACCGTCGTTTCTTGAATCTCCTCTACATCCTCTACTTGAATTGAATCAAGACCCTTGATATCATAGATACTTTGTTTATATCTGGAGACAAACGCTTGAGCCTTATCAAATGTTTGTTGGGATATTTTGTTGCAAATCGATTCGATCGCACTCTTGCCCGCTCCATACATAAACATTTCAAAAAGTGAATGACAATGCAAGTCACTTCCTAGTTCATGACGACATAGAGCCGCGAAGCCAATGTCTTCCAAATATGACTTTTGTATAGCAAGTGCTTCTTGCAGTCTAGTCCTTCGAATGGACAAGTTCACCACCTCATGTTCTTCCCACATACTACTAATGGTCTACGTTCGGTTTGTTCCAATGATAAATTTGGCTTTTATTTATCCACTACTAGTGCTTTAAAAAAAATCGATTTTTGTTGTGTTTAAAATTTAAATCCGATTGATGAAAATCCGATAGACGAAGAACTTCAAATGAATCTTTAATATAAATACTTTTAATTAAAATAACAAAACAATCTATGCGTCGGGACTTTCCAAATGTTTGATCCTTTTTTTTGAAATAAATATAATAATATATGTAGAATACATATTATGAGGCAGTCATTAAAGCCACCGAAACCACTTTAATATCTTGCATGATCTTAACTATTGACTTATTCACGGCGTCTACTTTTGGGTCACTTGTGAATTTCGCAATGGCCTTATCAAATTCAAACTCTCCAATATGATATTGATCTCTAAAAGTGCGTTGTAACGCTTCTACGGGTGCCATTGAATGCAATATAAGCATCACTTTCTCACTCTGTGAAGCATTTCTATGACTTTCCTTGGCATTCGCGATCGTTTCAAACGAGATTTGGGCTGCGCTCTTCAACTGGTGCAATAATTCCAAGACAGATTCTTTAGTCTCACCTTGCTTCTTATCTCTTCGGCTCACGGCCCACCAAGCCGCAGCTCCTCCAACGAACACCAAACTCACTGCCAACGACGACTTAAAACCCATCAACTGTAAAAAGCCCCCCTCATTACTACCTTTTGGGTGGCACATGTTTTGAAATGGCGATTGCGAACATTGTTCTCGGGGTTGTTCTGAGTTGTATTGTTGCGGCATGCGTGTACGATGTGGAAGGTAATTCAGTTTCGCGTGGATTGTTGAACCGTGTGGAGCGATATGCCAGGCTTAGAGTTTGGCTTCCCCTCGGCATCACGTATGCACTGTTCTACGCCACTCGCTACAACATACCAGCTGGTAATACAGAGCAAGTGAGGGAACAATTTGGATTAACGATGAGTGATTTTGGTACAGTGATCTCTTTCGGTTTTTGGACGTACGCCTTTTTTGCTCCATTTGCGGGAGTCCTTACTGATAGAATCGGTGGAAGAAAAGGCATACTAATAGCAACTATAGGATGTGGTATATCCAATGCTGCTCTTGGAGTATACTTCAATGCAATAGCCACGGAATATTCATCATTGGCCATATTTGGAGGACTGTTTATGATCAATATCGTATTTCAAAGTCTTGGTACCGCTTCCGTTGCAAAGATCACTGCTTCGTTGTACTACCCTCAAGAGCGAGGGGCCTTTTCAGGGGTGTTTAATGTATTAGTAAGCTCCGGGTATTATTTCGCCCTGGGACAATGTCCTGCAATTGTAGCTTCGTTAGGGTTTTCCTACGTGTTCATTGTTCCTGCGGCTGGATTTGTATTCATGTTTTGTGTACTTTATGTGACGATACCAGCAACTGTGAAAACGACAAGTTCAAATTCGAAAGTGAGCACTATCCAGAATGCCAAATACCTATTCCGGGACATTAGGTACATGGCATTTCTGGCGGCCTTGATGTGCTTATGTTGGGTTCGAGATGGATTTCTCAGTTGGATGAGTGCTTTTTTCGCGTACCGAGCAGGTGTTGCTGAAATAGGCTCCGACGAAGCAGCACTACTTGGAGGCGCAGTCACATTCGGTGGCATGTTAGGATCCTTTGTCTGCGGTTTTATCTCCGATAGATTCTTCCAAAGTAAACGCATCCCATCTGTTTTGATATTCTCAGCGTTGCAAGTTGTATTTTTCATTGCTTTGTATGCCACCAATGTCTTTCCTTCCCTTTTTGTGATGCTTTTCTGTGGTTTCATGTTAGGTAACTACACGATGATTTCTTACACTGTGCCACAAGATCTTCCTGCAGATGTTGTCGCCACAGCCACTGGTATTCTCACTGCCGCTGGATACTGTGCTAGTGGCCTTTCCAGCACTGTATTAAGTCAAATGTCTTCCTTCATTCCATGGTTTACTTCAATCCTTGGTGCTTCTATCGCAATACCTTTCTGCATCCTTATAGGAGTGTACTTTTCAAAATCCAAATCTAAAAAGAATGGACCAAAGCTAGTTGTCATTGGAAGTACTTGGTTCACCATGAACCATGATTCATATCCCACTTTGCAGAATGCAGGTATTCAAGATGAATTTTATCGGCAAAGGGTCGGAAGCGATTCAATGCACTTGTGGAATAAAAAAGGAACTGCTCAAGAGAGAATCAATTGGAGACTAAGCGGTGTTGAGTTGAATGCAGCAGATACTGATTTCTTCAAACACCGTTCCAAAGACCCCACATCCTACTTTGGCCACAATGACAAAGTGTCACCGTTTTAAAAAAATTGTTTAGTATAAAAACGAGTTTTACATACTGGCACTGAACACAGGATTATGTCTAGCAATTCGGGGGCCTTCCTCTTCATATTGAGCTTTGGTATGACAGACACGGTAAAATTCAGGTGTAGATGACAACATACTTCCTCCAAACCACACAGCGAATCGTTGCATATGATGACTGATAACATTCACCTCCATCTTGGTAGCTTCAGCAGCTTTAAATTTTGGATTCTTCTTCCAATTTGCCTCCAATCTATCATCAACGATTCGTTTCACATCTCTGTTAAGTCTACGACCGAAATCTTTAAACATCGTGGAGCCTCCAGAGAGAACTATGTTTTTATAAAGACCTCGACGGCAATCTATCGGACTTGCAAGAATGGCTTTGTCCACAATCTCAGGAAGCGAAGTTGAGTACTGAGGGTTGAAAATCTCTGGACTGAAGAACACTTCAGGGCCCAGGAATCTTTCGTATCCAATGTCACAGGACCACTGTTTGTTTGTCTTGGAATGAAAGCCTTCAAACTTCCTAAAGAAGGTTCGGTCATTATCGTACTTGCCAAATTCTTTCACCAGATCAGGACATGTATAGCAATGTTTTTCCTTAATACTTTTAGCTACCAGGAGTACATCTTCTGGTGGGATAGGCTCACCCCGATCACGCAGCATACCAGTGATGAAGTTGGTGACGTCTCTTCCGGCCAACGGAATATGCTTGATCGAAGAACCAATCACGTAACCATCAGCAACCGGAATAACGTGTGTAACTCCATCACCGGCATCGATAACGGTCCCGGTAAGAGTTCTCTCTTTTACATTCTTGGATGTCCATGATGCGGCCAGCGCCAAGATGGCTTGTACAGCAATGTATAGACCAGGCACGTTGAATGTCTCAAACATCACTTCTGCGGTGTACTCTCTGTTCTCCGGAGTATTAAGAGGAGGTTCGGTCAGCAAGAAAAAATGTTCCTCAGGTTCACATTTCATGTATTTAAAGATACATCTTTGCCACATCTTCTCCATATTATCCCAGTTTTCAATAATACCGTGCTTGATAGGATAGTTGATTTGGTAGGACGCAGAATTAGCTTGAGCTTCATTACCGATGTAAAAGTCAAGGTCAGAGAGCCCTTCATTGCTTCTCACGGTGCCGCGAGTACCAGAGTCCCCAGCCGGGTTCGCTATCAGCGTAGGGATGATGAAGTTCGGTTCGCAGTTACCAGCGTATCCCATTTTTGTATACCCGGTACCATTGTCAATCACCACTGCTGGTTTATCATTACCCATGCTCATCGTGCAGAAGGGGGAGGATTCTGGATGTGTGTGAAAAGGGCTTTCGTCCAATTAACGATATATCAAAAACAATGCAACAAATTAACGATACTTTTTCCACCATGTACCATTAAAGTGTATCTTGTACCCAAAAAAGAGGGGACCGTACCCTTTTTTTGGAACACCTAAAATTCTTGTCCTATCTTTCAAATGCGTAGGATTTCAAATTGATAATGATGTTTGATGAAACTGTGGACGTACTAGTAGCAGGTACAGGTGCTGCAGGTTGTGCTGCTGCTATTGGTGCTGTAACTCATGGTGCTGAAAAAGTATTAGTTGTAGAGAAAGCAAAGCGTTTGGTAGGAGGAACCACTAAACTTGCAGGCGGAGGATGGTTATGGTGCCCTAACAATCGGTTTCTGAAACAGAAAGGTGTGCATCAAAGTCCTGAAGAGATAACAGAACTTTTGAAAGATCTTGCTTATCCAGATGGAAATGCTGATCCTCTCGATGTTGAGTTGATGAAAGCATTTGCTCACGATTGGCCAGTGGTAGTAGAAACTTTGCAACAAGAAAAGCTCTTGGTTTTGAAAGAAGTAGATGTACGAGATGGCGATGAAGATGCAACTCGTATTGAAGGTCTCATTAGAGAAAAAATGAAAAGTGATCCAGAATTCACATCCAAGTCTGGCATTGACGAATCAAACATCAAGGCGTTGTCGAGACTAATGCCAAGTTATTGCGCTCATCATCCATTAGATTTATGCCCTTCTGGAAAAGTGCTTTCTCCAGAGGGAAGCACATCTCGACAGCTTGAAAAGGCCGTAAAAAAATTTGCCCCGAAGACCGAAATCCGAATGGGATACCAAATCATTGACCTAATCCGAGATGAATCTTCTCAGAGAGTTATTGGAGCAAAAGTATTAAACGTACAAACCAACGAAACAAAAAATATCCGTTGTATTCATGGGGTTGTTTTTGGTACTGGGGGTTTTAGCCACAATCAGGATTTGTTGAAAAAGTATTTTGGAGAAGAAAACATTCCCTATGGCACCTGTTCTGCAAAAACAAATACTGGTGACTTGGTTCAAATTTGTCTTAAAGAAAATATTCCTGTTTCTGGTATGGATCTTGCTTGGCTTAAACAGGTTGTGCTACCTTTCGACTTTTCCAAACGATTAGGAGTTTTCTTTTTGAATGCAGATTCGTTCATGGTGGTGGATAGAACTGGCAGTCGATTTGCTTGTGAAAAAGATTTTTATCAGCAAAGAGGAACTCAAATGTTTCAAAATAAAGATCGTAAATGTGTATTTCACATTTATGATGAGAGATCGAGGGAGTTGTTTGAAGGTCCGTTTAAAAGTCTAGGAGGACCCATTCCAAACTACGGGTCAGATGACGATTGTGTTATCATAGGATCTACTGTCACCGAACTTACCCGAGGCATTCGCGATAAGTTACTTCAAGTCGAGCCTAATTTCTTTCTTGACCAACATTTTGAATCCAACCTGGAAGCGCAACTTTCAAGATTCAACAGCTATGCTAAATCTGGAATCGACCTCGAGTTTAAACGGGGAGATAACGTTGCACAGTATTGCTGGCATGTTCCTCGGGTTTCCGACAATGAACTGCCCAATAAAACGATGCATCCAATCGATACAAGTAATCTTCGATGCCTTATCATGGGTGTCTCAACACTCGACACAAAAGGCGGCCCAAGAATCAATCGCAACGGACAAATTCTTAATGGTGACGCCACGCCCATACCGGGTTTGTACGGCGCAGGAAACTGTGTTCGCAGTTCCACCAACAAGAGTTATCCTGCCAGTGGAGTGACACTCTCCAACGCAGTTCTATTTGGCTACAAAGCTGGACAACATGCAATGGTTCCAGGAACCAGTAAAGTTTAACCATATTTAGATTTTAGATTTCAATAGTTTGTAACCAAATGCACTAGCTATAGCTGCTAAAGCTATAGGATACCTTCTTAGCTTCATCATTACAAATGGCATCAAGTAAACGGCGAACCGAAGACCTCCTCCAAAAGCAATTCTTAGCCATCCAAGAATGGATATGTTTTTAATTTGCTGAATAGCTTGTGTGGCTTGAGTGGGATTCAAACTGACAACACCTTCTTTTCCAAGCGCTTTCCATAAATCATATGATTTATGAGGATCCATTCTACTCATCGCGTCAAGACACATGGCATCATATCCGACTAATATGCGAGTATCGTTTCTTCTCACTCCATTCAATATCCAATCTGCAGCTTCATCAGAACTCAAATCAGCGCCTTCCAGGAATGTACTCGCAACTTTGCTTGAAATTTCAGGACTAGTTTGATGGGCATATCCTTTTTCCAATGAATTCTTCGCAATAGAAGTTTGGATTCCTCCAGGATGCACGCATGTTACATGAACATGGGGTGCTTTCACGTACGTCTCCATAAGCAGCGATTCAGCCAACCCGCGGACTCCAAATTTAGCAGCTGTGTAAGATCCATGATTGGGCCACGACCAAAAACCATTCACGGAACTGGTCACTATTATGTGTCCTTCGTCTTGTTTGACAATGAGAGGAACAAATGCTCTCAGTGAGTACAATACACCAAAAAAGTCCACATTAAAACACCTGTCCCAACTGTCTTCCATTTGCTGAACTTCATCAAGGGACTTGTCCAGGTGAATCAACTCACCAGCACCTGATATACCGGCATTCGCAAACAAACCATGCACTTTGTTATCAAAGTCCTTCGAAACTTGAATCGCAAACGCTTTCACGCCTTCCTGGTCACAAACATCTACCACATAGGTTTTCAAAGTCACTTTGGGATTTGCCTTCCTGGCGAGAGCAGCACTTTCTTCCATGCCACTTTCGTCAACGTCGCAAATAGCCAAGAGTGCGCCTTCCTGGGCCAATTTCACGGCTATACTCCTGCCCATGCCTGAGCCACCTCCAGTTATCACCACTACTTTGCTCTTGAACAACATCTAAGTTCCAATTTTGATTTTGAAAAAGGTTGATTCCCACCTTAGCATTGAAAAAGAAAACTCAGCTTTAGGGTTCACAATTTTTTTGGGATTTTTTTGTAACGACAAGTGTGTTATCCCTCCTCATGTCTGATGATTGGCGTGCACAAAGTTGCATCGACGTTAACAGAACCCCAATAGTCCGTAACAACATCTCCACTCGAAGCCTATCTGACATCGAGCATAAGTTGCAACATGCTTCTTCGTTCAGCAGTGGACTAGCAGGAGCATTGAAATTCCGTGGTCTTTTGAACTTGAGACTGAAAGCCAGAAAGGCCAGAAGAGGATCCATGAAAGAGAGTTTCTCAAGATCTCCAAGTGCTGTATCGGAAACAACACCTCCCACCTACGGATCCTTAAGCAGTGAACCTCCTTCCATGAGAAACCTGGGATTTCAACCTGAAGAAAAAACATTTCAGACCGATCTCAATGCTACGAAAGACCTAATCATGGGAAATTGGGCCAACCTGTTGCTTTTCTGTTTGCCTCTTGGATTAACTGCAGAATTTTTCGATTGGGGCAATTCAGCGATTTTTCTTTTCAATTTCTTTGCCATCCTACCGCTGGCTCAATTGCTAGGTGATTTTACGGAAGAAGTGGCTTTGTATACCAATGACACGATTGGAGGATTGATTAATGCCACATTAGGAAATGCTACAGAACTGATAATTTCCATTTTCGCAATTCAAAAGGGTTTGTTGAGAGTGGTTCAAGTGTCGCTGCTAGGATCTGTGTTGAGTAATCAGCTTCTTGTAACTGGCTGCTGTTTTCTGTTCGGAGGGCTCGTTCACAAAGAGCAGCATTTTAACACTCACATTGCTGCCATCGACAGTTCACTTTTGTTGATGGCTGTTTTAGGGCTTACGATTCCCGCTGCATTCAGTAGCACATCCTCAGGTACTTGTAAAGTACCCTGCCAAGTTGAAGGCATCATTCCGATCTCTCATATGACTGCATTGTTGCTGTTTTTTCTCTATGGTATGTTGTTGGTGTTCCAGTTGAAGACTCACACTCACATCATGGGCGCTGCGCACGATGAAATGCACCACAGTATGCCAGAGCCGGTGTTACTAGAGAACTTTCGAAGTACCGTGGAACTGGACGATGATTGCTGCGAAGACGAGCAAGACCCTGATGAAGCCACAATGACGTTAAAAGCTGCTATAGTGAACTTATCCATCATTACAGTGTTGGTGGCCATGTGTTCTGAAATGCTAGTTGGATCTATTGAATCAGTGTCTAAATCATGGGGATTGAGCGAAGTATTCATTGGTCTAATTTTGCTTCCTATCATAGGCAATGCAGCGGAACATGCCACTGCCATCACAGTTGCTGTCAAGGGAAAGATGGATTTAGCACTAGGCGTCGCGTTGGGGTCTTCAGTGCAGATTGCGTTATGCGTGGTTCCTGCATTATGCTTGGTAGGATGGGCCATGGACAAACCCCTCACGCTGGATTTCCATCCTTTTGAAACTATAGTTTTAGTGGTCAGTGTCCTCATTGTTAATTCTGCTGTTAGACAAGGTACAAGTACTTGGTTAGAAGGAATCATGTTAATCATTTCCTACATCATTATTGGATTCACATATCTATACAGGAAAGAACCGCCTTCCTCAGAACAATCATTACTACCTGAATGTATTTGCGGCGAAAAATGTTGTCTCTAGATATATATATAGTAACAAAAAAGTTTAGTTTTGATTTCAGTATTTCAAACTTGGTATTTTCGAGTGGAGGATAATGATACGCAGCATCGTTTAAAATCAAACGACATAACTAGTGATACAGAAGTGAAATTCTCGTAGTGATACAGAAGTAAAATCCTCGCAGTGATACATGCTTTCAGAACGGACATGCTTTTTTGCTGCAGTAAACATCCGAAAGTGGCACTTTTTTCCTGCTGATCACTTTTGACTACCAATGATCCATTTTTCAATATATCCCGTATATAAGAATCATTATTCATGACTCGTTCTCTTGCTGGCCATGGATTCTTCTTAGAAAATCAGAATGAAAACAAGGTCCCCCCATGACTTCACAATCACATCGATAAACTACACTCTCAAGACATTGATGCTTCATGGAATAACTCCACCTCTTTCTTTCTTCCATGAAAAAAAAAAAAAAAAAAAAAAGGGAACGGGGAGAAATAAAGAAAGGGTAAAGGGATTCGGAGGGAGACGATCCCAAGAAAATGAAAATTTATTTTCTTCAGAATCACCCAAAAAAGAATAAA
>Ga0105053_10009637_pt1 | contig 12258 bp, 10 predicted proteins | sample BON01_FD_78093 | JGI IMG/M metagenome (GOLD analysis project Ga0105053, IMG submission 78093) | Freshwater microbial communities from Lake Bonney liftoff mats and glacier meltwater in Antarctica - BON-01 | ecosystem: Environmental > Aquatic > Freshwater > Ice > Glacier meltwater | place: Lake...
AGACAGACCGGTCACCCGATCCGCCCCTCCGCTGAAGGCCGAAGTGGTTGGCTAAACCTTCTTCGTAAGATACTTTCATTCTCTACTCCAAACCGGTTTTATCCCGGCACACCTTGACACCTTAAAGCGTCGTCGTGTCAAAAACGGAAACGGTACGTGACACCTTAAAGCGTCGTCATCGGCAGCATCGGCTCCGTTTTTGTAGAGGAATTGGCCAAGCGCTCCCACGAAAGCCGCGACGGCGAAACAGATGATGGCGGATAGAGGCGTGTTCAAGAAGTCCTGTTCGATTTTGAGTGAGGCGGCACAGAAACTTTTAACCAGATGCCGCTTTGCCGCTTTTCTTCAACATTGCCGGCTAACCATGCGTTTTCCGAACAAGGCCGACAATCAACTGGAATATTTCCAAAGCATGATCCCTGCACCTGCCCAGTAAAAAGCCGTGAACGCAGCGGCTCCCCCGAGCCATTGTTTCATATTGAAACGTTGACCGCTTTGGACGCTTTGCTTTACGAACCACAGGAAGGGCAGCGCAACGGGAAACCCAATGAGAAACGCCCATTCGAACGCAAGACTTAGACGACGACAAAGCAAAAAATACCCCAGACATGTCAAGACAAACGCTACGAGGGTAAGCCTCGCCACCCAAGGCCGTCCGTTCCATGACAAATCATTGTTTTTCAGTCGGCAGATAACACACTCGAAGGCGATCAGCAACACGATCGGCCAACTGAAATAGAACTCCTGAAGCCAACGTCCATACAGCGTTGTCCCCAGAATGCCGAAGGTGAGAGCCAACGTCAAAAATACAGGCCGCGCTGGAATTCGAATCAACATTTTCGAAACCGTGACGGCTAACAAAGGGGCTACAACCCAACCAAGGAGCAACGACATGAAATACCAACGCGTCAGCCAAGAGGCCTTTGGTGCCGTCATCGCATAAGTCGGCTCGGTCCCGAGAATCATGGCCGATAAATCAATAAATTCCGGTTGCCAAATGGCGGCGGCAAACTCGATTTCGTCCTCTGGAAGGCCCAGATCATCGAGATCACCAAGATACACGCACACTGCCTTGGAATGGTTCCGAACGAAAACACATCGGTTCATCAAAGCCGGCTGAACCCAACAGATTTCTCCACCCAAAATTCGAGTCCGCGCGAGTTGCACGAACGAATCGGGTTGTGCTTTGCAAAGGATCAGTTCACCAGTATCGTTGAATAGAATCAGCTTTCCGTCTGCATAAAGCGTGCTTACATGTCCGACGTCGGTTTCTTCGCTCGTTGATTGGCTGGAAACAAATTCATCGTCGGTCAATTTCCGTCGACTAATCGTCCCGTTCGTCCAACGAGTTTGTCCAGAAACAAAGTCGATGCAAGCAAACTGGCCGCGTGAGGGACGGTGAACTTTTGATTGAACGTCGCGCAGATCAAAACCGTATAGTTCGTCGCCAACCAAAACGCTTGATGCGACGTCGTTGGACATCGTATCGATCTTGTAGACAGTTTTCAATCGAATGCTTCCTGAGTCAGACGACAGTTGGAACAATTGTGAGCCAGCCCGAAACGGCCCCGATAACCACAGATAGGGCTCCCGGTAAATTGGCCAAGCGGAATGCTCGTCGTAGTCAAAAGAAATCTTGAACTTAGCCAGTTGAAACCCATCCGCACGATCAAATATGCAAAGGCTGTTCTTGAAATATCCAACGATGAGTTTTCGCCCTCCCAACTCGATCGGCAATGCAGAACAATAGCTGATCTGATCGTTTCCAGCGTTCCAAACCACCGATCCATCAGTTTCGTCAAAAGCGACCATCGAGGCGTCAGGGCCACCGATTGGCAAAATGACTTTTCCTTCAATGCAAACTGGAGAGCAGGCATAGCCAAATTCTACGTCAGGTGCGCCGAACTTTTCAGCCGCGTCTACGGACCAAATAGGTTCGCCCGTTGTCATGTCGAGACATCCAACAACACCAGATGGTGAAGTAAAGAAGACTCGACCTCCGCTGATCGTTGGAGTTGATCGAGGACCTGGATAAAGTGAAGCTGGTTGATAGGGCCACGCGTAGCGATGTTCCCAGATTGTTTCCCCGTTTTTCGCGTTGATGCAAACGACGAATTGACCGGAAAGCGATTGATATTGAGTGTAGACTCGTTCGGCCTCGCCGACGAAGGATGAATAGCCGGCACCTAATTCCTTGATCCAAAGTACAGGCGGTCCTTTGTCTGACCAATTGTCAACGATGCCGGTTTCCGAAGAATGGCCATCAAATTTGTCACCACGGAAAAACTTCCAACTGTTCGTTTCTTGCGCGAACACGCCAGTGCCAAGTACCGGGGCCATAATCCAAACACACACACAAATCATAGTGCAGGACATTCTATATTTTAAAAACTTGTTTTGATTCACGATCACTTTCGCATGTCACTGAACATTTCGAATCCAATTTTGATAGCCCACTCAATCGGTTTTGGCTTTGTTTAATCAACAAATCTCCCGATTCAATTTTACAAGATATGTGGCGGGAATGTAGACGATGCCGTCGCTCTTCTCGGATGTTTCTTAAGAGTAAAAACATCGGAAATTCGGTTCCAACAAAACGTCGTTCTCGGCAAACCAAACGGGAGCAATGAGTTGGTGAGATTAGTGATTGATTTAAGAAACAACTGACGAAGTTGAGGCCAAAGAATTTCGATGCTCATTCCGATTGAGCTACGATGCCGCCAATGCCGGCGTCGGCGGGATTCGAACCCGCAACCGTCGAGTTGAATGTACTCCATCCCATCGAATGTACTCCATCCCTCGAGTAGTGGGCCCGTGCGTAAAAATCATGACCCAACTCCGCTCGAAGCCAGCTCGTGGGAAAGTTTTTCCCGCGCTGAACGCTCTCTCCGACGCCGCCGCGAAGTCAAACGCTCATATGTTACGCGATCTCCTTCGGCGTTCTCGCGTCGGATATTCAGAAAGCTAGTTTGTAGTAGATGATTGCAGTTATAGCGATGACGATGTCGATGACAAGTCTAAAATCCCATGTCAGATTGATCAAGTCCTCATTGTCAGTTGCGGTTCGAGCAAAGAGCATCAGGAAAACATTCGCGCAACTGGTCAGGGAAAATGTGATAAATGCGAGGAGGGGCAAACCTGCCCAACCCAAGTTTTGCCCCGGAGCCGGTTTGTACAACGAAACGACAATGATGAAGCCGATCAAAAAGTTGGCCGCCCATGCAATTGCGATGACCGGGCGAATGAAGGAAGGTAGCGCGGGGCAATTGCGAGAAATTGCCAACGGCGATGGAGTGTCGCCACGCCAGACCGTAAACCATGTCAAGCACTGGGAGGTCAATTGAGCGGGAATGATAATCACCGCAAGTGGAATCCACCATGAGGGCGGGATACTGTGCATCGATTGCTGCGGACGAGTAATGAATACGATTCCAATAAGGGTAACCGATGCCAAGGCGGCAAACATCGCATTGAATGTAGCGGCGGCATAGTAGCCAGTCGTTCTGATGCTCGATAGTTGTTGGTGCATTTGTCGCAAAGTGAGTTCAAGCGGTACATTCAATACAAGTGCCAGGCGCGCAAGTTGACATTCAATACAAGTGCCAGGCGCGCAAGTTGAGATGGTATCCAGTTGCCTCGCAAGCACATCGGTTGGCGGCAAGAGGGATGCAGCTATGTCTAAATCTCATCGGTTGGCAATGTTAGGGCAAGCTTCGTATGAATCTCCAAGCTGAGAGATCGGTTTTGGTTTCGGGAAGAGATTCGACCCATTCAGGGTCGCAAAAACGCGGGGGATCGGGTCCGGAGGTGTTCGCTTCGCTCGACCTCCGGCTAATAGATCAAACCCTTTCAGGGTAAGGCTTGCGGTTTCTTCGATTGTCACCGAGGGGGAGAGTACTTCGATTTGGTTTTTCATCCCGATAGGGATCGTGAGCCATTAGCCGCCGGTTGAGGCACGACACCGGCGGTTACTATCTTTATAAAGCGTGTGGACCCTGAAATGGTCCAAGATTAAAGAGTAGGATCGTGTCGAAGAACGCGAATGTTTTTCGCACGATACGCTCCAGTGGTTTGATTGGCATCCTGGTTTCCAATGCCTCCCCCGCAGGACGGTACGTCGTTGGCCTAGACTGCGTCTCACCATCGGAATAATTCATGCTGGTCCGTTGTCCCAAGGCGTCATAAGCATAGGCCGTGGATTTGCTTTGGGCATCAGCGTAAGTAGTTTCCTTGGTCATCGCATCGATCGATTTGACCAAGCGACCATCGGCCTTGTAGATTGCCTGCCACTCAAACAGACTGTCTTTTACGCCGACTATGTTTCATACGATAGTTCGCCCAAGTGGTTTCTTTCGGTCCACTTTGCCGGATCGTGGCAGCCAACGTTGCGATGGAACCGACACTTAGTTCCGGTGCCAACGATCAGTCATCTGGCATTCAACAAATGTCGTGATGGAATTGGTTTGCAAATCCAGCGCATGCCGGCAATCTCTTTCCCGGGTTTACCGTTAGCCATTTATATCAATCTGTTGATTGAAACGCCGTTCAGCAAGTCAAGAACCAAGAATCAGGGGATGGCTTGCCCGCAACCTAACGGGGAAGCGGCGATTTAAAACTGGTGCCCAGGCTTGGGGCCATTCTCAGTCAACGTCAGCATTTCGGGCCCATCTTCAGTCATCAATATCGTGTGTTCAAACTGAGCCGACACTTCTCCATCGGCAGTTCGAACCGTCCATCCGTCCTGTGGATCTTCTACGGTCAACGCGATCCCACCATTGATCATTGGTTCAATCGTAAAGCACATCCCGGGTTCGAAATACTGCCGACGTGCTTCATTGGTGGGCACATGTGAAACATTGGGCGGTTGATGAAACCGGCGACCAATTCCATGTCCGACATACTTATCAACGACACCAAAATCAAATTGTTGGGCATATTGGGAAATAACTTCACCCACAACCGAGACTCGGCACCCCGGTTTCAAGGCAGCGATGGCTAGGTACAACGAATCGAAAGCACACTGCACGATTTGGCAGACTTGATCGTCTACCTTTCCAATGATAAACGTTTCGGACTGGTCGCCATGCCAACCGTCCACAATCGTCGTGATGTCGACGTTGACAATGTCGCCGTCCTTCAGCGAACAGGAACCAGGAATCCCGTGACAGACGACCTCATTAATACTGGTGCAACACGAATTCGGAAACGGGTGTTGGGGCCCGCCATACCCTAAGCATGCGGCAACATGACCGTGATCAGCGGTGAATTGACGCACGATGTCGTCAATTTCTATTGTGGTAATTCCCGCTTTGACCCAAGGGCGTAAATGATCCATCAATGACGCGTTAAATTGCCCGGCGGCGCGCATGCCATCACGTTCGGCGGTTGTCAGTTTCACTTTTTTTCGCTTGATTAGCATGCCTAAATCCGAATAGATTACTGAAAGAGTCGTTCCAATTTAGCCCCCGAAAACGTCCAGATCCGACGTTAACCTGCTCAGCTACCGTCCAAATCGGAAAGACCAGTTTATCTAATACTTCAGATAATTTCAGTAGTCTTTTGGGCATGCAGCAAGGGTTTGTCCGATTTGACCGTAATCGCAACAAAAGCGGCATCTACGTAAACCAGTGAAACTTTGCTAACGGTAACAAGTCATCCCCGCTGGCCGCCGGCAGTCTGTCCGACTTAGCGTTGGCTGGCCCCCTGCCATTCTTTGAAGCTGATTCGCTGAACCGGAACCCCAGGCAACGAATCCAAGAACTGGCGGCCATAGCCCTTGCTTTGGATTCGAGAATCCAAAATAACCACCTGCCCGTAGTCGTTGGCAGTGCGGATCAAACGGCCAAAACCTTGTTTGAATTTGATCACCGCTTCTGGCAATTGATAGTCGCCAAACGGATTCCCACCCCGTTCGCGAATCGCTTCCAATCGAGCTTCCAACAAAGGATGATCGGGAACACTGAACGGCAATTTCGTGATCATTACATTGGTTAACGCCGGCCCCGGAACGTCAACACCTTGCCAAAAGCTATCCGTCCCTAACAAAACGCCCTTGGGATTCGCCTTGAACATTTCCACCAACTTCGTTCTAGGCACTCCGTCACCCTGGGAATACAATTCCAAGTTCTTCGCGCGTAACCAGGGTTCCAACTTTCGTTGCATTTTGGTCAACGCACTGTAGGCCGTAAACAAGACAAATGTGTGTCCGCCATGATAGGCGATCCAATGGCACGCCGCTTCGAAGCAAGCGTCGTCAAACGCATCTCGAGTATCCGGAGGAGGCATATCAAAGCCCACAATCAGACGAGCCTGATTCTTGTAGTCGAAAGGACTGCCCAGTTTACGTTTTCGAGTCTTATTGAGTCCGATGCGAGAAGTGAAAAAATCGAAAGACGCCTTCTTTTCGTCGTCTTCACCGCCGGTCGCTAACGTCGCACTCGTCATCACAACCGAAGGTGTTTTGGCAAACAAGGTTTTCCGCAAAATTTGCCCGACATCAATTGGCGCTGCCATTAGGGCTGTTACCCAACCGCTCCGCCGCTGCCTGGTTTCAATCCAGTAAACCATGTTGTCATCCGTCTGCTGCAACCAATTCTTTACCGTTTGCGACAGCAACATCAAACTATCATGCGCCGAGATGAAATTTTTCTCGATCGATTCGTCTGTCACTTTAGTTGCATGCGACTTCAACTTCTTTGCCAAAGACGCCAACCGTTCACTCAAGATGTCTTCCAAAATCAACGGTTCTTTCACTCGAACCGATCCAGGTGTCAAACGCCCAGCCCACGCTTGGGATGGAAAGTTAGCACCGGCCGTCAGCGCATTGGATTCCGAACTATTGCGACTGGCCCCTTTATTAAACGAACGTTGATTTTCCCCGTACCATTCCAGGCAGCGTTCGAAAAACAGGTCGGCTGTCATCGCGACACGACTTACCTCTTGCTGCAAATTGCGCAAGTCATGTTCGACCAACAGCCCCTTGGAACTTCGTTCGTTATAAAGACGCGTCAGGCGATAGGTGACTTGATTACTGGCGACCCCAAGGCCCATATGGTCGGCAGCCACCGCTTCCATCGTGTGTGCTTCGTCAAAAATGACCGCATCGTAGTCTGGCAAAATTTTGACGCCTTCACGACGAAGAGCCAAATCCGTGAAAAACATCGCGTGATTCACAACTAGCACTTGTGCCTGAGCAGCTCGCCGCTTCGCCTTAAAGTGGAAACACTCTTCGTAAGTTTCGCACTTCCTGCCCAAACAATTGCTGGCGTCACTGACGACCTCTTCCCACACGCCTGAACTAGGACGAAACGGCAAATCTGAAAGCGATCCTTCGGTGGTTTCCTTGGACCAATTACGAATACGCCCAAGTTCCACCAATTCGCTTTGCTCGGCAAACAAACTGCTACTTCGTTGGACCGCATTTTTTAGACGCCGCAGACTGATGTAATTGCCCCGCCCCTTGACCAAAACCGCTGAAAAATCACGAGGAATCACGCTATTAAGAAGTGGCAAATCCTTACCGATCAACTGCTCCTGCAAACTGATGGTGTGCGTCGAAACAATCAGCCGACCGTGACGTTCCTCATTGGTTTTCGGACTCGAAGCTTCACGAAAATTGGCGTCGGTAATCGCCAAGATCGCTGGAACTAAATAGCCGAAACTTTTCCCAACTCCGGTTCCCGCCTCAACCACCAAGTGCTGCTCTTCCAAGATTGCCGACTGAACCGCATCCGCCATCTCGATTTGTTGCGGTCGAGATTCATAGTGCTGCAAACGCCTAGCGATCGAACCCTGCATCCCCAGAACGTCCTGCACGGACAATTCGTCGGTCGCATTGATCGGTTCCAACGAATTCAAATCCAGGGATTGAGAATCCACCGAATCATCGTCGGGAAGGTCTGAATTTTCGGAACTAGATTCGCTCAATGGATCGTCCTAAAGAGAGCAGGGTGATCATCAATTTTTTTGCCCAACGGCAACGGCAACGGCAACGCTGCTATAAAAGTTGGCCAAGCGAACCCGCTGGCTCCTAGCCTTAGCCGATCAAATGAGTACCAGGGAACGAAACCCAAGTCGGCCCAAGTCCCACAAATTTCCAGTGGCGCGGAAATTTGAAATTCACTTCGGGTCAGAATGCAAATGATGCTGTGATCGCAGATACTATTCAACCAAGCGATAACCATACCATTTTGGTGGATCATTGCTAGAACGTGAGGCGATCGTTCGAAACAGATAATACCCATTGGCAAGGGCCGGCATTGGACGAGTCGCCGCATCTGCCAGTTTCTTCTCACCCAGTTTGATAAACTTCTCCGAAGAGGGTTCAATCAACACCAACCGACTGTCCAGGGTTAACGCCAAGAATTTGCCGCTAGCCATAATTCCATGCGACAACGGCCAGTTTGCTTGATTCCACATCACTTTGCCGTCCTCCGCCCGGACGCATCTTAGCTGCCCATCGTTAAAATCTTCACGCCCGGTGGTGCCATACAAAAAACCGTCTTGAGCCACAGGCGTAATGTACTGACTTGCGAAGCTGGAGTTATTGCTCCAAATATCCGTTAATGACGGGTCGGCAGCGGTTGGCAATTTCACAACCCGGCCTCCAACTCCGTACGCTGAATTCAGGAAAACCTGATTGTTTTCCAGCAGAACCGGGCTGGCCCCGTTGACCGTTGCCCCTTTTTTGCCAAAGTCCGTCTGGGCAATGATCGTCCCATCGGCTGGATCGATCACGTAAAAATGCAATCGAGTCACAAACAGAGCGACATTTTTTCCGTCTAACTTGGCTGCGACGGGCGCCGCGTAACTGGGATCATCCTTGCCCGCTTTCCAACGCAAATCGCCGGTTGCCACCTCCAGGCCAATGACCGCTGCGGTGCGACTGCCGATATTGACCATCACGGTGTCGTCAATTACCAAAACCCCGGCGCCAAACCCAAAGTAGCCCTCACCGCCTGGCATTTCCTTGGCAAGATTCTTTTCCCACAACACATTACCAGCCTTGGCATCCACGCAAAGTAAAATTCCGCCGCCAGACCACGCGAAGATCTTTCCGTTGGCATACGTCGGCGTCGCTCGTGGACCTTTGTCTGGATCGGATCCGCCTGCATAGACCGCCGGGCGTTGGACCGTCCATAATAATTTACCATCAACCAAGCTGACCGCACGAAGCCGCAGCGTCTTGCCACTTCGGTCCCATAGATAAGCCACTTGCTTGACAATAATCGGCCCCGCAAAGCCCTCGCCAGCATCAATTTGCCAAGCCAATTTCATTTGGTCAGGCGTCCAACCGTCCGGCAGCGAAAACGACGACTTGCCATTTCGCGATGCCCCTAACGCTTGCGGCCAATCTTGACCTGCCGACGAATCTTCGTCCGCATCATCGGCGACCGGACCTTTCGTCACTTGCGTATTTTCGACTGAGCGGTTTCTATCCATTGACACAAACCCGGACACACTGGCTGACCAACAGAAGTTGGCACGAGATGGGCCCGAATGCCAATCCACTAAATGCCCAACCGCACTCACGGCACAGATGGACAACCACAGGAAACCCAAGCGTTGAGAAAATCTATTCATGATCACTGGCACGAATCGTACCTGCACCTTTCGATCTAAAAATCTGCTGGCAACCGCGTTTCCAATCGAAAACGCAACAGCGCCCTGTCGACAACGGTGTCCGCTTAACATCCACTACAAGTCACTACAGACGGGTGACGCACCCTGATCTAAGACCCGTAATCTAAGACCTGCGATCTAAGACCCGTAATCTAAGACCTGCGATCCCGCTTGACTTCGAACTGTGAGAAACGTTAACCCCGATCACAGATCCGTCTACCCGTGAAGACAAGTCGACTGTGACGGTCAGCGACGACAGGCAACCCGCTCAACAGCTAAGTTACGAAGCTAGACACAGTTACGAAGCTAGACACAGTTACAAAGTTAGGCACGGTCGGCCGGTCTGACAAACGTCCAGCCTGACCCACGAGTGTACCACAGAAGCGTTTCGGCTCCAAAAAAGTAACGAAAGTCCAGGGCGATGCATTCAACCCAACCCACAACTTTACCTGAAACATCGACGGCACCTTTATCCGCGACCGCCCAGGTCTTGGGCTTGGCGGCCTGGATGGCAATTTGCTTCGTCGCCGCGGGCGTCGGCTCTGGATTCACGGCCTCGGAAATCGGATCCTGGTACACTCAGATCAACAAACCGACATGGAATCCACCCAATTGGATCTTTCCGGTGGTCTGGACCACGTTGTTCGCCATGATGGGTATTTCTGCTTGGCTGGTTTGGCGACAGTACCCTAGAACGAAGGTCGCGAGGGCCCTTGCCGTTTTCCTGCTGCAATTAGCATTGAATGTGTTTTGGTCGATCTTATTTTTCGGTCTTCATCAAGTGGTTTGGGCGGGCATCGAGATCCTGGTCTTGCTGCTTGCGATTGTTGCCACGATTCGCTTTTCATGGCCCATCAGTCGTCCCGCCGCATGGCTGCTGGTTCCCTACGCCTTGTGGGTTTCATTCGCCAGTTACTTAAACTGGACAATCGTCAGTTTGAATAACTAGGCGGTAACCGAAAAATGCGGCAGGGCGAACTACCCCAGTTCAAACTTGCAACGCGTAAATTCCCTTCCAGGAATCACCCTTAGCAGCGATGAACGATGAAAAGCCGGTGGTTGCTGGCCCCAAGAATCAATGATCCAATGAGAGACCGTGGGTTTGCATGAACCGCGGACTTAAGGCTAGGCCTAAATTCAATCGCTAGGGTTTCACTTGCCAAGGATTCCGTTGCCAAGTGGGTACCGTTGGGACTGCGTTGGACTTAGCGTACTTTTTTAAGTCGCAGCGATGCCGTGCAGGCCATTCGATTAAATGTCATCCAGAAATAGGTCTCCACGCGAATGAAAAACGATTCGATAACCGCCACACCCGAGTCTACAAACCCATCGAAAGTCGCTTTAATCACCGGCAGCGGAAAGCCACGATTGGGTAATCATATTGCCCGCGCGCTGGCGTTGCACGGCTATCGCATCGCCATTCATTTCAATTCATCCGCGACCCAGGCTTACGCATTTGCCGACGAATTAGAACTGGCTGGACACGACGCCGCGGCCTTCCAAGCAGACATTTCGCAGGTAAAACAGATCGACAAATTGGTTGATCAAGTCCTTGAGACCTTTGGTCGAATCGATGTCCTGGTAAACACCGCCAGCGTTTGGAAGACTATCCCATTCGAAGATATCACCGAAGAAGATCTGCAGCAACAATTCGATGTGGATCTTAAAGGCACTTTTTTTTGCAGCCGTCGGGTGGGCCTTCAAATGGTAGAACAGGCATCGGGTGGCGCTATCATCAACTTTTGTGATTGGGCGATAAGTCGCCCTTATCCGCAACATGCAGCCTATTTTGCCGTAAAAGGTGCCGTTCCAACGATGACTCGTGCATTGGCCCGGGAACTGGCCGAACGCAATCCGAAAGTTCGAGTCAATTGTATTCAACCAGGCCCCGTGCTATTACCCCCAGGCACCGACCCGCACGAAATGAAAACGCTGGTAGAATCTACGCTGGTTCGACAGGTGGATCGTCCAGATTCCATCGCCAACGCCGTTCGCTACCTTGCCGAGGATACCTTTTTAACGGGCGTTTGCTTACCGGTGGACGGAGGCCGAAGCATCTACGCAGCGGGCGAAACAAGATAATCGCCGCACACATCGTTAGACACCTTGGCAACTGCCGTTGGAGCGACGGGGAGTGGCGGGGGACCAAATTTGCGCGCGAATCGCAAGCTGGCATTTGTTAGCCGTCTAGCGGTGGGCAGTTTCAGCGGTTGGAGCAGAACATTTTATACGGTTAACCGTTTCCAAACTTGGAAAATCGAGGATAAAAGTGTATCGACTGTCGATTGTGATTGGCGTTTTGGTCATGGATCTGGGACTGCTAAGTATGGGCTGGCCGTGGATATTCCCTTCCAACACTGATGTGAACACCCCGACCTTGGTCCAGCCTGGCGACGAAACCGCTTCGCCGCCAACAACGGTTGATCCTTCAACGCCCGGCAACTCAACGCCCGGCACCTCAACACCCGGCAACTCAACACCCGGCACCTCAACACCCGGCACCTCAACACCCGGCACCTCAACACCCGGCACCTCAACGCCCGGCACCTCAACGCCCGGCACCTCAACGCCCGGCACCTCAACGCCCGGCACCTCAACACCCGGCACCTCAACACCCGGCACCTCAACACCCGGCAA
>Ga0105053_10009638_pt1 | contig 12258 bp, 19 predicted proteins | sample BON01_FD_78093 | JGI IMG/M metagenome (GOLD analysis project Ga0105053, IMG submission 78093) | Freshwater microbial communities from Lake Bonney liftoff mats and glacier meltwater in Antarctica - BON-01 | ecosystem: Environmental > Aquatic > Freshwater > Ice > Glacier meltwater | place: Lake...
GCTGCAAGAAAATTAAACGTCGGATAAATCATTCGTGTTCCAAAAACATAGTACTACCGATCCTTTATGTTGAGTATCTATTCTTTGACGAAACATCCTCCGACAACAACTTCACTATCCGCACTTATCTGCATGATTCCACCATTGCTAGTGCTATACGAAAATGCAAGTAAGCATGAATATGCTTGGTCTATAAATAGAACTATTTTTTTTTGAATTGCTTTAAATAGCAAAGCTTGGCTTCACCAAACAAATCAAGAACGCCCAAGTTCGAGAAAACGCCCGAGTTCTGGGAAAAAGACTATGTTCCCAAGTTAACGGGAATGCCTGTGTACTGGAAAATACCCGTGTTCGGAAAAGACTACATTCCTGTAGCTGAAAATTATATCAAACTTGTCCCTAAATGTGATGACAACTACAAGATCCTTATCGAAGATCATACTTCTGAAGATAAGGATGGAATGACACCTGTTGTCTATGTTGTAAATTTTACGGAAGAGACCATGCCGGAACTTTTCAAGACAGGGATGCAGAAGATAATCAAAGAACACGCTCTGCAAGAAAAGTGCATGAGGAACCTTGGATTTATGGTTGGGACAGAATATTATGATTATGTTTCAGCTATTAACCTGTCAAAGACTGCTGGGTTGAAGAAAGAAGACGCCAAGGAAATCTCGGATGATAGTTCCGAGGTGACTGACGAAATGTGCATCAAGTTTGACGAGTGGTTTCGTAGCGTCCGCGTTGAAGGAAATGTTGCAAACACCAATTTGTTCAAAATTATTGATGTCCACCACATTTTCGTTGTGAGGGACAAGGACTTCCACCGGGACGCTGAACTAGACTACGACCAACCACTGCCATACAAGTGACAGGCACGGATTAATTTTCAGCTTTAATAAAAAATGGAAACATTAATGTTTCTTAATGTATGAATGATACTGCGCAATTGGTTAGGAGCTGGAATTCATTCGCGAGTGACAAGCTGCTGTATGCCCATCGTTTTTGCCAGGAAAAACTAATAGTCTGATTCCTCATACTTGCACCCATTTAGTGTCAAATTGCATAAAAAACTTTCATATCCAACTGGCTTCACAAGTGACTCTTTTCCAGGCAAACTCAGATCAGTTAGCTGTGTAAGCTGTAAAAAACTTCGTGGCAATGTGAGTACATCACAGTTGCCTTTGAGCTCTAGTGTCTCAAGCTTACTCAAGTTGCCAAAATTCTCAGAAAGACTTTGCAATCCTAAACCATATGCTAATAGCTCGACAAGGTTCGTGAGATTGCTAATGGACTCCGGGAGTTCATCAAGACACGATCCCTGAATATTCAGCGACGTCAAATTTTCAAGTTTCCCAATATCATATGGCAAGCTGATCAACCGCGTCATGTTAAAACTCAGCACTTTCAAATTCAACAATGCGCATATGCTGTAGTTAATGCTTCGATATTCAACGTCGCCTGGAATCGATCCACTATCGATGAACAAATGCGTCAATTGCTGCATGCCGCTGAAATCCGTGTCAATGTCCAGAAAATTATTATGTGAGATGTTCAGAACGCGTAGATTGACCAAACGCGACAAGTTCTCAGGCATCACTTGCAAACAATTCTTCGACAAGTCCAAGTGCGTCAGTCTACATAAATGCTGCAAGTCTACCGTAAAGACCTCATCCCCCTCAGCCTTAAAAAACATGCTCATCTCGAGGCTCTCCAGATCAAACAACGAATTCAGGAAACTCGGAAACTCGCTTTGCCAAATGACACCATCGTGATTTGGAGCCGAATCGACAATTGGCAGCCAACGGAGATTGGTAATGTTTTCATGTTGTTTGCAAGCCAGTCCGATGTTACGCTCAACCACTGTCAAGTTTGCATCGGCCAATTCATTTTCATGTGCTTCCATGAAAAAACCATACTTTCCATACTCGTTCTGAATCAACACAAACTTTTCTGCCATGCTGTTGCGTGTAACAATTGGGATTGCACCGGTATTTATTGACAAACAGTCTTAAAAAACAATTCTATTTCTAAAATCTAACAATTGACAAAAACTCAAAAAACGAGAACATGGAACAAGCAATAAAAGCAGTCATCACAATCTTCGGCTACTATTCCTGTAGCACTGTCTGATAGCTCGTGAATTTCGGCTGCATTTATAGTCGTTGTGAGTCGCTGCAAGTATTCCTTCATCGAAATTTTCGGATTTAGACCCCCACTGTTTCCGGTCGTGCTTTTGCATCTCGGGTCAACCTATTTTTCATGGGTTCGATCCGGTTTTTTTTTCGATTTTTTCATCGTCGATCAGCATGAACTGAATGTCGGCACTTTTTCGGTAAAACGGGTTCGTTTCAAAAATACAAAGACTACATTCCCACAATATTCTTCAGAGCATGAAGGTGTTTTTTGACTTTGTGCTGCACAGCCCAATAGTGTTCTTCTTTTTCTTCCTCTTCCTTTCCATGCTCACACAAGATATGCTTTTGGTAGATTCGTTTCCACAACTGCGCTTGACGGATGCATCCTGCGAAATACGGAGCAGCTTCAATCGATTCATCCTCGTCAGAATCTTCTTCACACGACCTCTGCACAATGTAAAACAGAGGAGAGATATCAACGTCATAGTACGAATGATTCCAGTGTTTCACCATATTGGTCATTTCGTTCATGCCAGTTCCCCATAACTCCATATCTTGCTCAAGTTGGGTTTCCAACACCACACACAAGTCCCATAATCCCCACTCTTCGTGGATATGCGGAATAGGATCAAGTTTGCGGAGCTCTAGCTGAGCTTTGTTCACAGCACACAGCACCGCCAGCTCATCAGGATCCTTCTTTTCTACAATAATGACAATCTTTTCATACAACTGCTTTGAAATGATATCGTCAGAGGTCAAACAAGGAGGATACACGATTCGTCCGAGGCTGCTGAAAGGTTCACGCTTTGCACTCATCTCGATAGCTTTGAAATATCGTTGATGCCGTCTCTCCTGTCGTTGCTCAGCGGAAAGGGCAACAGAGCTGCCACCAACACCACTGCCAGCCTGATCTGATTTTTTCTCTTTCCTTTCTTTGCGTTTTGCAGGCATGCTTGGTGAAGACAGTGGCGATTATTCATTCGTTTTTGAAGTGGAGACGAAAAATAGGATATTCTATTTTTCAATATTCTCGACCCCATTTTTTTTTCTACCCCCATGGTTTGCGCCGGACCGGCAATGAATGTATTCGGCAATTTGAGATGGATTTTGAGCAAAATAGAGACATAACAACTGTACAATTTTTCGAGCTATGCCAGATCCTGAGGCACGATGAAAGATCCAGTCGTGTGATTGAGATAGACTTCTTCCGAAACCATCACGTTGGAGGACGATGCCTATAAACATACGGCATACGTTAACGGCGATTGTTCCATGGAAATCACGCATCATCAACAGAAATGCGATAATTACTGGCTTCATGTTGTCGGCATAGACCAAAATCCCAGATTACATCAAAGTGAAAACACGCTCTGTTTAGAAGGCGTTGAAATTGTTCTTACACAGTACAATCAAATAGAGAGCAACAAAAATGACCTTTGCCAAAAAGAAAAAATCGAACACACACAGCAATGTTATAGAATTGATTTCAAATAAAAGCAGGTCATGGAAAAAACAGTAGTTGGTTTGAAAATATCGAAATGCAAGGGAAAATCCACCAAAAAACTTTGTCGGTATTCCAAAGATGTCACACCTGACAAAGTCGTTAGAGAAAGATCAGGTGTTGATTTACTTGCGTGCACGACGAAAGAAGCTCGTACCAATCTATTCTTCAGGATGGGCGACACCCATCACGTATTTGAGACAGGGCAGTTGTATTTTAAGGAGTGGAGAAATGTCTCGGAGGATACTGTCTTGATACAAAGAGTAAGTCTGGGACAAAAACCTGTAGGAGAGATTATTCTGCCACGTCAGTTGAAAGAAGCCAGGGCCTTGGTTTCAGACATTTCCAAATACCACCCAAACATATCATTTGCTCATGGTTGCAACGAATGGGGTGTGGGAGTTATACAAATCACTTGCAGTCCATACACTACACTGTTTGAGCTATATCAAAAACGTAATCAGATGGAAAAAGATTCTGTAATTGATTTAATTTCCGTGTACATCCACGAATTAAAGTCTCGATGTATTAAAGATTATCTAATCCCTGGAGGATTTGATATGTCGTCCAAATTTTCTAAAAGTCGAGTGAATGTACTCGAATCAGCTCTTCTGTATGGATATCCACTTAATTTTGCAGCAATGCACGATACTCTTCATTTCCGTCCAAATCGAATGTCGAAATACATGGAATTTTTAAATTCTCTACTGTCGACACAGAAGCAAGTGTGAGATCATCAAGCCTTTTTGTTGTCAATAAAACCAGTCATATTCTTTCGCCTCTCGTTGCGGGCATTTGTGCAGTTGTCAACACGAACCGACGAATTCTGATGCAAACTTGAAATTTTCATAGTTTTTATTCATAAAAAAATCAAAAGAACAAACCACTATCAAGACTAGCAATCATAATCAGTGCAGTGCATTGAGTCTGCAATGGATTTGAGCTGGTTTCTAATTTCGCGTAAAATAAGATCCAATGCAATCTCATCCAAGTGCCTCACATGACTTTTTGCACCAAGTCTGGAATGTGTTCCCATTAAAAACGCTTGCATACACTGATACGTGTGTTTGTATATGACTTTGCGATTATAGTCGAAGCCATAGCGACAATTGATAATACAATCAATCACCGTCTCTCCTGCAGTGTTTTCTATGTAAAGCGAGACACCCCTCGAAATCAACATTTTCAATGCATCCGATTCTTCATTATCGTCTGTTCCATTGCAATTAATTCTGCGCTCGTCGTTTCGCATCGCTAGCAAATGGGCACAAGTTTCCCCGGCAAAATTTTGTTGATCAAGAAAAAATGTGCGATGTAGGGGAGGAGGCTTGGATGTAGTTTGAAGTAGTATCGTAAAACGGCTTGTACTGTGCAGTGCAGCATACATCAGGGCATTGTTTCCTTCACTATCCACCAAATCAGCGCTTGCACTGTTCTGTAACAAACGCTCAAGGATCATCTGGTTATACTCTTTATCGGTAAAAACATAGCGATCGTCAAACGCCCATTGGTGCAGTACACTACGGCCCAGTTTGTCCTGCATGGACAGCATAGCGCCTTTCTGAATAAGTTTGTCCACCAAGACAGACACATTTCGAACCCTTGAACGAGGTTGTAAAATTGCAAAATTGATCGCACTCGCACCATCCGAATTGCGGAAGTTTATATCAGCCCCGGCTTTGATGAGGAAGTCCACAATGTTGTTCTTCTTAAGTCGGCATGCTGCTTGAAGGTGTAAATTTCCGTTGTGCTTGAGAAAAATCCCCTTCTTAAAGTGAAACTTAATCAAGTCCACTAGTTTTTTCTGGTTGGAATTTTTCAGCGCTATATTTTTACTTACAAAAGCGTCCAAAGCGTCTACGTCCATGTTGCTGATTTTGAAGTTGTACGAGCAAGGTTTATATGGTGGTTTGCAAAAATAGACGTTCTAGAATAAATTTTTTTTCTGAGTCGTTTTTTCTTTCAAACCCCAACTTAAAATTTTCATAGTTTTATTCACAAACACAACAAATTAGTTACAACCGTCAACGCGCGCAAACGTAAACAGTGCAGTAGGAGTTGAGTTCAATCGACTTGAGCACATTTCGAATTCCCCGTAATATAATGTCTAATGCAACATCATCCAAGTGCCTCACATGACTTTTTGCACCGAGTCTGGAATGTGTTCCCATTAAAAACGCTTGCATACACTGATATGTATGTTCGTATATCACTCTGCGATTATAGTCATTACCATACCGACACTTGATAATGCAATCAATCACTGTCTCTCCTGAATTATTTTCAAGGTAAAGCGAGACACCCTTAGAAATCAACATTTTCAGGGCTTTTCCGTCGTTGTCGTCGTCAGACCCATTGCAGTTAATTCTTCGTTCACGCTGTTGCATAACAAGGAGATGGGCACAGGTTTCGCCGGCAAAATTTTGCTGATCAAGAATAAAATTGCGACTGAGTGGAGGAGGTTTCGAGGTGGTTTCAAGGAGCATGACAAAGAGGCCGCGGTTGTGCAATGCAGCATACATCAGAGCAGTGTTTCCCTGAATATCCACCAAATCAACGCTTGCATTGTACTTTAGCAAATGCTCTAAAATCATCTGGCTAAACTCATAGTCTGTGAATATGTAGCGCTTATCAAACGCCCATTGATGAAGCAAACTACGCCCCAGGTTGTCCTGCATGGAAAGCGAAGCCCCTTGCCGAACAAGTTTTTCCACCAAGACAGAGACATGTGGAACCCTTGAACGTACTCTAAACCCAAATTGCACGATCGCCAAATTAATTGCAGTCTCACCTAGCGGATTGCGGAAGTTTACATCGGCACCGGCTTTGACGAGGAAGTCCACAATGTTGTTCTTCTTGACTTTGCATGCCGTTTGAAGGTGCAGATTTCCGTTGTGCTTGAGAAAAACCCCCTTCTTGAGGTGAAATTTTATCCAATATACAAGGTCTTTCTGGTTTGAATTCGTCTGCGCAATGTTTTTCGCTATAAACTGGTCCAAAAATTCCACGTCCATGTTGCTGATTTTGAAGTTGTAGGAGTGTTTCTTATATGATGGTGTCGATTGTTGCAAAAATAGACGTTCTAAAAAATATTTTTTTTTTCATCATGCCCATAAGACAGAGCAGTATGTGGAATGAGTTTTATCTTTCCATCTATGCAACAAGAAACCATTACTCCGAATTGTTTGGAATCTGTGTCGACAGCGGTTGAGACCGACAATATGAGCGATACTTCTGATTATGTACCAACTAGTCCGACTTACGGGCCAAATACTCCTACCTGTAGTGAAATGAACGTTTGCTATTGCTTTTTGAGTGATGCAGGACACGCTCCACCTGCTCGTACATCCTTTAGCTCACCTACCAGCCCCAGGTACAGCCCAGGCAACGGCACAGATGATACTGGTATTACTTACGTTCAAGATCTCGATCATACCATTCATTGTCTCAATTTCTTCAACAGGCTTAGTACTAGTAATTTGGAATTGCTGGCTAGCAAGATTACTAAGCTACTAGAGATGTCAGAACAACCGATAGAACAAGGAAAAACGATTTGATTGTTCAAGCAATCGCGCGTATCCAGAACAGCCAATCATATCTATAAATTTTCATTGTTTTTGTCAGGCAGTTCTCCTTGGAAAAATTCCCACAACATTACAAGTGAGATTGAGTCTTTTTTAATAAAAATTAAACAATTTTTTGTAAATCCCATGGTCGGCACTAAAAAAGCATTCTATTTATATACCAACTCTTTATATTCATGGAATCAAACAATTTGCAGACGTTGATCCAACATGACACTGCATACAGCTTATACAATGGGCACAATGTGTGATGAAATTGTCAACATGAGGATGGAAACTCCTGAAACATGGTTACGGGAGTTGAGACACGTTGATGAAGAAGGAGAAACTGCACTGAGTCTTCTTCTGAAAATTGAGGCCTCTGACTTTTTCGTCACGGTTTTATTGCAAATGGATAAATGGGCACTGGGAGTGAGGTGCAAGAAGACGGGCAGCTTTCCAGTGCACGTTGTTTACGAAAGAAATTTTTCACCTCAATTAAGGAAAATTGTGGCCGCTGAAAGTTTGTGGATAATGTGTTCTTACAACAATGACGGCAATACTGTGCTGCACTTGGCATTGGGGTCAAAGTGTGAGGAGTCGATTGTACATTTGCTGCAAGTCATGAGCAATACTGCTTTGATGTTGACAGCGTTTGTCCATGAAAATAAGCAAGGCAAGATACCACTGGAGTTGGCAATTGAAATAAGACCCGAATGTAGTTCGAACGAGTTTGTGTCTAATATCCTGGAAGCTACTTTTTTATCGGGTTATGCGTGTGAAACTATATTTGCCAACAAATCTGACAGCATTGTGGCATTTGATTGTGCTAGCGAGCCGATTTCGATGTTTGCTTCGTTTTATCGGAACTCATCTGATGGATCGCTGCAATTTCATAAAATAGAATATGAACATTGCGGTCGGATGATTGAACTCGAAAGTGAAAACAATTGCGAAAGGAGCGTCGAAAGGAAAAAAGCCCTTGTCTGTGACAAATACGAAGACAACCTGTATCGTAAAATTACTGCAATTCGCAAGAATGACCGAGGCGATTACGATGACTGGATGGCGGAAGCAACTTTAATGAAGTACATGAGAAACATGAAATGTATCAAGGAATACAGGGCTATACAACGAGCTGATCTAGTTTCACGGGCATTGGTTAAAGAGAAGACCGAGTTTGCCGAACTCATGGCGTGTAGAATGATCGAGGCTGAAGAAAAGGACAAGTCGATGAAGGCGGATGCTTCTGCCCGCAAACAGAAAGCAAAACAGGAAAATAAGAAAAAGAGGATGTTGAAACAATTGGAGGAGAAGCAGCTGAAACAAGAAAAGGAAACAATCTCGGAAAAAAAACAGGCTAACGAGTTGCTTGCACAAAAAAAGAGTGACGATGCGGAAATAAGGGAGTTGTTGCGACTTGCCAAGGAACACCAGAAAAACATAAAACTAAAAGACGAAGCGGAAAGAAGTGAGTTGGTGCGACTTGCCAAGGAACACGAGAAAAAGACATGTGAGAAAACACAGGAACAGCGTGCAGAGACTGTCAATGAGTGTTGTATGTGTCTTGAGAAAACGAAGAACACTGTGCTCGTACCGTGCAATCACTTGTGTGTATGCGAATCTTGTGCAGAAGACCTTATGAAAAATCCCAAGGCCTCTTGCCCGCTGTGTCGTGCAACAGTGGAGAAAATAATCAAAGTTTTTTTGTAATAAAACTGGTTGTCGGGTATATAATAGTCCCAAGAAGTTGTAGAGTTATAGTGAATGGTCATCTGTACATCTGTGCAACTTTACAAATTCGTAAGACGCATGAACAAGTCGGGTTCGCTCTACAGAGGCATTGCATGTTTTCTTGTAGAAAATACCGTGCACTGGGTGCCGGGGGTGCGAGGATCAAAGCATGCCCCCCTGAAAACGTCTTCTCAATCCAATGTAATTCGAAAAATCAGCAAGTACATGACGTGCGCAAACGCTCCATCGTTTGTATCCAAAGATCAAGTTGAAAAAGTGTGGACGAAACTACATGAAATCCAGTCCTGCTACAAGTACATGATTTCATCTCCACAAGATCGGAATGGGGTAATTCTGTTTGGCAATGGTGATGTCTATGAGGGATGCATCGAGAATAGCACAGCGAGCGGAGAGGGATGCTATTTCTTCTCAAATGGAGACTCTTTGCATGGTCTTTTCGAAAACGGACAGGCTTCGTCATCGATGGTTTATTGACACGGCTGTTGTAGAGTACAAGCACGGGATGATCGAGAAATGGGTTCAGCTCTGTTTAGATAACGACGTTTACAAAGTGGATGGACACGATTGGATCAAAGGCTCGGCGTTTTTGCCCTCTGAATGTTCACTCAGTCTGCATAAGACAGGTTCTCTTGCACTGACTAGACGACATGCTGCCAGAGACTTTTCGGCTCACAAGCGGCAGATGTTTGTAGAGTAGGGTTTCATGTTTATTAATCTTTGTTAACGTAGCATGTGTGTGTCTTGGCCTTGTGCATTTCTTCGAGGATTCGATAGTTTCCGTCCACCTTGAGTTGAAGATCGTGAATTTCGTCATTCTTGTATTTTATTTCCATGTAATGAGCGTGAAGGATTCGTTTCTCGTTGATCTCCTCGTCTCGTTTGCGTTTTTTACGAGATTCAGCATCAGTGCTTATTCTACATTTGATTTCGAATTTCACTTGATCCACGCGGCGCCTCTGCAAGATGATTTCATTGTCAATGCGATCACACTCTTCTTCATACTTTTCTTGTTCCTGTTGTATCTTCAAGTTCTTTTCATACTTGATGTACTCGATTTCTTCCTGCTCGATCCAGTCGTCCATTTCATCAGCAGACAACCAGACATTCATGTCTTCGTATTGGTCATAGATGAGTGCCCGGCTTTCTGACCGCAATATGCACGTGAGTCTTGAAAACGGTCGCATTTGTGCTCCGCGTTTGTAAGGCGATGCGATAGATTCATGGGTGAGCATTGGGAAAATAAAGTTACAGCCTTGTTTCTGGTCATAATAAAGTCGATCAATAGATCTATTTTTAGCGTGATACTATTCGCACAAATAGCCATTGTGGAGCATGCTAGTGCGGGTGTAAGTGGACATCACGGTGCCGAAATTGAGTATGTTTTCACGGACCTTGAGCAGGTTGTGTACATGCATGGATACGTGGTGTATGTGTGTGTTTGTAGATAACAAGGGGAATGCAGATGATATTTTTGTGACAATGCTGATGTAATTGGCGTCGACGAGAGGACTCTGCACAATGCTTTTTGAAGCAAGCGCATTTGACATGATTGTGAAAACAAAGTACAGCCATGTGACACTCTGTTTACGACCAGGGTGTATTTGCCACAAGTTGAAGAGAGTGAGAATCCCGTTGAATAGGTCTGAAAACACGAGGTGGAAATTGTGTATTGTGAGTTGGAGCATGATGATGATTGCGTCGTCGATGATTGAGACGTTTCGCGCGTTGTCGTAGCTTGTGGTGTGCTGCATTCTAAAGTGAAAAAAGCACAGCTGTATGCATATATGGAGCCAGCATGAGATCTGTGTCAAGGGACAGAGCAAATTGCGGTTGTCGTAGCGGATGTTTTCGAGCATGGTGATGTATTTTGGCATGACAATGTCCAGGTATGATGTGGTGTGTGTTTTTGTGAGAAGACCAAGTTGTTTCGACGAGATGAATATGACGGTGTTGGAGACGAGAGAGTCTTGAGGATATCGCTGCACAAGCTGGTTGAGGTATTGTATTGTGAATGTCGGGAAATTATAGCCAGCGCTGAGATGATGTAGGATGTGTAAATATCGCAGTTCCAGCGACAACGTTTTCGCGAAGAAGAGGTTGGTATTCGATAATATCTTCTGTATGAGTAGAGCATTGCACTGGGAGAACTGATGGGAATTGCCACGATAGATATCGAGGTAGCGGAATATGAAGTTTGTCACCATGCGGAGCTCATTGGCACGCCACAAGTGCACAGTCTGTGTGTCTGAGATGTATTTGAGGATATAATGGAACATGTTGAGAAAGTTTGTGGGGGGCGGATTTGTGGCGGAGTTGAAACCGGAAGAAATGTTTTGCACGGACAGAATGAGAAAGCACAGATTTTTGTGGTCCTCGTGCCTCGACGAACTGCAACCTAGAAGATAGATGGAGCAGCTGATGAATCCTGTAATTTTTAGGAGTAGTGATGTGTATTTTTTTGTGGAAGCAAGCCTTTGTTTGTGCGCATATAGCGTCATGAAAAAAATCAGGGGGTTTGTGTTTTGGCAGTAGTGTTTGTTTGGGCTGATAAGAATTTGCCAATACACGGAGGAGTAGATGATGTTGTGGAGGTTGAAGTCGGGACTACATGGCAATCGTGAAATGATGGAGATTGTCCGTTTGAAGCCTTTTGTTTGTTTCGAATCGAGGATGATGCATCGCCTCAAGATGCAGACACACTTCATTTGTAGCGATTTCTTCTTGCGCGTAAAGTTTGCTGGGCTGCACACGTGGTGGAGTAATCTTTGGAGGTGTGTTATGGGCCTGTCGGGGTGATAGAAAACAACCCGGAGAACCATTTTCGAAACGGAATCAAAGGTGTCCTCGGTATCCAGAAGATGCGCTTGGCAGAAACCGCCGATTTTGTGCTTGAAGTCGAGGAGACATTTTGTGACGATAAAGCACACTTTATTTTTGTCGAGTGTAGATTGTGTGTTTTTGCTGAGGAGGTAAATGGCCATTTTGAAATAGGTCTGACAAATGTTGTACTGTTGAAGAATGTGTGGAGTTTTCTGTATTATGTATGCATGGAAGCCCGAAAACATTCCAAGAGTTATCGACAAGGGGTCGACTGTGATGTAGTTGTCGATGACTGTCAACAGATCTGCATCGACGGATGCTATTTTCATAATTTTTTCTTGGTATGCGATTGCTCTGTACATGGTTGGATTTGTCGGCACGGACCAAGAATTGGGGAATGTGCTATGAATGACGACGAACAATTCGAGCTCGTTGCACAGGTCCAGCACAGACACAGTGCCGACAATGTTCAACACATCCA
>Ga0105053_10009639_pt1 | contig 12258 bp, 9 predicted proteins | sample BON01_FD_78093 | JGI IMG/M metagenome (GOLD analysis project Ga0105053, IMG submission 78093) | Freshwater microbial communities from Lake Bonney liftoff mats and glacier meltwater in Antarctica - BON-01 | ecosystem: Environmental > Aquatic > Freshwater > Ice > Glacier meltwater | place: Lake...
TATATGATATACACATCCGCACCACACAAAGATAAAAGCAAAGAAACTAGTGATGACGATGCAAGTGCAGATAGCGCAAGCAGCGGAGGCACCGGAGGCACCGGAGGCGGGAGCAGCAGCGGAAGCAGCGGCGGCGGTGCAAGCAGCGGCGGTGTAAGCGGCGGAGGTGCAAGAGGCACCGGAGGCGGCGGTGCAAGCAGCGGCGGTGTAAGCAGTGGCGGAGGCGGCGGCGGTGCAAGCAGCGGCGGAGGCGGCGGAGGCGGCGGAGGCACCGGAGGCGGGAGCAGCGGCGGTGTAAGCGGCCGAGGTGCAAGCAGCGGCGGTGTAAGCGGCCGAGGTGCAAGCAGCGGCGGAGGAGGCGATGGAACTTGTCGCGACATCCGTTCAAGTCCTGTAATTAACCCTACAATACCTAAGCAAACAGCTCATGCGAGTGATGTCCGTGGTACCCCCATTAACGGAAATCGCAGAAGCGGTGGTGACAATTCTCCATCAAGCAGTGGCCGGGGTCATGCAGCCAGTGGTGGCACGCTAAATGCAGAGCAGGCAGATACTAGACTTCCCAAGCCAAAAGTTCCTGCGCATCAGCCTCGCAAAAATACATTGCCAACAGAAGAACCAAGGCCAGAGCCAAAGCAAGCAGATGCAAAGAGAAACCCCAATAATTCCGATATAGCAAAGCACGCACAATACATAGAAGACAGCATAAAAAAATACACAGCAGAAGAACAAGTCAAAATAGACAAACACAAACAATGGGCACAAGCCAAAATAGACACATACAAACAAGATGTAGAGGCCAATACCGCTAGCTGCGATAAACAATTCATGGATGGTATAGGCGAATACACACAAAAGGTAGAAGCAGCTATAAAGGAATACAAGGAATGCGCCGCAAAAAATACGGGGATCGTGACGGAAAAAGAAGCGACAGATTATATGCAAGAGGTTCGAACTAAATTAGATGGTCTGACCGAAGCAGCGAAGAATGCAATATCCAAAGAGAACCAAGATAAACGCGCTCAATTAGAAGCAAAGATCGCAAAAATGCAATATGTATTAACTTGGGTACAGAAAGCAACATATCAAATCCAAACTGACCAACGCGAATTAACAAAGCTGCGCAAAATAGATCCAGAAAAATCAATAGCGCAAATTCAAGAAAAGCAACAGGAATTAACAAAGCAAATTCAGATAAAGCAAAGAGCGTTACTTGACCAATCTATAGAGAATAAACGTACACTTTGCACAGAGAGAGAAACTTCAAGTAAGCAGCTTTCAGATAGCATAAGTTATATCGGACTTTACAGGAGGCCTTTTAGCGTTAGAACGAGACACGCAATCGGCTAAAAGCCACTTATTTAGTAAGGCTACGCAAGATAAGCTTGACAGTCTGATTCCGAACAGTCAATCAGAAAAATCACTTGCACAAAAACGGCTTGATGAGGTGAAATTTAGTCGTGCCAAAGATAGCAAAGAATCAGACAAACTACGTGCACAAAAATGGCTTGATAAGAGGAAATTTAGTCGTGCCGAAATTAGCCTGGAGAAATTGATACGCAGCAAAGGTGCTATTTCAAAACTACAGGTTAACTCTCCGTTTAATGAAGGTCAAATCGTCATACTTCGCAAATTGTATAATGCGCAGATAGAGTGTCGTGTTGATTTGTCTGGAGATCCATCTAGTGACATACAAGATCTATTAAATAGTTTGATGCCAGCAGAAGGCATCTATTTTTACCCAGAAAGCGATTCGGAACTCACGTATTACACAAATGAAGCTTTCACAAAAACAATAAATGACACGGCAATCAAGCGTTCTATACCCTTGATAAAAGATGTTCCAGCTGGAATAAACTACAACAGAGCAGTAGCGCCAAAGCGAATAAAAACAATCTTTGATTTATCGTAAAGAAATCATGATTAGATATACAAAAAATATTTTCTGATCAATAGTAATCCTTAATCAAATTCTTGATTTTGGGCTTAGTGGTATCTAGCTAACCTCAACCTACCACACTATTCCAAGGCCTAAGCTGCGTCAGTTAGAACTTGCCAATCTCAAACAAAGCTAAGAATCAAATATCTAAGGGAGAATTGATACTTGTTGAATCGAGTGTCATAGCGGTCTTTCTTGCTGGTGGCAACTAACAAAATCGTAGACATCGGCACATGCGTTGCGCGCTATACTCTCAAACCAAAGCAAGAAAACATTTTACTCCTCACGCACTAAGTCTGCACCCTGACCCGACCGTAAATCCATAATCTCGTTGCGCGCTATACTCTCAAACCAAAGCAATAAAACATTTTACTCCTCACGCACTAAGTCTGCACCCTGGCCCGACCGTAAATCCATAATCTCGTTGCGCGCTATACTCTCAAACCAAAGCAATAAAACATTTTACTCCTCACGCACTAAGTCCGCACCCTGACCTGACCATAAATCCATAATCATACAAAGTGCTTGCCATGTGTCTCGTTTTTTGATCGCCAATCTCATCAAATACGACGGATGATATGTCACAATCGTCGGGATCCCGTTTACTTGAAACCAACGTCCTTGTATATCACCCACGACCGCTGTTTTGTCCAATTTTAATACGCCGCGCGCAGCAGTGCTACCCAGCAACAAAATCACCTTAGGTTGCACGATATTTATATGCTTGAGCACATATGGCATCATCATATTCATCTCGTCAGGAGTGGGAGCGCGATTCCCAGGCGGTTTCCAAGGCAGGATATTTGTAATGTATATCTCAGAACGCTCAATTTGCATCGCGAATAGCATTTCATCGATCAATTTGCCACTTCTACCAACGAACGGTAATCCGGTATTATCTTCCTCTGCACCAGGCGCCTCTCCAATAATCATTAAGTCTGGTTTGTTTGATTGACCACTACCGAAAACCATTTTAGACGCGCCGTTTTTTAAACCGCACGGCACATTATTCATATCTTGTCGCAATTGATTTAATTCATCACACATGTGATTTTGACGTGCCTTTTCTTTCAAAACGGTTATATGACCACCCCACATCCAACGATTTAGCCAGAGCAAAGCATTCATGATTTTATTTTATATTATTTTGCATGAATTACGAACGTCCAGAATATGATATATCAATTGTTTTTATAGATCTTGAGGTGATGAGCTGCGATTGCAGATGCATGGAACGGGGAAGGGCAGGGTGTTTTTTATTTTGCATGAATTACGAACGTCCAGAATATGATATATCAATTGTTTTTATAGATCTTGAGATGACGAGCTGCGATTGCAGATGCATGGAACGGGGAAGGGGGTAAGATTTGTCTGACTTGACTTGGTTTTAGATTGTCACAACGAACTTGCTGTATTAATCAGTAAGAAAGATTATTTTCGCGATTGGACTAGAACAATGAATGAGTATAGGTTAAAGAAGCAAATAAGACTTTTCCGGCTTGATTTGTGATCTTTTTTTGCAGTTCTTACTTGACTTGGTTTTAGATTGTCACAACGAACTTGCTGTATTAATCAGTAAGAAAGATTATTTTCGCGATTGGACCAGAACAATGAATGAGTATAGGTTAAAGAAGAAAACAAGACTTTTCCGGATTGATTTGTGATCTTTTTTTGCAGTTCTTGCTGTATTTGGTTTTAGATTTGCACAATGAGCGCTTTACTCGCGTATTACTTATATTATTTTGATCTTACGCTCTAGTCAGACGAGTATTTATACAAGCAGTAATATGAGCGCTTGCAACGTTCGCTTAGCCTTTAAGTTTGCATATATTACGAATGCACTTGTCCGCGCATGAATCGCTACAGTTAATGTTTGTGTATCTTGTAATAAGATTGCTGTGTGTTTACTTCAGCAATGTGCCGTGCAATCTATACTTTGGTGTTTGATGTGAGATTTGTACGATGAGCAAATTGTACCTTTACAGATATCAATATTTGTATTATTTTATTGCGGTCTTTAGTTAGTGCAGTAAATTATCGCAGCGTTTAATTGAGATATATTCGATTTGATCGTTGCTTGAATTAATAGTTTATCTTTCTGATTTCTGTGCCGAATTTACTTTGTAACTCTCTGATTTGTACAGATATCAATATTTGTATTATTTTATTACGGTCTTTAGTTGGTGCAGTAAATTATCGCAGCGTTTGATTGAGATATATTCGATTTGATCGTTGTTTGAATTAATAGTTTATCTTTCTGATTTCTGTGCTGAATTTACTTTGTAACTCTCTGATTTCTTTGGCGAGTTGACTTTTTAGCTCTTTAATTTGTGTGTCGAGTTGACTTCTTAGCTTTCTGGCTTGTTTGTAGAATTCATAGTCTAGGTCTTTAACTTGTTTGCAGAATTGGCGATCTAGATCTTTAATTTGTTTTTGCAATTGCGCAGTATTGTTTATGGTGTGTGATGCTAATTTATCTCGATCAGTGGTGATTTGCGCCTCTAATATATCTTTGTCATGTCTAGTCTGTGCTGTTAATTCGCATATACTAGTTTCCACTAAGGCTAGTAATTGACTAGACTTTAGCGTTGCTCTTGATACTAATGTTTCGAGACAAGAGTTAAATGCGCTCATGACTTCCATAGTTACTTCTTTTTCTTCTGATATTTTTAATTCTGCATTTGTGATGTGCGTGAAGTCAGAGTTGCTCAGGGTGTACACGCCTGTTTCTGAGATCAAACTGTTTAAGAGATTAAGTGCAATATCATAGTGCTTTCCCAGGAAATCTCGGTAGTGTGTGGATTCTGATGATGTGGAACAGGTGGGTATTTCAGAATACTTCTTATGTAAATCATTAATAGTGTTGATCTGTGCTTGAGTAAACGGATTGTTGGTCTTTAGCATTGAGGCAGGGTGATTTTTGATTATCAAGCTGCGCAAGGAATTATAGGCTGCCTTGGCTTTTGCAAGGTCTGGACTGCGCTCGGTTGGCCAATTACTAAACTGCCCTGAGTTTTGCATAATGAGACTACCAATTGTTTCTTGACGGGGAGAATGGACCGCTATTACTTGAGTGATTAATTGCAAAAACCAAATTCCACGCATCGTATATTTCGCAGATTTAACATACACGTTTTGCGTCAATTAAGAAAACCAAATGAATCGTGTTTTATTTGGAGAGCGCTAAGTGCGTGTTTATTCGCAGCAGGTCAGAACAATGCAATCGTCATTCTCGACCAAACAAAGCGAAGAGATAATAGAGTTAGAGGCAGTGTTGCTTGATGAGATTTGAGTGGAATTACAGGTCATGATAGGGCGGTTTATTCGCAGCAGGTCAGAACAATGCAATCGTCATTCTCGACTAAACAAAGCGAAGAGATAATAGAACAGAAGCAGTGTTGCTTGATGAGATTTGAGTTGAGTTTTTTATAATGTTCATGATAAAATGAGTTGATACGGAGAGATGCCAGAGTGGCTGAATGGGACGGTCTTGAAAACCGTTGTGCATCTTGGTGTACCGGGGGTTCGAATCCCTCTCTCTCCAGATCCTGTTGCGATATTTATATGGTTTCTATAACTTTTACATTTGATTTTATGATTAGTTGGTTATAGAAATAATATTTACAGGCAAATGATAACTGGGCACTGAGATTGTATGGTTAGTGACAATCGTAACATCCGCTGTCAATAAATTGTAAGAAACTTGATCCTTTATGTAGTAACCTTCGCGCTACCAATTTGCCATGCATTGCATCAGGTGTTGATTTAATATTTACAGGCAAAGCGCTATTATGCCTCGCGCTCAAGAGTTGCTCGTGCGTCTGAATTCTATTTCAGCTTGCCTAGAATTCGCGCAACAATTTAAGATTTTTCGTACAATAAATATATCTATAAGCATTTTATGCAGCGTGCGCTTACAATAGCTCAGGACAGTAGTCAATATAAAGAATTTCCAGTAGGGGCTGTGTTGGTGCGAAACAATACAATCATAGCGGAGAGTGCAAATCATGTTGAAAGAACAGGTCAGGCAATCGAGCATGCTGAGTGCCGGGTATTGCGCATTGGCGCTCAGGTTGTTGGGTATCGAGATCTGCGCGACTGTGTGTTGTTTGTGACGTTGGAGCCGTGTCAATTATGCGAAGCTGCGTGCGAGTTGTACCGTGTGCATGATGTGATCTTTGGTGCGTACAATTTAAATCGCAAGTATAAGTCTCCAGCGACTTGGGTTGGAGGTGTAATGATCAATTGCGCTGAATCGTTGATACAAGATGTGTTCGAACGATAAGAGTTGTAGAAGCAGGTGTTATGTTTAGGTATGCAAATATGAGGCGGTAATGCATCTTGACGGTGGTCGTTGTATGCAATTCATTACACCCTGAAAAAGAATATTGAAGCTTTAAATCATCTGTAATTGTGATGAGTATTTCGAAGAGTTGTTATGTACAAGAGAAAGAGCAGGGGTGTCAGGTCTGGTTGCACTTGGGACGAGTGGTTGCATGTGGTGTTGGTGGCTCAGGCATCGTTATATTATATATACACAAGAGGCAGAGCAGAGGGTGTCAGGTTTGGTTGCGCTTGGGAAAAGTGGTTGCGTGTGGTGTTGGTGGTCTAATATCGTGCTGAGTCACGGGTGGGGGTAATAAAACGCGCCAACCAGAGTTTTGTATAGTGATTAATCTTGATGGCGCGAAAGTGTTATGGCCTCAGGCATTATTGAGCTGTAACAATGACAAGATTAAATCGACAATCGATAGAATATTTCAAGTGATTATTGTAATCATCATCACGAATAAACCTCTGCACTCAATGTTAATAACGCAATTCATGATTAATCAAAACTCAGCCACACATAACAATCGGAGACTACACTAAGTGACAGGGGTAGCGAATAAACTAAGTGACAGGAGTAGCGAATAAATTCCAACATACATAACAGTCGGAGACTACACTAAATGACACCCATAGCGAATAAACCTCTGCACTCAATGTTAATAACGCAATGACTGATTAATCCAAACTTCACCACACATAACAGTCGGAGACTGCACTGAGTGACACCCATAGCGAATAAACCTATGCACTCAATGTTAATAACGCAATGACTAATTAATCAAAACTCGATTATACCTAATCTTTGTTATCTTGTATTAAAATCTTCCTAGTTGCTTGCAGCACTTTGTTTAAAACCGCAAAATAATCATTTTTATTTGGAGCTGTATCTAAATGCACATTGTCAAGGCAAGCGTTTGTTGTCGTTGCAACCTGCGTCAGCATATTAATATATTCATCTGTCTGCATGTTTGGCAGTTGCAGAAGTAAGCGATCAAGAGCTTCAAGGTCTTGCGGAACTATCGCAGACTCAGTTGTTAGAACTTTATTCGCAAGCATATTGCTCAGTCTTTTTTGTAACATGGCAATTTCCTCTAGATTGAATTTACATTTATCTTTAGCGTTCCATATCGAGTCATCTGCACGCAGCACATCCTCAACGTTATTAAATGTTTTCAAATGATGACGGACCCGTTGAAGGATAAAAGTCTCAAGCATTGGCATGGTAAAAGTATCATTGTTATGCATTTTATAGAAATATCGAATTAATTCTTTCCAGTCTAAGTCTGGTTTTATTGCAAATCCTATATTGACAAGTTTCGTCGCTTCACGTTTTAAACACAGTGGATCGCTAGAACCGGATGGTAATTTGCCCAAGATCGTGAAACCCACCAATGTGTCGATGCTTTTGCACCATGCCAACATCGCGCTGTCATGATCGCATGGATTATGAGTTGAGTTTTCTATAATCACGCCGTACGGTTGTCCAGAATAAATTCTTGCCATCGTACCTTCTAATTCAGGCATTTCTTCCACCATTGATGTAAATAAATCAGAATAGACTAAATCTGCAGCTTTAATTAGCTCTGGGCGATCAGGAAAGAAATGTAGTACCGCGCTATAAATTCTGCGATTTTTATCAAAATAAGTGCCTAGATTTGCAAATACTTCCCGTTCCTTTAATCTTTCACGGTGTTTCTCAAGAGACATTTGCAAGTCCTTTGTGTAAAAGAATTTCGTATCATCAAGCCTTGCTTCAATTGCTCGTTCCATATTAAATTTCACGCAATCAACATTAGTGTCTCCGTTTGCAATCATTAAGAATTTAGACCTGTCGGCGCATGGTATCAACTTCAGATGCTCCTTCAAAACATGTCGTGTAATAGCGTAACTTAATACACTTGGTACTGAGCATACAATTACTTTTGGATTAGGAGTTATCCGAATGCATTCGTGCAACAATGTCTGATCTGTGGGTGTTAAATCACCCTGACAAGACACTTCTTCAGTGGTTTTATCTTGTTGTGTTGTAATTTGATATTTTTGCAATTCAACCAGTTGTGAGTCTACCGATTCTACTTTGTCTGTAAATCTTGTAAGAAAGTTCAGATTTTTCAAATCACGCATCGGGTGCTTTGTATTTATCATGCCAATTTTTGGATGCACATATACACTCGATCCAACTTGCAGATTTAAACGCCTGATATGAAATCGCAGATAAGCGTCATCCCATATACAACAAGTTTCTTGCACTGGGCGAATCCAATTATCTAGCATGTAAGCCCACTTCACCTTGTCGATTAACTGATTTAAGATCTCCGGTAATAAGCTGCCCGTAGAGCGTCCTTTTGATATTCCTTGCCACTTGTACACACCAGCAGTTTGCTCGATCTTTTCGTAGCTCTCGATATGATTTTTCTTCACAAAGCCTAATAATGCAGCCTCTCCCAGGTCGCAAGATGGCCCAATACACATACGACTTGCACTCGATTCTCCTAATTGAGCAATCAATACAATATGACGCGAAGATGCATGGCATTCAATGTCTGAGTATTCAATTTCGTGAGCTTGTACAATGGCCGCAAATAACTCAGGCCAGGTTTCCTCTACATGAGTTTGAGAGGAGGGGGGTATATCTTCCATAGAGAGAATCAGGGAGAATTGCTTCATATATAATATTAGAACAAATATTCAAACAAAGCCGAGCGGTGGTACTACGATGATGCCGAGCGAAGAATTGTCATGAATGCAGTTTCGATGAAAAAGGGTATGGCGCTACATTATTGAGCTGCGCAAACGCAAAGGATCGTGATTGGCCATATTCACTTTCAGTGGTTGCGCGGGTATGCACGAATAAGGCTCGATCTAAGACGCGCGTAATATATATTGCATGCTTTCCAGTGGTTGCGCGGGTATGCACGAATAAGGCTCGAGCTAAGACGCACGTAATATATATTACAGAGCTCAACGAAGTATTGTGATTTGCCATATTCGCTTTCAGTAGTTATACGATATAATATATTCATAATGCGGAAGTTCTGTCGTACTGCTTGTCATTTCAAGTTCTTGTATGTGTTATTGCCAATATGTTCGTTGTTTAAATCGGAAGCGCAATCGGTTGAATTAAGTGAAGCTGAGATCGCGCAAGGGTATTCGGCTCTTTCTGTTTCAACGAAAATTGCTTGCCGAGAGGCGTTGGGCTCAAGTGCGTTGCCAAAAAGTGCATATATTGAATTTTTACATACAGGGCAGAATCCAAGGGTTTTGGCGATAAATTGCGCTAATAGAGCATTAAAAGCATTGCCGATGATGGGTGGTGAGTATCGTGCGCGTCCATGGTTATGTATTTTGCGAGATATCAAAATTGCTTTAATTTTGCGACGTTTTTTACCTGTTGAAACTCAGCAGCGATTGTACAGCGCGTTGTCTAATATTGAGCTTGACCGAGTACTTGCAGAAGACTTGTCCTATGAAAATGAATACGTTCATTACAGCGTGACGAACCCAGGACAGCTTGCGCGTAATTTATATAACGAGACTCAAGACCTGATAAAAGCAGTGTAAGTGCTTGGCCAGTGTCTAGATTGAGATGCGAGTATCAAGGCGAATATAGCGTCAGGTCGGTAGTGCACGGATCGATGCAATCAATCAGTGGATGTGAAAGGGGCGATCAGATCAACGCGTGTGATGAGGGGAATATAGCGTCAGGTCGGTAGTGCACGGATCCAACGCAATCAATCAGTGGATGTGAAAGGAATGATCAGATCAACGCGAGTGGCAAGGCGAAGCTGTCCAAATATTACGCGAGGTATAAAACGCAGCTTGCGTGTCCTTTCTAAAGCATATATAATATTCATAGAATGAAAGCAAATAGATTACTTTTATGCGCGGTGTTATTTTCGAATATTCAGACGTCACAGTCAGCTACATTTATAGCTCCTATGCGTATGAATTTTGCAGGTAACGCGGCAGGAAAGCTTGTTGGAATAGTTAGCACTGGATTAGTTCTTGGCGCATGCGCAATGGTTTGTGCTATGAATGTTAACGTTCCAGCAGCGTCTACTGAAGAAAAAGAAAGTGCGAAAGTATCTCCTGCGCTCGATTTGCTTGACACTATGCGAAAATCATCAGAAGGAGCGTTCTCAGCAGCAGGGCCAGCTGCAGCTAAAGCTGTTGAAGTTATAGAAGCATGTCGGGGAGCAGCAGCAGCTGAGCTTACAGCAAAAGAGGCAGAGCTTGCTAGTGCGAATACAGCAGCAGAAAACGCTCAGAAAGAGTTAGATAGTGCAACTGCAGCGGGAGAGGATATAATTGCCCTGACAGCTGCATTGGGGACTGCAAGGGTCGAGTGCGCTAATAAACAAACTGCACACGATACGGCTCTGGCAAACAATGATGTGACCGTGACTCATTGCCGTGAATTAACCGCATGTATAACTGCCGACCAGGGAACAATGAAGAGAGAGCGTGTGCGATTATTCCCTACTACAAACAGTCGCATTCAAAGTAATCCTGATTCTAAAGTTTGCAGCGATGTGCTGAAGGCGATAGTATCTAGCTTAAACGACAATCCAGAGTTTAAGAAATATACAGACGCAACAATCAAGGGTCTTTCTGCTGTGGGATTTGTACAGGAGGTATTCAGGCTATTTGAAGAGATGAAGGTTAATGCTGCAAATCGTCCCGCCAATCCTACTAGGGTCTAAGTAAATGATCATAACAGCGAGTTTACGACTTTCTGGTCAGATAAGCTTAATGTTATTTATCTATTTTCTACGTGGTATCGCGCAGAGAATAGCAAGAATTCAAAAATTTAGTCAATTACAAATCTAAACCCTACAAAACACAACTCATATTAAAAACACATCAATGGCCGCTCATCACTCCAAAGCGTGTAGGCTTGCAAAGCAGATGAATCCTATTTGTTTAAAACACACATCAGCGCACTCCAAGATATATCATTTAAATGAACTATTGGTTCGCGAGTCTCAAAACGCATCGATCCAATATTAATTAAGTTGTTTTTTAAAATATGATTTTACTTTGTCTGTAACTATGATATATTATATATAATAATGGGTTATAAAATCAAAACGAAAAAAGCAGCTGCTAAGCGTTTTCATACACGTGCTGATGGTACTTTTGTTAGAGGAGCCGGAGAAATGAGGCATAATCTGCGCAGAAAGCATAAAGACGCAAAGCGCGCCGGTGGTAAATTTATAGAAGTAAGCACTTCATGCGTAAAAGCAGTTAGTCGTTACTTGCCTTATAGATTTTAATGTTGAAACGTTTCATAATAAGATATGGTAAGGGTTAGAAACTGCGTTGTCTCACGTGCTAGACGTAAAAAAGTAGTACAAAAAGCCTCAGGCTATTGGGGTCGTAATAATTGCTGCTTTAAACTAGCAAAGAGAATGACAGATCGCGCAATGTGTTATAACTATCGCGACCGTCGTCAGCGCGCTCGTGATTTTCGCACACTTTGGATACAGCGCACAAATGCATTTGCACGTCAGAATGGAATGAATTATTCTACATTTAGGGACACATTGAAAAAGATCAATTGTGATTTAAATTTAAAGATGATCGCTCAAATGGCTTTTGAAAATCCGTTGGCTTTAAAATCAATACTGGTCTCAGCGCCGGTTTCATCTGCTGTTTAATTGATTAGATATATTGATCCCTATGGGGTACAGTACTGAATAAATTGAATTTTAAAAATCTTTATATATTGGAGAAATGTGACTCGCGCTTGTGATAACAGAGCTCAACAATGTAATAATAATGTAAATACGGTTAACTCATTAAAAGATATGTAATTTTAAAAATCTTTATATATTGGAGGAATGCACCTCGCACTTGTGATAATAGAGCTCAACAATGTAATAATAATGCAAATACGGTTAACTCATTAAAAGATATGTAATTTTAAAAATCTTTATATATTGGAGGAATGCACCTCGCACTTGTGATAATAGAGCTCAGCAACA
>Ga0105053_10009640_pt1 | contig 12254 bp, 10 predicted proteins | sample BON01_FD_78093 | JGI IMG/M metagenome (GOLD analysis project Ga0105053, IMG submission 78093) | Freshwater microbial communities from Lake Bonney liftoff mats and glacier meltwater in Antarctica - BON-01 | ecosystem: Environmental > Aquatic > Freshwater > Ice > Glacier meltwater | place: Lake...
TACAAGTATCGACGAACAAGAGAAGAAAGATCTTTTAGGTTGGTATGCTTTCAATGAAAAAAATGGGGGACTGGATCCTAAAAATGTTGGTTCACTTCTCGGAAGAGGCTCAAATCATGCCTACAGAGATAATTTTTTGAATTCTATGATCCTGAACACTGAATTTCGAATGTATAAGCAAGTGCAAAACTCTTTTATTGAAATGGGTATTCGTTTTCAGGCAGATAGAATAAAGGACAGAATAGATGAATTTAATGGCATTGATACAACAGGATATTCACTTCGCAATTCCGGAAGCTGGAATTATACAGAGATCATAGAGCAGCAGCATGTGCAGGAAATTGGACGAATAAGTGGATTCATTCAAAATACTTTTAATTTAAGACCTAACCTGACAATGGCAGCTGGAATCAGGGCTAATTTTAATTCCTATTCCAAAGAAAACCTGATTAGTCCGCGTGTTTCATTTATGTACTCGCCGGGATATGATGACAATTTTCTTTTCCGCTTTTCGGTTGGTTCCTACTCTCAGTCACCCTTTTATAGGGAGATTAAGAATTTTAATGGCAGCATCAACCCAAATGCACGTGCCCAGCGCTCTTATCATATCATAGCAGGGACTGATTACGAATTTACCGGTTTAGGTACTAGACTAAAATTCAGCTCTGAACTTTATTATAAAATATTAAGCAGGATTACTCCTTATAAAATTGAAGATCTTAAGATTAGATACCTGTCTGAAAGTACCGCAAAAGGTTATGCTACCGGTGCAGACTTCAATTTGAGTGGAAATTTTGCCGGAGACCTTTTATCAACCTTCCGGTTTTCTGTAATGCAGACTAAGGAAGATATAAAAAATGACTCTTATCAGACTATTGATAATACCGGAAAACTCGTCACAATCTATCCTGGTTATTTAAAACGTCCTACCGATCAGTTGTTTAATATAGGTATGATGTTTCAGGACAGACTTATGCAAAATCCGACCTACAAGGTACACCTGAATATGATCTATTCCTCTTCGCTTCCTGTTGGGCCTCCCGGACCAGATAGATTTACTGATTTATTTAAAATACCGGCTTATAAGCGTGTAGACATAGGTTTTTCAAAAGATTTGGCTGACCAAGCGAGTAGGAAAGTCCCAGTTTTTGTAAAAAAGTATTTTCAGTCACTAAGTCTGCATGCTGAAATTTTCAATCTTTTAAATTTTAAAAATACAGCTTCATATCTTTGGTTAAATGATAAAAATACTAATCAATATGCTGTGCCTAACTATCTCACTTTCAGAAATCTTAATTTTAGAATTATTGCTCAGCTTAAAAGTAAGTGAAGTCTTTAAACCAATTATCAATAAGGCTTTAAAATCCTCACGTGTCTCAAATTATTGTCTTATTTTTGAGCAATAAATTTAAAGATTATGATATACAATTTTGGTGCAGGCCCCTGCATCCTACCTCAGGAAGTTTTTAAGCAATCCGCACAGGCAGTTCTTGAATTTAATGGTACCGGTTTATCGATTTTGGAGATATCGCACCGCAGCCCAGAGTTTGAGGCTGTTGTTGATGAAACTGTCCGTTTAATTAAGGAACTTTTAAATGTACCTGAAGGTTACTCGGTTGTTTTATTGCAAGGTGGGGCTAGTTTACAATTTTCTATGGTTCCGATGAACTTACTTGGCGAAAATCAGACAGCATCATACCTAGATACAGGTGTATGGGCTTCAAAAGCGCTTAAAGAAGCAAAGATTTTCGGAAATGTAAATGTTTTAGCATCATCCAAAGACCAAAATTATACCTATATACCCAAGGATTTCGTAATTCCGGAGGATTCAGCCTATTTTCATTTTACTTCAAATAATACAATTTATGGTACCGAATTGCTTGATGTTCCTAAAACATCTGTTCCGGTAGTTTGTGATATGTCCTCTGATATTTTGAGCAGAGTTATAAACGTATCAGAGTTTGATCTGATCTATGCCGGTGCACAGAAAAATATGGGTCCTGCAGGAGTTACAGTAGTCATTGTTAAAGATGATCTTTTAGGCAAAGTTGACCGCAAAATTCCATCAATGCTTGACTACAAAGTTCAGATTGATGGAGGATCAATGTACAATACCCCACCGGTCTTTGCAATCTATGTTTCAATGTTAAATCTTCGATGGTTAAAATCTAAAGGAGGAGTTGCTGAAATCGAAAAGGAAAATATTTCTAAATCAGAGGCACTTTATAAGGAAATTGACCGCAATCCTTTATTTAAAGGAACATGCAGACCAGAAGACCGATCAAGAATGAACGTTTGCTTTGTTATGGAAAACCCCGAACTTGAAAAACCTTTTCTAAAGTTTGCCGAAGATCAGGACATCATCGGAATAAAGGGACATAGAAGTGTAGGTGGATTCCGTGCTTCGATGTATAATGGTTTGCCTATAACAAGTGTTCATGTGCTGATCGAAGCGATGCAGGAATTCGCAGAAAAACATCGCTAAAAGCTATTATAGGTATTCTGATGAGCAGTATATATTCAATTTTTTTAAAAAACAATAAGCATCTTTAAATTACAAATTTTATGTTTCGTATACTCGCCAACGATGGCATTGACCCAATAGGTAAAGAATTATTAGAAAAAGCAGGATTTCAGGTAGACACTACACATATCCCGCAGGATCAGCTTTCTGAAGGCTTAAAAAATTATGATGGCATAACCGTTCGTAGCGCAACAAAGGTTAGAAAAGAACTGATTGATGCTTGTCCGAATATTAAACTGATCGGCCGAGGTGGAGTAGGAATGGACAATATAGATGTTGATTATGCCAGAAGCAAAGGTCTTGCTGTTGTAAATACTCCTGCAGCATCTTCTCTTTCCGTTGCTGAACTTGTTTTTGCTCATCTATTTACCGGAATTCGTTTTCTTCATGATTCAAATCGTAAAATGCCGCTTGAAGGAAATACAAAATTCAACGATCTTAAAAAGGCGTATGCTAAAGGCATAGAACTTAGGGGTAAAAAAATTGGAATCATAGGATTCGGTAGAATCGGTCGTGAAACTGCTAAAGTTGCTCTGGGTCTTGGAATGGACGTTCTTGCTTACGATATTTTTGAAATACCCAATGAGTTGGAAGTGATAATTGGAGCTAATATTCGTGTAAATTGCCCGATCAAGGTTGTATCAATAGAGCAACTAATTAAGGAGTCTGATTTTATCAGTCTACATGTTCCATTTTCAGAAAAACCCGTTTTAGGCAAAGAGGAATTTGAATCCATGAAAAATGGGGTAGGGGTAGTCAACTGTTCACGTGGAGGTACAATTGATGAAGATGCCCTTATCGAGGCTTTAAATTCCGGGAAAGTGGCATTTGCAGGTTTAGATGTATTTGACAATGAACCAACGCCGCGCCAGGATCTTTTAATGAATCCCAAAGTCTCTTTAACCCCACATATTGGTGCCTCTACAAATGAGGCTCAGGAGCGTATAGGTACGGAGCTGGCGAACCTTATTATTGACGTTTTTAAAACAGTCTGATAATATTGGTCTTTCGGGTTTGATGCAGCTGATAATAAAAATAAATGCCAAAAATCAAACCATTCAGGGGAATACACCCGGGTAGAAACTTCGCCGGAAAGGTGGTGCTTAATCTGGAAAATTTAAGCCTCACAGAAGCAAAGCTCATCCGACAGGAAAATCCATATTCATATGTGAATATGCTTGTTCCCAAGTTGGATAATCTTTTTTTATTAGGTTCTAGAAATGAACTTGCTTATAAAAAAATCAACGAGAATTTTGAGGAATTTTTGGATGATGGCATCCTTATAAAAGATCCGGAGCCTTCAATCTATGTCTATCAGATTACTAGTAATGGCCTTTCTCAAACCGGCATATGGACAGCGACATCAATAGATGATTACCTTAATAATGTGGTTAGAAAACATGAACTCACCAGAGCCGACAGGGAACAATCACTTATCGTTTATTTACAGCAAACAGGTATTGATGCCAATCCTGTATTAATTACCTATAAGGCAGTACCTGAAATTGAGAGGATATTAGCAGAAACTATTCTGAATAAACCTGATATAGTTTATTCTAAAGATAATTCGGAACATAAATTGTGGATTATTAATTACAAGGATGTTATTGAATCGATTATTAAGGCATTTGCAGACCTCCCATCATCATATATTGCTGATGGACACCACAGGGCTGCTGCAGCCTCTTTATTTGGCATACAGCGACGAAAATTAAATCTAAAACATAAAGGAGATGAAGATTATAACTTCTTCACCTCGGTATATATGAGTACAGATCAACTAAAAATTTATGGATTTAACCGTTTGATTAAAGATTTGAAAGGTCTGTCGGTACATGACTTCCTAAAGAAACTGGAAATGTATTTCACTGTTAATGTTTCTACCAAAGTTGTTGTTCCTGAAAAGATGCATGAGTTTGGAATGTATCTGGCAGAAAAGTGGTTTTTGATACAACTGAAATCTGAACTTTTTAACAACGAAAGTCCAATAGAAGAACTTGATGTCAGTATATTGCAGGAGTACATATTTTCTAGGATCCTAAATATTTCTGACCCACGTACCGATCCTTCAATTGGTTTTATGGCAGGACCCTTACCAATTGATGGTCTGATTAGTAAAGTTGACCAAAATGAGTTTGAACTTGCATTTACTTTGTTTCCCACAAGCATTGATCAGCTGATACGGGTTGCTGACGAAGGGGAGGTAATGCCGCCTAAATCAACCTGGTTTGAGCCTAAATTCGATGCAGGACTATTAATACATCAGATCAATTGATTTCTTAATCCAGCTGATAGGTTCTCCCTTTTTCAGCAATTTCTACGTCATAATTTTCTTCACAAAGAGCAATTTTAAGAGATTCCATTGCGTTGATTTCTCCATGAACGAGAAATACCCTTTTTATTAGTTTAGGATTTTGCTGTTTCACGAAATTAACCAGATCTGAATGATCTCCATGTCCGCTGAATATATCGGTTTGTTTAATTGTTGCAAAAACAGACAATTCGCGATGCCTCAAATTAATAACCGGGTCGCCACGAAGGAGACGATGGCCTAATGTTCCTTTAGCACAATATCCAATAAAAAGTATCGTACAGTAGTAATTTGAAATATTGTAATATAAATGATCTTGGATCCTGCCGCCTTCAAGCATACCGGCAGAAGATATGATAATGCAGGGTTCATAATAGTTGGATATGGCCTTGCTGGCATTCATATCCTGAATATAATCTAGGTTTTCAAATTCAAACTCATCCCCAAGCTGATTATAAAACTCCTGAGCTTCATTATTTAGTAAAGAATGATGCTTTCTGAAAATGTCAGTAGCATAGCCGGCAAGAGGGCTATCTACAAAAACCTTTATTCGAGGGAGAAGACCTTTACTGAAAATCCTGTTCAGGGAATATACCAGAGCCTGGGTTCTTCCAACACTGAATGCAGGAATAATCAATCTGCCGCGCGATTTAATACAAGCTTCATTCACTGTTTCCGTTAAAAGTTCATCTACGCTTTGGGTGGATTTATGATTACGGCCGCCATACGTTGATTCACAAACCAGATAATCTACTTCGGGAAGGGATTCCGGATCCTGTAAAACCGGGTATTTTTTACGACCGATATCTCCGCTAAAAGCAATAGTTTTCTTAATTCCGTGTTCCTCGATACTCAAAACTGCCGCAGCTGCACCTAAAAGATGGCCAACAGGAATAAAAACCAGGCTGATTTGTCCATTGATTCTAAAGGATTTATTAAATCCGATTGTTACAAAGCGATCAACGGTTTCCATTACATGCTTCTGAAGATAAAGTGGTTTTGGACCTTCGGAAAATCCACGTTTCCCTCTGCGACGTTTTCGCTGTTTGCTTAAAAAGATATTAACTGAATCTAATAACAGCAATTCCGTGAGGTCGGCAGTAGGTGGAGTACATAATATTTGTCCCTCAAATCCAAAACGGATGAGGGTTGGCAGATTCCCTGAATGATCAATATGTGCATGAGTGAGTATGACCAGGTCAATATCTGCAGGTGAAAAAGGAAAAGCTTCATTTTCTTCCTGCCAGGTATCCTTTTCATAATCTAAGCCGCAATCTACAAGAATACTGTAATTGTCGGTTTGAAGCAGATGCATACTTCCGGTTACCTGCCGGGCAGCGCCCCATATAGTTAATTTCATAAATGTCTAAAAGGCTCGCGCTTTAAAAAATAGAATGCTTTTATATACCAATTTTCTCTTCCGGTTCTTGAATCTCGAGTTGTAACTGGCTCAAATAACGGTATAATCCTGCTTCGTTTTTCATCAATTCTGAATGATTTCCACTTTCAACAACTTTACCTTTCTCCAGAACAATAATCTTATCAGCTTCACGAATAGTTGAAAGCCGATGGGCTATTATGATGGAGGTTCGGTTCTTCATTAATTCTTCTAGTGCTTCCTGTACCAGCCGTTCAGATTCGGAATCTAGAGATGAGGTAGCTTCATCAAGTATCAGCAAAGCTGGATCTTTCAATAGAGCACGGGCAATAGCAATTCGCTGACGTTGCCCACCAGAAAGTTTAACCCCACGTTCACCAACAAGTGTATCATATCCTTCAGGAAAACCAAAAATGAAGTCATGGGCATTTGCTCGCCTAGATGCCATGATAATATCTTCTTCACTGGCATTTAATCTGCCATATGCAATGTTTTCACGGATAGTGCCGCCAAATAATAAAACATCCTGCGGGACGATTGCAACCTGATTTCTAATATCAGTCAGTGAAAATTCAGTCGAAGGGATTCCATCAAACAGTAATGAACCCGACTGAGTTTCATAAAAGCGGAGGATAAGCCCGGCAATGGTAGATTTTCCTGCACCGCTTGGTCCGATGATTGCTACCTTTTCTCCTTTTCTAGCTTCAAATGATACGCCATTTAATACGGTGATCTCTTTCCTGGAAGGGTAGGAGAAGACAACATTCTTAAAATCTAAATTTCCCTGGATTCGATGCTGAATGCTATTTTTTTCCTCATCCATTGAAATCGGTTCATTCTCTTCGGCCAATATTTCCAAAACCCGCTCACTTGCTCCAAATGCCTTTTGCATAGTCGCATACAATTCGGGGAAACTTCCCATCGCTGCTCCTACAAAAGTTGATAGCAAAATAAAGGTGAACATACTTGCGATACTGATTTCACCGGTTTGTACCAGATGTGATCCATACCATACCACTGAAACAATTGTTCCAAAAAGACAAAAAACTATAAATGATGCAAAAATACCTCGGAATTTTGCCCCACGCATGGCGATCTTTACTACTTCACGTACACTTTTATTATATCTTCCAACTTCAAAAGATTCATTTACAAATGCTTTCACATTAGAAATGCCCTGAAGAGTTTCTTCTACTATAGTATTTGATTCGGCTAATTTATCTTGTGCCTGTCTCGAAATTTTCCTGATAAACTTTCCAAAGGTAACCGCAACTACCACCAAAATAGGTAGTACCGCCAGAAGCATAAGAGTCAGCTTGCCTGAAACCAAAATCAGGAAAGTGATTCCGCCAATAAAAATAATGATTTGCCTGATCATCTCAGCCAGAGTAGTGGTTATAGCATCCTGTATTTGGGAAAGATCGGCAGAAAGGCGACTGTTTAGCTCTCCAACACGCCTTTGTGAGAAAAAATTCATCGGTAAGGTGATGAGTTTATGATAGGTATCTCTGCGAATATCAGCAAGACCTTTTTCTGCAACTTCAACGAACCAATTGATCCTGAAATATGAAAAAATGGCTTGAATGAATAATACTCCTAACAGTGTAAGCGCTACAGTGTTAATATCAGTAGGAAAAACATCCAGAATTTCATTTGGAACAATCTTTCCGCCTTGTTCGGCTTGTGCACCTGTGCCAATCAATCGTCCCATTAAAAGTGGAAACAAAAATGAACTGGCACTTGAAAGTATTAGGCAACCCAAACCCAGAAAAAATTTAGTACGATAGGGTTTGAGATAACTTAATAACCTCATCACCTGTTTTATACTCTCTTTATTGATTTTTGCCTTTGGGAGTTCTTCAGCCTGAGCGTTTCCGCTGTTTAATCGAGCACGTGCCATCTTTTCGTAATAGTAATTTCACCTTTATAAGGTATTTTCAAAATTAGCTTTATTTATACACTCTTTTTGCCAGACACATCAATCTTTGGTATTTTTTTAAGTTTGAATATATACCAAACACAAGCAATCAGAGAAATAATAAGTAAGAGTAAATAGTTTTTTTGATTATCATAAGCAGCAATACTTTTCTCCACTTGAATTCTTAATTTTTGATTTTCCTGCTGAAGACTGGTAATGGTTGTCTGATATCTATCGATACGTCCTTCGACAGTCTCTGCCCTTGTCTCAACCTGTTGTTTTTCAAAATCCTTATAATCGAGAAGTACTTTAAGTTCCGAGAAAATATCATTATCTGTCAAGGCTATTTGCCGCAGGATATCATTGGAGAATTGCATATCCTTTTTTGTTTTTAAACCGAAAATTCCGGTTTTTTTACCCAAACTGCTTTCATATTGTCCAAATCTGTTGCCTCGTTCGTCTAACAGCCGGTTAATCTTCCTGCGTTGTGTTTCATAAGCTGAGCTATCTTTCTGTGCAGAAACCTGATTAATTCCAACGGTCAGAAGGATTATTAATGTCGAAATAAGTTTCATAGAGATTAATTTGATCCGGATATCAAACTCCAGGCCTCTGCTTTTTCAGAAAACAAGGGCTTTACTTTTGACCAAGTATTCTTAAATAAATAGGAATTTCTGTATGCATTAAGATCTTCCTCAGTATTCCAATAGCTCAACGTAAAATATATACATTCATTATTGATGTCATTCAGTAAATCGACACGATTGCAACCCTCAAATACACGTATTAATTTTTGGGAAGTATAGAAAATTTCTTTAAAGCCTTCAACACACTCAGGCTTTAATGTCATTTTAACGATTCTTGTAATCATGATCTGAATTCAATTCTTACAATATCATTAAGATTTAGCCCGAGCAATCCACTGGCGTTGCCCTTATTGATGGCAATTTCCAGATGATTACTTATCCCGAAAAGACAAAGCTTTTCACCTTCAGGAACTTCATTGTAGTGCCAGCTTAATTGAGAGATTGACTCATTTCTTTTGAAATAGAGAGTAAAACTACGGTTTTGCTGAACCTTGGTAAATATTTCTTTCGTGATATTAGTTATAATATTCTGAAAAGAGTCAATATAGATCACACTTCCCCGGATTATATCTCTTTCAATTACCGGTTGAAGAGTCATCTTTTCTTCTACACTTGTAACCGGGATTCCAATATCTTGCAATTTACCACCTTTGGCGAGATGACTTGCAGCCTTTGGGAAAATATCTGAAAGGGGGAAATGCAGGTATTTTAAATCCTGCATTATGTTTAGTTCCACTATTTCCGAAGGTTCCTCATCAAATAGCAATGAGAAAATACCATTATCAGAACCTACAAAATAATGATCTCTGTACTTTAAAGCCAGGTATTTTGTCTTTTCATTGAACACCGAATCTATTCCTATAAGGTGTACTGTTCCTTTTGGAAAATAATGAAATGAATTCCTTAAGATGAAAGCTGCCTGAGGTATATTGAAGGCTGAAATGTCATGACTGATATCCACTATATTGGCTGTTGCAAACTGGCTCAGAATACTGCCTTTAAGAGCAGCCTGATAAAAATCTTTATACCCTAAATCGGTAGTTAAAGTAATTATTGCCATTTAAAATGTGAATATTTATTGTTATTCTTGCGATAGATTATAGTGGTACAAATATTGAATTTTAATCTCGAATAATTACCCCCTGTACTAAAAATAAGCACAACTTGAACGAACTGAATCTTAGTATCGAAAATATTGACCCTGTTGTTATATGGGGAGCAAATAATGAATATTTTGAAATATTCAAAAAGCATTTCCCAAAAATAAAGATTGTTGCAAGGGGTAACGATGTCAAAGTACTTGGTGATGATAAGGAGTTAAATCTATTTTCACAGAAATTTCAGGATATAATTAATCATATAGATAAATTTCAAACCCTGACAATCAGCAATCTTGAGCAGATATTAGGGACCAGTATTCAGGTAATTTCCGATTCAGAAAGTGCAGCAGCCAAAAGCGGTGCTGGTGGTGAAGCTATTGTATTTGGACCTAATGGTATTGTGGTTAAAGCAAGAACTGCAAATCAGCGTAAGATGGTTGAAAGTATCAATAAAAATGATATCATTTTTGCTATTGGTCCTGCCGGAACAGGAAAAACTTACACGGCAGTTGCTTTAGCTGTTAGAGCGTTGAAAAACAAGGAGATAAAGCGTATTATATTAACTAGGCCTGCAGTTGAGGCAGGGGAGAATCTAGGCTTTCTCCCAGGAGATCTGAAGGAAAAGATTGATCCTTACCTGCGCCCGCTTTATGATGCACTGGATGATATGATTCCGGCTGATAAATTGAAAGTTTTTCTCGAAAACAGAACCATTGAGATCGCTCCTCTGGCATTTATGCGAGGACGAACTCTGGATAATTGCTTTGTGATCTTAGATGAAGCTCAAAATGCTACCGATCTGCAATTAAAAATGTTCCTGACCCGTATGGGTCCAACCGCAAAATTCATTGTCACAGGTGACGTGACTCAGATTGATTTACCCAGAAAGCAACAATCAGGTCTAAATACAGCATTAAGAATTCTTGGAGATATAAAGAGAATCGAAATTATTTATCTTAACGGAGATGATGTGGTAAGACATAAACTCGTTAAAAATATTCTGAGAGCTTACGGGGATATCCAATAATAAATTTTCGGGGTTTAGCTATATTTTTCAGACTTTTACAAGCAAAATCAAACAAGCCATCTAAATGAGTGCTATCAAAGAAACACACTTTAATTTGCCTGGGCAAAGCAAATTTTATAAAGGTAAAGTCCGTGATGTTTACACAATTGAAGATACGTTTCTGGTAATGGTTGTTACCGACAGGATTTCAGCATTCGACGTGGTACTTCCTGAGCCTATTCCATTTAAAGGACAGGTACTTAATCAGATCGCAGCTAAATTCCTGCAGGCTACTCTTGATATTGTTCCCAACTGGGTACTTGATGTACCTGATCCGAATGTTACAATTGGCAAGATATGTCAACCTTTCAAAGTGGAAATGGTGATTCGGGGCTATCTTGCGGGACATGCATGGCGTGAATACCAATCGGGAAAACGTCTAGTCTGCGGAGTTGCACTTCCTGATGGGCTTAAAGAGAACGATAAATTACCTGCACCTGTCATTACACCAACTACCAAAGCTTCTGTGGGACATGATGAGGATATATCGAGAGAGGAAATTATACGAAGAAATATAGTTTCTGAAGAAGATTATATTTTACTTGAAAAATATACCCGTGCACTGTTCCTAAGAGGAACAGAGATGGCTTCAGATCAAGGATTAATACTTGTTGATACAAAGTACGAATTTGGAAAAGTTGATGATAAAATTCATCTAATCGATGAAATCCATACTCCGGATTCTTCCCGATACTTTTACAAGGAAGGTTTCGAAGAACGTCAGAAAAATCATGAACAACAAAAGCAATTATCAAAAGAATTTGTTCGTAAATGGCTGATTGACAATGGATTTCAAGGTAAAGAAGATCAACTAATTCCGGAAATGACACCTCAGTTTGTGAAATCAATATCTGACAGATACATCGAACTATACGAACAGATTACCGGTGATCAATTCATTAAACACGATCAGTCCAATGCGCAAAAAAGACTCGAGAATAACATAATTGAGGCCCTAAACAGACTGAATTAATTATTTCATTGAAAATAGGAATTGTTTAATTAACTTTAATGATCATGAAATTCACTGTCGATAAACACGAAAAGTACGTACTAATCAAGCTGAATGAGAACAAATTAAATAGTTTAATTTCGCCTCAGCTAAAGTCTGAACTTATTCTAAGTAATTCTGAAGGCCAGCGAAATATCATTCTCGACCTTTCCAATGTAAAATATTCTGATTCTTCTGGATTGAGCAGCTTGCTTGTAGGACACAGGATTTGCAAAAACTCTAATGGCATTTTTATTCTGACAGGCATTAAAGAAAATATAGCCAGATTAATAGCTATTTCACAGCTAGAGAATATTCTGAATATTGTTGGTTCTGTAGAAGAAGGGATTGATCTTATTTTTATGGAAGAAATAGAAAA
>Ga0105053_10009644_pt1 | contig 12249 bp, 15 predicted proteins | sample BON01_FD_78093 | JGI IMG/M metagenome (GOLD analysis project Ga0105053, IMG submission 78093) | Freshwater microbial communities from Lake Bonney liftoff mats and glacier meltwater in Antarctica - BON-01 | ecosystem: Environmental > Aquatic > Freshwater > Ice > Glacier meltwater | place: Lake...
AGTGGCCATTCTGGACTAGTTTGCGTGGCAACGTGGAACTGTCGCAGAATTTCGTCTGAGAGCTTTAGTGTTTTCTGAATGGCCTGTTGCCTGATGACCGCCCTTGTCTTTTTTTGGTCGACACCAAGGCTCTTAAGTCAATCTTCCCAGGATGCCTCGATTGCCGAGCCTCTAATTCCAACTGTAAAGTCATATTGGGCTATGGTCCAAGGATCTCCCTTTTGGTTTGATGCCCACCAAACGAATTCGAGGTGGCTGGCATATCTTGCGTTCTTCTCAAGGTCTTTATTCTGCGCCCAATCCAGTGTCCAGTCTGACCCTGTATACCAGTCGCGCTGCTCTGAGACCCCATCCCTCGAGTCCATTGGTCTTGTGATTTCGAGGAAGGCGCAGACCTTTGCCTTTTTGTTAAAGGCAACCCCATTCAGTCGCACCTTAAGACATGTCTGTGGTTTTAATCGTTACAGTGGTCTGCGTCCCAATATCTCATCTCGTAATGGAATTCCGTTATCGCTTTGCCAGCGGCCGAGCGGTCTGTTTTCGTGTTGGTCATCAGACCGATATGTGCCAAGATTTCTCTCATTTCCTACTCTTCGTGCTTGACACATTTACTGATGTGGGAAAAGACCATACTCGAGATCCGTCCTCATTTTCTTTAAATGACTGTTTCCCGATGTGAATTATCAGCAGCCTTTCTGGCCAAAATCTGGCAAACAATGGGCACTCCAGGTAATGTAGAAGCCTCGCAGAGCCGCTAGAGGCCAGGGCCGCAGCCAATTTTTTTCTGACAGGTTCCTAGCGCTTTGGAAAGCGACTTTGCGTGAAATTAGAGAGATTTTTTTATGATTTCATACCCTCCAAAGTGATGTTTTTGGATGACACATGTTTGATGTATATGTGTATTATCGATAATATATCATATTTGTGATCATCAGGGGTTCAGCGGACCTCAGAATTTTCCAAAATAAGCCCTGATTTCAATGTCGATGTTTTAGTACACATTAATAAAGAATCCTGACTCCAACCCTCACACACAATATATATGAATATGTATATATATATATACATAAATGTGCATAATATATATTTACGTATAATTCATCGTTGACAAACAATCGACGATTCATATGTATGGGTGTACATATATGTACATGTGTGTGCGTGTGCACAAATGTATATGTATACAAATATACATATGTCATCGACGATTTATATATATTTCGTCGTCGTTTTGTCATCGACGATACAACGACGCAACATGATGTGTCCATGTGTGTGTATATATATACAGATATACATATAACATATATATGTACATACATATACATATCAACGTGATGTGTCCATGCGTGTATATATATACGTACATACATATATATATAACATATGTATGTACGTACATATATATGTGCATATACAGTCACATGCATACATCATCGACAATTCATCAACGCACCACGACGTGTCCATAAATCATCAACCAATCATGTACTATTTACATGAATATATACATACACATATATACCTGTTTATCAATGTATGTATATATATACACACACACAAGATATCCACGATTTATCGATTATCGACGCACTCGTATATATCGTTGACGATGTATGGACGCATTATTGACGCACCGTAATGCTTCAGATGTATGGACACTTCATCGAAGCACCACCGGACGCTTGTATATATGTGTATATATATATATATACATATATACATATATATATGTATATATATACATAAATATATATATGTATATATATATATACATAGACTTTGGCTCCTTTCGGCATCGAGACTCTTGTCTTGATGTCTTGGGGTTTCTTCTGTTGTTCAGGCCGCACGTCAGATCTGGAACGACTAGGATACTGATTTTTCTTCGGTGCAATTCTACAAATGCTCTGTCAACGATATCTTTCCACCTTTCATCACCGCTTCCTTCGAAATCCGATCCATTCGACTTGATCATCATAAGATCATTCAACAAATCTGTCAACATTCGAGATCCTTCAATTGTCTTGGTGCAATTTATACTGCTAAAGACACGTTCATTGGGCACAAACAACAGTACAATCACACAAAAAAATTGCACCAGCCCACGAATCTCGTCGTTGTTGTTTGTTGAACATGTGTTCAGCCAGTCAGAACAAAAGTCAGGAGCACTCGAAGTTTGCTCAGATTTCAGATCATCTTGAATTCACACCTGTACAAACACAGGAATGTCTACTATCAGCAACTATCTCTCAACTAGACCCCTGATTGCAAAATTTACACGCACACACGCACACACACGCACACGTACACACACATGTTTGCGCAAACACGTACATACGTCTGTAACAAACACTGAGCAACCCGACTGGGAACAACTACATTCCTGACCACACTCGTGCACACAAAAACACACATATACACACACCCACCCACGCATGCACGCACGCGCGCACAGAACACACACACCCAAAACACACATACACACATACTTACTCACACCCACCCACACATGCACGCACACACACTCACACATACATAGTGGGCAGATGCTGTCAACGCGGGCATACACACAAATAAACACATTTATGTATATATGTATGTGTGTATATATATATATATATATATATGTAGCTTTCACGCCGTCGCTTCTCCTGCTGGTGCTTGCAGATGAATTTGTTGAAAACCCCCCTTTCTGGCAAAGTCTTGCCCAATTAGTTCCCCACCCCCCTTGGAAAATGACCCCACCCCCTTCACCAAAAATATCCGATTAGTACCAGGGTTTTCATATTCTAGGAATCGTAAATTGGGCGGTGCTCATCAAAAAAAACATCAAACAATGGGCACCGTTTAGTACTTAACAATGAAGATTTAAGTCATTTATTGATTGACCTCAGGTTGAACCACCCTACCCCCTGCCCTACCCTCAAAAACTGAGTGACAGAACAGGGTTCGTCCAAAACTTCGGCTTCGGCCAAGATTGGGCGTGGAACGGGCGAAGCAAGGGTTTAGGCAGCAGGCTTGCTGACGATGTCTAGCTGCGAGCAACGTGTCAACCCCCGATGGCGATGGCGATGTGGTGGGTATTCCAAATTGCACGTGCATGCTGCAAACGTGTTGTCCAGCGCATTGGTGTGTGCAGCCAGGTGTGGCCCACTGCAGGCCGAGGAGGCTTCACCTGATATGCTGGGGTGTTCTAGCACGCAAATTTCGTAATCTCACATTAGTTTGATTGCTCGCGCAGGCTTCTCGTTCGCAAGAGGATACACAGGAAAGCACACCTTCTGAATCTCAATGCTTGCGACAGGGCAATTTTGTTCACCTTTGTAGGTGTGTTTGCTAAATTTAAATTGTGTGTATATATCTACCTATCCATGTAGATAGGTACATATATGTATACATATATATATATGTATATACGTATATTTATATATACACGTATGACTATCTACAAAAAGAAAGATTCATGAATATATACATATACATATAAATATGTATATATATATATATATATATGGGCTGCGGTACACCCAGTGATGACTGTGACTCAGTCAGGATCAAGTTTTCTGGTCTCAGGGTCGAGTGCCCAATTGCCCCAGGCTCCCAATAGGTTGCCAGAAAGCCTGATTATCATGTCCCTCCAGATGCCGTGGTGCACTGCAATCCTTGGTTTCTGCAGGGCTTTGCAATAGCCTTGTATGTGCCCTAAACATTTCGAGAAGGCGGGCTCACCCGGGTAGAGGGTTTTACATAGTTTGCACTCCTCCTCCCCTTCCCCATTTCTTAAAGTTTAACTGGAAGCTGATGCTTTGGAGAAGGCCACGCTTGGCTTTAATGCTAACCCATTTATCCTTCCAGTGGTCTCCCAAGACTGCCCTACTATTCCCCTCTCTCTTAAGGAATTTAGAAGTGAAATTTCGTGCTCAGGAATCTTGAGCCTAGCTGCCATGAGATGAGCCCGGGTTTTGACTACCTTGCTCTTGGTGCTACGGTGGGCTATTCCCGAGGCCATCGAGAGGAATATTGGGCATCGTCCATCTTGCCTCCAATTCCGTGTCCCTGCCTTTATCTGCCCATCTATGCACCATCTCATTAAAGAACTCACCTCTGTGCGATTTGATCTTGACAAAGAGGGTGAAGAGGCCTAGCGTGCTTCTGCTCCAGAGCAGTTCTAGGATTTCTCGTAGGATATGTCCATCTGGAGATGCCTTGATGACGGGGTCGATCCCTTCCCCAATCCATTTCTGGATTGCCATTAAGAGGCATTTACAGTCCATGAGCAGAATGAGTGGCCTTTTACTTTCCTCGAACCTAATAGCGTGTTTGAGGGCGATGCACGCTGCTGCATTTTCCATTCTGTTGGAGGAGGACTCTTCTTCGTATCTCCCTACCCTGCAGAACCCTCCAATTTCGCCATTGTGCATATACAAGCCCCCATGATTTCTTTTCCTTGAGAGCCATCCGTGGCGTATATCAGGCCTGGGAAGGAGGGGATACCCATGAGGCCAGCTTCTGTTTCGGTCCAGTAAGCACCCTTCACTCCTTCGGTTCCGTTGTGAGGAATGTCCTTGGCCAGGCTGGAGTTGAGTTGGGATTTCAGGTTATCTAGAAGTTTCTTTGGGATGTTGTGCCTGCTGCTAACGCACACTTCCACTTTCTTTCGTATTCAGCTAGCTCGTCGTCTCCCAAGAGCCACCAATTCCTCTTTCTAAAGACCTTGCCTTTCGTGGTCATGGCTTTGGTTGATTTTTCCAAGAATGCAGCGTCTGTGCTTGGTGAATCCTTGCCCGCTAGGGATAGGAGGATCCAGTTTTTGGTGTGTCGTAGCGTTGGACGTATGGTAGTCTGGTCTACACAGTTGAGTCTAGTCCAGTTGATGACTAGCGGTCCTCTTTGTGGCTCCCCACAGTATCGAGTCCCCTCTGATTACATTGTTGAAAAAAGGGGGAGCCGTGAGAGTTTTGTCACCTATGTAGGTGTCAGCCCCCACGGCCAGCTTAGCCAGCCGGAAGATTTTCCAAGAAAACGACCTACAGTTAAGGTCCTTGACCATCTTCTCTTGTAGGAGTCTTTCTCTGCTCAGATCTGCCTTCATTTTCTCCGAGGAACTGAAGACCTGCGTGAGGAGGTGCCATCTTGCCCCCTCCATCTTGTATGGACCTGTCAGGGTGATCAAGGTGGCGACCCCCTGAAAGGTGTCCGCTGTTATGCCCCCGAATGAAGTGTCTATCATCGGCTTTCGGAGTCCACGTATATTCTTACCACCCATACCGTCAGTAAGTTCTTGATCATAGATAATTAGCTCTCATCGTCTAGCTCGATTTCTGGGAGCTTGCGAAGGTTCCTGACTATGTGCGAGGTTGAGAACCTTTCTCTAGTGGTGACCTTTTCAACGGTAGGTGTGAGTGCGGTACTTGTTTGGTCACCCCATCTCTCCTTCATCGTCTGTAGTAGGTCAATAAAAGGGGATGGGGATGAGCCTGCCTCCTCCTCATCCGGCAGGTAGGCCTCTAGCTGGTCCAATGATTCACACAGGTCTCGACCAGAGGGTGCAGGGGTCTTTCATATTTGTCGTTCACCAAGGAAAAGCTGAGTTCATAGCGTGTGAACCATTTCCATAGTGCTTCAAGTTTGTGCATTGCCCTTCTCTTGTTGACCCCAGTTGTGCATTTCCTCTCCAGATCGTCAATCATGTTAGTTATGCAGGTCCTGACGAATGGAATGGTCATGACCGTTTCCTTCACATTTTCTCGTGAGGCCATCGTGTTGAGTTCTTCCGGCAGTGCTGAGCACACTACCAGGCCAATGTGTCGGGCTGTGGCCAGGTCGTTTCTGTCGGCTTCCTCTGGCTTCTCTCCCCTGCAAAAGGCGCACCAGTCTTCTGGGTCAACTTGCTTGGCTGACCACGCTCTTCCACATTAGATACATATTCTAGTACATTCTTCCGCTCTGTCTCTGACCCACCACCCTCCTCTTGTGTTGTCATAACCTTCTTCCACCAAGTCATCAGCCCCCACGTATCAGGTCCTGATCTAGTAGAGTTCTTCGCAGAGCCATGGGGTTGGTTCGGCCCAGTTCCTTGAGCTGGTGTAGCCTTGTGCGTGTCAGAGTGTTGAGTTGGCATTCGAATTCGAGGCCGTATTGTCCTCCCTGTCGGTGCCGTCTCTGAGGAAGTCCATGGTCCACTTGAGGAATGCGGCCTGTGTGTCAAGCGTAGCTCTCCCTTCGTCATGGTGTTCCTCTGGTGGGATGAACGTGGCATGCGTGCCTGTGGTACATTTAGTTCCTGTGCTGTGGTGTGGGCACTAGAAACTGTCGACTGTCGTCCATCCGTAGATGGGCAGCTTGAGCTTGTTGACAAGGGTATTCAGCAGTAGCCATTCTGTTCTTGGTCCTAGCCAGTGCCATGGCGTCAGTGAATCCGGTCTTTCTTGTTTCTGCTGTCTGGGTCTGTTCCATGCTTCTAGGTGCATAATTTCCGTAATTGCTTGTGCCGTGGCTGCTTCCGCGGCCAGGCCTCTGCCTGGGGGGACTAGGGGAGGGGGTTTGCAGTCGCCGGTTCTGGCTTCCCATTCTCCAAAGGCCTTGTTGAACACCTGCAAAGGGGAGAATTTGCCCCTCCCTACTTGTCGTTTGCTGAAGAGCCTTGAGTGAGAGAAGGCAGTCTTCGTGGCTAGGTCCCCCCCCGCTGCCAGGATATGTCCTGTGTCTGACCACACCTTGTCCGAGTCCTCCCTGTTTTCCGGACGTCAGAGATCTCTCAGAAGCTCTGGCAACATTATCAACGTGAGGTGTGATGTGGGGGCTGGTTCCCTGCGCGCAAATCCGGCCGGGAGGCTCTGCCGGTCTTCTCGTACTTCCTGTATTAGTGCGCATCCGACCCTCTGCATATCAATGTATACAGTTCCTCCCCGGTGGCGGACTCTTCCCTTTTGAGATGGTTTTGGTAGAGATTGGTTGTTTGCTAGGGCATGCGCATACTAGAGTGCGCGTTGTACAATATTTGGGAGCCAGTTGGGCAGATCCCAATTTTTCCCCACCTCCTTGCAGAGTGCAACTCTTGACTCACGCTTAGCGTCGTCGCTCTCTTCCAGCAACCATATCTAGATGTTCTCCCACCAGATCCTGATGCTGTGTATGTGGTGTGGATGATGCTTATATTTCTTTGATAGCCTGCGAAGGAGGCTCGGCATGGTTGCCCTTTTGTCAGTTGCGGTCGTGATCGCCGTCTCATAATCCTTGTAGTTTGTCGTAGCTTGTAGCACCATTGTTGTAGCCTCGCTGATTGCTACAATCACCTGAGGTGTTGTGATGAGCCCCTCTCCCAGTTGGAGGAAAATTCTCATTACCCTCTCTATAGCACTCGTTAGGGCATCGAGAATTATCGTAATCATCTTGTGTTCTTGGAGGGGGGTCCCGTCTGTCATGCACATGTCCCTTAACTCCTGGCTGCCTCCTAGCATAGCCTGGAGATCACCATGGAGGGAGGAGTCCTTGATGGTAGGAAGCGTATGTTGTCTCACAGCTGAGATTAGTTGTGAGGACTCTAATATTGCTTTTGCCAAGGCTTTTCCTCTCTTTCTCCTGGATATCCCGTTCCGAAACATTGGGGGGAGGACAGGAGCCCGGGCTTTTTGTAGCTTGAGGCTTGACACCGTTTTCTTGTCTTTATTGAGCCATGTCAGCCATGTGTTTAGGGCCGCTTCATCCTTCATCGTAACTTCTTTGATCTTGGGGGTGTAGCGATGGGAGGCGCTGACAGAGGAATGGACTCTCGGGATCTTATCGAAAGTTCTGAAACTTGATGTCATCAGAGTCTTCCTTATTTTGAGGAAGACTGATTCCTTCTGTTGGAGTTCGAGGAGTTCACGCGCATCTGACTCCCCACGTTCCTGGGTGACCGAGGCAGCCGGGGGGGGTCTTGGCTTTTACAGCGCTCGCCTCCTCACCCTCAGCGGTAGAACCGCTCTGGACCAGCTGATGGCCGGCTTATCCCAAGCGGTCCTGGTCATAATGACATCACGGCCCACCCCTCCCAGACTCACCTGGTTTAGGCGTACACTAGATGCTGGGGAATCCGAAAGTAGGACTCCCACTGACTCTGTGGGTAGATTTGCCGATTCGGTGTCGTCTATGAGGGTTAGCTCCTCCCCTATTTGCAGCTCGCCACCGATGGCTGACACGGAGCCTGACGCCATTTCTATGACTCTGTGGCTTCCATCGTTGAGTCTGGTCGTATTGAGTCCAATCCATCCCTTTGTAGGCATGTCCTGAGTGCCCTGCTCTTTCTCTGATATTTCTTCGTCCTGGCTGTTCTTGAGGGTCATGTCTGTCACTTCATCAGAGTCTTCCCCTGATGAGGTCCCCCAGGCACTCTTGTCGTCTACCTTCTCTTCAGCTGGTCTGGCTGCTGGGAAGCCCGGTAGCTGCGCCAGCCATATCGCCGCCCTGTATGTGGTAGTTATTGCTTCTCTAAGAGACGGGAGTCCTGGGCTCCTACCTTGCCCGTCAATTTGGAGATGGTGTATCTTACCTTGATCTGTCGTTGTTACTAGAAAGCCTGCTTCATCAATTGAAAGACACCTAAATGTCACTTGTTCGCCCACAATTTGTATCGTGAGTTTCAGTCCTGCTTGAATTGAGAGAGTTGCTAACGTGATGTTCGGGGACGCCGATGTGGTGCATTCGTTGAAGGGATCCCATTGTACTTCGATTTCAATTTTGTTTGCCAGGTGGCATGCGAATGTGAACTCGTTTTCGCCTGCCTTGTTTCAGCTGAGTAGTCAACCATGAATTTGAACATCATAGACCCTCAAACAAGGGTACTAAACTACTTTTGAAAGTAATAAAAGCAATCATCATCAAGCTTCTTTTTGGAGCTCCATTAGGCTGGAGCATGCGCTGTGCGTGAGGGCTTCTTGGTAGGCGAGCTTCATCATTTGTCTTGAGCCGTCGTCGAACTGGTAACATCTCTCCAGGTTGCCCCACATGGAGTCGAATAGAGTGACCAGGGGGAGTTTCACCTGAAGCCCTACATTCTCTTTCGGAAAGGTCACGAGACAAGCCGCTGTACTGCGTCCTATGTTCCACGCATTCTTGTACGCTCTGAGCCAAATGGCCGTGAGGGTCTTAAATTCTGATTCTGGCCACCTGATAATGGGAGCCGAGATGGAGAACAGAGATGGAAGGCACCTTGATATAACCTTCAGTGCCTGGTCTATTCTCAGGTCCTAATTTTTCCGAAGGTACGCGGCTACTTCGATAGCCCTGTCTATAACTTTTCGTCTTTGTGCTGTAGAGTCCTGCCACATATTTTTGTGAATACCAACCAGCCTGGTGTTGTATGTCCCTGGTACCGATTTGAGTTGGGTCCCTTTGTATTCAATGCCTTTGGGGATCCAGGCAGTGGCGCATTGCCGGCAGCACTGGTCTGGGTCAGTCGAGCAGAAGTGGCTGCTTTCCTTTGCAGTCCCGCATCATGCATTTAACCTTTGCTGCGTTTCCTTGGATTGCATGAACCGCTTCCTTCACTTGGAGGTCTTACTCCTCCGATATAAGGTCGTCGTCCTCGTCAAGTGCGGCCGATATCTCCCTGCTTCTCACGCTCTCAGCAGTGCGGGCCCCCTCTCTGCAGGCTTTCGAATTTGCCATTTTTTTTTCCCCTGCTGTCCTCGCGGCCATATAGAGCTCCCGTGGTAATCGATTTTTTAGTCGAGATCTTCAGCCCTCTCCAGTCCTGAAATTTCCGGACTAGTTTGAGTAGAGTATCTGCATCTGCCGTGTTCTCTGTGCACAATGAAAGGTCATCTGCGAAAGCCTTGTTGTTCCTCCCTACCTCCTCGAAACCCATGTGGTCCTACGTTCCAGGAGGAAATCCTCGGGTCGGCCAGGGTCCGAGTCTGGTGTCCCACCGCTGACAAGTGAATGTACCATTCAGCCCTGTCCTTCGGGTTTAACGCCTGCCAGGCCACCCCATTTAGGAGTAGTTTTTTATTCCTGGCCTGTCTAAGTTTGGCTGCCGTCCCATCGCAGCCCATCAGAGCTGTGCCATGCGTCACTAGGGTGGAGAGTCCCCGTTTTCTCAGCTTATGGATCAATACCGAGATGTTTGTGTTTTGAGCCTCATTGAATTATCTGATGATGGACCATGCTCGCCTGGGATGTCTTGTGGTTGGGTCCTCCCATGGGGTGGTTATGTCGGGGATTGCTTCGAACTCTTCCTCCTCCATCAGCCACCCCCTGAGAGTCTGGCTCCACCTCTGCACCCCAGCGCCTGAGCATCTGATTCTCTCCGGCACAGGGGGATCCGTGTCCATGGTGTCTGTGTGCAGGAGCAGGGGGTCATCTGACCCATCTTGATCCTCTGGGTTCGTGATCTCTTCAAGGATTTGTGTTATCGAGGATGCTGAGTCATGTATATCCAGGGACCTCGAGAGACACGAGGCGAGTTGGGACCACGCGCATGTCCTTGTTCCCTTCTCGATTCTCAACAGCATCAGTGTCATGTCCATCGGGAGGGGTTTCTCCTTGTCTGGCTCCGGGGCCAGTTTGGCAAGGAGGAGCCCAACCGCTTCCACTTCTCCCTTCGTGTCCTCTTGCCACTTCCTCCACCTGAGCCCAGCCTGGTCCATTGTGTCAGTCACGTGCTTGAGCCGCCGGGAATGTCTCTCCAGAGGTTCGATGTACCATTGGGGGGTAATAATCTCTGCAGAGTCAGTGATGGCCTTGGAGAGTTAAGATACCATGAAGGTTTCTTTAGCCAGTGATGTCGTTGTGTCTTCACGAAGGCTCAATCTTCGTCTCATCACCCTAGGCGGCAACTGGAGGCCTCGTGTCTAATCTTCCTCACCCTTGGGTTAATAAAAAAAAGTAACGCATACCGTAGTCAAACATGTTATCCTCTCTGTTTTAAACCGTGACCGTGACAGGATCTTTCAAGACTTGACAGACGCCGGGGGCTTCCACGGCCCAGCCAACCGAACTCAACGTGTCCTCAATAAATCGAAAGATAGAAAGAAGGACAGTCACGGTTGTTAGTCGCGAGCGATCATTGTCGCACTACTCGAGAGATAAATTTGTTTATTGGGATAAACCTGACAGGAAGACCTTTTGGTCGCCAGGGCGTTTCTAATACTAGCTTGCTAGAATGAAGGGGCTGCCAAGGTGAATATTAGACGTGCTTATACTTTCTTTGGCAGAACGTAATTGAATTGGATCTTTTTGTGGGCTGCAATTGAATTAGAGGATTGGTGCATGGCAACAGTCTTTTACTGTGGGGGGTATCCACAGAAAACGAATGTTCATCTCGTTGTTTGGTAGTCAGTCCTTTAACCAGTCGGTGGGAATCGAACCCACGTCACGGTACCAAAGAACCTTTTTACGACGATAGCTTAATACCACTCGGCTATCGAAGTACTTGTCGAATTCGTAAGAAGGTCCTTTGGTACTGTGGCGTGGGTTCGATTCCCGCCAACTGGTAAAAGAACTGCGATCATAACGTGGGCGTTATCGAGTTCATCCGAGAGTTCATAGCTCGGAGCCCTATGTATGTAGACCAAGCGTGGTCATCCAGACTCCGGCGACCCACCGCAGTGTGTAGACCGCATACGGATAAAAACGTAGTCAAGGGGTAGATTAGGTCTCGGGAGGCAAAGTCTCCGTGGGATGGCTAAGACTCATCATGGCTTGTATTATAGGCCCGGGCGACATTCAAATTTCAAATCCATTATGATCGCAGTCCTTTTACCACTCGGCGGGAATCGACCCCACGTCACGGTACCAAAGGACCATCTTACGACGATAGCTTAATACCACTCGGCTGTCGAAGTGCTTATCGAATTCAATAAATACTTCGATAGCCGAGTGGTATCAAACTATCGTCGTAAGAATGTCCTTTGGTACTGTGACGTGGGTTCAATTCCTACCGACTGGTAAAAGGACTGCAATCATGGGGGTCATAGTGTAGGGTGCCAGTGACCTAGTTATGGCTGTCTCAGCTGGGCGGTGACGTGAAGTAGGGGTCGGAAAGGAAAACCAAAGGAGAAAGATGAGTAGGATGGGAAGGAGGCAAGGCCTCTTCCGATCCACTCCAAGTCTTATTCTCTTGACGAGCCTTGCTTTGGTCGCGGTGGCGGCGATGTTCGGTGTATGTAAGGTCGTTTGAGGGTGCGATTTCCCTTTCTACGAGAAGTGGGAAAAACCTCTTTCCCCCCTCCCCCCCTGCCCCCCTCTTTTAAGGGGGGGGGGGGGGGG
>Ga0105053_10009647_pt1 | contig 12246 bp, 4 predicted proteins | sample BON01_FD_78093 | JGI IMG/M metagenome (GOLD analysis project Ga0105053, IMG submission 78093) | Freshwater microbial communities from Lake Bonney liftoff mats and glacier meltwater in Antarctica - BON-01 | ecosystem: Environmental > Aquatic > Freshwater > Ice > Glacier meltwater | place: Lake...
ACTGAAAGACAAAAGCTAGAAATTGTATCCTTTTGCCGCCAGATTTGCGCAGAATTTCTGGCCCAAAGCTTATATACTTTCCACAGTAATCGCCAACCCACAGTGCACATAATAGTAATGGGACGCCGAGCGAATCGGCGCAGGTACAAGCCCTGTGCAAGAGTCTTCATTGACCACAGTGCTGTTGTTTCCGAAATCCAGCACGCAAATCCAAATCGCATTAGACAACTCCGTGTCGCACGTGATGCGAGCTTCCACCTTCCTAGAACACCAGCGGCAAGGTACTCGGGGCACTTGGTGGCTGCTAGCCACAGTTTGCAGCGCACATGAGGATCGCACGATTCACGAGGCTTGAAATATGCGTAGTCAATCGTTTCTGAAAACTCCAAGGTTCGTTTTGCTCGGCAGTTTTGCTTCAGCACCCGCAGTACAGCCCTTTTGACAACCCTTTCAAAATTGGACTCAACAATTGTTGAGCCAATTGTCAAGAGGCGCCCGCGATGGCTCTTCAAGGCCCACGCCCACATGAAATCCTGCATAGCTCGCGATCGTCGTCGGGTCTTGAGCTTGAGTTTCAGCCTCCAAACAAGCCGTTTGAAGAATACCCAGCGGGACCACACTTCCAGAGAACGATGCAGCCACTTCGAGTTATGTTTGCTTACCAGCAAATACACCCGTTCTCGTGCTGCTCAGTCCGGCGAAGAGATACACACGAATGCGACAGACAAAACAACCCCAAGGGTGAATAGTAAGTCAGTGTATAGGTGAATAGCAAGTCAGTGTGTAGGCGAAAAGAAGGCACAGCGCTTCGGGGATCATCTGCGAAGCGGGCGCGCGGCGGGCTTCCGCGCCGTGCGCCGAGTCGATAACACCCGGGCGCGCGGCGGCGAGGTGCCGAAGCTTTCGTGCGCCATCAGGGCAGCCCTGGTGGCGTGCGGCAGCTTCGACGCGGTGCCTCGCCGCCACGCGCCCAATGGGTAGAAAGACTACGCATGAAAAACCCAGCGCCTGCGGTTGCAAATGCCCCACCATGCAGGCACGGCTGTGCCCAACCATGGTGTACTCAATGATCTAGGCGAGGCAGTAGGTGCGCAGATATCTCGTCCAACAATTGACAAACAGACCTCTTTTTCGGGAAAAGACAACTAAAGATACTGTGACAACAGAAATACCTGATTTGTACCATCGCGTGTGCTGCAGCCAGAAACCCAAAATTCCAGCAGCGAATCGATGGCTGCTGCGCAAGCTGACAATGCCTCCAAAGTGGCGGTGCCGGTGTCTGATATCGAGTATGCCCACCCAATTTGAAAAAATGCGTCCTACCCATGCACGGGTCTGAAGGAAAAAAAAAGCATCCAGAAGCCTGTTTGAAGTATAAGGCAGAGGGGGAGATTGGAGTGAACAGGGTTATGCAATAGAAACGCAGGGTGCGCGGCAGCTCCAGGATGAGGGGCTTGGGCGCACGTCGGCGAGGCGCCGAAGCTGCCGTGCGTCATGCGAGTAGGTCTATCCCCAAGAGGGCCAAATAATGGGGGACCTATATTAGGGTCGTGTATCTACCTATAATATTACAGGGCAGATACACGACTGCAGTAAAGGTCCCCCGTTTTTTGATGGGACTTATGGCTGGCTTTGCGGCGCTGCACCCTTGCGTTGGGAGCGACCCCGAGAGGTGTGTCCCAAAACGCAGGATGGTCTTGCTGGCTGGTAACCTTCGACAATGTGGAGAAGAGAATCGACACTTGACTCCATTGCAAAGAGGCAACCCAAATAGCACGCGGCGGCTCTGCCGCTGCTTGCCCTGATTTCGAGTACTGCTGCAGCGCGCCCGCTGTATCACAGTGCCAACCGCCATTTTTTCGAAATCGCGGCGCAGGCGCTCAGAGGGCCGGATGAGAGGGGATACATAGTTTTTGAGTACCTGTATTGACGCATTTCACCATGGTTGGGCACAACTGTGCCTGCACTGTAGGGCATTTGCACCCGTAGGCGCTGGTTCTCTCGCACGTAGTCTGTCCACCTGTTCCAGCACAGCAACTTCTTCCAATAGATCGCACGCATCCGCAAACTTTTGATTATTTTGGTAAGGCGGAACAAGGACTGAAGCACACGCATCTTGACCAGCAAATTGTGGGTCTCCTGGCGAACGTCGTGTGTCCCCTGACTCATGGAGCGGTGCACCCAATCTGAAAAGCAATGGCCGAGTAGTTTTGTTTGCATGCTCGTGGTCTGCTTGTGGATCTGTAATCGCAGGCGGATATTGCTGTGTACGAGCAACTTCCACTCGTGGAAATGCCCTGCCACCATCAAGCGAATAGCCTTATTCACAATCACCGAGATCAATCCGCCAATCCAAACCTGCTGTCGGTACTCCTCGCGGACACCGCGCCACAGCGAAAACGCCCGCGAGGCTGAGCGCGTGTCTACAACTTTGAGAATGACGGAACCCTTGAGGATGCGGATTCTTTTGCTGTAGATGCCGGCCAGTGCGGTCCGCCATGCCGCAAAACAGTGAAGCTGTGCCATATGGCACGCGTGCTCGGCCCGCCTCACCACATCTACCTTCATTGCCACCCGGATTTGCCACGCATGAAGCACCTTGACGCGGGACCAGTGGACCGAGCGGCTGGTGATCACATGCCGTAAACAGTGCAGGCTTTTTTCGCCAGCAGCGAGGCGCCACCAGGCAAGGAAGAATGTTGTGTAAACCTTCCTCTTGACGTGCGCGCCAGCCTTCGCCAGCTTCACCCACAGCAAAAAAGAGTAGGCCGCAATCCCCTTCCAGGCCTGGAACACGCGCTGAGCAAACAGAATTTTCTTGCCTACGATGGCGCCAAGACACTTGCTCCCAGGCCCGGCCTGCCACAGGATGTTTTTCCGATCGATGAACTGCATCCACGTGTCGAGACACCGCCGCCTGGCGGATCTACGTCGCAAATTCACCACCGTTTGGATGGCTCGGAGCACCATTTTCTGGGCGGTCTCTTTGAACTGCTGCACCGCCAGTTTTTTCGTCGGGCTGCGATACTTTGGGTTCGATTCTTGGCCCACAAGAATGGCGTGGTCTGCGAGACGCTTCGACAAGGCGACGAACAAATCCTGGTCACCATCGCCCTTTGCTGCGACCACCGGAGGAGGGCGCGCCTGGGACGATATCGGCATTGTGTTGTGCGTGTGTGTTTTACTTTTTTTATGGTGCCGGGGTTTCCTCGCGAGCCAAGGGGGTACGCACCAACGATCGAGAATCACTGACGTACCTCCGCACCTTGTCCTCCCTTAGACAACCTGGGGTCCACCTCAACTAAGTCGCTGGCTGTGTACCGACCCCCTCCTTTCCTCTTCGACAGACCATAATCACTCCCGTTATTTGGCGGGTTCCTAGAACACATTCTAGAAACCAACGGTTTTCATCATTTTGGTTGGGAGTCTCGACGCCATCCGCGGGAGCGGATAGAGCGCTCGGCGGCAGCAAACCCCCGGCGACTATCCCGACAGGCAGCCCTGTCGCTTTGTTGCCCAAGCTCGTGGCACGATGCCGACGGCGTTCGATGACGAGACGATCGCAAAGCTGGAGAAGAAGCTGATCGCTGCGGGGTACTCAGACGGCGAATGGCGCAGCATCATGTTCAAGTACTATGGGGAGGACTACGAGGGCATGGCCGAGCGGGCCAAGCAGCGTGCGGAGGAACGCGAGCTGCGGAAGCTCACCATGGACATTTCGAAGGAAACCAGCGTCCTCCCGCATCACGGCGCGTCCGACCTCGACCCTGCCGCTGTGGGGCATACTCAGGCCATGCTGGAGCGGGGCCTCGACGGCTATTTTCCTATCAAAGCAGTGACAAAGGGCAACAGGAAGCTGGCCTTTGGGCTGACCAAGAACACCGGCCCAATTGCGCAGACTGTTGGCACCGGCGCACCCGGCAAGGGCGGCCTCACGAGCAAGGGCTACATCACGTTCGTCAGGCCGAAACGTCCCGAGGGCGAGGAGATCGAAGAGGGCGAGGAGGGCGAGGAGGGCGAGGAGGGTGCGGAGGAGGGCGGCGAGGATGGCGGAGGGGCGGCTGCGGAGGGCGCGGAGGGCGAAGATGGAGAAGAGGTGGAAAGCAAAAATGCGGCAGAGGAGGTCATCGACGAGGATGAGCTCATGTTCATTTGGAACAAGCGTGAGGCGCCACAGTACCGACGAGCAAAAGTGGATGTGGCGCTGGAGCAGCGCCTGCAGGAGACTCGTGATATGGAGCAGACACTCAAGCAGCGTCGGGAAGATGTAGCGGCCAAGGACAAAGAGTGGTGGTCCACTGTCGGTATCAGCGAGGAGCACCCAATGGGCACTCTTGCGGGCGGACAGTGGTCGCAGTTTCTCGCGAAGGGCGAACAGAAGCCATCAGCAAATGTCATGGAAGGCCAGCACCAGACGGCGCGCTGGTCGCTGGAGCTTGATGCAGAGGGCCTGCAGCCGGACTTGCGTATTGCGATGCTGCCGATTGGGGCGCCTGACTACGACGAGACACTTTCTGCCGGTGCTGAGCGACAAGGCATGATCATGACGACGCATGACGTAGCTGCCGCCGAAGCCAATATGCTGCGCGAGTCTCTTGGCCCCAGTAAAATGGAGATGCCTCCAGATGTGGACCCGCACTACATGAACACAACCTTTTTCAAAACCGCGCACAACATGAACGCAGCGACTGCTGACGGCCGTCTGGACCAACAGGCTATGGCAAACATGGGCACAGAGACGGCAAAGGTGCTGGAGGGGTTGAGAGATGAGACACAGGGTCGTATCAGCAAGGTGCAAGAGCGGCTTAAAAAGCTTGTCATCAAGGATTCTGGCGAACACATAGATATCCCTGCCATCCTGCTGCGAAAATTCAACTTTCTGCGGAACCCACGATACAAGGGGCTGCCACCCGATTTCCGCGGCATGATCAGTAGCCTTGCGGAGGGCAGCTTGACAGTTCCCGACATTGATGTCATGACGAAAGAGCGGGGCATCGGTGCCAACACCATCATGGGCCAGCCAATCTTTGTGGCCAAGCCTGCAGTAGTTCAATTCACAGATTACGAGGTGGGGCAGGTGTACGAGCTTCCTCTGCGCCTGCAAAACGCCACGGGAATTCTACGTCGTGTGCGCGTGCTGCCTCCAGCCTCGGAGCACTTTTCAGTTTCGCTGGTCAAATATTTAGGCGATGATGGGCTGGTAGCCCCGGGTCTCTACTGCATGGTACACATCCGCTTCCTGCCAGACACACTAGCCGACTATGAGGACACATTGCATGTTGTGACGGAGGAGGGGCTCATGGCAATCCCGCTCCTTGCACGCCGCCTGCCACCAAATCTCACAATTCCTCATACTATAGACGTTGGTAATTGCTACGTCAACGACCTGCGCTCTGTGATTATTCCGTGCAAAAACCAAGGCGGTCGTGGCCGGTTCCTTCTGATCCCGGACTACGAGTGGCCAGAACCACCCGAGGACGTGCACGAACGCGGGCATGTCAATATTTCTCCCTTCAAGATTCAGCCGGCGCGCTGGGAGTTAGAAATGGGTGATTCCATTGATGTCAAGGTTGATTTTGCACCCGGTTTTGAGGGCCGTTTCCAGGTGGGCTTCCGTTTGGTGTGTGACAACTGCTCGGTGCAAGAATACACGATACACGGAATGGGTCTCGTCCCGTCCCTCAAGCTTCTGCGTTTGGATGCTGAACAGATTATGCCACCTCTCGCCGACTTGCTGAGGCCGAATGTTGACCAGGCCTTTGCCGACCTTGCGCCTGGTGCCGTCTCGACTCGTATTGTCGTCCTCAAGAACCGCACAGCGCTTCCGATTCAGTTCCATTGGGCCGTTGAGCACCACCGCACACCACACACGGAGCAGAGCAAGTATGTGACCAAATGGGGGCGGCTGGGCGATACCCATTCTGTCTTCTCTGTTTCACCGGCATCAGGAACGTTTCAGGCCAACCAAGAGATCCAATTTGCAATTTCCTTTTCGCCCGTTGACATTGCAGCGTACAAAGGTGCAGGAGTGCTCATTGCACATACTCTGCCCTCTTCCGCGCGCGCACCGCCTGACGATCCAAGGACTATGGATGCCGAGGGCATGGGTGCAGCTGGCTATGCATACGAAGATGAGGAAATGTCGCGCATCACACTTGCTGGCGCTGGCAGTACCTGTCAAGTGACCATCGAACCAATGGTGCTAGTCGTGTCACAGCGATTAAGTGTGGGTAAAACGTACACCAAGACAGTCAAGGTGACCAACAACAGCGATGCCTCCACAGTGCTCACTTGGGAGAAATATCCTGAACTGCTTTACCAGGCAGTCGCAGTGGTGCCAGACAAGGTGCAGCTCGCTGCACACGAAGAGCGCGAGCTCAAGGTGCAGATCACCCCCAAACTAGTGACACCACTTGAGGTATCGCTCATGTGTCAAGTTATGCATGGGGCCTCACGTTCTCTGTCGGTGCTGGCTCAAGTAGATGGTCCCAAGATGCAAATCGTCGATCCGCAGGTTTGTAAATGTTATCAATTCATCCTGCCCTCAACACACCAGCGTTGAGGTGCAAAAGTGTGTGTTTCTGCTGCTTGTAAGTTTGGACACTGATTCATGTGAAATGGCAGTTGGACTTTGGATTGGTGCGTGTTGGGTGGAAGGTTATACGGCAAGTGACAATTCGCAACACTTGTGACGTGACAGCGCGGTACAAAATGCGACTCATTTCAGCCAACACTGGCGAAGGCTGGGGCAGCACAATGACTGTCACTCCCAGCAAGGGAATGCTCGAGTATGGACGATCGTTGTCATTGACAGTGGAGTTTAGCCCCACAGACCCTCAACGCACTCGTGCAACGTTGGTCCTAGAGGTAGATGGCGGTATCACACAGTATATGACTATTCGATCCGAGGTAGTCCACGCGCAAGTATGCCTCTCGACCAATGTGGTGAGTTCCTTGCCGAACCTGCCCCTTGCAATGTCAAGCTATGCGTCAAGACTGCCAGATTTGTCAATAGATGCGACTCAACTAATTGCAAAATGTTGCATCGTTTTGTTGCGGCTGTGATGTGCAGGTGGATCTTGGCACTATTTTTTTGGCAGTTCCTGTGACGCGGACGATCAAGCTGCGCAATCTTACGCTCCTGCCTTCCACAATGTACCGGTGGGATGTACAATCTGCCAACACGCTGCGTACTCCAAAATCTTCAGCGTTCCGTTTAGAAGTCCAAGCCCCTGATGGCTCGCTGGGGCCTGATGAGGAGGCCGAAGTCGAAATTCATATCGAAGCGCTGGATCTAGGTGAGGCAGTGGGTGCGCAGACATCTCGTCCAGAGCAGTTGGGCTCGGCGGCCAACCCCGGCACACTTCGGGCTCTGGTAGCGATTGACGTAGATGGCATGCCAGTGCCGTCGGGATTCGAGTTGTGTGCCAACGTCATGGGCTTGGCCGTCACCTACCACGTTGGCACGATTGATTCACTTCAGCAGGTGCCTGTGCATATGAAGGGCACGCCATCTGCGTTGAAGGTTGGGATGAAGACGGATTGGCCAAAATGGCTTTTAGGGCCAGATGTGGACGCACCTATTTGCCTCGACTTTTTGAAGAAGGCTACTCTGCAAAAGCATTCGATGACTTTTGTTATTCGGAATCACACTGGCATTGATTCCTCATACAATCTGCATTTTGAGGAATTTGGAGTGCCGGAACATGAGGTGTTGATGCTCAACTACGCAGCACAGCTTGAGGCAGCAGCACAGGCGGCCCGCGATGCTTTGGCGATGCCAAAGTCTCCAAACAAACGCACAGCAAAATCACCGCGTTCAAGGCCTGGCAGCGTAGGACAATCACCACGCACCAAGCAGGCATCAGTCAATATGTTGACGACACAATCGGGATTCAGCGTGGGTAGTGTCCAGCCGCGGCCCTCAGAGAAAGTCACGAAGCAGACAGGCACAATTGCTACAGTACGAATGGGGGCAACAATGGAGCGTGCAGTTGCAACAGGCGTGGCGGGTCGCGTTGTTACGCAGGCAGAGGGTGTTATTCGACGCAACCGTGCAGTTGCCCCACTGATGAAGGATGCGGAGAAGCAGCTTGCACTGGGGCTCCGCAAGGGACACGCAGCTACGCAGCTCAAAGCATACTCTAAACTCCACGAAGAAAATTCTCGGATGCGTTCGACTTCGTTGTGGACTTTACCAGGCGACCACTCGTCCGTTGCGTCGCGTGGGCACTCGGGGGCAGGGATGCGTGCCGGCAAACTGATTTTGTCGGATGAGCATGAGGATGCCGAGCGATTCCGGTCACTTCATGGCCAACAAGTCCTCAATGCACGTAACGTTGCGCAAGAAGCGCAACAGATGTTGGAAGCAGGCAACGGGATTGCATTTACCTGTTCCTCCTACTCGGGCAAGGTGCCTGCATGGGGCGAAGTGGAGTTGCGTGTGGATCTATTTTCGGATATGTGCGGTGTTTTCCGCGATAGATTGATTGTTGACGTGGCCGGGCTGCCCACTGTTCACGTTCCAATCGTTGCCAAAATGACAGGAACGCCCGTTGCGTTGGAGGGTGCTACGCTCGGTCTCAATATGATGGGCGGCGTTGCCTCGCTCGACTTCGGCGATATTTTGCAGGATAATACGGTGCAAAATCGGCAGGTGCGCGTGAGCAACAACGCGCCCTGGCCTGTTGCAATAAGTTGGAAGTTGCTCGAATCTGCCCCGCCTCAGGGTGCTAACTTGATCAACCTCACCTCGAGCGTCGATGCAGACGGCAAGGTTCACTATGGAGTGATTGCGGTGGAGCCAGAGCAGGCCGACAACCCGCCGTACAAGCTGGAACCAGAACGACTCATCATACCAGCCCACTCGAGCAAGGCTGTCAACATTGCGTGCGAGTGGGATACGCCTTCGCACCACGAGAACTTCCTTGTGGGTTCGGTTCAAGTGTTGCCCAAAGATGCTCCAATGCCTGGCGAAGAGTCTGTTGCAGACAAAGGTAGGGTGGTGGAGCCGCTTGATCTGTTGGACCGCGAAGAGGCACAGACTGCGATGCTGCAGGATGTGTCGGCGGGATCGCATCTCGTCGATATGGAGGAGCTAGTGGTAGGTTTGCGCTGCGAAGTGACACGAGCCTGGCTGGAGACGGATTGTAACAAGCACCTCAAGTGGATCTGCTCCACATCACACAACTACAAGACACAAGCCTCCTTTGTCAAAGAGGTGGCACTTTCGAATCGCGGTCGTTGCAACCTGACTTTCAATCTCAAGGTGGAAACACCTTTCAGTATCGACTCGACCATGTGCACTGCGCCCATCCATCCTATGGCGTTGCCGGCCGACGGTGATCTCACCGCCACTATCCGACCGCAGATGTACACGTTGCCACCAAACGACTGTGTGGTTGTGCGTGTACGCTTCACGCCCCCGTCTAAGCACAGGTCGGCAAGAGTGGTTGACGACGTGCTTCTGTATGGCGAATTGGCCATCAATTTTAGCAATGGTGAAGTGCAGAAGCTGCCACTTGAGGCCGGTGTGCGGCACCCACAGCTCAATATGGTTCCTGAGGAGATGGACTTCTCCACGCTGCATGTCGAATCGACAGCTGCCATCACGCTTCAACTCACAAACCCTACATACGCCGACGCAACCTGGAAGATTGTGCATGCGCCAAAGAACCTCGGTCTCACACGCAACAGCAGTATGACGACGGGCACACGCACCGGCACAGCGGTGATCATGCCCAACTCCAACGCCCCGGTGTTCGAAGATGATAAGGAGGTGTTCAGTTTCGAGCCATCGTCTGGTATTATCAAGGGCAACGCCAAGCGCCCAACCATTGGCCAGACCATGGTTGTCACGGTACGGTTTAATCCAAAGCAGAATGTCGATTACAAGAGCCGCTTCAAGGTCGAGATTGAATGTGGCCGCGGTGGCTTCATCAACTTGGCAGGCTCTGGCTCTTACGAAGAGAACATGGAACCAGGAGGTGCTACTGGAGTTATACGAGACCACCCAGGCTTCCATCCGTCCCATACTGGCGTGCGCGGTCCTGTCATCCCAAATGAGCACCTGCACGGCGCGGCGCCAGAAAAGCTGCCGATGCCCATGGCGCTGCCTTCGTGGTATGATATGGACCAGGCTATGCAGCCCCAGCACCTCACCAAGTATACGCTGCGGTGAAGGCACTTGCATTTTTATTTCAATAGCATCTAACGTTAAGTAAAACACATTCAACTCACCTTGTCCCTGTTCTCTTGTTCGCCAGCTGCACCTTCCCCCGTATGTGCCTTTAAGAAATTACTTATGTATTTAGCTCTGTCGCTGCCTTGCTGGGTTACTAGCCTTTGCACGGAGCTGCTTGCCGAGGAGAGGAAAGCGCAGTAGTTGAGAATGGAAAGCTGTGTGAATCACTCTCTTTGTGAAGGAGGAGACTATTGGTCAAAACGCCTCCAACAAGACACATATGCTGATATACTAGTAGTATATATGAACTTAAGTGTGTGTGTTTGAGAGAGAGGGAGCCTGAGTGCACTCTACGGATGAATTTGGCCGCTGAAACATAGCTCCGTGCTAAGGGGTAAGAGATTCCTTGCCAAGTTCCCAGTACAAAATTAAGGACTGATCCAAGGGTTGTTTGTCGTTTTGAGTGTCGGCTACTGAACCCGTCTAGCATCCATTGGAGACAATATAAATTGAGGTACCTTAACCAGCACAAAAGATTTGAATTTTGCTAGCTGGTACGCTGAACGAACTTTGTTTGAGAGTAGAGTTTTTATTGAAAACTGATAGTGGGTATCCCAAGGATAAGGGGGTTATTACAAAATTGCAAATCCTGGGAATCCCCTTCGCTATTTCACCCCTCAGTCAGCTCCACCAGTCTCCGCCCTCGCCCATTCCAGGGGACCGGGCGCGCTGCAAGCGGAGGGGCTTAGGCCGTCACCCTGTGCCACTCTCAGTCAGCCACAGTCAATACGGATTTTCTGTGACAACACTATTTTTTACTAAAAATTTGTATTAAGCCTTCGTCAGGGCTCCTTGTCAGGGCTCAATCCAAAAAGCGCAAGAAGTCGACGTTTTTGCTGAGTTGTACGTGTGCCGCTGAGGCCACTTCAGCGATTCAGAGCAAATTCACTTTGTTTTTTGGACGGACAAAAAGTCGGATTGAGCCGACTCAATGAGAAAAGGGGGGAAAAAAAAAAGGATGGGTGGCTGAATCCGTGTTTGTTCTTTCTTTCTTGCTTTCTTGAAAATTGAAAGTGGATATACATTTTTTGTCATTTCTTTCTTTCTGTCCTTTTTTTTTTTAATCCGTCTGATATTTAATCTATTTAGACGAGCATATACTTTTCCCGCGCGGGAATATCTTTCGCCGATGCCAAAAGATGCCGTCTTGCCAGACTCTCTTGCCGTCTATCATCAAATGGCGAAGCGTTTTGGAGCCTCAGGATTTAACACGCTTCGTGGAGCAGCGTCGGAGCTTTGATCCTATGTGTTGAACAGGCGCCCCAGCCATTGCCCAGCATCTTTGTAGACGATTAAGATGATCCTTCGTGTCAAGCAGTGCCCCCAATTTTCAATACCGGTCCGTTAGCCTAAGAAAAAACCATCCACATAGACCCGAGGGAGAGAGATTCGCGCCAGAGAGATCACGGGACCCATGTCTCTCTATGGCGAACCATGTACTAGACTTGATTTTTAAGCCTCTTAACTCCTGATTCTGGCCGGAATGTTGACCTGATGATCAATGAGGCGGGGGACGCTGTTCAATTGGTGGGGCGTTCTTGAGAGTAGGGCTTCTTTTTTCCCCGGTGACAGAGCGTGGCGCGAGAAAACACAATAAACGAAACGAGAGACTTTTTTCCGGTTGATTTTTTTTGTTGCAGTTTTTTTCTGGTCTCTTTTTTTTGGTTTGTTCATGTTCGATAGATTTTGTTTTCGTTTTCTGTAGCGTTCGAGAGTAGAGTTGCAGAGTAGTGTTTTTGTTGGAAATTTTGTGGGGGGAGCAGTTGGCATCAGAAAACAGAAAAGAAAAAGGTATTGACATTTTTCCTTACATATATATATATGTATATATGTATATCATGATATATATATTTTTTGGGGCCAGGCGGCATTCAACCAGATTCAGGGTCAAGGATGGGCGAGGGAAGGCGGAGGGGCCCCAGGGCCGCGTGGGTTCAGGAAGAGGGGGGGGAGCATAAGGGGCATTTCCAAATCCCAGCTGGGATGGTGGTGAGGGGGGGGAG
>Ga0105053_10009650_pt1 | contig 12245 bp, 5 predicted proteins | sample BON01_FD_78093 | JGI IMG/M metagenome (GOLD analysis project Ga0105053, IMG submission 78093) | Freshwater microbial communities from Lake Bonney liftoff mats and glacier meltwater in Antarctica - BON-01 | ecosystem: Environmental > Aquatic > Freshwater > Ice > Glacier meltwater | place: Lake...
TAATTGTATTGATGAACTCAAGAGTGAGAATTCGAAGTTGACACATGATTTGAAAATGGTTGAAGAGCAACTCGAAGCCGAAGTGGAAGAGCTGAAAGCTAGGTTACAGCAGCTTACTCAGGAGAATCAAAGTGTCATGGAGGAGAAGGATATTGAATTTAAAAAGAAGTTAGTAGCGGAATCAAATGCGATTGATGAGCTCAAGAATGAGAATTTGAAGTTGATCCAAGATGTGAAACAGATCGAGGAACAGTTTCAAGTTGCATCCGGCACTCTCGTGAACCTCCGTTCACAATTGGAAGAACAATCTTTATTGATTTCTAAATCAGAACTATTGAATGAAAATATGGAAAATCAGCAAAGATCATTTACCAAGAGAATCGACTTGTTAAATGCGACTATCGAGACCCTTGAAATGGATATTAGCAAATCCAATGAGGAGAAGACTTTATATGTTCAGAAAATTGCTACCTTACAGGCTTCCGTTGATGAATCCGAGGATCTATCACAGGAGCTCCGAAATTGCCGTATTTCATTGGAGCATCGTGAAGGCGAATGGAAATCAGTTTCCGATGACAATGTGGAATTGCAAGAGACAGTTCGAGAGCAGGAAGACCAGTTGGCGAACCTTCGTGATGCGTTGGAGACGCTGAGACTGGATCACGAGTTGGAACAAAAGACCCACCAGGAAAGTAAGAACAGGCTACGAGCTGAAGAATCCGGTGATATTGCTGCTCAAATGGAAGTCACGATGGAAAAGCGACTGCTCGAGATTCAAACTGCATACCAGGAGAGTGAATCAGAAGCCCTAAAAAAAGTAGTAGATGAGAAGGAAAGATTGCAAACTCAACTATCAGCGTCTATGCTTGAAATAAAGCGTTTAGTTGACGAACATATGAATACGATGGATGAGGTCACTGCGAAATATACAGAGGAAATCCGAATCTTCCGTGAAGAGAAAGACGTGCTGACTACCGAACTAGATAATTTGAAAACATCAAGTTCAAATGAAATTCGGGAGTTGAATAATAGCTTAAGAAAGGAGGATATAGATTTGAAAGAGAAGGACGAGACAATTGCTACTCTGAGATCAAAATCGGCAGAGATTTTACTACAAAAATTGCAGGAGCAGAAAGACCAATTGGAATCCGAGTTTACAGCTCGCAAAAAAGACATCGTTGAAAAGTCAAAGCAGATTATCGTTACAGCCAGAAAAAAGGAGAAGGAAATGTCATCCAAACTCACTGAACAGCATTTAAAATTGCAAGAGGATATCACGAAACTAGAAGGACAAGGAAGGGAATACGTCGAGGAAAATACAGCATTGAAGAACCAATTGATTGCATTGGAGGACGAAATTCAAAACGCCAAGGACCAGAAAGTAGAAATAGAATCGCTTAGAGCAAAAGCCGATACGATGGAACAGCAAGAGATAGTTCTTCGTCGTCAGATGGAGGAAGTGAAACAATCTCATCAAGAGAGTTTGCAGCAATTACGAAACACCAAAGAAGATATTGTGTATGCTCATGAAAGCGAGATTCGTTTGAATTACGATAAACTGAAAGAGGCAGAGGACCGATTGAATGCCGCGGAAAGTGAGCATGAAAAGTTCAAACAGAAATCATCACAGGCCATGAAAAAAGCCAAGATGGAGCAATCTTCTGCGGAAGAACGATTTCACAAGATATCTGCTGATCTAGAAACTAGGGATCTTCAAGTACTGAAACTGGAAGAAAAGTTATCAATCATTGAAGTACTAAAACAGAGAGTGGAAGAGATGGATAGCGTCATTCAGATCAAAGACGAGGCACTGGATGCCCATTCAAAAGAGATTTTGGAGTTTAAAAGTAAAGTAGAAAACGATGCGGAAGACCAGCGTAATGTTGTTTCGACTCTACGATCTGAATTTGAATCCAAGTGCATGGAATGTGACACCCTTCGAAACGATTTGAAGAAGCAAACCAAGTCCCGTAGCGACGCTGCGAGACAGCTGATTGTTAAGAAGGATGAAGAACTTGCATTACTTCAAGTGAAGTTACGCGACGCGATGGACGAAGCTGTTAAAGCCAAACAGCAACTGCAGCACCATGTGGACAACAGTGGAGAATTTCAATTTGTTCAATTAGCTCAGGCGCAAGCTCGACGAGATGCTGAGGTGAAACGTTTAGAGAGGTCGGTCAAGTCTCTGGAACAACAGCTCACAGAATCACAAAAAGCTGCTACTTTACATCAGGAAGAAGATACTAGTAAGCCAGTTACTAGCGGCAAGTTTGAATATGTTAAAAACGTGATGATCAAGTATCTCGAAGCACCAGAAGATAGCAAATCGCAGTTAGTCCCTGTCATTGCTACTATTTTGGAGTTTTCTCCCGAGGAGTTGAGTCGCGTAAGTCAAGCTCAAACAACCACAACCGGAGGGTTGTTCTCCTACTTTTCGACTCCCGTAAAAAAATCAGTGCCTAGACTCTCTGCTGCACAAGTTGAAAGCCATCCAGTTGTCAAAGAAGAAGAAGAAGACGACGATGTGTCTATTGACTCCCTTTAGTCTACTTTATTATTATTTAATCTCCCCCTAAAAGCATATTAACTTGTCGAAGCACTTGGTCTTTGGATGGATCATAAGGATGATCTTTCGATGGAATTTCTAAGACAGTAGGAACCAACTGAGTGTATCCCGCAAGTGCATGCCGAATCAAGTTAGCAATATGTTGGTTAATCAAAATGATAGCGACATCGTCGCGCTGTGTTAGCTCCTCGAATTTTTTAAGTACAGTTGCCACGGGTGTATCTATACAAGTTAGTACTTAATAAAGAACCGAACGCAAACGTACCTCCATTTACCACCATGAAGTTCTCACCTTTCGCATTTCTCTCCCCGATGCCCGCCAATAAAAACCCCGTTACCGTATCCTGATTAAAATTAGCCGGGATCCTCTCTCAACCAACAATACCTACTTCATCTCCAATCACACTGATAAGCTTACCATCAAATCGCGAGTCTGCCATAGTCGTGAACGATAAACACAAATTTTGTGAGTAGCCCCCCCCCGTGTAATTTTGAAGTCGTTGCAGAGCCTGATGAAAAGTAGTTTATTTGATTCAATCAAAGTCAAAGTTATTCAAGCTCCCATGGCAGGGGGGGGCTAGTACTTGTCAACTGGTTTCTGCCGTTGCTTCATGCGGGGGCATTGGAAGTTTCGGATTTGCCTACTCATCACCTCAAGACATTTCGACTTCACTCAAAGAAACGATTCCAGCGGGACCGGTTAACGCCAATTTTTTTATTTTCCCTCCTATTCAGAACGAAGATTTGAAAGGTCCAATTGAAGATCTCTATAAAGTGAGTAGGATTCGGCCGCCGATGGTGAGCCCACCGTTTTATCCGGATTTAGAGAGTCAATTAGAACCTGTTTGGAAACACAGACCTGCCATGGTGTCATTTCATTTTGGTATTCCTGTTCCTAAAGTGATCTTGAAAGCAAAAGAACTTGGTATTCTAGTGGCTATCACTGCTACAAGTGTAGAAGAAGCACTTGTCATAAGTGACTCGGGAGCTGATGTCATTGTTGCACAAGGTATTGAAGCAGGAGGTCATCGAGGTACTTTTCTTTTTGAGAAACAAGATGAGGAATTAAAAATGCTTGATCTTCTATCCCGTATTAAATCATCCGTTAAAACTCCAGCAGTAGGAGCTGGTGGAGTCATGACACGCAAGGATTTAATACGTACGTTGCAAACAGGAGCTGTTGCTGCTCAAATGGGAACTGCGTTTATTACTTGCGCAGAATCGGGAGCAACATCTGCTCATAAAAGGTACATGCTGAATGGATCTCAACGAGAGACAGTGTATACAAAGTCGTTTTCAGGGCGACGAGCTCAAGGAATAAACAATCAATTTATTAAGGACATGCAAGGGAAATCGACGGCAGCTTTCCCTGTACAAAATGCACTGACTGCTGCTATGCGAAAGAATGCTGTTGCGAGTGACGATGGAGAATACCAGGCCCTTTGGGCTGGCTCCAATTATCATCTGGCCAAGGCAACTACTGTCGATGCGTTAATGAACACTTTAAAAATATAAAATCCTTCTTTTATTTTAAACTTATCATGGTACCGGAATTAATTTTAGAAACGAAAAATAGAAAAAGAGGTTAAAAATCGGAAAATGTAATCAGAAATTATATTATTTTGAGCTCTAATGAGTGGCTATCATAAATCCTATCAGTAATTTTTCGAAGCGTGCTGCTGACTACTACATGGCTTTAGTCGAAACTCTACAACCGTCTATGGACAATTTTTTTACGAATTATTTGTCCAAGAGTTCTTCTTGGTCGACTTTCCAGTCCAAACACAAAACTTATTGACGTGTCAAGATGGTTCAAGTCTCTTGGGAGGGTATGAGCGTGACAGTTAAAGACAACAAAACCAAGTCGGCAAAGGTGATACTGCAACCAACACAAGTGGTGGTGGAAGGAGGAAGTTTGCTTGCCATTATGGGACGAAGTGGGAGTGGGAAGACCACCTTACTGAATTCTTTATCAGGGCGTACGCATGCAAACAAATTGGAAGGTGTGGTAAAGTTTGATGGAAAGTTGCTTAATTGGAAAGAGAGAAAGAAGTTAATGTCCTACGTAGCACAAGAAGACACCTTGATGGGGGTTTTCACAGTGAAGGAGACCTTGTGGTATGCTGCTGCTTTTCACTATGGCATGAAAGTACCTGAAGGAGTGGTTGAAAATGCCTTGGATGTAATGGGCTTATCAAATGTGTCAGATACCGTTGTAGGCGATATCTTTAGAAAAGGCATTTCAGGAGGTCAAAAGCGAAGGTTGTCTATCGCAGTTGAATTGATCAGCGGCCCTGAAGTTTTGTTTCTCGATGAGCCTACAAGTGGTCTTGATAGTGCATCGGCACTTGCTGTTATATCGCATCTTCGAAAACTTGCAGTGCGAATGAATTGCGCAATAATAAGTACGATTCATCAGCCTAGCTCCAAGGTGTGGGGACTATTTGATCAGTTCATGTTAATGAGTGCTGGACGTACTTTGTACTTTGGTCCTGCTAATCAAGTGATACCTTACATGTCACAACAAGGCTATGAATGTCCCATGTACACCAACCCGGCAGACTTTTTGCTGGATCTTGTCAATACCGATTTTTCGGATGACCAAAAGCTCATTGTTGACAAACTTGCAGAAGCATTCAAAGTACCGAATGCCAGCTCCAATATTAGCGTGCTAGTAATGGACAATGTTGAAGATACCACCAAGGAAGAAGAGACGGCCAAGGAAGATGGCGCTCCAGAACATCAATTGCTTCCAGCTACTGATGGTCAAACCGGTATGAGAATGCTTATGAGTCATTTTCTTATATTGAGTCATCGAAACCTTTGGAACAATGTGAAAAATCCAGGCATCTACTGGGTTCGATTTTTCATGTATGTTGCGTTATCACTTGTCATCGGGTTGATGTATCTTAACCTCGGAGATGACTATGGCCCAAAAGCTGTCAATTCACGAATCAATGTCCTCTTCTTCGTTGCAGCCTTTCTTGTTTTCATGTCAGTTGCTGTTCTCCCGTTTTTTATCCAAGAACGTGCAGTTTTCCTAAGAGAACGAACGAATGGTGCTTACGGTACTTTCACTTACGTGATCTCCAATTTTCTTTGTTCGCTACCAGGTCTATTCATCATTTCCCTGTTCAGTACCATATGTGTCGTACTTTTGAGTGGACTTAACGGATTCGGCGTGTATTTACTCACGTTATTTGTCGCCTTGGTTGCTGCGGAATCATTTTGTGCCTTAATTGCAAGTCTCGTCCCTCATTTTATTGTTGGGATTGCACTTGCTGCAGGTGTTTTTGGATTTTTCATGCTGTGTGAAGGTTTCTTCATTGTGAAAAGCGAGATTCCTGGATGGTTTATCTGGGGTTACTACATCGCATTTCATTCGTATGCTTTTCGAACCTTCATGTACAACGAGTTCCACACGATATCAAATTTTACTGGAGGTTCTTTCACAAGTGGAGACGATGTGTTGGCTTTTTACGACATGCAAGATGTGGTTGTTTATCAAGACATTCTAACCGTATTGGCCTTTGCAGTGCTTTTCCAGATACTGTTTGCTCTGGTTCTCTACTTTTTCCATCGTGGCAAAGTTTAATTTCTTAACTATTTAAAACAGGTTTCCTAAAGAATTGAACAGGTGTTAGGTTCTTATAGCAACATATTGTTCAAAAGAGTAGATCTTTCATGGACCATGTACCAAAATATAGATCGCTGTTGTGTTATACCTTATGTTTAGCCTTGCTGCCACCAGGTTTCTGATGGCGATTATTTCGAATTGTTTTTGAGATGTTCGTAGACCATAAAACGATCCGTTGAGGATTTGAGATCATTTTCGCGAATGGACGACCTGTTCAGTTTGTTGAATAAAGAAGAGGATGAATACATCCCTATAGAGTATATAATACGCTCTTTGGAGCATCCGAATGAGGATATTCTTCAATTCGTGGATTCACACAAACCTCTCAAGGAAATGTTGAGCCCTGTCCATACAAAGGATTTACTTCACTTTCATACCCGTCAACAAGGTCGAATAAGCGCTAGTGAATTAAAATCATGGTGGAAAAATGTAAAATTTAAAAATATCGGCAGTTTGAAACCTCCTCCAGGGCGTGCTGTTTTACTCTACGGGGTAGGAGAACGGCGCAACGATCGAGCAATCAAAGAGAAACTTTTGATCCCGCGGAATCAAAGGACTAAAGAAATCATAGACCACCTTGCTTTCACTGAGAATCGTGACAAGATACTGAAGACAGCTGATACATTAAATCAGCGATTGAAGACATCTACTATGAGTAGGTCAACAACAGGTAGGTGTTATGGCCTAGGAACTGTCAAATCGGAAGAGATTCTTCGGAGTCATATTGACGAAGAAGCAGAAGAAGCAAAGCGAAAGCGAATGCAGTTTGCAGATGAAGTATACAATGAATGGCTAGCTAAGAAAAATGAAACCAAAAGTGTCAAAGTACAAATCAAACAAGTGAACGAATCCCGCCTAGAAGAAGCTGAAGAATCCTACTTGAAGTGGAAAGCTGAAAAAGATCAGAAAGTGCGAGAAAAAAGAAAAAAAGAAGATGATGGAAGAGCCAAAATGCTTGAAGGCATTATGAAGAAATCGCCCCAGAATGATACAAAGGAAAAAATAAAATCTGAGCGGAATCAACAACTTGGAAAAATTCCGCTACTTATTAGTATGGCACCGAAAGAAAAGAAACGACTAGCACCTTATTTTGTCAGCATGAGGAAAAATAATGCGAATTTAAAGAATACCATCTCGGGCAAGGAAGAGTTTCGAGCTATGGGCAAATTCACCCAATGGGCTATTAAACATTCAACAGAACTCAAGGAAGAACTCGAAAGAGAGAATAAAATTCACGACAGTATGGTATCATCTGAAAGGTTTAATAAGTTACTGACTACTACTGGATTCAAATGCACAAAGAGCTCGTCCGAAATTATATTCAATTGTATGTTACACAAGCATCCCGATGATTCGCTCCTAATTCCAATGGATTTCATGTTTAAATGTATTTCGGACTTTCGTAAGCCGTTCAGAAGATTAAAATTGACAGCGGAGCAAGAAAATTTTGTTCGTATGCTGATAGAAAAAGTTCCCTTGAAACGATTGGTATCATCATCAACAGACCATTCAAGAAATTTAAATATGCAGCAGCTTTTAGACTCGTTCAAGACACTATTGCAATCACATAAAGTTGATTTCAACGACATTGAGGCTCTTGATGTTTCCGTCAATGCCTATTTTTCACTATGCCGCAAGAAAATGAATACTATGAAGTCTTTTATTGAGTGGCTTAAGACTTTTCAGCAGCCAAGTCTGGTTTCTACAATTGACTCATCCTTGGAGGAATTTTATTCATCAGGAAATATAGAAGAACAAATGCAATTGATTCGCGAGGGCAGCTTTCCGCCATGTATTAAAGGAACAGTTTGGTCTGAACTCATGCACATTCATGCATGTTCCACCACCGCAACAGCATCCCAACAAGCCTTCGTAAATTTCTGGAAGAGTGTCTATGAAGACTTTCAAACCCATCGCCTGGTGATCACCCCAATTACGAAAGCTCCATCGAAACCAAAAAACCGATTGGTTCGACTGCCAAAGGAACCAACCAAACAGCAAGAGGCTCAATTTGTCAAAAATGCATATGGTGCTGGTCTTTTGGATCCCTCTTTGAAACCGGCAACTCCAAAATCTAGGTATATTGAGCAGCAGAATCTGAAAGAAGGAATCATGGCTGCATTGAATGCGATAGGCAGTGTAGCAACGGAACACGTAGTGGAGTTGCTAAACGTGCAAACGCCATCAAAGTCTATGGGATTAACTATCGGGGCTGTTTGCTTAATGATTGGCACGACACCTACATGGAAAAGCGCTAGGCGAGTTTTTAAAAACTGGCCTGTATTTCTATCTGAAATTTACGATGTCTCTTCATCAACTTTAGAATTGAACAAACAGCAACTGCAATTAATTCAACAAGCTGTGAATTCATCTTGCGGTGGTATGAAGTTGCTTGTCTTTTTAGAGCGATGGGTGTCTGCTATGTTTTTGAAGATTTCATATAATACGTCGAAAAAAGAGGTCTTGAATGGAAGCGAGCTTAGAATTGAGGATCTGAAAGAAAATGGTGACAACGAAGGAGAAAGTTTTGAGTCGATTCTTAGGCATAAAATAAGTCGAGAATTAGTGAAGAGCTGTATGGAAGAAGCAGCTCGACGCCTACATCATTCTGAATAGTAGCTAAATCTGAAAAAATGTATCATCAAGAAATTCAAATTAAAACGACGGATAAAATCAAAAATGTTGAATTATGCAATTAGATCAAGGAATTCGTCAATATCAATTCCACTGCGATGATTGGATTCTTCTACACAATCAAAAAGGCAATCAAGTTCTTCAATGGTGAAGACATCTAGTCCTGCGCTCTTTAAAGCATATCTTAATTCTACTCTGTCCAGGCGATTATCATTGGCAATGTCCGTTGCTCGAATTTGTTGTTGAAGATTTTGAGATAACTGATTCTCAGAAACAAAATACCGAATACTGTCCAGGACGCATTGAGGATCCAGAGGAAGATACCCCTTGAACGAACTGTCGGACTTTTCCTCGCAAGGTTCCTCCACTGCTGTTTCAATAGTAAACCAGTTTCTTTCTTGAACAGGTACTTTATTAGCAGCAGTTCGAACACCTCGAATTTCCGCCTTGAGAAAATGCACTTTATTGGTTTGGTGATGTAACGTGCAAAACACCTCACTCTCTTGACCATAATCATTGAATACTTTGAAAGCTGCATCCATTGCTAGTGCCTGTCCAGTTGCGCAGTGCATAAATTGCACATTTTCAAAAGATCTCACTCTTTTGTCCTCTCCATTCACGAATGACTTGGAATCTACTGGCTCTATTCGCCAAGTTATTGCGCTACATTTATCAACAAGAGCCACACGGACTTCTTGCTGCTTGGATTGAGTTGAATTTCCAACAAGCCCTTTAGAAAAAGACATAAGAAACAATTGTTTCTGACATATGCCGGTTTGGGAATTCACTCGAAGTGCTGGATCCGTTCCTATAAGAATTTCGTCCCCAAATTCAACAAACTCCTTTTTGCTACGCTTAGAAGAACTAGAAATCACAAATGTACTACGAAGACTAGTTTTCATGGTTCCACATGCTAAAAACTCTTTTGTTCTGCTTAATGCAGGACTTAACTCTTCCAGGTGATCGCAAGCCAACACAGAAGATGTAGTGGAGTGACGAAGTGCTACATTGTATCCATATCTGATAAATCTATCATCAGAATAGGTCAGTTTTGCTGGAATTTTGCCTGCTGATGTTTTCTGTGCTACTCTATCTACATTTCGAAGCTGGTTTTCGATACAACGTACGCTGTATTTGTGCAATGCCTAGAAAAAGAGGGTTAGTTTTATATCAATTGCAAATGAAAGTCACACTTACTTGATTTAGCACTGCATCTTCATTCCAATTTCCTATGAGCACTCTAGTATTGTACTTGCCTGCTCCTGCTTGCTGCTGTGGGGTAAATTGCATAATTTCTATTTGATTCTCAACGGATAAATAAAAAAGTGGTAGCGACCCCCTTCATTGGTGAATCAAGTTGCCACCTATGGCGATGACTCAAGTTTCTGTGTTTAAATTCCTTGCGGGAGTACTTGTGACTTTGTTTGCGCTTAATACACTATTCATGCTGTCGATACTTGACAATGACAAGTACTTGGGTCGTCCGTTGGTTGAAACTCCGCTATCCATTCCGGAAAATATAGCTATTAAGAAATCTCCCTTATTTTTATGGACTGACAATTCAGGATCTATTCAGTTTATAGAACGAGACGACGGAACTTGGGTGGAAAATGAACGAGGAAAAGATCGGTTCTCCTACATTAAGAAATCTGCCACATCAGATTCTGTTGAACTATTTGACACAACTCGAGGTTACACAGTGGTGTTGCAAAAATTTGATTCACTTCTCAAACCTAGAACCGGAAATTTTGAATCTCTTTACGGTGGATATTGGTTGTCATTTGCAGGCAAAGCGATAGATCCACCATCTACTGGCAATTATGATCAGATGAAACCCCCACCTCCGTATATACAAGGCAAACGTGAAGAACAAACTATTGCTGTGATGTTTGCATCCTATCAGGATCCTCTATGTGGTAATTCTGTTTTTGAAGCATTCAAATATGCCGAATATCCTGAGCGTATCTCTGCGATAGTGGTACAGCAAAATGCCGAAAATGATGTTGATTGTTTAGAAGACTATTGTGATCTGGCTACTGCAGATGGTCTTCCGTGTTTTCGAGATAGAGTTATGGTGGACCGTGTGAATCTGGACTATGCTAGAGGAGTTATGCCGGCGCGATACAGGCAGCATCTGCTCATTGAAGATCAAGAGTTTTGCCTGCAAGGAGATTCTCACAGCGCTTTTGAAAATAAATGGGATACTATTGCAATAGAAGATTGGTTGCTGACTGAAAATGAAATGGCAGTTATAACCACATATCCTAATAGAGCGAACGATCGTCATGACCAGAGGAATTCTCCTGTTAGGTGTTCTACAATGTGGGTAGGCAAAGTAGTTGGAGGTGGGAATTCAGCTCATAATGTACCTATAGGTAAAGCTCCTCTTTTAGGGCCTTTTTTTGGAGCTGGAACCAGTTTTAGCAAGTGTCACGCCAACCTTAATGTGCCTTATGATCCTTATATGAGTCATTTATTTAAAGGAGAGGAATTCAATAGAGCTATTCGCTTGTTTACCAGTGGGTATGATATGTACGGTCCCCGTCGTAATTTCTTGTATCATTATTATGATGACGACAAGAAGCCACCCAAGAGAACAAAGCCTCGGATTAGAGGCTTCTTTTCTTCTCGTTCAAAATACCAGAAGAAAATGACGCAACAGACAGAGGCAAGATGGATATCCATTTTGGGTCTCGATCCTACTCTCAGCGTCTCCGCAGCTGCAATGAGGGATGCTGAATATTTTGGGGTTGGCGATCGACGCTCCACAGCGCAATATGAAGTGTTTTCGGGGGTCAATCTTCGAGACAGAAAAGCAGAATCAAGATGCAATTTGCTAGGTAAGATGAAGTGGGTTCCTTACGAATTTCCCGCCGATACTTTTTACCCAAGTGGAAATACTTGCCGCTTTCGTTTATCGAAAGATATCAGGCGTTACTGTTGTACAAGTCTCGAGAAGGTGAGGAAAACCACTACAGAGTTTTTGGCACTCACAAACGACGAGGCTGGAGCGTTGCTCGAAGTTGATAAAGATTATTCTGCTCCGTCATCTCCTATTATTTCAAGTTCCAATACTATTGCACTTTCTCAATGTTAAAATTAATTTAAAAATCGGTTGACTTGGAAAATAGCAGGACTCTTCTGGTATAGGGAACTTCTTTGATGCTTGTTTACATGATTCTATGGCAGTCCATGGGACGAGGTCTCAATTTAGATATAGGTGTTCTTTGAACCACTTGTGAAGTCTTCATATGAAAAGTTATCACCGGACGGGAAGCAATTTTGCGGAACCTCACGTTTTGGTTCACTTTATCATTGGTATCGGTGCTGGATGATGTCTTGATACTAAGGTGCCATTGCAGAAGATTATTTTGGGGTGCAGAAGGAGGGCTTCCATGTAGAGAGTAA
>Ga0105053_10009656_pt1 | contig 12242 bp, 10 predicted proteins | sample BON01_FD_78093 | JGI IMG/M metagenome (GOLD analysis project Ga0105053, IMG submission 78093) | Freshwater microbial communities from Lake Bonney liftoff mats and glacier meltwater in Antarctica - BON-01 | ecosystem: Environmental > Aquatic > Freshwater > Ice > Glacier meltwater | place: Lake...
GATCCGTCGCCGCCGACGCGAAATCCTGGCTGCTTCTGGGTACAAAATTCCGTATGGGGGCGAAGGGACCCGAATGCGCGCGTGCCGCGCGCCCTTGCCGATGGGCCGGTGTCATTTTTTGACGGGGTGTGTGCTTTTTTGGGAAATAGACCCAGTCTTTTTTGGCTGGGAAAGAGTAAACCCTTTATGTTATGGTCGGGAAAAAAATAAACCGTGTGTTTTTTTTTTGTTTGTAGTGGTAAAAACGAAACAACCCACTTCGTCTTGAAGGTGTCTGTGGTGGTTAGGTTCCAGTGTGAGAAACACACCCCATGGAATTTGTAGACATTTAGATCTTGTATGAGTCCTTGGACTATAGATTAAGATTCTGACCTGTGGGTTTGTCTTGAGAAATCAACCCCAGTTCGCGAACTGTGGGTATGAGGGATTGTGCCCATGGGGATGGTCTGGAAGGAGACCCCACCTTGTTGATCCGTTGTGGTTGGTATGGTTCGTGGTTAAAAAGAAGAAACCCACGATATGAAGAGACCTGTAGTCTCTGCCAGTGGCTGGATGACTGTCCGTAGACAATATCCAAGAAGGTGGTAGTGGTAAAAAAGGAAAAACCCACTATGTGATGAAGCCATCATGTGGCTGGAATTCCGCCGTGGACAGTATCCAAAAAATGACGGTGGTAAGAAATTTCGACAGAAGAAAAAACCCACAGGATGTCCAAGGTTTGACCCTTTATATAAATGTAGAGCATTCTGTTTTCGTTGAGTTTAACAGCATGATTGCTAGCCGCCTGAATGAGTGTGAGGGGCGCTAGAGTAGAAGCCCACCCGTCCGGCTCTGCTTCCGCAGGGAGGAGACATACAGCCGCGTGATTCGTCTCGTCCGAAAACGTTGTCTTCTTAGCCGCAGCGCCGGAGTTCGTCCGCTTCGTCCCTTTCCCACCGCTCATCCTGTCGTGTGTACAATTCTTTAGCATGCATGTTTTGCTATAATGTGTGTTGTTCACCAGCCCTTGGGCTTTTGGAGACATCACTATTTTTGTGTCTTATGCGTTTATGATCCCCACCAGCCCTTGAGCTATGGGTGTTGATACTGACCCGTAGGTACGCTTTGATTCCCTCAGCCCAAAGGCATATGTAGCATTTATGTCATACACCAGCCCTTGAACTATTGTTGTAGAGCTAGGCCCGTAGGCATGCTTTGCATGTATGTCTTTTCACCAGCCCTTGAGCTATAGGTGTTGACTTTAACCCGATGGCATGCATTATTCTATTTTGCCCATGGGCTCTGTGGCCCTTTTCTTTGGCTTCTTGCGTGCTGCTGGTCAGTTGCAAAGAACCATAATATACAATTGCAGTATGCGCGTGCGCGTGTGTTTCGCTGGTTACCCGTGTGTGCGTGTGTGCGTGTGTGTGGCGGTGTATGTGTGTATGTTGCAGGTGTTCTATGGCACCGTCTGCTGGCGCCCCAGCGCCTCGTACAGGCCAAGCTTGCCTTCTTCCTCGCTCCGCGGCTGTTCGCCAATATTGAACCTACTCCTCTGGAAGGCGCTCGCACGCGATCGCACTGGTTGCCTCCCCAGCAGACGCTCACAAAACCCCCGTGTGCGACTCCTTATGGCTCTACATATGGCGTAACGCGAATTACAAAAAAGTCAGCACTGTTCCTTTTGATACTAGTCACTGTAGTACATCCAAAATTTGAACTATCTTTACTTTTCATTTCCTCTTTTTCTCCCTTTCCTCTTGTGAGCGTCTGCTCTGCTGGGTACTGTGCGATGCGCACAGTCATATCTCCACGCTGCGTTGCCAGAAGCCGCCATCCTCGTGGATTTGCCTGATTCAGCATTGTCAGCCAACACGGATGTCAGCACGGCAGAAACTCTTGAGATGCTTATCAGGCAAGGATCTCAATTGGATCTTTAGGGCATCTACCACGGCATGGGCGCAGTCCCAGAGCTACACACCACAACACAAGTGGAGAACGTGTTGTGTCTCGGTGCCTCCGAGATGGGGCAGGGAATTGGCGATGATATAGGCTGGCTGGTGCCTGGCATTCCTGTGAGGGAGGGCTGCTCGGCCTCACAACTTAAAATCTTTTTATTCGGACCATCGTAATGCGGAGCTGCCGCCGAAGCCACTGCCTTTCCATAGAAGACTGTACCTCGTCCCCATCGCGACGTGCAACTTCTTCGACGAGAGAGACAGACTGAGTTTGTTATGTAATGGTACAGACTTATGCGTTGGGATTGTACTCTAGGAGTCACCTAAAGGGTTTAGGACTCAGGGTTCAGGTTTTAAGGTTTGGTCCTTGTCCTTGTCACGGTGATGTTAGAGGTCGTGCAGTGCGCGACCAACAAAAAGAGCATGACAAAGCGGAAGTAAGCATTTCAAGTGGTGGTACAGGGGCACGTTGCGTAAGACCATGGTTGACTCGTGGTATTGTCTAGACCCGGTCGTTCCGAAGAAGATGAGCCAGGTGTCGAAGCGATCGGAAGTTGTGTACATAAACGGCGCGCCCTCAACACCCGGCTATCTTCTGTCACTTCCGCGGGAACTTTCGCATGTCCCGCAGGGCCTCACAGAAATTGCAGAGGCGAAGCAGGTACGAAAAACGATCGAAAGTGGCATTTTGTACCAGTTCAAAAAAAGGGTCCAAAAGTCGATCCTCACGTTTCGAACCTAAAATCTCGTTGATTTCTTTTTCGAGGGGTTCAGGTCCACCCTTGAACGAAACAAAGATGAAATACATAAGAACTCATGTACATAAGTATATAGAATGGATATTCGCAAATCTGACATTCTGGTCAGATTTGACTGCCACCGTACAGACCTCCCATTGCCGCCACGCGCTCGTTGAAGCCGTGCTGAGCAATCACACTCGATAATGGTGAGCTCGTGCCGTGTAACAAGTGGAATTCGTTGACGTCTGCACTTGGATCTTGATGCCAGTCAGCGCCGGTTGCCATGTCGTCACTTCAGAGAGCTTGTGCATGGAGGTGGCACCAGCCATCAATCGGATACATGGGCATGGTGTACACCTGATGCCACCGATCTTTTGGTCACACAAGACTGGCCCAACAATACGTTTCCATGCTCAATTAGACTGTTGCTTTGTCCACCTTCAGACCTTGCGAAGTCGAGGTGGCACAGTCTTTTGGCATTACGACAGTGCCGTGGGATTTGTTTGATGATGGATTAGATTAAATACTGTGAGACAGAGGAAAGAGGCAAACTCGAGAATTGTGTGAGACCAAAGCCTGGCAAAGGTGCGACGCAAACTCGGGCTGTAAGGGTGGGGTAGAGATGGGGGGGGACAGCAAAGGTGACACTCGGATGCAACATTGGAGTCTACTGTACCGGGCACAAGACTTCTGTGCCATGTCCTTTCTTAGCTGACATCGCCTGTCACTATGTGTCTTTGTGTACGTCTCTCATCTCTCTTCCTCATCCTTCCCTTCTATTTCTTTGGGGAGTCAACCTGAGATCTAGAAGTTTTCATTATCAAATCTCAAAAATATCTGATATTTTCAAAAATATCAGATTGTTCCTGTTTGTGTTTATTTGGGCATTTCCCACCAAGATTGTCATCAAAATGGTATTACGAATTGTTGGGGGGGGGGTACAGACCCGACCCCTCGACGGTCCCTAGTTTCTAAACCGTAAAGTGGTGGGACCCGTACCCCCCCACTACGGGAGAGGTCCGTATGGCCAACCCCTTTCTCGACCGTAGAGGGGAGGGACCCGTAGGGACAAAAGAATGAAAATCTATTTTAAATGTTAGTGGAAAATGGTATTTTTGAGATTTCATAATCATCATTTTCCCCTTTGGGTGGCTGTCATATAATCAACATTCTATCTCTCTGTCGGATGATGTGGTCTAACATTAGTCCCGAGTCGTCTTGCATGCGTGTGTTTTGAGGTGTTCGAGAAGGTCACTGTAGTGAGAACCAAAGCAACCGAATAATTTTAGCCGTGCCCCACTAGTCAACTTGGAGGATAACGTTGCGCGGGAAGGAAATGTGTGCAAATTATATTTGCTGGCTGGTGAAAAAAACCGACGATAGAATGAGATCATCTACAGGTCTATTGATTTCGAGCTTCGGGATACAGAAGAGGTGAGGGGAAGATACAATTACGCAGGGCAAGCTCTATCATGTGAAATGACAAACTTTGATCAACCCGTAACCTAAAGTGCGTTGTCTAGGCATAGAAGAATAAAACCCCGAAAAAGAAAAATCTAGTTCAGTTTTTAATAAGTTTTCCAGCACGCAAAAGCTCGCATCTTGCATGCGTTGTGGTCTGCACGTGAGATTTGAAGTGCTGATTTCCAGAAAAGGCTGTGACCTTAACACACCTCCGTAATAATCATCAACCTTTGTCTGTAATTCACAGCTGAAACCTAGCAGTGCAGAAAACAAATTTTTGAGAATTTTTGGCCCCAAATGAATTCGAATTAATTCATCAAAGAATTAGTGAATCAATACCCGCAGTATTCAAAAAACCACGCAGAGCGCGGTTTATTTGTTGCGGCGTCAGCCGCGAATTTTTGAAAACGTGACATTAGTAGCGCGTCGGAGAGAGCTTTTCCGGGGGGTTTGGCGATTTTTTTGGTTGCTCAACTCCCTCCAAAAAAAGGTGTTTTAGTACACAAGAATTCACTCGCTTCTTATCAACGGTGTAGTCACAGCGTCGAGCCATGCGCTCTGATGTGTCCTTTCAAACAAAGTAATTTGAGTGCTTGGTCACTGTTGGGTTGACACCCAACACATACATACCTTTGAGGGAGACTCTGTTCTATCCAAGTTGTTTGCTCTCCACCGTCACGATCACGCCGAGTGACTCAAGTTATGTCAGCAGAAGCGCTTCTCTTAAATGGGTTCTGTCACAATCCACAGAAGCCGACGAGTACGACTCATAGCATTCAGAGTGCATGCGCACTCGGCAGTCGCCGTACGAAATCGTTGCAGACAGTAGCGACAAGGGTGGTACCAGCCACTGCATCGTTTTATTCTGCGAGAAGTATTGGCACCCAGGCGTCGACGGGCGCGGCTGTGGACGAAGAGTTGCTTCAGGCGGGAAAGACATGTTGCCGGCACAGAGCGAGCGGTTTCCAAGCGTCAAAATCTGTAGGATTTAGGCGAGGAATTCCCCCTGCTGTACATGTTTTTTATAAACTGTTTTGGAATTGAAATGGTTTTGTGCGATTTGTATCTCAAGACAAAGGGTTTGTTATTTGACACTTTCATCATTACTGTTTGGTACAAATTGTATCGTTGTGATCACTTAATTTTGGAGTTCGAATCATTTTCACCACCAATGAATTTGTGAACAGAATAATGAACTTCAAATCAAATGATTCCCGGTTTGAGAAACAAATCATGAAAATAATGCGCCGCAGGCCAGATTTTTTATGAAACAAAATGCGCTGCAGGCAAGACTTATCAAACAAAATGCGCCGCAGGCAAGATATTTTGACTATGGTCGCTCTGTCCTATTGATATAGCATGTATATCATTTTTCACACATCACAGCACAGAATCTTCTTCTTTTAATTAATTCATTCATTAATTCATTAATTAATGAATTAATTCATTAATTGATTCATCAATAATTAATCAATTAATCTTTGGCCAGCCTACAGTACGTTTGTTTTCCCCACTGAAACCTAGATAGTGTCACATAGTAGTATTTGGTGTCCGATATCGTTGAAACCCAATCGAATGCATACGAATAGAATCTGTCTGAACAACATCCAGCGAAACCGATATTTGCTCGGTGCCAGATTTGAATTTTGTACCAGTTTCTCGGATCCTAAGTGATGAAGTTGGGTTTTCAACAGCAAAAAAATAAAAGAAAGAAAGAAAAAACAGCTATGCTCCTCGGCTCCACCCCACCGAATCTTGAACGAAAGCATGAGAAAGCTCGGGCTCTTTTAACCACCCCTATATGCACACAACTCATATACTCAACCCAGTCCCACTCCCAGTTAGCCCAACCACTGGTACCCCCTTACCTGTGACATTACAGCCTTCGTTCTGGGTACTGTGCCACTTCACAGGGTTGCTCAAATGGTTTGAGGTAGACATAAGTGCTTGCCAAGCTTCTTCGTTTAGACTGCTTTGTGTATGGTCTATCTTTATTATTTCCTATGCTCTTCCTCTGCTCTCTTCTCGTCTTCGTTTGGACGCCAACACACGCGCGTACACAGTGAAGGAGTGAATTACCAGAAGTATCCACCATGAATGGTATTTGTATATGTGTTCGTGAGGGTAAGAATCCCCAACACCTTTCCTCTCTGTCCCCTTCCTGAACCACGACCTGCCGCCTGAAATATGTCCCGCCACCCCATTGACCAGATCAATATCCTGGTGAGAACACGGAACCCAATGTTTATGTACAATTTAGTAAGGTGGCTCGGCATGTTACTCAACAGAGTTTAGTAAGGTGGCTCTCCACGAAAAGACTTGGGCCCTCGACCTCTCTGGTGCGGGCGGGTGTCACGGTCTCTTCATCAGGTTCTTTGCATTTGTTTTTCCAGGGGAAGTGGTACTCACGATACCAGATCCCACCCTCCGCTAGAACGGTTTGAGTGGACTTCATCTTCGCCTCTATTTGCTGCCGTGTCAATTGCACCTAAGGGTGCTGAGTCACCGGGTAATTGTCGTATGGAAGTAATAGGTGCTCACTACTTGGGCAGCTACCAGCCTCCGCACTCGCGGAGGATTTTTTCAAGTAATCCTAGTAATCTCGTCAAAAACCGTTTGCAGTGCCGAAGAGAGTCGATGAACCTGAATTTCAGCCTGAATTTAAAAAAAAACGCCCCAGAGGACCTTCGAGGTATCTTTTTCGGAAAAGAAACCGTTGAAACTTGAAAAAAGAACTTTTGTTGATCAAATTTTTTTGTTCGAGGACTCGGAGGTGGGGGATAAATAAGTCCACTCCTTCGACAAGAAGTACTGTCGGTTGGATATCAGTAAAGCAGCATTCAAAGTCTCGTTTTTGAAAACTCGTTCGTGGAAAAAGCTTCGGAATTGTGTGATCCGAAAATTGATTCTGCTACTGGTAATGACGCAAGATATTATCAGATCGTTTAAAAAAAAGTAGCAGAAAAGATGCGTAGTATCAAGATATTCGGTAACCCTTACCGCGTCCAGTGAGCACATACAATATAATTTGGCATAACAAGGGCAAGAAACTGCGAGAAAAGTTGGAACGCAAGCATATCTATTTTGGTTCGACCTGAGAACCATTAATCAAACTACAAATGTTATTCTGTTGTGCAATTTCAATTGAAAATTACTTGAAGAAGTTTGTTTTGACCAGCGCTACAAAGCAATTGTCGAAAAAGCAGTCGTTTGGGTAAAATATCTGGCGGAGCATGTTTAAAGTCTGTATGATTCAAAACATCAATGATTCCCACAATGTAAAATTGTATGCATAAACTTTAACATATATATATATGTCTAGGTTGATTGATGTTGCTTTTATGACTTCATAAGAAATCGTCTGGTAGCTTTGCTGGAAGCTCTATGTGCTCAAAATCTTTTTAAGATTTGAGATATCGTTTTTGCTGACATTTTTTTTGGTGTGTGCAAGGCCTTTGTCTCGAACAAAAGCTTTTCTTCCGCCCCTTTCAACCAGGCTCCTGTGCCTGGTTGTCGTCATTCATCTTGTGTGCTGATCATACATGTGTGCTTGTGTGTGTGTGCCTCTGTATGTGCGTGTAAAAATGTATATGTAAAGTGATAAATATCAACAAATATAAGCAAAACCGTGACGACGTCACGTGCAGTATTAAAATAGAAACCGTGACAGAAAGAGATGTTCTATACGTATGATATGCACACACCACAAACAATTTCTCTGTAAAGAATGGTTGAAAGGGTGCACCCTCAGTGTAGATAACCAGACAGGTCCTTGATTGTTTTAATATCGGCCACTGCCACTGCCGCCTGAGAATCATACAGCAAGAACAGGCTTTTGAACGTGTGGAGCAGTCTCAACCACACTGGCTGGTACTGCCAGGTGGGCGAGAGAGTGCAATGACAGGGAGTAATACATACAGGCGTCACGCAAGCATTTTACGAAGAAAGGTTTCCCACACACACACACAAGCACACACACACACACAGTGTCGCACATGCATACGCACACACAAAGTGTCACAGACACAAACACACAAATACACATGTACGCACACAAATACAAACACACGCGCACTGTGACACACACGTGAATCTTGAACCTTATTCCCGAAACCCTAAACCCTAAACCTGGAGCGCTCGACCCTTTTCAATAACCGTATACCAATTTCATAATAGTACACAACAGAGATGAGTGAACAGTTTAGAAAGTCTGCTTAAATTTTGGGAAGTTTGTTTCTTTCAGAAGTTGATCAAAGTTCAATACATGACACACAAATGTTCATCAGTAAATATGCATTAATATGGAGCTTCATCTAAGTTGATTGATCTCTCAGTCACGATAAATTTGGATTATACAAGCCAAAATTGAACTTGATAGAACAAATACCCAAATTGATGCAGACTTTTGCTGTTTGCAGACTTATGTCAACAATCAAGGGGCAAGCGGTTGAAAGGTTCAATTGCTCTTTTTACATATTACCCTTTATCGTTTTTTCTGCACACACACTACAAAACACAATCCCCCACAACTCCTTGTACAAACTTAAAACCAAGGCAAAAACTTGACATATTCTGTTTCGTTGTAATTCCTTCCTCGCACACTCCTCATCTTTTTTCTCTTCATGTTACTATGAATAGTAACTTCTTCTCTCCTATAGGAGTCTAGTGCAGAATCTTTGGTTTTTTTAGGCTATTACGTCCCCGGGCCCCTCTCCAAAAGTTTAGTTTAAACACTAAATCATATGGTTTGAATGAAATGGTGCTGGGGCAATTGGGGCAATTAAGCGCAATTTCATATGATAACAGATCGCATAAAGTTTTGTTATTATGTATATCAATATCAGGGATTTTTTTTTCAAATTTACTGTATATGCATCTTTCAAACACACATTCTCAGTTGCCGTGATGCTAAATTTCTCATTTCTGGAGTTTTTTGTGTTTTTTGGGAGCTTTCGCGTTTTCTGTCTTCCTTTCTGCCATCCTATTTGGGGACGTGATAGCCTAAAAAAACGACAGATTCACCAAGAAGTCGCATAGCAACCAGCCTGATTGCAATCAAACAACTACTACTACTCTTATCTCGACACAACAAAAGAAATAGGATGAGGAGTGTGCGTGGAGAGATTACAGCCTCTTGCATCTTGCATTATTGCATTTTGGAGGAATGTCGGAATATTTGAGTAGGCTCAGAAACAGAGGTCATAGGCTAAGAGCAAGAAGAGGTGAAGAAATCTTTCTGGAAAACAGAAAACGTGGACTTCTATGACTTCTATATCAGGCAACGGCAGTGGCAACAAGCCCTGGATTCATGCCAGAAATGGCAACCGATCACCAGCCTGACGGGGAATGTGATCTTTTCAAATCAGCATGTGTCTCTACACCTCCAGAAACAGAAAATGATGGCGAATGTTCTTATGTCACGGCTAAGGCGCCTAGGGACAAGCAAAGCAAATATCTTGATTCCATGCAGTTCTTTTGCGTGTGTGTGAGACCACTGAGACCTGTGCCGCCATTTTCGACGACGACGAGAGTATGCTCGGTGAGGTCTGTCACTGACGATGCTCAAAGATTATTTGAACTTACAAGGGAACAGTGTCGGATAAACCCGCACACTTTTTCCTTTGAGTTTTTCCGTGTGTGGCGGGCTCAACAAAACAAACCAAAAATAGATATACGCAAACAGACAAAAACAAGCGCCAACAAACAAACTAAAACTGATCCGGTGCCATTGAGTCAACGTGAGGGGTCTAAAAGTTGAGTTTCGAGAAAAAAACAATACAAAAATTCAACCAAGAGCGCAGAAACCACGTGGAAGAATGCAAATCACGAATATCAGATGACTCGTTCCAAGAATAAGATTAGAATGTCCTTAATTCATAAGCTTAGAGTGTTCAAAATTAGAGAAAACTCTCTCAACGCGAGAGAATTTTAAATGTAATTACTACAATATCGCTCTGCAAGCGATAATAAAAGCTAAAAGCATCAAACCGGTTCCGAGGACAAGGGTACCGCAAGTACTACGACACACTGTAACGTTTGCAGTGCAGCAAGTACCACGACACACTGCAACATTGCACAATACACGTGTGCAGTGTGTTGCAGTGTGTTGCAGTGTGTTGCAATGTGTGAAATAACACATGCGTACAGCACGTACTATGGAACACAGCAACACACTGCAGCATGTGCAGGGTGTTGCAGTGTGTTGCAGAGTGTTGCAGAGTATTGCAGAGCGTGCATCAACACACGAGTACAGCAAGTACTATAAATGAAAATGCAACTTGAGAGCAATGGCGGTGGTATTGAATTGTGTGTGTGTATGTATGTATGTGTATGCGTGTGTGTGTGTGTGTGTGTGTGTGTGTGTGTGTGTGTGTGTGTGTGTGTGTGTGTGTGTGTGTGTGTGTGTGTGTGTGTGCGTGTGTGTATGTGTGTGTGTGCGTGTGTGTGCGCGTGTGTGCGGGCGCGTGTGCGTGTGTGCATGTGCGAGAGATACTACACAGCGAGAGCAACGGGCGACTGAGCAGGCTGCGAGGCAGGCACAGAAAAGGCAGGGCCGATTCCACTTAGTGAGAGTTTCTCGAAAATATTGTCAGGCTGCTTCCACTTTTCAAATCCTTGCGCTATTCCCGCGAATGTGATCCCTGGTTTCAAATTTTTACATATATACATATGTACATATACACATATATGTGTTGTAAATACATACATATATACGTATATACATATACATATATTTATTTATATGTACATACATATATATGTATATACACATATACATATATAGATATATATATACATATGTCTATACATATATGTGCATATATGTATGTATATATATGTATAATATATATGTATATATATATATGTATGTCTATACATATATATGTATATACATATGTATATTTATGTATAATACGTACATGTACATGTGCATACGTATATATATATATGTATACGAATATAGATACACGTTATATGTGTGCGTGGGCAAATATGTGAATGCGAGCTCCAGTGTTATCGCACATAATAATGATAATGAGTCATATCGCACTCATGTATCAGTCATGTCCCAGTCATGAATCTAATGAGTCATGTCACAGTCATGAATGCGTCATGTCACAGTCATGAATGAGTCATGTCTCAGTCATGAGTGAGTCATTCCACCTTATTAATCAGTTATTTCACACTCATGAATGAGTCATGTCACAGTCATGAATGAGTCATGTCTCAGTCATGAATCACTCATGAATCAGGCATGTCTTTATTCCCTTGTTTGATAATCGTTGCGCAAAGACAAGTGTTGCAGTGGGTTGCGTGTGTTGCAGGGTGGTGCAGGGTGGTGCAGGGTGATGCAGTGTGGTGCAGTGTGGTGAAATGTGGTGCAGTGTGGTGTAGTATGGTGTAGTGTGGTGCAGTATGGTGCATTGTGTTGCAGTGTGGTGCAGTGTGTTGCAGTGTGATATAGTGTGTAGCAGTGTGTTGCAGTGTGTTCCAGTGTATTGCAGTGTATTGCAGTGTGGTGCAGTGTAGCAGTGTGTTGCAGTGTGTTGCAGTGTATTGCGGTGTATTGCAGTGTGGTGCAGTGTGGTGCAGTGTGGTGCAGTGTGGTGCAGTGTCTTGCAATGTGTTGCAATACGTTGCAATGTGTTGCAGTGTGTTGCAGTGTCTTAAAGTGGGTTGCATTGTGTTGCAGCGTGTTGCAGCGTGGTTCAGTATGTTGCAGCGTGTTGCAGCGTGTTGCAGTGTGTTGCAGCATGGAGCAGTGTGTTGCAGTGTGTTGCAGCGCATAAGGATCGAGACCGTGACATCATTGTTCAGCACTGAGGCAGCGTGATGCTGTGCGTTCTAGTGTGTTCTAATGAGTTCTAGTGGATTGCATTGTATTGCAATGTGTTGCAGTGCGTTGCAATACACACCGATCGAGGCCGTGACGTCATTATCAAGCACTGATGCAGAGGTAGAGAACGGCGAAGCTGCTGATGCAATTTCTCAAAAGTCAGATCGGAAGTCTCTTGACATAGAACAACTATGAGCGAGCTGAGTTTTCAGAAATTGACGTCAATTTTTGAAAAGTCATCTCTGGTACGAAATAGGTAAGAAA
>Ga0105053_10009659_pt1 | contig 12240 bp, 10 predicted proteins | sample BON01_FD_78093 | JGI IMG/M metagenome (GOLD analysis project Ga0105053, IMG submission 78093) | Freshwater microbial communities from Lake Bonney liftoff mats and glacier meltwater in Antarctica - BON-01 | ecosystem: Environmental > Aquatic > Freshwater > Ice > Glacier meltwater | place: Lake...
CATGTACCGTGTCGAAGTGCAGCTGTCTATGTATGAATTTGTCAAGACGCCTGATGTGCAGCGCCTCTTGGAGGAGTAAATTTATTTCATCATTAGTGTTTCCAGCGACTCTCCGTGCGTGGCACTCTTTTTCGCGTAAGCTGCCACGGCGCAGTGAGAGCACGTGCAAGGCGCCAGGCAGAGCCAAAGGCACGCGTTGCACAAGCCTTCGTCGCCTTCTCCGTCGACAAACATCGACGTTGTCAACAGATATATCAATGGACAGCACAACGTGCACGAGGTGAGAGCGCATGCCGTCCACCCTTCGCTGGTCGTAGGGCACCATGCGTTAGGGCAACGACAATCCATTTTTGATCCCTTCTTGCTTTTTATAACACCGAGTTGACACGGAAGGCAGAATGAACACGCATAGTCGTGGAAGGAGCCATCGCAGCACCAGTAGCGAGAGGCCTCCTTCCACGCCGAGCCATCACCGCACACATGCGTGTTCATTATTTTCTTCGTGTATTCAATAGCCCTTATATACACACTGCGTTGCACGAGTTGTCTTTACGGGGGTGGCCAGGGAGCGTATTTAGGCACATTGGCAAAAGAATGTAAAGTATGGCATCACCCCAGGATATTATAGATGGCGTGGGCGACGAAGGCGGACCCGCTCAGCCTATCCCTGTCGACGAGGATGACATGGAAATGGGCACCACATGGGATCCTATCACTGTAGATAGTCCCGAAGACGAGCCGGAAGACGGACGCGCTGTTAAAAAACCGAGAAAGACACCACAGGTGCCTTTGTCCGAGGCAAGCGACGATGAAAACAGCGTGGATAGTTGGTACGACGAAGAAGAAGACTACCACGCTGCCGGAAAACTACCGAAACAAGCACCAAGAAAAATACCCAATGGCGACAACGGACCTGGTGTGCCCGAAGATGTAATGAACTCGATGTTTGTACATGACACGCTCGAAGACAGTACAAAGGAAGGGCCAACCACTATAGTATTGCCGGTCCTCGAAGTGAAAGACGAATTTGGCAGTGTCAAGGACATGTTCACGGCCGTCGCTTCCCCTGAAGGCCCTATCATAGCGTACACAAAAGTCAATGCCGCCTCATCCGTGACGTGTGAGACCATGGACGAAGAACACCGTCGTGCTGTGAGGCACATGCTCAACGACGGATTTGTCTACCAGACTTCGGACATATCAAACAAGAAGAAAACAGATAAAACACCAGGGATACACCAAGTATTCCGTAATTGCACCCTTCTCACACTTAACAGCTCGTTTCCACTCTACGAGGAACTTCTCACTGCCGGTGTAAAAATCGCGCCACACATAGAGAGAGCGTGGAGGATAAAAACACGCCGCTGCTTCCAAGGCGTCCGTACAAAGAAAGACGTCAAAAAGGAATCTAACTTTCGTAAGCTTACCTTTGACGAAGTGGAGCGTCTGGACCCCGCCCTCTACAAGTTGCCCTTTGTCAAGGAGGGCGATAAAAATATTTTGGTGTGCTATGGAAGTGACCCTAAAAATGACATGTGCCGGCCACACGGTATAGCCAAAGGAGAGAGCACAAAGCCTCACGACTGGCACACAGAGCCGGGGGGCAACACATTGGTCTATATCACAAGGAACAGCCAAAAAGAAGGCAAACGTCCCACTTACGAGAGCGCGGGCTTCTTTCTTCGCACCACACGCTTTGCGGCCGAGGCGAATCTCGTAAAACGATTGGAGCTGTACCACAAGAACAAGTTCCCCGGTATTCACGACGACCGTGTGCTAAAGTGGGTCTACGATAATCCTGGTCGTGTTACACTTGCCATGACTAATTATGTTTGTGCTTCGTGCGACGCACTGCCTTTGACATGGGCAGGAAGTATCAAATCGGACATCATGGGAGTGACGGGACTAGGGGTTATTCACAACAGAGTCAAGTACAATCCTGACTACATAACCTACGTTAAATTCTTGAACAAAGGAAAACTCACAGACAAACCTATAATTCATTTCCACTTGCGACAAGGACCCATTGCACTGAACGACATTCCCCAGGGCGGAGAACACGGTTGGCCCGAAGGAATACGCCCCCCAAAGGCTTTGCTGGACTGGGCAAAAGATATTGGAACTTCTCATGGTCTGGAACAAGCAGGACCAGTGCCATTCAAACCCCTCGACAGTCTTGTCAAACTAGCGCAAAAACATCCAAAGATTTTTCTCATTTACTTTCCCGAATTCGACGAGAAAAACGTGTATGATGAACACAAGAAACAATACAATTTCAAGGAGCATCCCTTTGGTATGTAAAAAAAAATACACCCGCCTGGAATCGAACCAGGACAGTTTGGCTTAGAAGGCCGAACGCGGTAGCCAACCGCGGGCGCTGGTGTCAGCAGGGTTCGAACCTGCGCGTGCAAACCGCACAACCGAACTTGAGTCGGTCGCCTTGACCACTCGGCCATGACACCCTTTACACAGTAAATGTTCTTATAATATACGCCCTTTATCCGTCAAGATTTGATTGCTTCAACACTTCTAGTGTGTATTGCTTTGTAGTAGCGTGCCTTTGTCGTGTCACCAGCAGACGGTCACCTCTTTCTGTGTAAAAGAGTATAGAAACGGCATTGAGCTGCACAGCGTGAATTGTTTCGAATGGAACCGACAATTGGCGCGAGTATGTCGCCTTGTAGCCTTCTGCAAGGATTGTTATGTAGTCATCGTTCTGAACAATATAGACACGCTTGCGTCCCCACCAGTATCCAAGAGTTCCGATGTCATGCACCTTAGAATCCAGCAACGGAACTTGAAGCGACTGGCCCATTTTGAAGACCTTGATAAACCTTATTTTTTGGGGGAGTGTGAGAAGGTCCGAAGGCGAGAGGGTTATCAACAAATTATCAGGGTTTCAGCCTGAACCAAATCCTTGTCCTCTCCCACCAGCGGCGTGCACTCCACAAGGCTCTTGACCTTTTTTTGTCATATACGTGCTGGGTCAAAGGTGCATCAAACCATGTTCATCCTGCTGGCACTAGCGTGCGCGAGCAATCCCCTCAATCGCTCCAATGCCGTTGTACCCACACAGGGAGATGGAGCATGGGCCAGGGTAACAGCGATATCGCCCGAGTGTGTCGATGTGGTTTTTGAACTCGTGTTGCCACGAAGTCTTGTTAAAACGCACCCTGGCTCGTCCGCGGCGTTGTGGCAGCAAGCTTATCCGTACATCCTCAACAAAACATTCGTTTATCTTTTTTTTTCAACAAACGCGTCTGCCGCCATCGTTCGTGGGTGCAACTCTATCGTAGAACTAACACAAAACAACGGTGATGTGTTTGTGCAGTGTGACGCTACTGCATCGCCTACTTCCGCGCCAACTATTGCTCCATCTTACGGGCCACTCATAGCAAGTGAATGCGAACAGGGGTGGGGTACGGGGTACTTTTCTGACACGGGTCAAACGTTTATCCGGTTTTGTAACACATCCGTGTGCAATGGACTAGCCATGACCGGAGATGTTCTCGAGACAAGTGCTTGTCCACCGCTTCCAAGCGAAGGTCTTGTGCAGACGGATTCCGAATGTCTATATTGCAGGAGCGGTGCCGGCATCGAAATGATGTATTGCGTGGATGATCCAGCATGCAATGGTACACACCGGTGCTCCAACAACCCAGAGCTGCACAACAATGCGTGCGTCCCGCCTTACCCAGACTATGGCCCGATGACCGAGTCGGAGTGTCGAAGTGCAAGCACAGAAAGGGGGTGCTCGACCGTAACACTGCCAGAAGGAGCCGTCATTGCAGATGAGCAAACTCTAAACGGGTTCTGTCTTGTGACGAACATGACTATCCACACAATCCGTATCAATATTTATTTTGTCGACGGATATCTGTCTTTAGACCCCAAAACACAGGAGGAATGCGCCAACATCTTCTTGCTCGGACCTAATAACGCCGCCTTTTTGGAATACGAAGAAGCGTACCTTAGTGTCACTCCAGGTTTTTACTCTCCGTTTAATTATATGCAGTGGAACAACGCAACACTCGTGTGTTATTTTTACGTGGGTGAGTCCGGCGGTTCGACTTTTGTGTTGAGTAGCCTTATAGGCATTCCTCTCGTCATTGACGACCTCTGGGCTGTGCAAACTGTCGATGGACATGTGGCCACGCGCTATTGCGACACGCCCGTGTGTTCGCAAGTGTACACCAATGGCCTCGGCGACGTGTATCTCGCGTGTCCTGCTACACCTAGCGAAGGCCAAATCCGCAACAACGCCTATCCATGTGATTATTGCATTCAGAACGACGTCATCACCATGATGTATTGCCCGGACAGTCTAACGTGCACGGGCACGTGGCGTTGCCCGAATAACCCAACTCTTTTCTTGAACGCGTGTACCGAGGCGTACACACCCGGCCCGTACGGTCCCCTAAACGAGGACGAATGCTTGGCCATGGGCGGAAACACCTTCGACGTGACAAATCTAGTCGACAACGACCAAATTATGGTGCGCTATTGCGACGTACCCATTTGTTACTTGACGTACGGAGACGAAGTGCATGCGTGTCCGCCCACCCCGGACGAAGTCCAGGTCATGGACCCCGACTGCCAAATTTGCTGGGTGGCAGGAGAGACGTGGAAAATAGAAATGATGTACTGTGGTGGTGTGACGGGGTGCAATTCAACACACACCTGCTCAACAAACAACGCGCTTTACAACGACGCGTGTGTGGGCGCGTACCCAGACTATGGTCCGATGAACGAGGATGAGTGTATTGAGCGTGGTGGTACAGCTTGGGAAAACGCCACCGAATACGGGCTTATGCCAACACGCTATTGCGACATTGACTTATGTAACGGGACTTACGTGAACTCATTGTTGGAAAGCGTGTTTGGGCTTGTAAGTATTGACGTAAACGAAATTGACAATGTACCAGTAGGAATCGATTTCTTTCTTTTCGGAGTTTGGACCGCAAATTTTAGTGTAGGAATGCCTATTTATATTGAAGGCTTGGCTGAGCAAGATGCAAACCAACAACAAGTTGGGAATTTGATGAACAAGCTCAACGGTTACATTATGGTGATATCTGGTGTTGAGAATAACGATGACGATACAACGTCTATTTACACTGAGAGTGGCTACTCTCTTTTCACCGATCAGCCAGATAATGCTAACTATCTCCAAGTTTTGTTGTCACCGCTTCTGTATATACCATCTGTGCGTTCATGGGAAAATCATTACAACGCATGCCCACCTCTCCCCGCAGAAGGACGCGTACGAGATAACATTTTGCCGTGCGATTATTGCATCGTAAATGGCGCCATTACCATGATGTATTGCAATACAACGTGCACCGGAACCTACCAGTGTCCCGGCACGCCAGGGTTGTATGAGAACGCCTGCACACTCTACTACCCGGATGCACAGCCAGACTACGGTCCCATGAACGAGGACGAGTGTCTGAACGAGTATGGCGGAACGGCGTGGGCCGAGTACAACTTTTCGGACACGAACTTCACGTACGTCCGGTACTGCAAAGGGGCACCCGTGTGCTGGGAAACATTCAACTCTTGTTCAACGGCGTCACTCCCGTCCACGGCGTCCACCTGGTCCAATCAAAGCGTACCCGGCATATGTCTCGTGCAAAACGTGCAAGGACTTGCACCCGCCGGCGCGTACGTTTATGATCTTTCATTGGACGAGTGCGCCGCATTGTTTGCGTCCGGCGTCGCAGGATTGTCCGCACACATGAACATAACACAAGCCGCGCTCGCCGTTATGTTCGACGTGAGCGAATGGCCACCGCAACCCTTTGACTACTTCGAGTGGAACGCGCAGGCTGGGTGCGCGATATTGAGAGCGACCTTGATCTCGGCCGAACCTTCCGAGTTCATCATCGGCGTGCCTGCCAACACCAGCAATGCATGTCCGGCTCGTCCGTCCGAGGCACGCGTTCGCAACAACGCGGAACCCTGTTCCTTCTGCAGAGACCTTGACGCCCCGATCGAAATGATGTACTGCGGCAACACCGAGGGTTGCACAGGGCACTACTATTGTCCCCACGTGGGCAAGCCGTACGACGGCCCGTACACAAATGCGTGCACGCAGCTCTACCCCGTGACACCCACCTCTTCCCCCACGGTCGCACCCACACGTGCCCCTACCACGCAGCTCTACATACCGGAATGCTTTGTCTTCGACGGTTTCGAGTGCTCGAATGACCCCGCTCTCCTCGACACTACGTGGTGCAAGCAGGATGACTTCTACAAGGTCGCCCAGTACGCCATCCACCCGCACGCCCTTTCTGAAATGCCTGCATCCTCGGCCGAAGTGGCCCTTCTTCCCAACCCGGACGTGGTATCGGCCGTCGTTGCGCACTGGCTGCAGGAGGCGTCGGTGGTAGCGGGCGTTTGCTGGTGCGCGACTAAATCCACGGCGTGGTTTCCGTACGGCCCAGTCGCCGTTGCAAACGTGTCCACTTTCCGAACTATAGGAAACACTTCTTTCCCGCACGACTTTTACTACAAGCACAGCACCTTTACCTACTACACTGACCTTTCCGTGCGCGCTGATGCCTTAGTTGTTATTGAGAACAACGGGTCGTCAACCAGAGTACTCCTGGGAGACCCCACACCAGCAGACTGTCCCTGCACATACGAGCCATCGACGCTAACGCTTTTCGAAGCGACGCAGTGCGCCTTTGTGTGCGTCGCCCCGTTCTACGTTGGTGACATGGCACCGTTGTCACTTGTGAGGACACCAGCATCGAATGTCTCACAGTGTGCTTCCAGCTATTTCCTATGGATAAACCAGTGGCACCTGATACGAATGGTGCACTCGCTCTACTGGCAGGAAACCGCAAACACATTCACAAGCACTGCCCCTCTCCAGTACACGTGGATTCCTTGGTGGAACTCGTCGGTGGACACAAATTGCGTTGCCTTGTCCGAAGGGTACTGCAGTCTGGTGCTTGTGCCGTACGCTACCTACAATGACATCGACGGCGACGCGAGCCTCCTCGCTCTCGACTACGCTGGTATTCGCACGTGGAACAATGCCACGAACAACATACTGAACAAACTAGTTCCGGTTATTTACATCAGTGTGTCGGAAGAAGAAGGTGTTGCCTTGCAGGCGGCTGCCCACATGCTCTTCTGGACAAACATGGCAACGTACTCCGTAGGCAACCCAGACTACATGCGAGTGCAGTGCCAAGGGAACAAGACCTACACTCTTTCTTCGGGCTCCTACTCTGCTGATGTTGTTGTTCCGGTCGTGTGGGTAGACGCGTGGAATCGGTCGAATTGCACTGGTTTGTACGGCTGTGCACAGCTTTCGTCCGACGAATGCACGCTCTATCCTGGATGTGTGTTCCTGACTGAACACACTCAGACATCCACCACAACAACAACGACAATGCCACCAGGCACACTGCCGCCTCCTGTCTCTACAGCAACACTGCCAAGTCAATTGCAACTAGACAAGACTTTCGGTTGGGTGTTCTTTGTAGCAGCCGTGGCCGCTGTGGCCATGATTGTTGTCACGGCACATTTGCATCGCCCCCCTCCTCCCTATACACTATAAAGGATGAATCGCACTCTTGCGTGGCCATGACTGAAGAAGACTTGATGACCGAGCTCATCGCGGCTGCACAAGACACTGAACCATTGGGCTTAGCCGAACGCCAAGATGCATTGGTCTCAAGGTTGTGCTCATTAGAGATCCGAAAAAGCAATGGGGCAATTGACGACGTTAATAAGTATTACGACCAAATTCCCGACGTAGATCATCGTTACCTTATCCATTTTTTAGTTGTCGCAAAGTTTGTCAAGACAACACGTGAGGAAAACGATATCTCGTACACACGCCAATGGATGCATCTGTACCTTAAGGCACGATCCAATTTACAAGCATTGGTTCAAGCAAGGCTGCCGTCTAAAACACAAATCTGTTTTACTACAAACGCTGAGCTCATAGTGAACATGGCCGTCGCTACCGAGGATTGTTTGATGTGGGCATTTCCATTGTGGATCGACAACCTCACACAAATGTTCTACGCGTACAAGGGTGACTACCCGTCTTGGGGTAATTATCATGCCTTAGCTTTGCTTAAAGTAGCAGAGGTTATACAAATGTACGAAACACTTTCAATGGACTTAAATTCGACCTTTGACAAAGAAAAAATAAAGATCTCTTTGAACCTCTTTAACCAAAAAATGTATTCGTTGTTGCCTCTGTGCGACCAGCTGACGCTTGCACACATCAAGAGTCAACAAATATTTCAGGACGACTCACGACCGTATTCAAAAGAGATAAAGTCTTACATCAACATAGCAGCGCCCATTGCGGCTGAACTTATTTAAGACAGAAACGAATTGAGACCATTGCCATGTGCGACGCATGCCAGCAACACTGCGATACTATCAAGAAACTTAAAGAGCATGTAACCTTTGTTAACGATCAGCTCACAGAAAAGACCGCGCACATCGAAAATCTGCAACAGATTGTGCGAAAAACACCTCTCGAGTTGTCGTCGTCAGAGGCTACGAGCGCGTATCTCCAGGCGGTTCGTCCACTCCCGTCGTCTAAAGACGAGAAACTTGTCGCTCATCTCATTGAAACGGTCAAGCACCAGTCGGCGCACATCACGCACTTGGAAGAGAACATGGACCACTCGCACATTCTGTTGTCCCTGCACGATCGTCTGACGGCAGTGTCCAAAATACTAGAAGATAAAGGGCACGATTAGCTCGGTGTAGGCTTCGGGGGACATGGAAAAACCCGCGGCGTTCGCGTGTCCTCCTCCGTTGAACTTCAGTGCCAGCTCCAAGCAGTTGTTGCCGCGCAGTGAGCAGTACACATTGCTAGTGTGTGTAATAAACATCACAATGCAGCCCAGTTCTTCCGCAATCTTGTTGCCCGCCTCGTTGATAGCAATCCTGAGATGAGAACGCTCCGTCATGTCAATGGCGGCCACATCAATGTCGTGCAGGCGGCCACGTGTCACAAGAGTCTTGATCTCGGACGTTTTGTTGTCAAGGTCGGCCAAGGCAATCACTCCTTGCGCCATAATGCAGTCGTACATGTCGTGGTCATGGCACACCTGTTTGATAAACTTGACACCAGATTCAGACGTAATGCCCCTCAGAGCAGTACTAAGCGCGAGCGAAAACGCTTTAGACTCGCGTATCTCCTCGGGTGTTCCAGACCAAGACCACAGATCGCGCTGGTGGACATGGTGCACCACTTGCAGGGCTTGCTGCGTAAACTCCTTCTGGCTGTAGTAATAAGCAGCCGACACACCACTGAGCTCGTCGCAAGCAATGAAGTTTGGTCTGGCGTTGTATTTCGACGTGTTGGACACGTGATGGTCAAGCACCAGAAATTTGCTAGCAGCACTGTTGTATTTTTCAAAATCAACGTCGGTAGCGGGCGCAATGTCAATCATCAGCACGTTCTTCCCAGCCACACGGCCAAGCACCTTCTCGCTAACCTCTACACCAGGGTCAACAAAAATAGTGGGCTTGTCAAGCAGGAATGCAGCGGCAATGCCGTCGGGGCAGTTCTTGTGCGTGATGATGCCGTGCACTGTGCTCAAGGGCATAAGACGGGAGGCCAAGCAGCAGTTGTCTCTGTCTTCTGGTGTTCCGAGCATGGGCTGCATGATGGTTGTGAAGGAGTCGGTGGGAAAAGAAAAGAAAAGACACGGCATATGTGAGCTGTCCTTTAATACAGATTCATGCATCGGAGAATCTTTCTGTGCAGGATTCGCTGCTGTGTGCATTTGCCTTTCAGGTCTCTGATGTCCGAGTCTATTTTTCGCTCTAGGAGGTTGTTCTCCAACATCAACTCGTTGCAATCTTGCCACGTCTCCACATAAGGCAGGACAAGCAACCCGACAAAACGCCTGGCCACCTCCTTGCGCACCCTGAGCCGAAACTCTTGGGCGTGTGCTTTAAGCATGCTGGCGATGTCCGCATGGCAAACCAGGTGGACACCGTTGGCAGGAAACACATTCTTCGCCAATTTGACGTCTCGAAAACCAAGGATCATGAGGCGGTCTCTCTCAATGCCAGCCATGGCCTTCCCGACGTGTGTCTTGATCACCTCGTGGTAGATCAAGCGGTACTCGTCGAGCCTTTGCATGTGAGACCGCAGCTCACGTCGGCGCGCCCTCCTGTACGTGCATGCGGCTTGGCGGGCGTCACGTCGTTGGTCCCGCAGCACCGCCACAAGATCTCGAGGCATGGTGTGTGCCCTCCCAAAAAAAATTCCACCTTTGAGTTGTTCTGGCAAAATACAAAAGCTTTTTGCCACGGTACAATCGTCGTGCCGTGCCAGTCAACCACATACGGTGCAAGGTTTGGCGTACTTTTTCCTCGGTGGCCACGTATCGCAAGGCCAGAACTATGTTGGTGTCACATATGCCTTTGTGGCGTGGCGCCTCGAGTAGCAAAGCCCCGATTATTGAATCCATGGTTTATGAACTCTGGACAGACGACGGATTGATCTCATGTCCAAGTAAATCTCGTCACCGTTAGGGTAGATAGCTATTGCGTCGCGCAAGTCGGGGACGCTCATGTGTGATCGGTGTAGCGCCCACATGAGCGTTTCCAGGTTGTCGCTAGGGCAAAACAGAGTGTCCCATTCTGGCGATCCGTGTTGCCTAAACTTGACTATGACCATGTGGGTTGTGAGACGGGGTTGTCTCACAACCCGATATGTTCCGTGCCAACCTCAACCTTCGGAATGTGCTCTTTGACAAGGACTCGCAAGTGAAGAACATAGAAGTGATGATCACTGTGCTAGAGAAAGCCGTCGCGGCCGCTCCACCCGGTACCGAAAAGGGGTTGATATATGGCAACTACAAGGAAAAGAAAGACTCCAAAGCCGAGGCAATTCCTTTTCGACAACTTCTGCGTGACGGTGTGCTACCTGATTACTCCAACTTAAATACACTCATGGGCATTGTCAAGGAAAGACTACAAACGGCTGCGGCACAGGCGCACCCGTTGGTTCTCGTGTGGATCATGCTTTTGTTCATGTTTGTCAGCTCTGATTTTAAAGGTTTGGTTTGCAGCAACACAGAGCAGTGTTTGGCAGTGGCCTATTTTGAAAAATACACCGAACGCTTTACAAGAAGTGTCTTTGGACACGTTGTCCCAAAAAAACCAAGAAAAAAAATCGTCACCGACGACAAAATACTGCAACCTTGTGACACACCCCTCGAGATTGTGCTCAAAGAAAGGCTGCTGTTCATGCGTCTGCAACGCAGTCCATAAACCATGCGCACACGTTCCATGTCACGCAAGGCGTTCCCGCACGTCCCCAAATATCCTATTGCTAAGGCAGCAAGAACGCGTCTGTACACCATCTTGAAAGGGAACAGGGTCGTGAACGCAGAGGGACACGCGTTCACGCTTCCCCCGGACGACTACGTCGTTGTAGGCAAGGTCCTCAGGGACGAAGAGGTGACGCGCTTGTCCATGACAAGGCTTGCGCACAACATTGGTGGCTACTTTCACATTTCATTTGAAAAGGTAGACGGTGGCGTGCGAAGCATGTACGCGCATGTCAATGGCAGCGTCTACAATGGGACTCTCCGCCTCGTTGACCTCGAAGTACCCGCGTCAGAGTACAGATGCTGTCGGGTGAGCCACATTCTCTCCATCACTCGCGGAGGAGTGCATTACTACGTGCCCTCCTGATCACGTCTTCGAAGTACGGCATGGGTGTCACTGACGTCAGCGAAGTGGAACCACAATATATTTTGCGTGTGCCCTCTTTGATATCAGGGTCCACCCCGTTGGCCATGATCGTGAGGAACTTCTCGTCAATGCCCACGAGCATCGCAATAGGGAAGGGGTCGTCCATGTCGTGCCCCACATATGTCCCATCCACTGCAATGAAACACATCTGCTGCACACTGCGCGGGCAATTTTTGTCGTGTACAAGCACTTGCCTCCCGTCTAGTGTTACCCACCACACGGGCTCCAAAGGATAGTCCATCGGTTATGCCACACGATGGACGATGCCATAGAAGCTATTGTGAAAGCATGCGCTCATATCGTCATTGACCATTATACATTTATGTGTAAAGTTGGCAACATTGGCCGAACTGCAAACAAGGTGGTGTGTGCGCTGTGCTGCACGAATTTATAGACGATGGCTCCAATCTATGCGCTGATCCCATATAAATTACTCCCACAACCATGCCTGTGTGGCACCGCACCACCATTAGTGCTAGACAA
>Ga0105053_10009664_pt1 | contig 12236 bp, 12 predicted proteins | sample BON01_FD_78093 | JGI IMG/M metagenome (GOLD analysis project Ga0105053, IMG submission 78093) | Freshwater microbial communities from Lake Bonney liftoff mats and glacier meltwater in Antarctica - BON-01 | ecosystem: Environmental > Aquatic > Freshwater > Ice > Glacier meltwater | place: Lake...
TATATATATATGTATATATATGTATATATATATATATATATATATATATATATATATATGTATATAGATATATTTTCGGGTCCGGGTCGAGCCTATTTGGCATACCGGGCTAAGTCGTTCGACTTACAGTTCTCACAGATATATACTGATATGTACATATATATACATGTATATATGTACATATATATATATATATACATATATAAGTGTATGTATATATGTATATATATGTAAATATATATACATGCATATATATATACACACATATATATACATATATACATATATATATATATATATATACATATATATGTATATATATCATACGCACAAGCATGCATACATACACGTGTACATATATGTGCACGCACGCACGATGCATAAAGGGACATGCACACACGGCGATAGGCTCAGTAAGCACAACAACCTTCATAATACTCCCAAACGTCACGCTGCAACACGCTGCAACACACTGCAACGCACTGCAACACACTGCGACGCACTGCAACGCAGGTGATAGGCGCAGTCAACACAATAACCGTCACAATACTCCCAAACGTCAACATTCTGCCGCCAGCGGTCATCTATATCACGGGCTGTGTCAGCGAGACAGATGACTCTCTCACCCTCGCGATCTCTGGCGGGGGTTCTGGTTTGTTTGAGGGGCGGTCGGGTTCGTGGTCTAAGGCCCAGCGCCGCTTGCGCTTGCAGGTGTGTATTGCAGTATGTTGCAATGATGTTCAGCATGTCGCCGTGTGTTGCAGGGGGCTGCAGTGTGTTGTAGTGTGCTGCAGTGTGTTGCTGTACTGCAGTGTGTTGCAGTGTGCTGCAGCGTGTTGCAGTGCGATACAGTGTGCTGCAACATGTCACTCTACGGGTGCAGGTTCGATGCATACGTGTGATCCACACGTGTGATGTTACTCATTAATATGAGTACTCTATGTGTGATATGATCCATCCGTACGCATGGCACGACTTGTAACCGTCTTATTTCTCTGCCTGAAGTGGCTGATAGTGGTGTGTACTGCCAGGTGGCTGCGGGGCAATCTATAGCAGGTGGAGGCAATATTGATGCATTGATTGTGCTCCAAAGCGGCTCAGGCTACATTGCGGGCGAACTGCATGCGTGTGAGCCCTGCGCCCCGTGCTACCACGTCTACACCACCCTACCTCCTCATTCGCGCAGCACCAACAGCAGCACCAACATCAGTAGAAGTAGCAGCAGCAGCAGCGACAGCAGCAGCAACACATCAGTGATGGACCAACAAGCAAGGTACGCCAATGTCACCTTCATCACGTGACATCAATCATACGAGACTGATGAACCTTCATCATACGTGTGCCATAACGCATTGAAAACAGGTTTCATGTCTCATCCGTGCGACACACCTGTGCCATGACCATTTCTGACGGACACGCGCGAGGTCACAGTGATGATGATCTGAGTGATGGGCAAGAGGAAGCGACGTCGACGGCCGATACCGCTAGAGAAGGCTTCGCGTGTGAGGGCGTGAGGCACGAGGGCAAGGGCTTTGCCGCTAGATTCAACACGGACCCAAGAGGGGGGTTTCGCGACGTGTGGGTTGTCTCACAGGGCTTGTCCTACTCTGCGCACGCATATGTGGAGGTGTTCTATTTGGGGACACACCAGCCGATGCGGCACACCATCACAGCTGTGCAAGTGCTGGTTGATGCTGACTCCTTCTTCATGCACGGCTGCGACCGCCCGGGACGGGTGCTCATCAAGTCTGACACGGGCCGTGACTTTGCCGCCTCGTACAGCGTCGAAGGGGGCATGGTACGCAATGTCACCATCGTTTCACACGGGTACGGCTTCTTGACACGGCCGCGCCTCTTGATAGACGACGGCAATTGCCGGTGCGGCTCCTACATCACAGCTGTGCGCATTGTCTATAAGGGCAAGGGGCTCACAACACTTGGGCGCTTGGATGTCTTTGGGGAGGAGGGCGGTGCAGGCTTTCAGGCGACATTTTCCACCATCAACGGCTCGCTGGCGGAATTGGCTGTGCTCACTCGCGGCAGCGGCTATGTGAAAGCCAGCACCCTGCGCTGGCAGCTCACCTGTTTCAATGAAATCACGTCCGTCAATGAGATCTGCCGGGGCGGCGAGCTGCTTGAGTTTGAGGTTGGTCTATGTTGGGGGTGGAGGGTTTCAGGATCTGTTGCAATCATTGGTTGTTTCATGACAATGACATCTGCACATGTACAAAGAGACCTAACTGTTATACAAGAAACTCAAAGAAACCTATGTATCAAGACTCTTATGTATCTCTTTAGGTTTCGTGTTAATGAGGTAGGTCTCTTTGTACATGTGCAGATTGCATGAGGTAGGTCTCTTTGTACATGTGCAGATTACTTGGTATATATCAAGACCCTTAAGTCTCGATGTGCCCTTAAGTCTCGATGTGCCCTTAAGTCTCGATGTGCCCTTAAGTCTCGATGTGCACACATTGAGAGACCTGACATCGCATCTACATAAACAGGTGGGGCTCGCAGGCAACGAAACCGGAGGTGTAGACAACTGCTTCGGATTTTTCTGGGCTGATTCGAGCGAAATCACGACGAAACCCAAAGTAGACAATCTCAAAAGTCACGTCGCTCCCAATTGTGATCTGCTACACCAAAGGACTGCAGAGCTGACTGTTGAGACAATCTACCAGGAAACCGTCTTTTCTTTCGTCCTGCGCAACACGTATGCGCCAAATAATGGCAGCAGTCTCGTCATGGACATAGCTGCGGGCGACGGCAGTCCTGCAGTCAATTCTACGGCGCTGCTGGTCATTCTCTCTTGTCATGCTTTCCCGTTGAGACATTGTGCCATCTAAACACTGAACCAGATATTGTGCCATCTATCAGATATTGTGCCATCTATCAGATATTGTGCCATCTAAACACTGTAGACAGAAATGTCTCAAGTACACATTTCTACGGGACATGTACATGTGTGACATTTCGCAATGTTCGAGACTCGAGACATTTCTACTGGTACTTTGACTAGATCTTTCGATTTCAGCATGTCTGAACGTGAAATGTACACCTTTTTAGGGCCCGGCCGTGTGCTGGTCGCTGCTGGACCCTGGCTTTGAGGTGATGTGGATAGGTTCGTGCCCCTCTGCTTGGTCCCTGACTCGCTCGTCGGGTGACATGATTTTTGCGTCGTGTGACATGACGCAGTCATCTTCTCACATGACTCACTCATCGTGTGATATGACTCCCTCATTGCGTGATAGGTTTAGTTTGTGTGATAGGTTTAGTTTGTGTGATAGGTTTAGTTTGTGTGATATCACACGCCCATTGTATGACATGATTACTTTTGTGTGTGTCATGACCAAGTGATAAGTGGTACATGACTCGTGCATGTGTCGTTGATGTGGATGTTGCAGCGACTCCATGTGAGATGGGACTCGTGCACAGTGTGACAAGCAAACCAGCACACACGCACACATACGTTTTTTTGGATATATGTGGAATGCGTCGTTGATATGTGTGACATGACACATTGATATCGCCTTTCCGATGGCAATACGATGGCGCACCTTTCAATGGAGCAATGTGTTGCGGTGTGTTGCAGAGCAGTGCAGTGTGTTGCAGGTGCTTTGCAGTGTGTTGCAGTGTGTCGCAGTGTGTTGCAATACGATGACACACCTTTCAATGGAGCAATCGCATTCGAGACGTCATCCACTCTGTATCCGCCGCGCTACATCCTAGTTGAATTCATCTGCAGTGTGTACATGTGCGTGATTTGACACATGCATACATGACTGATGCCTATGTGCGATAGGACGCATGCATATGCGTGACATGACTCACTCACGCGCGTGACATGACTGATGCATATGTGTGCCATGACTTGTGCATATGGTAGGGTCGAGCAACTCCATCCGAGATGCCATCACGACAATATCAGTCACGCTACAGCCCAATGCCGACCTTCTCCCGGGCGAGCAGGTCATAATCAAAGACTTACTCGGATCGTCGACCCCGAGCGGGGGCATCATGATTCGCCAGGTGCCATCTTGTGCTTCCATCACATTTTCTGACCAAAGAGCCCTATTTTTGAGTGAATCTTCTTTCCCGGAAATCGAGCTCTGTATTCCACCAAAAGTCGACGTCTACACTTCATATATATATATATATATATATATGTACACACACACATACTAAGTGCTTTACGTCATTTCTCGAATCTGTCACACAATTGGCAGATGGACACGGAAGTGTTTGTGAATCAGCCCTTCTGGGATCAGCAGGCAGGCTCGCTGCTGTTGACAGTGCAAATGGGCCAAGTGCTCAGCAAGCATACGATTACCTCATTCACACTACCCCTTCGCAACAGTGCACAGATCTCTATAGGCGTGCAGCCGAGCATCGCCGCAAATGAGGACGGAGTGTGGAAGCCGGGGCTGCGAGATACCACAGTCTTTACAGGCGGCTATACTCAAATCCTCCTCAGGCCCATGCTGGTGCAGAGCCACAATGACACCTTTCGCGCTTGCGTCTTGCGGACATTCCTTCAGGGCATCGAAGTGCAGACCCAGACGTGCAACGTGGATCGAGTCAAGCCCTCCTCGCGGACCTCCGAAGCACCGTGGGTGGATAATTCACGTTACCTGTGCCGGGTGCCAAACCAGCAAGACTGCTTCGATGCACTCGAATCGCAAGGCTGCCTGGCCTTTTGCTGCTTTCCCTGCTCCATTATGGGCTCTGTCGTAGAGCCACAATTTCTAGTGTCCTCCATCACGCCGTCATCGCTGGTGCTGGGCGCGCTGTCCACCATCACTGTTTCCATCGTCGCGTCAGCGCCAGTGGGAGCGCCATCAGAGCTCCGTCTCGCTGGCATGCTCGGCTCTGGTGCGTTGGCACTGGTGCCTGCGCAAGACTCGGACGCGTCAGTCGTTGCCAGCAACGTTTCATATGCAGACGATTCTGTCTTTATCGCATTGTCGGGGCCTGGAGCGGAGGTGTTCTCCTCCAGCAACGGCCTGTGGAGTGCACGCCTAGGCCTCCTGCGCCTAGGCTTCGTGAGGTCCAGGACTTTGTCATCAAACACCCTCGCGCCTACAGGTGAGGCACTATGTTAACAGAGAGAGACACCGCACACATTGAATTGAATGATGCATTGAATGATGCTTCTACGTGATAATTGACTGATTCATGTGTGCATGTGTGCCACGACCCACGCGCACTTTTGCCTAACGCAAAGCGATGTCATCTGATAATTTGGTGGCTCCCACAGTGTTTTCCTTCCGTATTACCAACCCAGTGCAGTCCCAGGACGGAGTGCAGCCGAGCATAACAAGCGGGTCCGACGCCCTCGACACAGTAGGAGTCACCTTTATCCATCAGCTTCTCATGGATGGCTTTATTTTCAACGTGTCACAGGTGCCGACGTTGTTGCACAAGTCGTTTACAAAGAGCAGCAGCATTCGTGGCGCTGCAACCATCTTGAGCGTTTCCATCGAAACCAACGCGCTAGTCGCGGGCAACGGCAGAATCATCATTGGGGGGCTCCAGGCCATGGACTCGCCCTCAGATGTCAATTTCACGGTGTACGAAGAAGAGCGCTCGGGCGAGCTCCAGTTTGATACCACGCTCAGCAACTTAGTGTTGTATTTGGACGAGGGCGCTAACAGCGTCGACGATGCATATACAGGGCAGAGGATTTTGCTGACTCTCGCGACGCCAGAGGCTCCGCGGTGGATCCTTGATATTGTCAGCTACCGCGGACGCACACGCGCGGCCAGCACGCGCTTTGCGCTGCCTGCAGTGGCCAATATGGGCGCCGACGGGATAGTGCGCGCTCACTACACGGTGCTCAAGACGGGACGCAGGTTCCTCAACACTCCGTGGGATAGGCAGCGTGGAGTCCTCACACTCTACACCCGCACATCAGCAGAATTGCCCGAGTCCCCGGCGCAACTCAAAATCATATTTGAAATGATCAACTCGCTCCTCGCTACCAGCACCCTGGAGCCAACTATTCAGATCAAAGGGGCACTCTCCTTCGCCCAAGAGCCATTAGATGACGAGTCCGACGCGGGCACACAGGCCGCCGCCGCTGCCGCCTTCAAGGTCAAGATCATCTCCTCAGACTCGCTCGTGCTGCGGGGCTTGTGCACAATCTCAGTGACGCTCAGTGCAAACGCACTCATTCCGGCGTGCGCCCAAGCGTCTCCTCAGTCTCCCGCCACGAACACCTCAGCGTACACGGCAGTATGTGCACGGATCAGCATCCGTGGGCTCACTGGTAGTCTTATGCACAGCGCTGTGCTGCCGCTGTCGGGGTCAGAGGCTTGGATGTTTTCTACCGCAGGGTCTACGCAGCCCAGCGTGGCGTGGAATCGAGAGGTGGGATATTTGGTATTGACTTTGCGTCCTCAAGTACCAATCCTAGCAGGGCAGCTAGTGCGCCTGTCCTTGACGCTCCGGAACCCCGCACAGGCCTCGACCATCGACCTTCAGCCCTCCATCTACGCAGTGTCATCCGCCGGGCGCTCGTCAGGACAGGAGCAGGGCCTGCTAATCATGGAAGAGGAGCTCATGGAGGTAAAGGGCGCTGTCATGATGCCGTCGACGCGCGCTGCCTTTACGCTTGCGTCCATTGCATCGTCATCGCAGGTGTTGGGTGCTCGTTCACAGATCCGCGTGACAATACAAGTTAACACACGTCTAATGCCGCCCGCTCGCCTGCTCATTACAGGTCTCAGTAATGCAGCCACACCTGACAATTCAGCGCTGCCCCTCGAGGGCACTGCGGCAAACGCCTTTGGTGGTGCACAAGCGGATGCGTGCGACGCTGCCTTCACAGACCATCCCGCTTCGTGTGTCTCGGTGTGCCCTTCTGACTCGATCGGCGCGCAGTGCAGCACTGCACACAACAAGACATTGCCGCACAGCGCAGTGGGCAGCGGAAACTGGACGCAGAACACGGGCACGCTCATCCTCATTCTGGCTGCGCATGCCTCGTTTGAGGCAGGCGAAGAAATTGTCTTCTCGATGATGCTGGTGAATCCGGGCAACACTTCGTGTCTCACGCGTGTGCCCGGAAATTCTACATTGGGGTGCGTCAATGAGAGGAGCGAGGGCAGGCGCGCTCGCATGCGCTGGGAGGGTGCCATTCAAGTGCCGAGCGCTACGGTGTCCGACAGCATGCCTTGGTATGAGGCCACAGGCACTGTACTCATAGCGCTGTCATTGCCCTCTCTTGCCGAAGCTGCCGTGGCATGGAGCGAGCAAACACGTGGCGCCTACAACACCATCACCCTTGTGCTGCGTCCAAACTTTGCAGTCGTGGCGGGCACAGTGGTGCGGGTTACGGGGCTGCTCGGCTTTGATTCCTCAGACGTGCCGTGCACTGATAAGCACGGCCTGCAAAGCTGTATTGACTGGCGTCTCTCTCTCTCGGGTACTAGTGCACACCTTTTTGCAGCCGCCCCCACTGTGTGGCAGCAGACGGAAGGGACGCTGACGTTGCAGCTCGCATTTCCAGCGGACTCTGGTGGCAGAGCTGAGGGAGGGTTGCTGGCGGGAGAGACCTACGAGATTAGCTGGACACTGCGCAATGGGCACGGAGGACCGCAGCGTGACGGCGGCGTGCAGCCCCTAATCCAGCAGGACTGGCCCTTTGCGATCCCACCAGTGCCGCTGCGACATCTCACGCTCCTCGGACCCCCCTGCCAGAGCTCTGGCCCCGGCACTTTGATCAAGACTCTCATCAAGACTGAAATGAATGACACCACCTTCTCCGTGCACACTTCCAACAATGACACGACGCTAGGCGCGCGGCGACGGCGGATGTTGTCTCACAGTGATGCGGGCGACGCCTCACCTCCTCCCCTCGTGCTCGCTGACACGCAGTGCCTGCCGTTAGTAGCAGTACCAAAGCTCATCTTCAGCGCCATCCACTCGAGTTCACGCGTCATGTCAGCTCTCACAACCATGACGGTGTCGTTGCAATTCAACACAGACCTGGAGCCAGCGGTGCTCATCACCCTCGCTGGCCTCGTGCAAACACGCACACCCGATGACGATGCGCTGCCCATACGCGTCATGTCTCCCCCAAGCGTGCCCGGCTCGGGGGCATCCTTGTTCGTAGGCGCGGGTGGTGCGTGGGATGCTGGAGTATGGCGGCGTGAAAAAGGTAAGCTTGTGCTGCAGGTGGCGCCGTGGACACGAGTGCTCGCACGCCACATGATCGTATTGACCTTCGTCCTCCGCAACCCCGCCGCGCCCTGGGTGGGTGACACTCCGCGCTTCTACGTGTCTCACGGTATGCAGCGTCGTCTTTGTCTCCACTTTTGTGATAGCGCCCACAAGGCATGGGTGCGTATAGAGACGTAGGCATAGTGTCGTGACATAACGTATGTATACCAGGGCAGTCACACATAAATGTAACATATGTGTACGAGGGCAGTCACAGGGCAGTCTGCCCTCGTATACACACGGTGTATACGTGCAATGGAGCAATAGACTCGGCAGTGGTATGTGTCACGGTATCTCCCAGTCTGCTTGGTACCTCACATCATATCATATCACCCTGTCGCACCACGCATTCACATACTTGCATTCATATGTTGCAGGATGCATTCATATGAATGCATCGTGCAACAGGGAATACATGTACGACCCTGTTGCACCATGCATCAAAGTATATGAATGCATGGTGCAAGAGGGTGGTATATGCATGCATATACGAGGTATAGCTCTAGTTGATAGACCTCGGAAGAGGAAGAGGTCCAAGACATCTCGCTATACGAGAAGAAATGTTGCAAGACAGAGGTGCAAGACATCGCTATACGAGAAGAAATGCAAGACTCGCTATACGAGAAGAAATGTTGTTTATTGGAATCCAAATGCAAGATCAAGTATGATCTCCGCTCGGAAGAGGTCCAAGACATCTCGCTATATCCATCTGCACACTGCGACACACTTCAACACACTGCACCACCCTGCAACATACTGCAACCAACTGAGGTCCAAGACATCTCGCTATATCAATGTGTTGCAAGTGTTGTGTAGTGTGCTGCAGGGTGTCACAGGATAGCGAGATGCCTCGGAAGAGGTCCAAGACATCTCGCTATATCAATCTATGTAGGAAACCTCGGAAGAGGTGCACAACATCTCGCTATATGAATCTATGGTGTGTTGCCGTGCACCTCGGAAGAGGTCCAAGACATTGCTATATCAATCTATCCATAGAATAGTTGCATACAATAGACAGATAGTTCCATAGAGGGTACCGGGACTCCCTATTAGAGACTGCGCAAGAGGCTGTACCAATCGCGGCCAATCGCGGCCAATGATGAGCGCAATAGATGTGACAGCAAAGACATTCTTTCAGCGTTTGTATTTGGTTCTAGGCTTGGGCACATTTGGTTCCTGAGTCAACTGTACCTGTGCACCCACAACCCCGACCGTTCACTCTACAACTATTTCTCGATTTCCGTGCATTTTTTTTCCCCGAATGGCCCCTCATTTTTTTGATCATCACGATTCACCAAATAATCTGGCCAAGTCCCGGTACCCTCATTCCATCGAATAGTTGCATACAATAGACATCTCGCTATATCAATCTATCCATACAATAGTTCGCCCAGATGTATGTAGTAGACTTCGTATTTAGTAGACTTCATTCACGATAATAGGCCTCACTTATCTACTATATACATCTAGGCGAACGTGAGGCCTATTATCGTGAATGAAGTCTACTACATACATCGTTCGCCTAAATGTGTATAATAGATAAGTGAGGCCGATTATCGTGGATGAAGTCTACTACATACATCGTTCGCCTAGATATATATAGCAGATAAGTGAGGCCTATCATCGTTCGCCTAGATGTAGTTCGCCTAGATGTATATAGTAGATGTATGTAGTAGACTTCATTCACGATAATAGGCCTCACTTATGTATGCTCCATTTCACCCGTTCATAACGATACACATAGTAGACCTCTTTATTGTGTACATATAGACAGTAGGTCGCTCACACACGTGAAAGAAGTGGTGCATGTGTGCATACACGCACTAGTTCACACCGATGCAGGAGATAGACCTCATTCATCTATCCATACACACAATACTTCATACACATATACGTTGATTTATGTTGCTGTTGTTACTTTTTATGAAATCGTCCAGAAGCTCCTGGAAGCTCTATGTACTCGAATCTTGGTAGATTTGAGGTCTTGGCGTGCCATCTATGATACACCCCATACATCCCATTCATTTATATATCCAAATAACAGGCATCGCCAGTGACGGCAATGTGGGGGGGGGGGACATGGAGATCGGCCCTATCATTCCCGGCAACCGCTTCGGGCAGGTGTGTTGCAGTGCGTTGCAGTGTGTTGCAGTGTGTTGCAGTGTCTTGCAGTGTTTCATAGTGCGTGTGTTGTTAATCGCATCCGTGTGCCAATTCCCGTCAACCGCGTCGGACAGGCGCTGAGTGCCTTCAGTTTCTTGCAACCCATTATATGCACGCCTAGAGCACAACCACACATGGACTGCAACGCACTGCAGCACTGCAACACACTGACTGCAACACAGTGGGATGCCTTGAGTTATTTTCAACGCAGTCATACGCGTCTAGAACCTCAGATGCACGTAACGATTTGTGTGCGTCGGAGGCTCTATATTATGACGCAAGCACTTGATCTGACTCCGCGTCGGACAGGTCTTGGGTGCCTTCAATAACTCCCACAGTCAAGTCATATGCGCTTAGAGTCTCAGACGCACACTGTAACACACTGCAAAACACTGCAACACACTGCCACACATTGCAACACACTGCAACACACTGCAACACACTGCAACACACTGCAACACACTGCAACACAGGTGTTGGGTGCCTTCAGTTACTCGCAACCCAGTCATATGCGCCTAGAGCCTCAGACACACCCGACGTTTCACGGCAAGCTGCCAAGCGCGGGAATGCAAGCAGACACACAAGAGACTCTTGTGTACGGCGTGCTGGGGGCTATCCATCTCGGCACTTCTGGTATGCTGGTGCAAACACTGCAACACAACCTGCAACACATGTGTTGCACTGCAACACATGCTGGGGGCTGTTCATCTTGGCACTTCTGGTGTGTTAATATACTCATGTATTTATATATGCACACAGATTATTCGCAAGCAGTTCGCGCGGGCTCCACGGGCTGTGAAGAGTCATCGTGGCGGTCAGACACAACAATCAGGTGTCCTTCAAAGTGTTTGAGTGATGTCACACATCTGAATGTCTTGCAGCTGCTGCGTGCGTGTATGTATGTGTAAGCATATATACACATGTATCGCTGTGTATGCAACAGTAGACTGTTGCATACACAGTTCACATCATACACCTACATATATACGTGTGTGTGAGTGTATGAGTACATATACGAATATATGAAACAGTAGACGTATACCACATCATACACCTACATATTGTATAAGTATGTATGTATATGTATATTCGTATATGTACTCTCGTATATGTACTCATACACTTTCACACACGCACACAAAGACACGCATAAACTCACATGTTGTGATATACACATATGTAGAGGTGCAGACACACACACCTATCTACTCTCGTACGCACACTCATACACACACAGACACGCACACGCACACACACACACACACACACATCGGCATACATGTACATCTGAATATGTGTATGTGAATCAGATGCTTGGTGTCGGCGGGTGTCGGTGGTGGTCCCGGCTGTGTGGGCTCTGTTGCAGACCCAGATCTGGGGCATTGTGGCCAAAACATGATGGTGACAATCGTCGAAGCCCTAGTGCACACAGTGTCGCTAGCATTTCAGTATGAAGAACCATATACTACGGCTATCGTGCCCAAAAACGGGCCAACGGCTGGGGGCTATTACGTGCAGGTGTGCTTCATAGCTGTGACGTGAGGCATTCATATGTGTGGCACACGTGCACCAGACTGGTGTATGTGCCACGACGTATTTATACGCGTGGCATGACTCGTATATGTGGACGTATCACTGATTCATAAGTGTGTGGTGCGCGTGCTTCATGTAGGGTCATTACTGATAAGATGCCCCATTCACGTATGTGCCATATCACGCGAATGCGGCACATACATGCCATATCACGCACGCATGCATGTGGCTCAACCCAATCATTCGGGCGGCTTTCCTGCGCAGACGTGGGGCCATCATTTTGGTGCAGTGTGTTGCAGTCTGTTGCAGTCTGTTGA
>Ga0105053_10009687_pt1 | contig 12221 bp, 10 predicted proteins | sample BON01_FD_78093 | JGI IMG/M metagenome (GOLD analysis project Ga0105053, IMG submission 78093) | Freshwater microbial communities from Lake Bonney liftoff mats and glacier meltwater in Antarctica - BON-01 | ecosystem: Environmental > Aquatic > Freshwater > Ice > Glacier meltwater | place: Lake...
AAACCAATGGCCTCGCGGGTGGTACCCAAAAACTCGGTATGGTCAATGTCTACGCTGGTGATGATGGCGCAGTCGGTGTCAATCACATTGACGGCGTCTAAACGCCCACCCAGCCCAACCTCCAAAATCACAACGTCTAACTTGGCTTGCTGCAGCAACCACAAAATTGCCAACGTGGTGAATTCAAAATAGGTCAAACTGATGGCTTGGCCATCCAACACGCGGGCTCGCTCAACCACCTCAAACGCCTGACACAGCTGCTCAGGAGTCACGTGTTCTTCAAACAAGCGACAACGCTCCTCAAACTGCACCAAATGTGGCGAGGTGTAGACCCCAGTTTTATAGCCAGACTGCATCAGCACGGCCTCTAACATGGCGCAAGTAGAGCCCTTGCCGTTGGTACCAGCCACCGTTATGACCGGACAGCTCATCAACAAGTGACCTGGTATGCGTGTTACCACCTCTTTCACGCGGTCCAAACCCATGTCAATCGCCACAGGGTGTGAAGCCCCTATTACGTCTAGCCACTGCTGCAAGCTGCGCGTTGGCTGCTGTTCAGTTGGCGTTGCGGTTGCGGTGGGCTGTAGGCTGGGTGTTGTTGTCATGGCGGTCAATTATGTCGTGGTTTCTATTGTGTCAGTCCACCAAGGCCGGTGCGCAGCCGTGCAAAATACACCCATGATCAACACAGCCAGCACCGTCACCATCTTTGGTATATCCAACTGCGACACCGTCAAAAAAGCCAGAGTCTGGCTGAACGAACACGGTGTCAACGCTGTGTTTCACGACTTTAAAAAGTCAGGCGTCCCCAACGACGCCGAACTAGACAGCTGGTTTGCCGCGCATGATTGGGCAACGGTCATCAACAAAAAAGGCACGACATGGCGCAAGCTAGACGCCGAAACGCAACACGCAGTGGTCGATGCTGTCAGCGCCACAGCACTGGCCAAAACCTACCCAAGCGTCATCAAACGCCCAGTGGTGCGCTGGCCTAATGGCCGCATCACGGTTGGTTTTGTACCAACCGATTGGCGTGCCTTGATCGACTAGGCTGCCAACCCTTGCATCAACGTATGCCTAGCTGCCCCTACAATTACCCTAGATATTAGATTGACCTGAGCACATCCAACACACCATGTCCACCATTCTTCAACACATACCCGCTGGCCAAAAGGTCGGTATTGCTTTTTCCGGCGGCTTGGATACCAGCGCCGCGTTGCTGTGGATGCGTCAAAAAGGCGCCGTACCATTTGCCTACACCGCAAATTTAGGCCAGCCAGACGAGCCTGACTACGACGAAATACCCCGCAAAGCCATGGCTTACGGTGCCGAAGCAGCACGGTTAATTGACTGCCGTGCGCAGCTGGCGCAAGAAGGTATTGCAGCGTTGCAAAGCGGCGCATTCCATATTTCCACTGGTGGCATCACCTACTTCAACACCACCCCCATTGGCCGTGCCGTCACTGGCACCATGCTGGTCGCCGCCATGCGTGACGACAACGTCAATATTTGGGGCGACGGCAGCACCTACAAAGGCAACGACATTGAGCGCTTTTACCGCTATGGCTTGCTGACCAACCCATCGCTGCAAATTTACAAGCCTTGGTTGGACCAGCAGTTCATCGACGAGCTAGGCGGTCGCGCGGAAATGTCCGCATTTATGCAGGCTGCTGGTTTTGACTACAAGATGTCGTCAGAAAAAGCCTATTCCACAGACTCCAACATGCTGGGCGCAACCCATGAAGCCAAAGACCTTGAGAGCTTGGCCAGCGGCATGCACATTGTGGAGCCCATCATGGGCGTGGCATTTTGGAAAGACGAGGTTGAGGTCAAACGCGAAACCGTTTCTGTGCGCTTTGAAGCAGGCCAACCTGTTGCCTTGAATGGCCAAACCTTTGCCAACCCAGTTGACCTGATATTGGAAGCCAACCGCATTGGTGGGCGACACGGTTTGGGCATGAGCGACCAAATAGAAAACCGCATCATTGAAGCAAAAAGCCGCGGCATCTACGAAGCCCCCGGCTTGGCCTTGCTGCACATTGCCTACGAGCGCTTGGTCACGGGCATACACAACGAGGACACCATTGAGCAATACCGTATGAGCGGCTTGCGCTTGGGTCGATTGCTATACCAAGGCCGCTGGTTTGACCCTCAAGCCATCATGCTGCGTGAAACGGCCCAGCGCTGGGTTGCCAGCGCCATCACTGGCGAGGTCACGCTGGAGCTGCGCCGTGGCAATGATTACTCAATCTTGAACACCGAATCAGACAACCTCACCTACGAGGCCGAACGTTTGACCATGGAGCGCGGCGCGTCTATGTTCAGCCCCAGAGACCGCATTGGTCAACTCACCATGCGCAACTTAGATATCGTAGATACCCGGGCCAAGCTCAACACCTACAGCAAGGCTGGCTTACTCACGCATGGCGAGGGCACCGACATGCTCAAGCTGTCTGGCGACAAACCCACATAAAGCCGGCTAGCCGATACACGTCGAACAGAGACCACTTGCAGTGCGCCCTAGTTGGCCGGCACCCAAGTGGTTTTTGTTTGTATTGCGCGGCGCAACAGTGGCAGCGCGGCCAGCATGGCGGTGCGCCCCGCTGCAATGGCCTGCTTGCGCGCAGCAAAATTAGCTGAGCCAATGTGCTGCAAGTTAGGCCTTACCACCACATCGGCACCCACCAACTCGAAACCATTCAAGCGCTGACCCATGATGGAAAACGTTTGAAGCATCAAACCCAAGGTGTCATTGGCAGGCGTGGCGGAAGGCGCACTGGATATGTCCACACCGATCACCAGTTGTGCGCCCATTTGTTTCACAAAGCTCACGGGAACCGGAGCGACCAACCCGCCGTCTACATACTCTTGCCCGCCTATCGGAACCGGCATAAACACACCTGGCACAGCCGACGAGGCTCGCACCGCTTCGCCAGCATCCCCGCGCTGAAACAGCACAGGGTTACCGCTGTTAAGCTGGGTGGCCAGCACGCCAACTGGCTTGGGCATGGCTTGCAACAATGTGCCCTTCACTTGCTCGTTGACGTACTTGGCGAGTGCCGCACCACGCAACATCCCGCGGTTGCCCCAAGGCATCATCCAATCAGCCAAGGTCGTTTCATTCAAACCCAAAGCAGCCTGCTCTAGGGCGGCACCTGACAAACCGCTGGCGTACAACACGGCCACCACGCTGCCTGCGGACGTACCTGCCAACAGGTCCAGCTGAATACCCGCCTCATCCAGTACCTGCAGCACACCCACATGTGCAAAGCCCCTGGCGGCACCGCCGCCCAAGGCCAAGCCAACGCTTGGCAACTTGGCCACAGTGGGGACTGGCACTGGCTTGATAGGCTCTTCAGGCGGCAAGTTGGGTTGCAAGACCGAACAGGCGCCCAACACCAGCGCCGCAGCCAACACCACCAGCCGTTGTGTGCAGGCAGCAGCTACAAGCGTCCATGCAGTAGCTTGTGCAGGTGTCGGCGTTAAGCGAACAGTGAGTGAGTGTGTGCAGGTCATAGTGGGCAGATCTTAGGGCACCTTGCTAACTGCATGCATTTGTTTTGTAACGGCAAGCCGGCTGTTATCCAAGACCAATGGCATGGAGTCTGTTGACACATCAATAGCCCACATACACATGAATACTATTTGTTTAGCTGCGGTGCAACTGCTGCTAAGGTGGTTGACATGTTGGCGATTAACCATGCCGTCACATTATTGAACACCTAGCCATTAGCTCTTAACGGCTACCGCTGTTAGCCGATCAGTAACCATTGACCACCCCTCCTCAATCTCATGACCGATCTACTGCTTCTCATATTTTTATTTCTAGCTGCTGGCGTTGTTGCAGTACCAATTGCTTCACGGCTTGGCTTGGGCTCGGTATTGGGTTATTTGAGCGCTGGTATGGTCATCAGCCCCCTGCTGTCGGTCCTGAACGTGCAGGTTGAGTCGATTCAGCATGTGGCAGAGTTGGCGTCGTGATGATGCTGTTTTTAGTCGGCTTGGAGCTAGAGCCAAAACTGCTGTGGTCTATGCGACACCGCCTTCTAGGTCTGGGTGGACTGCAAGTGGGATTGACGTGCGCACTGGTGATGCTGGGCTTCATCGCGCTGGGCTACACCTGGCAAGTCAGTCTGGCTGTGGGGTTGGTGTTTTCGCTGTCCTCGACGGCTATCGTGCTACAGACACTGAATGAAAAAGGGTTGTTTAAAAGTCAAGGTGGGCAAGCTAGTTTTTCAGTGTTGCTGTTTCAAGACATTGCAGTCATTCCCATGCTGGCCTTGCTGCCGCTGCTGGCCAGCACAGAACTGCTCAGTCTTGCATCAACCGTGCCAAACGAATCCAGCGCCAGCAACCCGTCATCCGACATGGCTGACCATGCGTCATCGCTGAGCTTGGTAGCTGGCTTGCCGGGTTGGGCCGCAGGCTTGGTCACCGCAGCAGCTGTGGCAGCTGTGGTCTTGGTTGGGTCGCGATTGACGCGCCCGGTGTTTCGTTTTATTGCCATGGCCAATTTGCGCGAGTTGTTCACAGCCACCGCATTAGGCATGGTGGTTGGTATTGCCTTGCTCATGAGCTTGGTCGGACTGTCTCCAGCGTTGGGCACATTTTTAGCCGGTGTTGTACTGGCCAACAGCGAGTACCGCCACGAGTTGGAGTCGCACATCTACCCTTTTAAAGGCTTGCTGTTGGGATTGTTTTTTATGACGGTTGGTGCGGGCATTAACTTTGAGCTGTTTTTGTTTGATACGGGTACGGTACTTGGCTTAACGCTTGGGTTGATTGCGATCAAGGCACTGGTGCTGTGGGTGCTGAGCGTGGTGTTTGGTATCAACGGCACTGACCGGTGGCTCGTGACCCTCGGGCTGGCCCAAGCGGGTGAGTTTGGCTTTGTACTCTTAACTTTTACGGTGGGTCAAGCCATCATCCCCCAGGTCTTGGCTGACCAGTTGTTGTTGGTAGTCGCCTTGTCGATGCTGCTAACGCCAGCGATATTCATTGTGTTTGAGCGCGTTATTGCCCCGCGCCTAACGGGCGCGCAACAACAACGACCCAGCGACACCATTGCGCATCAATCTGACATCATCATTGCCGGGCATGGCCGTGTTGGCGGCATCGTCAACCGCATGTTGGGAAGTGCGCTGTACAACACGACCGTGATTGACTTCAGCTCAAAACAACTGGAGGTCATTCGCACGTTTGGCTTTCAGGCTTATTTTGGCGACGCCACACGTCCCGACCTGCTGGCGGCCGCGGGAATAGCACAAGCCAAGGTGCTGGTCATTGCCATTGATGGACGCGAACAAATCACAGCGTTGGCGCAATACGTTGGCCACAACTGGCCTCATGTGCACGTGGTTGCGCGCGCAATGGATCGCACGCACGTGTACGAGCTGTGGGCCACAGGCTGCCGCGACGTTATTCGAGAAACCTACGACAGCTCATTGCGTATGGGACGCTCAACCCTCGAGGCCATGGGCTTGGACACCGCACAAGCCACCCACTTGCGCAACCAATTCGAACAAGCCGACCGCAACGGCATGCTTGAATTGGCAGAGGTCTACAAGCCAGGCGTGCCAGCCCACGACAACCCAGAATATGTGGCAACAGCCAAACAAATTACAAACAGCATGCGGGTATCCATGCAGCGCCAAGGTGTGGATGAGCAAGGCTGAACAACAGCTGAGCATGGCGGTAACTGGGGGGGGGCGAACCAGCAGATAGGCTTGCCCATCACGGGCGCCCTGTTTTGCATTACCATTGATTTTTGATTAACGTTTACGTTAACGTCAATCACAACACAGTTTATTTCAACTTCACGTCAACGACACACACAGGAAACGACAGCATGGACATCAAAGGCAATGTATTCATAGTGACCGGAGGCGCTTCCGGCTTGGGCGAAGGCACAGCACGCATGCTGATTGACAATGGCGGGCAGGTTTTGATTGCCGACATGCAAGTCGACAAAGGTGAGGCTATCGCCGCATCAATAGGCGCACAGTTTATACAATGTGATGTCAGCAACGAAACTGACGGGCAAGCTGCCGTTGACGCAGCGTGCGCAATGGGCCCTTTGTTTGGCTTGATCAACTGCGCTGGCATTGCACCAGCCCAAAAAACCGTTGGTAAAAACGGTGCGCACGACCTCGCCACTTTTGCCAAAACGGTGAGCGTCAACTTGGTGGGCAGCTTCAACATGATTCGCTTGGCCGCCACTGCCATGGGCGCCAACACACCGCAAGCCACTGGTGAGCGTGGCGTGTTAATTTCAACGGCCTCCATAGCCGCCTATGACGGGCAAATTGGCCAAGCCGCCTATGCAGCCTCTAAAGGTGGCATTGTGGGTATGACACTGCCTATTGCCCGTGACTTGGCGCGCAGCGGCATCCGCAACATGACCATCGCCCCTGGCATTTTTGGTACACCCATGCTGTTTGGCATGCCCCAAGAGCTGCAAGACGCGCTGGCTGCTGGGGTCCCCTTTCCCAGCCGATTAGGCACGCCCGCCGACTACGCCAAGCTGGCCAAGCACATCATTGAAAACGACATGCTGAACGGCGAAGTCATTCGCTTAGACGGCGCCATTCGGTTAACGCCAAAATAAAGCGCGGCTAAGGCCAGCGCAGTTGACCAGGCCGCGCAGGTGCCTTTTGACTTTTAGGCACAATAGCACGTGGCCATTCCTCAAAGCTTTATCCAAGACTTGCTCACCCGCGCCGACATTGTCGACGTGGTGGGCAAGCACGTTCAGCTCAAAAAAGGAGGGTCTAACTTCATGGGCCTGTGCCCATTTCATGGCGAAAAGTCGCCCTCTTTTTCAGTCAGCCCCAGCAAACAGTTCTACCATTGCTTTGGCTGCGGTAAGAACGGCAACGCCATTGGTTTCTTGATGGACCACACCGGCGCTGGCTTTGTAGAGGCCGTGCAGGACTTGGCACAACAAATGGGCCTCAATGTGCCTGAAGAGCAGGCCAGCCCAGCCGATAGAGCCCAAGCCGCAGCCAAACGCGAGCAACACAACAGCCTAGGCGACTTCATGAGCAAGGCTGCCACCAGCTACCAAGTCGCCCTGAAAAACACCCCACGCGCGGTGGACTACCTCAAAGGGCGAGGCCTGACTGGTCAAATTGCCAAAATCTTTGCCCTGGGCTTCGCCCCAGAAGGCTGGCGGCATTTGGCCAATGTATTTCCAGACTACGCCGACAAAGCGTTGGTGGAATGCGGCATGGTCATCACGCCAGACGATGACGGCAAAGCCGAACAAGACCCTGCCACCGCCAAACGCTACGACCGCTTTCGCGACCGCATCATGTTTCCCATTCGCAACGTCAAAGGCGAGGTCATTGGCTTTGGTGGCCGCGTCCTCGACAAGGGCGAACCCAAATACCTCAATTCACCAGAAACACCGCTGTTTTCAAAAGGGCGTGAGCTCTATGGCTTGTTTGAAGGCCGCACCGCCATGCGAGAGCGTGGTTATGCGCTGGTCACCGAGGGCTATATGGACGTGGTGGCGCTGGCGCAGATGGGATTTGGCAATGCGGTGGCCACTTTGGGCACTGCCTGCACGGCTGACCACATGCACAAGCTGTTCAGGTTCACCGACAACGTGGTGTTTGGTTTTGACGGCGATGGCGCTGGGCGACGTGCCGCACGCAAAGCACTTGAGGCTGCCCTGCCCTATGCCACGGATACCCGCTCGGTAAAATTTTTGTTTTTACCTGCTGAGCACGACCCAGACAGCTTTATTCGCGCCAATGGTGCCCAAGCCTTCGAGGACATGGTGGCCAAAGCCACGCCGCTGAGCCGCTTTTTAGTTGACGCAGCAGGGGCAGATTTGGATTTGGCCACCGCTGAAGGCCGGGCACACATGCTCAGCGCGGCCCAACCTTTGTGGACAGCCTTGCCAGATGGCGCTCTCAAACGCCAGCTGCTGACCGAATTGGCCGAAGCCTCCAACTTAGGCTCGCACGAGGTACTTGACGTGTGGCAGGCCAACGCCAAACGCTACCCAACGCGCAAAGCCGCAGGGGCTTCGACCCAACACAGCAGCAACAGCGGGACCAGCCGTGGCAACAGCGATGGCTCACAAAGCCCGCCTTATAGCGGCGCAGACGCCACCTACAACAACAGCTACGAACCCAGCGACAGCTACGGCACCAGCACATTCAGCCGCTCGCCAACGCAAGGCAAGCGCGCATGGCAAAAGTCCAAGCCCGCATACCAATCGGGGCGTGGCCACGTCACCAGCAGGGTGGACCATGTGGCGCGCGTGGTGCTCACGACACCCAACGCGTGGGGCTGGCTCAGCACCGAAGAACAACACCTATTGGCCGAGCAAGACCCGCCCTTTGGTTCGCTTTTTACGTGGCTTGAAGCCCAATGGCACGACCACGGCCCGCAACCTTGGGCGGCACTGCAAATGGCCATGCGCGATCAGTCCTTTGCCATGCAAGCAGCCAGAGCGGTTGAACAGGCGAACACCTTGGGCAGCGAAGATGCGGTTGAAACGCAAGCAGAGCTGCGCGAACTCATGCGCCGCATGCTGATCGAACACTTGCAGCTGTTAGAAAATGAGGCCATATCCCAAGCCGAAACAGATCCCAGCGCCCTGGTGCGCTACCGCGACTTGCAAGCCAGGCGTGTGGCCTTGCAAGGCGAGGGCAAATCCATGGGTGATATGCCAGCAACTTAACAACAGGACGCGAAACTGTAACAACAAGTTCTCAGTTAATCTAGGTAGAATCAGACACCGGGCCCAAGTATTTTGGCGTCCGGTTTTTTTTGCCTGGTCTTCAGCGACACGCAAACCTATCGGTGCCAAACCAAGTGCTGCTCATGTCGGCTGAGGCTACTGCCTGTGGCGGCATGCATCCTTTCAATTTTGGAAACTTGGAATACATGCATCATGGAAATTTTTGACTACGACAACGTTTTACTGTTGCCACGCAAGTGCCGCGTTCAAAGCCGCTCTGAATGTGACGCCAGCGTCACGCTAGGCCCGCGCACATTTCGCCTGCCCGTTGTCCCCGCCAACATGAAAACTGTGGTCAACGAATCGATTTGCAAGTGGTTGGCCGACAACGGCTACTTCTATGTCATGCACCGTTTTGATTTAGACAACGTTGCTTTCGTGCGTGACATGCACACAGCCGGTGTGTTCGCCTCGATTTCATTGGGCGTTAAGCAGGGCGATTACGACACCGTTGACCAATTGAAAGCACATGGTCTGGTGCCTGAATACATCACCATAGACATCGCACACGGCCATGCAGATAGCGTGCGCGACATGATTGGCTACATCAAACAGCACTTGCCACACTCGTTTGTCATTGCAGGCAACGTGGCAACGCCTGAGGCCGTCATAGACCTTGAAAACTGGGGGGCAGACGCCACCAAAGTAGGCGTAGGCCCAGGCAAGGTGTGTATCACCAAACTCAAAACAGGCTTTGGCACTGGCGGCTGGCAGTTGTCTGCGCTGAAATGGTGCGCACGCGTTGCCACCAAACCCATCATTGCTGACGGCGGCATTCGCAGCCACGGCGACATTGCCAAAAGCGTACGCTTTGGCGCGTCCATGGTCATGATTGGCTCATTGTTCGCTGGCCATGAAGAGTCGCCAGGCGCCACCGTTGAGGTCAACGGCGAGCTGTTCAAAGAGTACTACGGCTCAGCCAGCGACTTCAACAAAGGCGAGTACAAGCACGTGGAAGGCAAGCGCATTTTAGAGCCCATTAAAGGCAAGCTGGCCAACACATTGATTGAGATGGAGCAAGACGTTCAAAGCTCTATTTCTTACGGTGGCGGCACCAAGCTCATGGATGTGCGCAAAGTGAACTATGTCATTTTGGGCGGTGACAACGCCGGCGAACACTTGTTGATGTAACCGCCACTATGAACATCAAGACCATTGCTGTGCTGGGCACAGGCCTCATGGGTGCACCCATGGCCAAACGTTTGTTAAACGCTGGCTTAGAGGTGCACGTATGGAACCGCTCGCCAGACAAGGCGCAAGCCCTGGATGCGTTCGGTGCCACCGTAGCCGCCACTGCAGCCCAAGCCGCAGCGCAAGCTGATGTGGTCATCACCATGTTGCAAGACGGCGATGCGGTGGGTCATGTGCTGTTCACCCAAGGCGCAGCGAAAGCCATGCAGGCCCATGCGGTGCTTGTAGATATGTCTTCTATTGCACCTGCTCAAGCGCAAGCCCATGCACAGCAACTGGCGCACTTGGGGTTGAAACACATAGACGCACCAGTATCTGGTGGCACGGTAGGTGCTGAACAAGGCCTCTTGGCCATCATGGCAGGCGGTGACATCGCTGTATTTGACCTGCTGACGGCCGTTTTTACGCCATTGGGGCGGGCTATCCATGTGGGCCCCAGCGGCTCGGGTCAACTCGCCAAACTGGCCAACCAAATGATTGTCGGCATCACCATTGGCGCTGTGGCCGAGGCCTTGTTGTTGGCAGAGAAAGGCGGTGCTGACATGGCCAAGGTACGTGAGGCCATCAGCGGGGGCTTCGCCCAAAGCCGTATTTTGGACTTGCATGGCCAGCGCATGGTGGACCGCGATTTCACCAAACGTGCCGCCATGGCGGTGCAACTCAAAGACATGCGCAATGCGTTGACCACAGCGCACAGCTTAGGCTTTGAAGCACCAGTCACCGCCATGTTTGAAGACCTGTACGCCCAGGCCATCAACAACGGCTTGGCCGACCTAGATCACAGCGCACTCTTTGTGGAGTTGGCTCGGCGCAACGGTATGCGTTAACAACCGTTATGAGGTCTTTGCGCTAAGCGCCACAACCTCTTGAGGCGTGAGCCAGCGCCACTCGCCACTTGGCAAGCTGTCCAGCGTCAGCGCTCCCATTTGGCTGCGGTGCAAGCCTTCAACGCGGTTGCTGACGGCGGCCAACATGCGCTTAACTTGGTGGTATTTGCCTTCTGTCAATGTGAGGCGCAAGCTGCACTCGCCAGTTTGCTCAGCCGCAAAGGCCGTCACTGGCTTGGGGCTGTCATCTAGCACCACACCCGCCAACAGCTTGTCGATTTGTTGGGCATCGACCGCATGCTTGGTGGTGATCTCGTAGACCTTGGTCACATGGTGTTTGGGAGAGGTGAGCCGGTGTATGAATTTTCCATCATCAGACAACACCAGCAAACCCGTGGTGTCTTGGTCTAACCTGCCCAAGGCTTGTACACCCGCTGCTGCACCACCGCCTCGCTGGCGCAAAGGAGCAGGCAGCAAGCTGTAGATGCTGGGATGCAGTGATGGTTTATGTGAACACTCGTAGCCAGACGGCTTGTGCAGTACCAAGTAAGCAACGTCGTGGTACTGCCACGCAACGCCTTGCACCTCAAAGTGCAGCCCTGTGGTGTCAACCTCGTCAAAGCCATCAGTGACGACCTCACCGGCATAACTGAGCAAGCCTTGCTGCACCACGCCTGCGCAAACGCGGCGCGTACCAAAACCCTGGGAAAAAAGCACATCGTGCCAATGTTGTGTAGCCATAACCTCTATTGTCGCCGCAGTCTGGTCACGCACGGGTATGGCCATAAAGCAACAATACAACGCATGTAAAAAAAAGGGGGCTCAAGGCGTTGCACAATGTAGGCCCATGCGCAACAAGCTCAAACGACTGCTACCCTCCCCGCAAATGATTCAAAACAACCGATGGTTGCGCTGGATGGGGCCGACCTTGGCGCACCCGCGTCTGTGGCACATGAGTCGCAAAGGCATTGCTGCTGGCTTGGCATTGGGTCTGTTTTTTGGCTTGTTGGTGCCAGTTGCGCAAATACCATTTGCGGCCGGTGCCGCCGTGTTGCTCAGGGCGAACCTGCCCGTTGCCGTCGGCAGCACACTGATAACCAACCCAGTCACCTTTGGACCTGTGTACTTTGGCGCTTACAAGTTGGGCCACTGGGTGCTCCACCGTGGCGATGAACACGTCAACAACTTGCCCACAGTACTGCCGCCCGCTTTGCTCAAAGCCCAGCTCGCCAAACACGACGACCACGAACTTACTTGGATAGAGCAGCTTCAAAATGCGTGGCACCGCCTCAGCACAGTGGGCAAACCCCTGGTGATAGGTTTGGCGATTGTGGCCACCCTCACCGGAATCATGGTGTATTTGCTCACCAGCTGGATTTGGGCGCTGATGATTTGGCTCAAACGGCGCAAACGGCTGCGCGCTGTGGCCTATCGCCGCAACGCGCAGT
>Ga0105053_10009688_pt1 | contig 12220 bp, 8 predicted proteins | sample BON01_FD_78093 | JGI IMG/M metagenome (GOLD analysis project Ga0105053, IMG submission 78093) | Freshwater microbial communities from Lake Bonney liftoff mats and glacier meltwater in Antarctica - BON-01 | ecosystem: Environmental > Aquatic > Freshwater > Ice > Glacier meltwater | place: Lake...
ATATATGTGTATATACCTACTGATATATATATACACTACAATATATGTATACATATGTGTAAGAAACTATATGTATACATATATGTATATTTACATGAATATGCCTATTTGTACATATATATATATAAATATATATACACATATAAATATATACACATACATATAGATAGATAGATAGATAGATAGATAGATAGATATAGATAGATAGATAGATAGAGATAAAGATGGCGATCGATCGATAGAGATAGATACATAGATAGATATCTCGGGTGAACCCGGTGGGTGAGGGCGACGCGGGAGCCGAGGCCGTCGCCTCGCGGATCCGGCGGAGAAGAAGAAAGACAGAGGGAAAGCGTCTGGTTGGAGCGTGGATATGGCGTGGTCGTTTCTGGGCGCAAGCACCTGTTCAGCAGAAAAGAAACCAAGAAAGAGAGAGGAGGGGTCTAGTTGGAGTGTGGAGACGGTGGAGTTGTCTCCTGGGTAGTGCGCAAGTACCTGTTTACAAGAAGCGTAGGGCAGGGCTGAGCAGTCTCGTTGGTGGTGCAACGAGGGCGAGAGGCAGACACAAGAATGGCACGCCGGAGAGAGAGAGCCCTCGACGGTGCGTGGTGAGTATCCTGGGTTTGGTGCACGTGGGGGTGGAGCACCAACACTCGCTTACTCCGCGACGAGGTAAGACGCCTTGTTTTGACGCAAGGACGGGTGGAGACTGTAGATGGATGGATGGATGGATAGATAGACACATTGTTATATATTACAGATACACACACACACACACACACATATATACATATACATACATAGGTGTACCGTCTCGAAGCACGGCTGTCCGGAGGCGGTATATATACCTGTATACATATATACATATACATATAGCCAATATAGTATATATATATATATATATATACAGAAGGAATTCGCGGCCAGGTCCGATGCAAGAAAACAACATTCTAAGTCCGCACAACCTCGAAAGTGGGTGAATACAGTCCGAACCAGATTGGCCTTTACAAGATATTCGTTCATTTCAAGGCTTTTGTAGACGAACCAATCATAATTGTATTATGGCCCCTCCCATCTGTAAGGCCCATACTGTTGCAATAGTATTGCACGACTACTGCGCAAGGTACTCCCCTCTCCCGACTCTCCTGGTGTACGTTATACACCATACCATATTGGTAATGGCAATATTGTGTGAAGGCTAAGAACCAGAAGGCCTACCTGCTCCGCGACTAGTTCGCCGGCCAGGTCGGACGCGAGCGAGTAGACTCCGCCGGCTGAGAGCTTGAGCCGCCTGCGTCGCGTGTCGCTCGCCTCGGAGCCGCTCTCGTCGTCCGAGTCCGAGTAGTCGTCGTCCGACTCCGACTCCGACTCGTCCGAGCCACTGCCCGACAGGAGAACCGACTCCTCGCCCTCCTCCACTTCCCCCTTGCCCTCCTCCTCTTCCCCCTTCTCACCCTCCTCCGCCTCCTTGTCGCCCTCCCCCTTGTCGCCCCCCCCCGTGTCTCCCTCCGCCTCGCCGCCCTCCTCGCCCTCCTCGCCCTCCTTCTTCTTGGCAGACTCCGAATCGTCCGACTCGTCCGACGTCTCGCTGTCAGACTCGGCGCCCTCCTCGCCACCCTCCGCCTCGCCCCTCGCGATACTCTCTCGCTTCTTGACCGCGCGCCTCGCCTCGCTGGCCATCTCGAGCGCCATCTCCGTCGCCTGCTTGGCCTCGGGATCCTCCTTCTCTCCCTTGTCGCCCTTCTTGCGGCTCCGCCCCAGCTTCTTGCGCAGCCGTGCGTGCTTCTTCTTCCACTGGCGCAGCTCCAGCTGGAGCTCCTGCTCGGAGCGCTGCTCCTTGCTCAGGATCTCCGACTCGATGATCTCGCTCACCAGCTCCACCACAAGCTGGCGGCACACCTTGTAGGCGCTCAGCTGCTCGTCGCGGTAGCTCGTGTGGCCCAGCTCCCCCCGGTATCGAAGATCCAGGCTGCTCGCCTGCCTGAAGCGCGAGACGGTCGAGTCCTTGCGCGCCTCCTCGAGGTCCAGCTCCAGCGACGCCAGCTCCGCACGGTAGAGCGCGCGCAGCTCCGGCGCCGACTTGCCCCACGCCGCAGCGCCGAGCGACGGCTTGGCCGAGCCGGGCCGGGAGCCGGGCCGGGCGGCCCTGAAGCTCATAGCGGCAGCGAGTGGCTTCGGCGGTGGGCTCTCGTCCTCGTCCGTCTCCTCGCTACTCTCGTCCTCCCCACTGCTCTCCGCCTCGCTCTCCTCCGCGTCCTCCGCGCCCGCCTCCGCAGCCGCCTTGGCCTCCTTCGCTCTCTCCGCCGCAGCCTTCTCAGCCGCGGCTTTCTGCGTCGCAGCCGTCGCCGCCGCCACCGCCGTGGCCTCATCCGCACCCTCCACCTCGCCCGCCCCCACTGGTGGTGGTGGTGGTGGTGGTGGTGGTGCGGCGCTGGTCGCCGCCGCCGCCGCGTTCGCTGCCCCTGCGCTCTTGGCCGTGTCCCTCGCCAGTGCGCGGAATTCTCGGAAGCTGAGCGCGCCCTTTGTGGTTGGCGCGTACTGCGCGGCAAGCTCCTTGTACCTATGGTCGCGAGGTCAAGGGAAGGATAGAAGAATCGCATTCCGTCTCCGCTTGATTTCGGAGGGTATCGCATCGACAGTCCCGTCCGGTTTGAGTGGCGACGGGGAATAGTTGTGCTATGGACTTGGGCGGGGCCTTTGGAATGTGGAGACGCGGATTTCGGGCGTGGGTCCTGGTACCTGGCGTTGCTCTCCTCCTCGTAGCCCAGCTTGCCCAGAGCTTCCTTGAGTCCCTTGGCGCCGATGCGGCCGCCCCGCTGGACCACCGTGTCGAAGATGACCTGAAGCAGCGTGTCGGTCGGCGGCGCGCGCTCGAGCTCCTCCAGACGGCGGCTCACGTCCACCCGCTGCAGCTCGAAGCGCGCCGTCGCAGCCCGCCGCGCCCCCTCCGTCGCAGCCCGCCGAGACGCGCGCGCCGCAGCCTGCCGGTCGCGCTCCGCAGCGCGCGACGCACGCTCCCGCTCCGCCGCCGCGCGCGCCGCGCGGAAGGCCACCTCCTCCGCGTCCGTCCCGTCGTCCAGTGCAGGCTCGGCGGAAGCTCCGGCCACGCCGCCCTCAGCAGACGCTCCGCCGACGCGCCGACGCGCGCGCGCCACGTCGGCCAGCACCACCTGTGCCTGCATCGCGCCCGCCTGCGCGTCCATCGCCTCGCGGTACGCCGCGCCCGCCGCGCCGGAGAGCTCGGACGAGCTCGCGCCATCGGCAAGGCTGCCGGCGAGCGCGTGCTGGCGCGTCGAGAGCCGGCTGACGCGGTCATCGAGGGCCACCACCTCCTTGGCCAGCGCGGTGGCGCGGCGCGCCTCGGACTCCTCGCGCCGCTGCGCCTCGCGGTATGCCACTTTCGCAGCCGCAATCTCGGGCGGCAGCGTCGCCGCCTCCTCGGCCTGCAGCGCAGCGTCCGCCTCGGCTGCGGCCTCGTCCACAGTCAGCAGCGCACGACGCTCGGCCTCGGCGGCCGCGTCCACTGCCTTGGCCGCTGCCGCCTTGGCCGCAAATTGCGCCTGCACGTCGCCGCTGGGTATTTCAGCTGATGCACTGCTTTGAAGAGTCGCTGCGGCGGAGGGTGCAGGAGCCGTCTCATCCTGGCTCTCTTCTTCGGACTCCTCCTCTTCGTCCGACTCCTCCTCCGACTCCTCTGACTCCTCCTCCGACTCTGACTCCTCTGACTCTGACTCGCTCTCCTCGGCTGCCTCTTTCGGGGGCATGCCCGTTGCCAGGCCTGGCGGCAGGCGGCGGATGGCGGTTACACAAACCGCTGTGTCGGCCTGAGTGTTTCGGAAAAAAAGCTATTTAAATAATTCCTACGCGTATACGGCGGTAAAATCCCTCGTAGACCTCGGCCCGCCAGACGCGTCGCGCGTCGCCCCCTGCTATACCTATACTACATTAGAGTTCACCACAGGTCACACCAAACAACTGGAGCTTCTTCATCATCTTCATCACACTGTCCGGCGGGTTCACAAGCCAGCACGTACAAGCACACAAGCTAATGGGGAGATGCGGCTGGGGGGACACGGGCACGGGCGGCCCACGAACGCAAACGAACGAAACGACCAGAAGCCATGACTACGACGCGCCACCCTCCTAGCGTGATGCACCGCTCGTCCAAAGTCAAAGTTGCACTACCCAACCACTACAGCACGCCTGGCTAGCGCATCCGCCCACTCCTGGTCGGCCGTCTGGTCGAGCGCGCGCGTGGCGCCCTTGAGGTCAACCAGGTCGCCAGCCACAAGCGAGCAAAAGGGCGGCGCGAGCACGTCCGCCGCCAGGCGCTCGTACGTCGCCAGGCCATGCGCCGCGCCGCCCACCGCCGCGCCGCCGTCCGCCACCGCTCCCGCCTCCCCACTGCCCCCGCCACCGGTGCAGCCCATCACGTGGCAGTAATGCGCGAGGTGGGCGTGCGCGACGCCCGACTCGAACGCGGCCGTGAGCGTCGCCGCCTTGCCGAGCCGCGCCGCGAGCCGCGCCAGCCGTGCCGTCGCCTCGACGCCGCCCACCAGCGTCGGCTTGAGCACGAGCGCCGCGCAGCCGTCCGAGCGGAGCAGCGCCTCGATCGCGCTCTCCGCCGCCTCCTCCGCCGTCTCGTCCAGCGCGAAGGGCAGCCCCGTCGCGGCCGACCACTCGGGCAGGCGCCACGCGAGCTCGGCGCGCAGCGGCTCCTCGACGTACTCGAGCCAACGCAGGCACGGCGCAGCGGCCCCGGCGGCCTGCTCGCCACCGCCCAGAGGAGCGCCGCCCTCCTCGTCGCGCGCTCCGGAACAAAAGGCCCTTCCAAAGGCGAGCGCTGCGTCCCACCCCCACGAGCGGTTGGCGTCGAGGCGCAGGCGCAACCCGCAAGACGCCAGCCGCGCCAGCAGCCGGCCCGCCGCCTCGCCCTCGGCCGCGGCGTCGGACACCGAGGCGCCCGGCGAGCCGACCTTGAGCTTTAAGACGCGGTGCGGCGCCGCCGCGGCGGACGTCGCGCCGCCCCCCGCTGCGTCAGCGGCGGCGCCGGCGAGCGAGGCCAGCCCGTTGATACGTAGGTGCGAGTGCTCGCCCACCCGCGCGCCCGCGCTCGCGCGCGCCAGCATGGGCCCCACCCCCACGTTTTGCGCCCTGGCGAGTATGTGTAGCAGCGCCATCTCGAGGGCGCAGCGCGTGCTCGTGTGCAGCTCGGGCATCGCCAGCCATGCAGAGAGCCCGCCGTCGAGCCGAGCAAGCCCAAGCGGCAACCTGCGGCCAGAGAGACGCGCCGCGGCCGCCTCGAGCTGACCCAACGCATCCGGCAGCGACTCGGTGTGCCGGTTGGGCAGCGGGCACAAGTCGCCCACCCCCACTAGCAACCTTTCCCCAGTGCCCCCCTCGGTGGTGGTGGTGCCACTCAGGAGCAGAAGCGCGCCGTCGCGCTCGGTGATCCCGCACAGCTTGGACGTTGGCAGTGGCGAGCGCAGCGGAAGCGAGTAGCGCCGCATCGCGTGGCTCGCCAGCATGACCGAGCCCGTGCCCTGCAGCTGCCGCTCCGGTTGTACCGTGGATGGAGGAAGCCCAGCCAAGAAGCGCGCCACCACGGCTGCCGTCGCACCTGGCGCCTGCGCGACGACATTGTGCGACGAGCCGGGCAGGACCACCACGCTGAGCATCGGCTCCCCCTCCCCGCGCGCGGCAGGCAGCGCGGACAGCCGCTGCGCAATGGCGGTGTATTTGGCGTCGTCGTCGCCCGCCAGGTAGAGCACGCGCATCGGCGCGTCGCCCAGCCACCTCCACAGGTGAGCCTGCGACGCCACGCTAGTGTCCTCCAGCACCTCAGCAAGGGCGGCGAGCCGCGCACCGTGCACGCGTCGCTGCAGCAGAGTCTCGAAGCCCGGGTCAGCACGGAGCGGGTGCGCGACGCCCCAGAGCGGAGCGGCGTACCAAGTGTCTCTAAGCCACGAGCCGAAGCGGCCGGCGCCCCCGGCCTGACGCCCAAACGACCGCAGGAGGTCGGCCGTCGCGCGGTCCTGCGCGGCGCGCGCCCCCGCCTCGGCCGCGTCCTCCAGCCCCGGGTTGCCGCTGATGGCCACGACGGCGGAGACGAGGTCCGGCCGCTGCCTCGCAGCCAGGAGCGCCAGGCGCGCGCCCAACGAGTAGCCGACGATGCACACCTGGCGTCCCGGGTGCGACCAGCCCTCGAGCTCGGCGATCAGCGCACCGAGCACCGTGGTTCCCGCTGCCATGGCGGCGGCGTCGCCGTGTCCAGGGATGTCAAATGCGACGGTGTCGTGGTCAGAAGCGAGCGCGGCTGCGAGCGGGAGCATATCGAGCCGCGAGCCGAACGTACCATGCAGCAGCACGACGAGCGTGTCGCGTGGTGCTGTCTCGTCGCAAAAGGAGGAGTGAGGGAGCATGAGAGAGCATGTTCTGAGTTTGGCGCTCTGGTCGCGCGACAAGTTGCTTCGGCAACTGCGTTCACAGCGCTAGAGCGCGCCCAACGTCAACGTCTGTGAATGCATTTGCTCACCTCGTCGCCAACTTCGCCAACCGCCGCACAAAGCCGCTCGTTGCAGCCTAAACGCGAGTTGTCATGGGTCACGGCGCTGCCCAGGATGTACTACTCGAGGTCAGCATCAACTGCACGTCGAGCACGCGTGTTGAGCTCCGTATCGCCTTGCGGGCACCACAGCCATCCATTTTCGCGTGCCACATGTGCGACACACGCACGGTGGAGAACCGTACCCCACCGCCCACAGCTTTCGCGGGCGCACGCCGCATGTGCGACACGCTCCAGGCGGCCGACGCGATCGAGTCGTCCTGCGCGCTGCTCACCACCGCCGAGGGCCGCGCCACGTACGGCGAAGCCGTCTCCTTGATCGCGGCTGTCCTGCGCGGGTGGTCGGCACGCCGGCGCGGCGACCCGCGCTGGCGTTCCCTGCTCGATATGAACAGCCTTCTGCACGAAGCAGAAGAAGCGATCGTTCCGCTCGCGACGCTCCTGCGCTGGCTCGCCTCCGCCGATCAGCCCGGGGACTACACGCTCGCCGATTTATGTTGCGGCAAGGGTGTCTTTTCGCTCATTGTCTCGCACGCCGCCGCGCTCCAGCCGCGCCTCCGCGCAATCCGCCGCATCGTTCTCATCGACCGTGCGACGCGCTCAATGGTGGATTGGACGATGGTGGACGACGCCAACGCGGACGTCTCCGGGGACGCCGTCCCAGGCGACGCTGCTGGCGCTGGCCGCGCGGTGGTGCCGCTGGAGCTCTGGCCCGGGTGTAATCTGCACGAGGAGGTGGAGACGGTGGAGGAGCGGCTGCGTTCGTCGCCCGGTCAGGTGCTCGTGCTGGGCATCCATCTCTGCCGCCGCCTCTCGCCGCGCGCCGTCTCCATCTATAACCGGCTGGGCCGCGTCAAGGCGCCGCTGCTGCTCCTTGCGCCCTGCTGCCTGCCGCGGCTCAGTGGCGGGCCGATCGCGGTGAGCTGCTACGAGACGTCCGAGGCGAGGGACGCGCGGCTCGAGGCTACCAAAAGGAGGGCCTACGTCAAGCGGGGGCGGCGCATGTGCTGGGCCTGCTTAGGGGAGGGTCACACGGCCGCAGAGTGCCCCGTGGCGGCGGCGGCCGGGGTAGCGGCCGACGCGGCGAGCGGCATTGTTCGGACAACGCGTCCCGGCGGCGCCGGCACCGCGGTAGCGGACCCGCCCGTCACGGCAATCCGCGCGCCGTGCTGGCGCTGCGGCAAGCCGGGCCACCACAAGGCGGACTGCCCCGCGCCCGCTGGCGACGCGCGTCCGGCGCGTGAGCTGACGATGGGGCCCGCGACCATGCTCGACTTCGGCGCGGTGGCGGCGGCCAAGGACAAGTTTGGCGCGTGGGTCTCGGCGCTGCTGCTCTCGGTCGAGGCGGCCGACGCCGAGAAGGAGGCGCGCCACCTGCCCGTCGACTTGCCCCCTGCGGTGCCTCCACCCGCTCTGGCGACACAACACACCAAGGGGGGACCCGCCGACTTGCCGGTGGAGGGCGAGGCGCCGGAGGGCGAGGGCGAGGAGGACGAGGACGAAGACAAGAACTGGAACCGCCATCGCAAGTGCCACTGGATCGTGGCGATGCGCGGGCAGGCCGAGGATCAGTGGTGTGCTCCGCGCGCCGGGACTTTTGGCGACGCCCCGAGCGTCGGCGGCGGAGGCGGAGGCGGAGGCGGCGTCGCCGTGGAGAGCGTGGCTGGCTCGCTGGCCGCAGCGGCTGGCGAGGCGGTCGTGGTGGGATTGTGGCTGCGGCTCGCGCCTTCCCCAGCGTCGCCGCACTCGTCCTTGCCGCGGGCCAGCAACGGCGCTAGCGCTAGATGCTAGATGAACCACACTCCTCTGCCAGTGACAGTGGAGAGATACAAGGCACCTGCTCTCTGCGTCGTACCCATGCTCTGCGCCGCTTCCCATCTGCGCATGCATATTCTGGCGACTCTGGAGAGAGGCTGTTTCCGACTGCCGACTGTGTTCCAGATCCGCAGCCCGTCGGGTGAACCCGAGCCCTTAGTTAACAGCCTCTTCCTCTTCTTCCAACAAGAACAACAACAACCCAGACCAAGATCTATACTACTCTATATGTAGAAACTATGTATGACTATGCACTATGATTCTATGATGTATGATTATGATGTATCTTGTACTGTATGTTATTCATGTTCATATTCACATTAACCCGCCGCGCCGCCTCACCTACGAGAGAAGCTCAAGCTGCACGCTGTACTGTGTGCTATACACCAACAATCATATAAGTATAAGTGTCATAATAAGTCACACTGTGCACTGTAGTGGCTGTGCGGGGGGGGGGGAGGGGGGCGGGTTCTTACTCTTACTAGTTACATACTGCACACTGCACTGCTGCTATTATTATATATATTGATATTGGTATTGGTATTGGTATTGGTGTGGTTTGGGGGATGATTGATGATGTTGGGAGACGTTGTTCAAAAAGGAGAGACCGAGAACGAGTTGGAGGGCGAGAACGCGAGTACGAGACTCCTGCTCCTGCTCCTGAGCCTGAGACTGTCTCCCCTTAATAAGCCTTAGCCTTAATGCCGTAATTATTTTTTGTTTCAACACCAACACACTTTCTCCTCCCCCGCCGCCCCTGCCAGGCCCTTCCCGCGCAGCACACCGACAACACAGAGACAAGAGCTTAACCCTCGTGAGCACGTCCCGCGCTGGCTCCCACTCGCCATGGCAGGTTCTCGTTTTCCATTTGCATTTGCTTCTCCACTTCTGGGCGGCTCGTCAAGCACACAGCGGCCCCTCCGGCACACTTCTTCAAGATAGTTATCCCACATCGGGCGGTGGTGCCGGGCGCCTCTAGACGCCCCTGCCCACAGCACAACCACGCCGGCGCCTTCCCCCGCTGGCTCAGACGGCGAGGAGCCTCCGTCCGATCCCAAAGAGGTATTTGAAGGCCCCCAGCTCGAGCAGCGCCTTGAAGGTCCAGCCGAATCCCATGACGCAGGCGAAGAGGCTGGTGCCGAACGCAAGCTTGGCGGGCACGTCGGGCGACTGCAACCGCTCGCCCATCTGGACGGAGAGCTCACCCACGATTGCGGTGAAGGAGGACATGGCGATCATGGTGCCGAGACCGAAGGCGGAGAGGTAGGTGAGCGCGCAGGTCATGCTTGGCATCGCGAGCGCGGGCAGCACGCCGAGCAGGTGGCCCGAGCCGGAGCAGCCGTGCAAGATGCCGGTGATCAGGGTGGAGGAAACCGACTGCTTCTTGGGCGCCTGCGAGAGCGCCGAGACGAGCCCGTACGCCGGGACGGCGTCCATCTCGACGTCGGAGCCTTTGGGCATCAGCGCGCCCGACGCCGTGCCGTCGATGGCGCTGCCGGCGCCCGCGGCCACGGCCGCCTCCACCTCGGCGAGTGCCGCCGCCGCGTCCGCCTCCTCCTGCCACTCGCGCGCCTCGCGCACGCCGTTAACGCCGATGATCATAATCGAGAGCCCGACGGCCGCCTCCATGTAGCCGCAGAGCGCGTCGAGGTTGAGCGCGCCACGCACCATGAAGGCGAGAAACCCGACAAGTGCCGCGCCGATACCGTGGCCCATGCCCCAGTACAAGCCCGTGTAGCACGCCTGCCACCAGCGGCGGCCGATGGCGAGTGGGAGCAGCGCGGCGAGGTGGTCCGGCCCAGTCACCGCGTGCAACGAGCCCGCAAAAGTGCCGCCGATGCCGGCGGCGACCAGCGGGCCGTTGGCGAGCGCGAGCGACGCGAGCGACGCCGTAAGCGGCGCGTGTCGTCGCGCGGCCGACGGGCGCAGCCGCGTCGGGGCGGCCGAGAATTGCGCAGCAGCGGCACAGCAGCTGGGGGCGAGCGGCCGAGCAACGTGGCCGCCGAGCACAGGAGAGGCCAGCGGCAGGCTGTACTGCAGGGTGACGGCTGGAAGCACCAGCAGCGACAATAGGTGCGTCAGTCTGGTCGGTCCCATCACCCTCGCCGCCACGCTGCTAGTGGTTCCAGCGAATAACGAAGGCGCCACGGAGATCGCGAGGCCAAAAACAAAAGCCTCGAGGTTCGTCAAATGCTCGCCGCCGGCCAACCAACTCAACAGTCATGGCGCGGCGGCCGCTCTTCGGCGGGGCGATGTCCATGTCCCTGGAGTGCACGGCCACCTGGCTCGACGGAAGCGACGTGCGTCCCGTGCCCGACCACCAGGAGGTGTGGACCGAGCGTGCCGGCGGTGCGAACCGCTCACTGGTCCTAGAGCTGAACGAGGCGCTGGAGGGCGCCGTCGTCGACGCGGTGCGCGAGCACTTTGAGGAGCTCTGCAGCGTCGACGCGTGCACGGGCGGGCAGGTGGTCAGCGTCACGCCGCTTTCGCCGACGGCTGCCGTTGCCGCCGGATTGGGGGACTCGGTCGTGCCGGCCCCGGCAGCCGCGCTCACTGGCCTACAGCTCCTCGCCGACGGCTCGCGCGTGCTCGTGTCGCTCGTGCTGCTCCGGCTGAGCAAGCAATCGACCGATCTGCTCATCGTCGTCTACCGCGCTCTGCCGGCTCAGCAGACGACGCCAGTGGCGGCCAGCCCAGACGGTGCGGGTGACGATGCCGCGCTCGCCGCGCACGTGCGCGAGACGCTAGCCGTGCACGACTGGGGCCTCTTTGGTGCGCATGCCGACGGGTAGCGCCGCTGCCGGGGCTGTTTCTGCTAGGCTTGTCGAGACCCCGAGGTGTGTACAGTATGTCGCTAGGACATGTGCTCTATGTGTATGAGGCGGGGCAGGGGCAGGGGCGTGCACAGCACAGGGCGTATATATATGTAGATATAGGGCCGTGAGTCATGACGTGAGATGTCTATCTTGTTGCCTAGGAAACGTTGCGTACGTATGTTTGATGCATGTCGCACGTCGCAAGCAGAGTATTATTCGTGAACGTCGTGTACGTGTATAATGTGTAATGTGCGGTACATTGCGGTACGTCGGTACGTACGTCGTATCTACGTCTACGTCGGTTTTTATCTTTTTTATATGCATATGCTATAATTTATATGCTACATGCTACGCGCTCCGCGTTTCTTACGTTTAATACGGTTAACCTGTGAACATGTGAATTAATATGAGATAATATGAGATAGAGATAATATTAATATGTAATATATTATTTTATTAGTAATATGAATATGTATATGTATATGTATATATATATATTTTAGTTAGATCCGAGCTAGATCGAGCGACGATTTATATACGACGTTTATGTTTATACCCTAGGCGGTTTTAGGTTTTAGCTATATATAGATACGCATTTATTGAGCAGTCATAGCCATGATGTATGATGTATGATGTGCTGACTGCTGACTGTGACTGCTGACTGACTGTGCTGTGCTAATATGCTAAAACAAAACTCAGGGGCAGGGGCAGGGGGCAGGGGAGGGTATAATATTTTACAGCGTACGTACCTCTATACCTAGGTATATGTATGTACCTACTATATAGGTATATTGGCCCTTACAAGATAATATTGCCAATATTTTTTATTGCAATAAAGGGGGTCGTGGGGAAAATATATTGCGCAATATTGTAGGCAATAAAGGGGGGCTGGGAGGGGGATATCGCACAATAATGTGCAATAATTCCCCCTTTTCCGTGTCTGGCACGATTTTTTTTTCAGACACCTCGACACCTCGACCCATCCAAAATCCGATAATCCCTAAAAACAAACAAACAAACAAAA
>Ga0105053_10009692_pt1 | contig 12216 bp, 10 predicted proteins | sample BON01_FD_78093 | JGI IMG/M metagenome (GOLD analysis project Ga0105053, IMG submission 78093) | Freshwater microbial communities from Lake Bonney liftoff mats and glacier meltwater in Antarctica - BON-01 | ecosystem: Environmental > Aquatic > Freshwater > Ice > Glacier meltwater | place: Lake...
CAAAGGCGTGACGACGCATCAGCGCACCAAAGAAGATGCCGATGAATATCGCTATTTTCCGGACCCCGATCTGGTGCCGGTGGTGGTGAGCGAAGAGTGGATTGAGTCGCTGCGGGCGAAGCTGCCGGAACTGCCGCAGGTCAAACGCAAGCGATACGTCGAGGAACTGGGACTGAGCGAAAAGGATGCGAGTCAGTTGCTCGATGAGCATCAGACGGCGGCGTTCTTCGACGCGATTGTTGCGACAGGCGCTGACGCCAAACGCACTGCCAAATTGCTACTCAACACCGCCGCAAAGCAGGCCAATGAAAAAGGCGTGGCGATTCACGAGCTTTCTATCAGCGCGAGTCAGGTCAAAGCGATTCTCGATCTGGTCGCACAGGGCAAGATCAGTTCCAACGGTGCCGATGAACTGCTCGCCGCTTGCTGCGAAGAGGCGAATAAGGATGCACTGCCAGAGCAGCTTGCGCAGACGCGCGGGTTGCTACAGGTGAGTGATACCGGTGCGCTCGAAGGCTTCGTCGCTGCCGTGCTCGCTGATGCGAAAAATGCGCGGGCTGTCGCTGATCTTCAGGCAGGCAAGGACAAAGCGATCGGCGCGCTGATGGGGCAGGTCATGAAACTGAGCAAGGGCCAGGCCAACCCGGCGATCGTGACCGAACTGATCAAGAAGAATATCGCGGCGATGGGATGAGCGCGGGCTACTTCATATAGCCCCGGCCTTGGCCGGGGGAACGCTGCGATACTGTTGAATCTCCCCGGCTAAAGCCGGGGCTATATGTAAGGCACACGCCGCGCATCCTCACTTGAGATTCTCCGGATTGAGCGGCTCCAACTTCGGCAACACAAATCGACCGTCCTTGCGAACCAGCGTGTCATCGAACCACATCTCGCCGCCGCCGCATTCGGGCGTCTGCCGCAGAACCATGTCCCAGTGAATCGTGCTGTCGTTGCCGTTGCTTGCTTCCTTGTAGCAACTGCCCGGCGTGAAGTGAATCGAGCCCGCAATCTTCTCATCAAACAAAATATCCTTCATCGGCTTGGTGCAGTAAGGATTAAAACCAATCGCAAACTCGCCGACATAACGCGCCCCTTCATCACTATTAAATACTTCATTGATCGCGGCAGTATCGCTGCTGGTGGCCTCGATGATCTTGCCGTTCTTGAAGACGAGGCGAACATCATTGTGCGTGATGCCCCGGTAGAGCGTAGGCGTGTTGTAGCGAATCACACCATTCACACTGTCGCGCACTGGCGCGGTGAAGCACTCGCCATCAGGAATATTGCGCTGCCCCGTGCACGAATTAGCGGGGATGCCTTTGATGCTGAAAGTCAGATCGGTATCGCCGGGGCCTTTGAGATGAACGCGATCAGTCTTCTCCATCAGCGCGATCAGCGGCTCAGTAGCGCGGGCCATCTTTTCGTAATCAAGCGTGCAGACCTTGAAGTAGAAATCCTCAAACGCGGGCGTACTCATCTCCGCCATCTGCGCCATCGAAGGACTAGGCCAGCGCAGCACCACCCAGCGCGTCTTAGGCACGCGAATGGCATGATGCACGCGCTGCCAGACGGTGGATTCATAGATGCGGGTCTTCTCGACTGGCACATCGGAAAGTTCGCTGACATTGGCGCTGCCGCGCACGCCGATGTAGCACTGCATGCGCTCCATTTGCGCTGCTTCAACATCGGCAATGAGTTCCCACTGCTCTTTCGTTGCTGCTTGAAGAAGAGCGCGCTGAATGGTGTTGCTCTTAAGCAGCACGATCGGCCTCACCCCGGCTTTGTGCGCCGCGGCAACCAGCGCACTCGTAAACTCATGAGGCACATCAATCGCCTCAATGAGCACGTTATCGCCAGGCTTGACTTCACAGGAATGGTGAATCAGAACATCGGCCAGTTGCAGCATTCGCGGGTCGGTCATGAATCAAGCTCCAGAAAAGCGAGGGCGTGCAGCATAGCGAGAATGCTGGCTTATCGTGCTTGCACTGGCGCTTGTCCTCTCCCACTTTTTCAATCCTGCCTCATTCGATAGCATTTTCGCAATCCTGCTATCATCTTTCGCGCCGCTCCATATATAATTCCGTATCTTTTCCGCTCACGCATTTGAGTGCGAAACTTCGCTGACACCACTGGCTTCAGGAGAGACATCCATGGGAATCTGGGACAAAATCAAAGGCGAATTCATTGACATCATCGAATGGCTCGATGAGTCGCGAACCACCATGGTCTATCGCTTTGAGCGGTATCAGAACGAAATCAAAAACGGTGCCAAGCTCGTCGTCCGCGAAAGTCAGACGGCAGCATTCGTCAGCGAAGGCCAACTGGCGGATGTCTTCACGCCAGGCACCTACACACTTGAAACGAAGAACCTGCCGATTCTCGCCACGCTCAAGGGCTGGAAGTATGGCTTCAATAGTCCGTTCAAAGCGGAAGCCTACTTCGTCAACATGCGAGCCTTCACCGATCTGAAATGGGGCACCAAAAATCCCATCATCGTGCGCGACAAGGAATATGGCCCGATTCGTCTGCGCACCTTTGGCTCGTATGTGATTCGCGTCAAGGATGTGCCGGTGTTCCTCAAGAACATCGTCGGTACCGACTCGCGGTTCACCACCGAAGAAATCACCGAAGACCTGCGCAATCAGATCGTCACCAGCGTCAGCGATGCGATCGCTGAGAGCGGGATTCCGATCCTCGATATGGCGGCCAACCAGCTCGAACTGGGCGATCTGCTCAGACAGCGCATTCAGCCTGAGTTTGACAATTACGGCTTGGAAGTCGTGAAGCTGCGCGTAGAAAATATTTCGCTGCCACCAGAGGTCGAGGCTTTTCTCGACAAGGGTTCGAGCATGCGGATGGTGGGTAATCTGGATCAGTTCACGAAGTTTCAAGTGGCCAACTCGATGGAGAAGGCGGCAGAAAATTCGGGAGCCGCAGGCGGCATGATGGGCATGGGCCTGGGCTACGTGATGGGCGGCCAGATGGGCGGCGCAGTGCAGCAAGGCGCGCAGCCAGGCGCAGCCCCCGGTGGCGCAGGTGCAGCACCGCCGCCGATTCCTGGCAGCGTGCCGTTCTTCGTTGCGGTGGGCGGGCAGCAGACCGGGCCGTTTGAATTGGCCACGCTCAAGCTGCACGCACAGACGGGCAAGCTCGCGATGGATTCGCTGGTGTGGAAGCAAGGCATGGCGACGTGGACAAAAGCGGGCGAGGTCGCGGAACTGGCGCAAGTGTTTGCCGTGGGCCAAGCGCCGCCACCGATTCCACCGGGGTGAGACGGGATAAGAGAGGCACATGAGCCACGACTCAACGAGTCGCGGACGTCAGCGGGCTGAAGGTGGTGACATCGCGCCTTGTGTCGTTCGCTTGTAGTTTCGTCCATCTAGCTGCACTGCCGTTGCCGTTGACCTACTGCGCGATATTTTGCTCTATCAGTTCGTAGTCGTCCGCGACTCGTTGAGTCGCGGCTCATCAAAAGCGACTCTGCTACAACAGTTCGTTTCTCCGAGGCTCCTCATGTCCGATCGTGAATTCCCTTGTGAACAGTGCGGTGCCGAACTCAAATTCGCGCCCGGCCTCAGCTCGCTCAAGTGCGAATACTGCGGCCACGCCAACGAGATTCCCGCACTGCCAGAGAATATTGAAGAGATCGATTTTCATCAGGTGCTCGATGACCTGGCGGACAAGGAAGACCTCGTTGAAGTGACGACGGTGCGCTGCACCGGCTGCGGCGCAGAAACCCAGCGGAAGGCCGGCATCGCCAGCGGCCAGTGTCCGTTCTGCGGCACGCCCATCGTCGCAGCGGCAGGAACAACGCGCATCATCAAGCCCAAGGCTCTTCTTCCTTTTCACATCACAGTTTCCGACGCCACCCGTAAGTTTCGCACCTGGCTGCACAGTCTTTGGTTCGCCCCCAATGCCTTGCGGAAGATGGCGAACAATGAAGATCGCCTGGCGGGCATGTATGTGCCTTACTGGACGTATGACTGCCGTACCACGAGCCAATACTCCGGCCAGCGCGGCGACGACTACTGGACCACCGAAACCTACATGCAAACCATAAGCGGTAAAAGCCAGACGGCCACACGCCGCGTCAAGCGCACGCGCTGGCGATGGGTCAGCGGCTCGGTTGTCGATGACTTTAATGATGTGCTGGTGCTCGCCTCCACCTCGCTGCCGGTGAAATATGCTGAGGAACTTGAACCCTGGGATATTGAGAATCTCACACCGTTCCGCGAGGAATATCTTTCAGGCTTTCGCGCTGAGAGTTATCACGTCGAACTGAACACAGGCTTTGATCGGGCGAAGGTCATCATGGATGGTCACATTCGCACCACCATCTGCCGGGACATCGGCGGCGATCATCAGCGCATTAGTTCCGTTCAATCGCAGTATCACGGCATCACCTTCAAACACGTGCTGCTGCCCATCTGGATCAGCGCGTATCGCTTTCAAGATCGCGTGTTCCGTTTTCTGGTCAACGGCAGAACTGGCGAAGTGCAAGGCGAACGCCCCTGGAGCAAGTGGAAGATCGGGCTGACCATCGCGGCAGCGGTGATACTCGTGGGCACCATCATCGCGCTGATCGCCAGTCGATAGAAGAAATCGACTGAACAATCGTGTGGCACTGGCCTGCCGCTGCCACACATGATGCTAGTGCAGGTCGAGTTGCTTGCGCAGCCACGCGGGCTTGTTCGTCGTGATCGAATCAACGCCCAGCTTGATGAATCGCCGGGCCAGCGCAGGTTCATCGACCGTCCAGCAGTGCAGCTCATATTTTTCACCGCGCAGCGCCTTCACGAATGCATCATCGATCAGCGCGTGAGCATTGGTATCCAGCCCGCTCGCATCAATGCGCTTGAGCGTGGCGATCACCTGCTCAATCGAAGGCGACCACTGGCCCGTGGCCTTGTCCTGTTTGTAGCTGGTGAGCCAGTGTGCCTTGATCGAGGGAATCTGTTTTCGCACTGCGGCTATGACATCTGCATTAAATGAAATCACAATCATCTGCTCGGGCTTGAGCTTCGCGCCTTCCACTTCCTTTTGCAATTGCGGCACGATCTCCGGCCCGCATTTGATCTCAATAAAAATCTTCTTGCCCGCAGGCACCGTGGCGAACACTTCAACAAGTGTCGGCATTTTTTCCTTGGCAAACTTGGCGTGCTTCCATGAGCCGACATCAAGCTTGCGAAGGTCATCGAAAGTCGAAGTCGCAATTTCCATGTTGCTGCCTGTGGTGCGTTTCATGTCCTTGTCATGTCCGCAGATAATCTTGCCATCGCGAGTCAGATGGAAGTCGCCTTCGATGCCATCAGCCCCCTGCTCCCAGGCGAGGTTGAATGCGGCCAGCGTGTTCTCTGGTGCATCATGCGAAACGCCGCGATGCGCGATGATCATCTGAGCCGGGGCAGCGAGTGTGATGCCAAGCACTATGAATATGAATGGAAAAAGCGAGAAGCGATCCATGAAGGACTCCTGCAAGCGGAACTGACAGCGAACAGTCACACAGGCGATGCCGGTGCGCCTATCGTACCCGGCAATGACGAGTTTTCGACTTGGAAACAGCGAGTTGGTGAAAAGTGAATTATCTATGGACCTACTGACACAAGGCGTATTGGGAGCGGCGGCGGCACAGACCTGCTTCGGCAAAAAGCTGCCGCGTGCTTCGGCGCTGATCGGCTTTGTCGCCGGGCTGCTCGCTGATGCCGACGTTTTCATCCGCCCTGCTTCCGATCCGCTGGGCGGGCTGACGTATCACCGTCACTTCACGCATGCTCTTGCTTTCATCCCGATTGGAGCGCTGATTGCCGCGCTGCCGTTTCTACTGGTGCCCTCGCTCAAGAAGCAGTTTCGCCTGGTCTATCTTTGCGCGCTGGTGGCTTATGCAACGCATGGCCTGCTCGATACCTGCACCAGCTATGGCACGATGCTGCTGTGGCCCTTTTCCGATGAGCGGATTTCGTGGGACCTGATCGCCATCATCGATCCCGCTTTCACACTGCCACTGATCGTCGGCCTCATCATCGCCTGCTGGAAGCGTAAGCCACTGGCGGTACGAATCGCACTTGCGCTGAGCATCACGTACATGGGCTTCGCCTTCGTGCAGCACGAACGCGCTATCGCCATGCAGCGCGAACTGGCCGCCATGCGTGGCCAGACCATCGAGCGCGGCCGGGTGTTTCCCACGCCGTTGAGTCTGCTGCTGTGGCGCTCGGTCTATCACACACCCGATGGACTGCTCGTAGCCGACGGTGTGCATCTGCCCTATCTCAGTGAAGCCAAAGCGAAGCCCGGCTCTGCCACTGCAAAAATCACACTCGACGCGTTTCGTGCGCAGCATGTCGATGATGAAAAACTCATCGCAGGCTTCGAGCGATTTCTCTGGTTCACCGATGGCTACGCTGCGGCCCACCCCGACGATCCTCAGGTCATCGGCGACATGCGCTACTGCATCGAGCCACAGACCTTCGACAGCCTCTGGGGCTTCTATATAGATGTACCTGAGACGATGACCATGCAGGGGCGCAGCACACGCATGGTTTCCTTGGGCCTGACGCGCAGCGATCGCTTCACCCGTGCCTGGGATGCGATGATGGGCCGTGATCCTGCCTTTGAGACGCTGGCGAATGTGAAGGCGAATCTGAAACCATGAACGCGAACCGGTAGTAACGATTTTATTTCCAATACGTTGATCCTTCGTTCGCCAAGGCGAACGGCTAAATAGGTTAATGGCCCTGCTTTTCCCGTGTTTCCCACTCTTTCGCTTTTCCATCACCTCGCTTTTACAATGCCCGCCCTATGCCCGAGATTCTCACGCACACGTTGCCCAATGGTTTGATCCTCCTCGCTGAGCCGATGCCCGCGGCAGAGTCGCTATCGATGTCGCTGCTCACGCCAGCGGCAACCGGTCTCGAAGAAGTCGGTCAGCTTGGGATTGCTTCGCTGATGAGCGAGATGATCTGCCGTGGTGCGGGTTCGCTCGATGCCAAGGCTCACTGCGATGCGCTGGACAACCTGGGCGTGATGCGTTCGAGCAATTCGGGTGTCAGTCGCTATCGCCTCGGCGCGACGATGATCGGCACGAAGCTGCGCGAAGCGCTGCCGCTTTTGCTCGACATGATTCGCAAGCCGATGCTGCCTGAAAATGGCCTTGAGCCCAGTCGCGACCTGGCGATTCAGGCCATCGATGCGCTCGAGGATGAGCCGCAGGAAAAGGTATTCATCGAGCTGCGCAAGCGGCATTATCCCGAGCCTTTTGGCAGGTCATCGCTGGGTGTGCGCGAAGACCTTGAAGCGATCACGCTCGAACAGGTGCGTGGATTCTGGAAGCGAACGATGGTGCCGCGCGGCAGTATGATCGGCTTCGCGGGTCGGTTCAATTGGAACTCGCTTGTAGACATGATCGAAGCGCACTTGGGCGACTGGACCGGCGATGTTGCTGAGCCGGTGCCCCTCTCCACGCCTGCGCGGGGCTATGTCCACGAACATGCCGACTCGACGCAGGTTCACATCGGCCTGGCTTACGAGGCGCTGCCTGAGCCCCATGAAAAATCGATCCTGCAAAAGGCGGCGGTGAATATTCTTTCAGGCGGCATGAGCGGCCGCCTCTTTACGGAAGTGCGCGAGAAGCGTGGCCTCTGTTACTCGGTCTTCGCCAGCTATGCAGGCCAGCGCGATCGCGGGGCGATACTCGCTTATTCAGGCACCAGCGAGCCTAGAGCGCAGGAGACGCTCGATGTCCTTAAGTCAGAACTGATTCGACTCAGCGATGGCGTCGAAAAGGACGAGTTTGGCAGAGCGATCGTCGGCATGAAGTCGCGTCTGGTCATGCAAGGCGAATCGACCGGCGCCCGCGCTGCCGCCATCGCCAGTGATCAGTACACGCTAGGCTACCCACGCAGCCTCGATGAGATGGCCCGGCGAGTCGATGCGATTACGCTTGATGATGTGAATGATTTCGTCAAAGCACACAAGCCCGGCGACATGACCATCGTCACCGTCGGCCCTGCGCCCCTTGAGATTCGCTGAATCTCGGAGGCGAGCCTTCATGTTGAGCCGTGATGTTGAGCCGCGACGTAACACGTCGCGGACGCCACCGGCATGAAGGGGGACTGATCGCGCCATCGATCAAAGGGCTGTGCCGCACCAGCCTCTAGCCTCCCCATTTCCTCCCGTTTTCGATCATCTGAAAGTTTTTCTGCATTTACAGTGACAGACGCCTGTCACCGGATCGTTCTGCGCTATTGATCTCCATCCAAATCATTCGATGATCGAAATGACAAAGCGGCACGAAGCTTTTCCGGGGGCTTCGTGTCGCATTCCGGGGCCAGGGCTATTACTTGAAAGGAGCATCGAATGAGCAACCCGATCCCCGATGAACTGGCCGACCTCAAGGAAATCGCCACCACAGTTGGTCCCGCCTGGCGCTACTGGGCACACGAGGCCAGGGTCGAGCGCCATGGAAATATCTGGCGCGATCTGGCACGGGCGCATCAGCGGTTGACGCACGAGGCTGCGTGGCAGGCCGTGATGTGCTGGCTTGATGGACCTCCGCTGTATGGCCGGGCCAGAGATGAGCAGCGGGAGTTGCGTGGCTTGCTCCATCTGCTGCACGCACTGGGCAAGGCGGGGATCGCTCCGTTTGAAAAACCTGTGCTCGAATTGATGGTGCCCAAATGCCGTCGCGATGACTCAAGCGTTGTGAAGAGACAGGCCAAGCGCAGGCCACCTGGCACGGAAGAAGAAATGCCCGATGGTTTGCAATACAGACTGCGTCAGGCCCGCGCGATCGGCATTGTGCCTCGCTGGCAGGCGGTGGCAGACTTTGTGGATGAGGTGGATGAAGAACGTTTCAATCGGCTTTGCCGTCTGGTCCATCACATGCGAAGGCTGGGCGAAGATCGTCAGCTCCGCTCCTGGCTTAGTCTGAATCGAAAGGATTCGCCCAAAGCCGCAGCGATGGCGCGGAGTCTGCTGCATGTGGTTGATGCGCTGGAGATTTTCTAGCAGCGTCTTCTTTCACAGCCGCAGCGTCCTCGCTGCGCGGAGTGCTAGTTCTCGTGAAGAACGCGCAGCGAGGACGCTGCGGCTTTCAATAGAAAACGCGATGCCTAGTCCGAGCCGCAAAGCGTAAGCTTGCGGATTCACAGGTTGCCCTGCCCAGAAAGTTCTACTGCGAACGATATCGAACTCTTCTGCCCCACCCCATCTTCTTTGACTGACTAGAATGTTCGCAATCATGAAATCGCTACAAGGACAACTGCTCATTGCTGCGCCAAGTCTGATTGATCCGAATTTCTTTCGGACAGTCATCCTGCTGGTGCAGCATGGCGAAGAAGGTGCTCTTGGTCTCGTCCTCAACCGAGCCACCGGCACGACCATCCGCGAAGCCTGGCAACAGGTCAGTCAATCGCTCTGCCTTCGTGAAGATGTCCTGCATCACGGCGGCCCCTGCGAAGGTCCGCTCATGGTGGTGCATACACTCGAAGGCGTGCCCGGCAATGAAGTGTCGCCCGGTCTGTTTTTCTGCACTCAGCGCGAAGATGTCGAGCAGGTCATCGGCTCTGGCGAAGGCGAGTCGCGATTCTTCATCGGCTACGCCGGCTGGACCGCAGGCCAACTCGAAGGCGAACTGGCCACCGGCTCATGGATCGCCCTTCCCCCTACCAACGAGCATCTGTTCACCGATGACATTCATCTCTGGGAAAACACCACGCGACAGGCGACGCGCACCGCTGCCTATCCGAACATCAAGCCGAGCTTGTTGCCGCGCGATCCGAAGATGAACTAAGGTTAGAAATCCACGAGCAAGACGACATCGCATTCACTTGGCTGGCATCAACTTCACCTGTCTCAAATCCATCACCGCCACGCCAGGCTTTTTCATGGGCTTGACGAGAAAGGTGTACTCGCCGGGCTTATCGATCGTGAGCTGGCCGATGTTGCGCGGGATGAAGTTCTGGAAGTGACCCGTGTCTTCGACGGTGAAGCTGAGCGTCTGGTCCTTGCCAAAACCTGTGGTTTCCAGCAGCACCATGTTCACCTGAGCACCGCCTGACCCTTTGCCGCAGCCTTGAAGAATCTCAACCTCGAACGTGCCAGGCTTGTTGATGGTGAAAGTCCACGAGGCTTGATCGTTGACATTGACCCAGTAGCCCAGCGTGTTTTTCTCTGGCTTATGTTCGTACTGCACCTTCGTACCGCGACTGGTCGCATCGCGCGAATGGAGCAGCACTGTGCCATCGTCGCCTTGCGTGATCGCCTCGCCTTCGCCGGTGGGACGAAGTTGCACTGCTTTGAGATTCATGACTGCGCCGCCGGTTTTTTTCGTGGCTTTGACGCTGACCGTGAGTTTGCCGGGCTTGGCGATGTACAGCTTGTCGAGCGCGATGGTGGTGTAGCGATACCAGCTACCGGTGTCTTTGATCGTGGCAGCGACACTGGCATCGCCGACGGTGATGGTGATGTCGCTCTCGCCGCCTGCTAGAGAATAGGTGAGTTCGACTTGATACATGCCCGGCCGGGTCGCGTTGTAGTCCCATGTCACGTAGTCACTGGCGTCGGCCCAGAATCCGATGCGATGGTTGCCGGGGTGAGATTCGAGCTTGGCGGTTTTGCCTTGCACGTTGGCGTCGAGCGCAGAGAAAATAATGCGGCCATCGGCAAGCTGTGCGGATTTCTCGGCGGTCTCAAGAACGATGATGCCGCCCTTGCCCGCTGCGATCGGCGGCAGCGCAGCAATTTCTTTCGCATCACCGCTGAATGAAACATCCACTCGTTTCGCATCACGGGCTGGGCCGATGCGTCCAGGCACATCGACATACGCACTGACAATCGCATCAAACGGCGTAGGCAGCGGCAGCTTGCCATCGGCAGGCACTTCCTCCACCGCCAGAATAATTCGGCCATCGGAAGGCTGACGGGAAATCGCGCCCCAATCAGCTCGCTCGACTTTGTCCTGTGCATCAGCGCCGGTGACACCTGCGGTGATGAAGAAAAGGAATCCGAGAACGCTGACGATGGAGTGTCGTTTCATCATGAATTCATCATATCGCTTCAACGGCTTACGAGTCTTCGTTTAGCCGCTGGCCAAAGGCTGTGCGGCGGCCAGCGCGGAGCATCGCCCCCGGAAACAGACCTTTGCTCCGCAGCTAAACGGTCACACGCCCAATCATCCATTGCTAAACTGTCGCCATGAGCAAGAGCAAGGCAAGCGACAAGCCGGTGAAGTTTGAAGAAGCTGTTCAGCAGCTCGAGGCGATCATCGATCGCATCGAGTCCGGCGAAGTCGGGCTGGAAGATTGCCTGACGCAGTACGAGCGCGGCATGACGCTAGTCAAACAATGCCGAACTATATTGACCAAAGCAGAACAGAAAATCGCGGAGCTTTCGCCAACTGCTGATGGCGGACTGACGGTGGATGATGATGAAGAACTGGAGACCGAAGGCGAAATCGACGACCAATAAGAAACGCTTCATATAGCCCCGGCCTTGGCTGGGGAAACTCCGCGAAAGCGATACTCTCTGCGAAATCGAAAGTTCCCCCGGCTAAAGCCGGGGCTATGTGAGGCCAAACCTTCGCTCTAACAACACGCACCCCACGACCCGATTCGTTTGTGACTGATTCCGACTGTGACGCACTGGCCCTATTTCATCATGTCGCTGGTCTATGGCGCTTGCGTCGGCAGCTTTCTCAATGTCGTTGTCTATCGCCTTCCGCTGGGCAAGAGCCTGGTCACGCCGCCTTCAGCCTGCCCCAAATGCGATCACAAACTCGCCTGGTATGACAACGTCCCCGTGCTCGGTTGGCTCTGGCTTCGCGGCAAGTGTCGCTACTGTGCCAACCCGATCAGCCCGCAGTATCCGATTCTCGAAGGCTTTTGCGCGCTGGCGTTTGGCATGTTGTTTCTCGCTTACTTTCAGACCGGCGATCGCCTCGATTTTGCATCGCTGGCCGGCCGCGACAGCGCGATGGTCTTTGTCCTGCATCTGTTTCTGCTGGGCGGGCTGATCGCAGCTTCAAAGATCGATGCCAATCTTTTTATCATCCCGCTTCAGATTTGCTGGACGGTGACGATCATCGCGCTCATTGGTTTTCCCATCGCCGCCGGTCTGTTTCCAAAAGCAGCGCTGCTCATGCCACCCGTTCCCACCTGGGGCATTGGCGCCGCCATTGGTGGAGCCATCGGTTTGATTCTCGCCTTTGCCCTGCTGTACAAG
>Ga0105053_10009695_pt1 | contig 12213 bp, 15 predicted proteins | sample BON01_FD_78093 | JGI IMG/M metagenome (GOLD analysis project Ga0105053, IMG submission 78093) | Freshwater microbial communities from Lake Bonney liftoff mats and glacier meltwater in Antarctica - BON-01 | ecosystem: Environmental > Aquatic > Freshwater > Ice > Glacier meltwater | place: Lake...
GTTGCATTCATATTTAGGCTATAAGTCGCCTAATCAGTTTGAAATTGAGATGCAAGTGCCACGGATAGAATTACAAAAAGCCTCTTAACTGGGTTGTACTAAAAAGCTTGACCAGGTCAATACTTCAGGCGAACATCATGAATACAACGATCGGCATGATGATCATAATGATGATCACTTTTGCCCACCCGGACAAGCCAAAAAAGGTCGCTGTTAAAACGTGGTCATCGTCTAACTGGAAGCGAAATAATAATATCGATATCGATTTGAATATTAATTTCACTTCCAGCACAACACAAGCATCAAAGTCTCAGCACTTTCTGTGTTGGGTCTTTTTTATTTAGTCGCTATGGAGTGATGTTTAAGAGCCATAGGCTCAGAATAATTGAATTTAACCCTCATTGATTTATGTCTAGTTACAACAATTTTTTTGCACTAACTTGACTGGAAACATATTTTACGGACCTTAAGTGAGCGCTAATTCATAAGCACTATTGCTAAGTTTATTGATACGTAATTGATAGTGTTTGGTATTTTTATTGTCGTTAATGGGCGCAAATCATGCCTTGATGTATTGTAAATGGATGATGATTATATAAATCATTAATACTTCAAAAAAATAGGGTACTAGGGTTCCGATCAATGAATCTAATGTCTGGACGGAGAGTAACTGATCTTCACAATGAAGGTTACACTGAGGGATAAAAGCTCGGAAAGTTGTTTATATAAACATCTCGCCCTTATTCTTAATGGTGGTTAACTGTGGCGCTTTTACATCATGATTGGTCATCTTTTCCGTACTAGGGGCTGACAAATACGGTATTGAAATTGATGTAGTCCAAATCAATGACTATGTGGATTACATCAACCAGTAATACAGCTGGCCAATTTGATAATTCACTATGACAAGTATGGATGCGTGAACCATTCCTGCTGCGGGGAGGGGGGGGCATATTCAACCTTATTGACTGCAGGTGAGTTCTCTAATGGTAACGATGGTATCGTTTTAAAAGACGCAGGTAAAATACTGGCTGATATCAAAGGTCAAAACGTTAATTTAGTCGAATTATCGAAATCAACTGCAAATCAACTGGGACAGATTTATCTTTTGATTAAGTAGCTGCTATCCATCCCCATTTTCTAATAGCATGATGTGTTTGCAGATATTTTAATGGTAGAGATGATCGTGAGCTACTATTTGTGGCAATGTAATTAACCTCAGATCGGGTTAAGGGGCGGCCATTATATCGACTTCCTTAGGAGGTATTTTCAATGAAGGTTTATTGCTTTTAAGTGAGTAAGCGATAAGCTCCGCAATGATGTGTAGAATCAACAAAACTTATGCCGGTTGGTTTCCCTTTAATATGTGTAAAGTAAGCACACAAGGGTGTCAGCGCTTTTGGCATAAGCGCTAACAATTTAGTATAATTAAATAATGTAGAGAGTTCTTCTTCCAAAACCCGGCCACAAATCTGCTATAATAGATTTTAAATCCCAATGATGTGAGCTGTGGAAAGCAGTGATAATAGTCATCAGCCCATTCATCGTCATTTTATATTGCCGAGTTCGTTGACGAGTACCATCAATTAGACGTCGTTTTCTCATTCAAGCATAAATACCTTACAATAATCATCGACATCACAGAATATTTCCGTTAATTTGTTCATGAGCCTGTTTTTCTTTCTTATCATCTTTTCTGGTAAAAGATCTGATCGGTCAATAGGCTTTTAGTTCTTTTTCTTATCCCGAGCTGAAGTTAAATACATCGGTCCATACAAATATGAGGTCTAGGAGTTACGAAGGCCATGAAAAAATTTGATCCTATTGCATACAAAAAAATGGTCACAACGTACCAAGAAGATGACAATCCTACTGGTTGGTTTGATAGTATTTATATCGATGCGGAAGGAGATTTTAGCGCCGTTTTCTGGGCAGATCTTGAACCGAACCCTTATCTTTTAAAATGGTTAAGAAATTGTGTTTTTAAGCATGCAGGACGCAAAGCTATTGTTATTGGATGTGGCCTAGGTGATGATGCTGAAGCCTTGAATGAAGCTGGATATAAGGTGACTGCTTTCGATATTTCACCTGAAGCGATACGACTTTGTAAAAATCGTTATCCAGACACCAAGGTGAACTATCTAGTCGCTGATCTTTTTGATTACCCAGCACAATGGGCAGAAAATTTTGAACTTGTCTATGAATGTAATACCATCCAAGTCTTACCTGGCAAGTACAGAATACAGGCACGAAACGCGATGTTTTCATTATTAGCTCTGCGGGGTTATGTTCTTGTCTCATGCAGAAGTCGTCTCGAGGGTGAGCAAGAAAATGATATTCCGCTCCCACTTGATAAAGAAGAGTTAGATGGATTTGTACGATGCGGTCTAAGCGAAGTGAGTTTTGAAGCTTATGATGACAACCAACAACCCGCTGTGCCTCATTTTTTTGCTTCTTACCAAAAGTAAGATATTATCGAATATCTACACAATGGACGTTAAACAGGCAATTTTCATCCTTATTAATAACACCCGTTTTTTGTAAGTAATTGTAGCTTCATAAAAGAGAGCATTAATCATGGATGCAAATTTTTGGCATAACAAATGGGCAAATAATGAGATTGCATTCCATCGAAGCAATGCCAACCCACTATTAGTCAATAACATCAAAGCACTTGCTTTAGCTGAAGGCAGCCTTATATTTATTCCTTTATGCGGGAAGACACTTGATATTGCTTGGTTACTATCTAATGGCTATCGCGTTGCCGGAGTAGAATTGGTCGAATCAGCCATTAAGCAATTATTTGCTGAACTGGGGATCCCCCCGAAAATAGCCATAAAAGGTAAAATCAAGCACTACAGTGGAAAAGATATCGACATATTTGTGGGAGATATATTTGAAGTATCCCAAAAGATACTTGGACCCGTCAACGCAATTTATGACCGAGCCGCGTTAGTGGCCCTGCCCGATGAAATTCGTCCTCGATACACTGCTCACCTAATGAAAATCACTAATCAATCTCCGCAGTTACTCATTTCTTATCACTACGATCAAAACCTTGTTCAAGGCCCTCCTTTTTCGATTAGTAACGAGGAGGTAGGACAACACTATAAGGATAATTATGATTTAACACTTATTTTCAGTACCGATGTAGAAGGTGGGATGAAGGGTAAATGTGTAGCAAAGGAGAATGTTTGGCTGCTACAAAATAATTAATTAAGCTCCGCCAATCGGCTTAAGTTTCATTGGTTTTAATACTTAAGAAACATCATTTAAAATGACAGCAATGCTCACAAAACATGCATCACTAAGCCATACTTTTAATCACACTTATGTTGAATTCAATGCACCTCATCAGGTGATGAACATTGTTACTTGTGACTGAGGCAAAAACTGCAGCACTGCAAGAAGCTGGCATAAGAAGTTCAGTTTCGAATAAGATTGCCATTGGAACTGGGACGGGCTCAGTTGCAGTCGTAAGTGGCCATGGACCCGACAGGGTCAATTCCTGTCAGGCGCACCATTATTCTTGTGTTTTTCACCTTCTAAATTATATCAAAATGGCCTTGAAAGTGTTGCCCTGCCTTTCTTTGCGGCTACCCTTCCTTTATTTGTCTTTCCTGATTGAATTTTCAATTTATGGCTATTGTGGCGGTTTTTGGCTATTCCACCGCCAATTTACCGCCAATTTTATTTGCGAGTGGATTTCTTGTTACTGCATCTTTTAAATGATTGGGTGATAAGTGGGCGTATCGCATGGTCATTTTTATATCTGAATGGCCCAATATCTTTTTTAATGTGAGTATATTCCCGCCGTTCATCATGAAGTGACTAGCGAAGCTGTGTCTTAACACGTGTGTTAGCTGGCCTTTTGGTAATTCGATGCCTGATCGCTTAATCATTCTGTCGAACGGTTCGTAACAGTCGGTGAATATTCGATCGTTAGGGTTTTTATTGGCGGCGAAAATCATTAATTTATTATAAAAATCATCATCGAGTGGAATGGTCCTTAGGCGTTTAGATTTTGTGATCTCATACGTTACTTTCCCATGATTCAATTGTTTAAACTTAAGCTGTTCCGCTTCACTCCATCTCGCGCCGGTTCTCAAGCAAATATTCGTCACCCACCAGGTCGATTGATTGCGGCCTTTCTCATTTATTGTTGATAACAATTGTTCTATCTGATTTGACGATAGATAACTCATCTGCTTTTCTTGTATTTTCAGTTTATCGACATCGCTGAGCGGGTTTTGATAATCAATTACCTTTAGTTTTAATAGGCGATTAAACATTGCGGACAGTAAGCCGTGGCCATTGTTAAATGTTTTGAATGAAATGGGCGCTTCATTTGTTTTTGTACGCTTAAATCGGTATTTAAGGAACATTTCTGGCGATATGTGATGGCCTATCGGATTACCTAGGTCGTTGGCAATATTATCCATTTCTCGTTTAAACGTTTCAGGGCGAGCAAGATTAATGCCGTGACATTCATACCAAATATTAATCAGTTCAAGTAGCGTTCGCGGATCATGTGATTCTGCTTTCTTGGGTGCGTAGCCATACAGATACTCTCGTTCGAATATTTCGGCTTCTTTTCGTGTTTCAAATGAGCGACGAACGCGGTTCAATCCTTTCCGATCTATTTGGACAAGCCATTTACCATTATCTTGTTTAGTAACAGACATTTAAAAGTCCTTTTATATGTGTAGTGTTAAGTGTTGCGAGGGTTTTTCCAGCCGGACGGGGTCATAGCGGGAACACCGTAACTAACGTAACCTAATTAAAAATATTTTTTTATATCTATATATATCATAAGGTTAAGTGGTGTTTTTGGCTTTTTCAGACCGTAATTTTTCCGTAATTTTTTTGTAATCTAATTACGGCGTTCAGTTACGAAATAATTACACTTCATTACGCTAACCGTAATGTGTCTTAAATCCTTATGCTGCTTATGTTTAAGACGCTTAATGCGTGCAGGTCGATTACGCTAAGTTACAGAAAAATTACACTTTTATATCGACTGTAAGGCCATGAATATAAACAAGAAAAACGCTTATTTTTTAATTGATTACGTAGATTACGCTTTCCCCGAGGCCACCCCATCCGGCTAGCGATTTATGGCGCCGTCTTTTAGTTGTTGCAGGACGATGGGCTGGGCTAATTTATACAGATCAAGATAGGTGTAATCGTCACCCGGTACAGCACCGGCTTGCATCATTGACACCTCAATATTTCGGGCCACTTCTAGCCAGCCGTCTTGCAATGTTCGGGTGTCGACGTGTTCATATTCAGTTATTAGCGGTGTGTTATTCGTCATTATCTAGATCCTCTAAATAGCGTTGGTACTGCACTAGATTAAATTTTAATTCCATTTCTAACCACGCTTTCTCATCATCGCCAGCATAAGTAAGCCATTCACTGATAAACCCTAGTAAACGTTGATCACGTGCTGTTCTATTAATTGAACTGGCACCTGCGTTAGTTTTAATTCCCAGATAATCTGCCGGTGAATCTTCATTAATGAATGGCTCATCGTGTAATAGCATCGAACCAACACCTGAAACTATCCAATCGATAGAAACTCCATATTTAGCGTGAAGTTCGCGCAAGAATTTAGATCCAAGCGGGTTTTCTTCATAAATACTGTTCGTTACCGTCCGTACGCTAACACCCGTATCATTTTGAATATCAATGGGTTTTAGCTTTTTCTCAGACATAAACCGTTGAAGCCTGAAAACTTCTCCATGTTTTTTCTTGCCTGTCCATTTATTAGGGGGTATCGTTTCACTTGTCATTTAACAACCTCACTTTAAAACAAATTATAACAGGATTAAACCATGTCTATAGAAGTAAACAAATTATCAAAAACAACGAAGTCGCAGTGCATATCAGCACAGATCTCGTTTCGGCACTCTCCCAGCGTTAGGGAGCGAATTATTGAGCTGGCATATGAAAACAACATGAGCGAAGCCGACATGAGCCGGCAGCTTATTAACTCTGGGCTTAAGGCGAATTATGGCATTGACGTTCGTGGTAATCAGGTTGTTTAGCATGGGACACATTATCCCTAGCTTTCTAACACCTTAATATTGGTTAAAACACCCAAATTATGCACAAATTACTTGCCACCTCGATTAAACACGGACCGTTATCACCTAAAGAGGCGGTGATATTGCGTTATTTGTGTGAAGGCTATTTAAGAAAAGAAATAGCGGCACGCGTATTTAGAACACCCAGCACGGTAGGTAAACAAATAGAAAGTATTGCCGGAAAATTAGAATGTCGTTGTAGCGCTGAAATTGTAGCGACAGCTGTAGCACTGGGCTTAGTTAACGTTGAAGTTACCCACGACCACAGCTTATTTATCAAGTGCCTGGCTTTGCTATTGATTATGAATTTCACCGCCGGTCACATAGATATACGCCGTGGACCCAGAGCACCACGTGCATCACGCACATTAAGAATGGCGGGGCGAACAGGCCGTCAAAACAATCGTTTTATAAAAGGATATGAAGATGAATCAACCAAACCAAGCAACTGTTTTACTTGGCCACAACACCGCAACTGTGACACACGTATTGGATGAACCACTGCGCACACTGATCGACCGTGATATTCAAGATGAATTCAATTATGAAGTGCGCCGGCTGATGGCTGAGAACGCACGAAAGTTCAACAATGATAATCAGCAATTGATTGATTTCATTACCGCTACGCTCAGTTATTTTATTCAAGACGGTTACAGCCGTTTGCACATTAAACAGCAAGTCACCGATATGGTTGGCTGATATGAGCCTTAAAAATCCACCCGACTGGTTCACTTATGTGCCACTTGAATGGGTTCCGGCAAAAAGACTGATAGACCCAGCGACACTCACAAAAAATCAACGGCAAACATTGTGGGCAGGTATCAAAAAAACCGATCCCGCCCTGGCGGATTGTCTAAAAAACGATCCAACGCTTGCTGAATTACAACGCACATTTAACGGTACCGTAGTCTTTGAAGTTGATGATGTTCATCGCTTTATGCAGATGGGGCTGAAGGGATAGTGATGGACGAATTATTTTATTTACAGGACAACCGATCCTATGTTGGCAACGATATTCTGTGGTGGGCTAAAGATGCTCGTGGCTATACAACTGATTTGACCAAGGCTCATATTTATACAAAAGATGACGCCGTTAAGCAGAATCAATGCCGAGAAACGGATATCCCTTGGCCTAAAGATTACATCGATGCTAGGTCACGGCCAGTTGTTGATATGCAGTATGTTCGCGTTAAAGAAGCTTTAAAAGGTACGGGAATAAAGCTTAATAAGCCAAAACCACATAAAAAAACAACATACCGATGTGGAGGGTGCGGAAAGTTCATGAGTGAGTATCAGCTTTACTCAGGACCATGCACTAAATGCGATCAAGATAACAGACCTTAACAAGCGGTGTCCCATGCAAATAATTAATCAAAAACCTCTGTTTATACCCCTTAATAAAAAATACTACTTAGAGTTTGTCTCTGGAATGAAACAGGAAGAACTTCGACGATATGGCCCAAGATGGGACGAGAAAACCTGCGAAGTAGGACGAGAAGTTACATTGTCGTGTGGTTACGGTTCCAAACGAAGAGCAAAAGGCATAGTAACAAAATTCAAAAAACAGCACGGTACACTATTCGGATCGACGTATAAAGATTCGATTTTAGCTGTTTATGGAACATTAGATATATTTATTTCCTGCATACAAATTAACTGTGTTACGGAGATAATTAATGCAAAGAAATGATCTAAACCCACAAATAATAAACCTATTAGTTAATGATTTTCAGATGGTCGAACAGGGTAAATACTTACGCGGTCGTTGCCCACAATGTGAGAAAAAATCATTGTGGACGTGGATTGATAACCCCGGCAACGTGCAATGTGATCGCACTAATAAGTGTAATTATTCAGAGCCGACTAAGGATTTATTCCCTGAACTATTCGAGAAATTAAACGAAAAGTATCAACCGACTCAAGAAAACCCGCATGCCACTGCAGATGCGTATTTATCGCTGATCCGTGGTTTTGATATCGCTCAAATTAAGGGCTGGTACGAGCAAGGGGCGTATTACCATCCCCGTGGCAATAAAGGCACGGCATCGGTGCGTTTTTATCTTGATGAAGCCAAACAGATCCTATGGGAACGTTTGATTGATGATGTGATTATCACAGATGAACAGGGCGATACTGAATCACGTAATAAAAGTTTTAAAGGCTCATTTAAGGGCTATTGGTGGCAACCACCGACACTCACTATTAATAGTGGTGATGAAATTTGGTTGGTTGAAGGCATTCTTGATGCGATTGCACTTAATTTAAATGGCATCAAGGCCGTGGCGATCATGTCGTCGGGTACGTTTCCTGATGTATCACTCAAACCGCATTTAAGAAACGATATTACATGGGTGATAGCCACTGATAATGATGCGGCAGGGCGTAAAGCACTTGAAAAACACAGTAAAACATTACGTGATATGGGCGAAAACGTCACCGCCGCGTTATCGAGTAGCAATGATGCCAAGTCGGATTGGAACGACTTGCACAAAGCCGGAAAACTAAGCGAAAAAGACATTAACTTTTATCGCTACTTAGGCCGCCTTGAATTAGCACAAAGCTACACTGAAAAAGCCCAAATAATGTGGGAACACAACACCAACCGTAATTATTTTATTTATTCGTTTAGCAAAAGAACCTATGCCGCCAAAATGGATAAAGAACTGTATGACAAGGCGTATAAATCCTATTGGGGCAGCATTGCGGGGTTTGATAGCCATCAAATGTCAGATGATGATCTTAAACTTATCTTAAAAGAAGCCACCAACGAGCAAACATTCAAAGCCAACGAATACGCGGCCAATCAAGGTATAAAAATACGTGAAATAGCCACGTTCTCAATGAATTATTTGTACTTTCAACAGCCAGATAATGGCGAAGACGGTCAATACTTCTTTAGCTTTAAACTAGCTAACCATGGTCAAGAACGTCAGATTGCCTTTACGCATAAAACCCTATCAGCAGCCGGTGACTTTAAAAAATCATCGATGCGTTTACCGGGTGCGTTATTCACTGGCATCCAAAACGATCTTGATTGGTTATATAAAGAATGGACGCGTTACAACACCAAAGAAGTCAGAACAATCGACTTTGTTGGCTTTGATAGCGCAAGCCAAACCTACGTGTTTAATAATTATGCAGTTGAAGGTAGTCGGGTTCATAAACTTAACAGTCAATCGTTTTTTCAACTGAGAAAAGAAGGCATCAAAACCACGGTTGATATTAAACAAAAGCTATCAGAAAAGCATAATGCGACATGGATACCTGACTTTAAAACCGCTTTTGGCACCAAGGGCTTAGTCGCCTTGTCATGGTGGTTTGGCTCATTGTTCGTCGGTCAAATACGCAGGAAACACCGCTCGTATCCTTTTTTGCAAATAGCCGGCGAAGCTGATTCGGGTAAATCGTTGTTAATTGATGTGTTATGGCGGTTGCTAGGCAAAGACGGCGAATCATTTAACCCCGCTGCATCCACTGCGGCAGGACGGGTTCGCAAGATGTCAGAAGTATCAAACTTGCCGGTTTGTTTTAATGAAACCGACAACGAGGTAGAGAAAAACACCCACCAAAAACAATTCAACTGGAATGAGTTAAAAGACTTATTTGAAGGCGAGTTCGGCAAAGTAACTGGTATTAAATCACAAGACAATTCAACCCGAAAACCAGAGTTTAAAGGGATATTAGCCTGGACACAAAACACCAAGATAGTGGCATCTGAAGCCATGCAAACGCGACTTGTCGATCTTTGGTTTGACACTAGCCACCACAGTTCAGCGGGTTATAACGCATCGCAACGATTAAATGCGATAAAAGTGGAAGAGGTGAATGGCTTTGTTGTTAATGCCGTTAAACAAGCCGACCGTATTTTGAAGCACTTTAACAGCCAGTTTGATCGGCATCGGCTACACCTAATCAGCACCGGCAAAATCAAAACAAATCGGATCATCGAAAACCACGCAAAGATTATGGCTCTCGCTAACTGCCTGCATGGCTTATATCCAGAAATAGGCGAAGACGATTTACAAAAAACACACGACATGCTCGAACAAATGGCGATTGAACGCCAAGCATCATTGAACGAAGACAGCGAACTCGTCCAACAATTCTGGGCACAGTTTGATTATCTCGATAAACGCTTGGATTTAGAAGAAACACAAATACAAATGGTTCATCAAATGAACCACTCAAACCGACCAGAAGACGAGATATCGGTGAATTTAGAAGATTTTTATGTGGCGTGTAAACGACGTGATTTACCAATAATCGATCCTAAAGAGTTACGCCGGAATCTACATACCAGCAAAAAACACGAATATGTAAGTAATGGCCCCGTAACCTCACGGCTTACAAGAAAAAGTAAGCGGTGTTGGGTTTTTAAACGATAAGGAGAAAGTAATGTACACAATCGAAGAAAAACAAATAACAGATGCAGTAATTGAATTTACTAAAAAAGATCTAAACGCCGGTTTAGAACTAGTAACGGGTTTATTCGTAAGCCTGACCACGCTTGCTGTAGATCTTAGCGGTGAAGACCCAAGTAAAAAAATTGTAATAGAGAGTGGTGAAAAACGTGGTGTAACCATCCACGCAATAAAAAAATAAACCAAATTACCGCAGCGGATGTTCGGGCGAATAAGCACCGCGTGATGAAGATGGCCCTTGAGACACCACCAGAACGGCATCACCGACTGACCGGCGTAAGCGGTCAACTTAAATCAAATACATAAAGGCGAAGATAATGAATGAACCAACAAAATACTGTGCGAGTTGTAGAAAATACAAACCAGAATCGCAGCTAATTAAAAAGAAAGTAACCAGCATTAACGGTGGCAAACATACCGTTTTGCGTTGTGATGCGTGTTGGACGCTTAGGGGACGATAAGGTGAGAAGACAACAAAATATAGTAGATATGAGCCGTGGAAACGCCCAGCTTGGTGGTGTAAATATTATTGAAGCAGCTATGTTGCCTTATCACTCATCAGGCATTCAGCTTAGTGACAAAGTGATGGTAACTGATAAGTTTAGACACGAATTTAACCAGTGGCTTGATAGCCAGTTCGGGAAAGAGGTTGATGCGATTATGGTTGAAGGTAGCTACTACGTATCACCACAAGTAATGATGAACTTAAGACGACATAATAAAGGTTAATTGTAATGGCAAATAACGAATGGGGCACACCCCCACACTATATAGAATCGGCACGTAAAGTAATGGGCAGTATTGATACTGATCCAGCATCGAATGAGCAGGCACAGTTAACAGTGCAAGCAAAAACCTATTACACGCAAAAACGATCAGGGCTAGAAAAGCTATGGCATGGCAATGTATGGCTTAACCCGCCGTATGGTTATGGGCTGGCTAAGCCATTTTGTAGAGACTTAGCCGAAAACTATCGGATAGGCTTCACCACGCAAGCTATTGTATTAACGAATAATGTACCGGACACAATCTGGTGGAAAACCTATATTGGGGAACATTGCACGGCACTTTGTCTACCTGATCACCGTATTGGCTTTATTAATCCTGAGACGGGGATGCAGCAACGCGGTAATGATCGCAATCAATTGTTCGCGTACTTAGGGGATAACGTTGATGCCTTTATCGCTGAATTTAGTCAATACGGTTTATGCAGTGTGCCGGTGAGGTTAGCGGCATGAGTTTGGCTTTAGAAAACAAGGTTAAAGCACTCGAAAAACAATTGAAAAAACAAAAGTATGAGTTTGAAGCATCATTGACACTGTTCAAAAAACAACTTGATCAAGTGGTAACTGACAAGCAAATGATCACCGATGTATTGTATATAACAATGGAAAATTACTTACGGGACAATGTTGAATTTAGCCTGTCAGTTGAAGGCCGAATCAGAGAGATAATAAAACCATGATCGCCAAACTACTTCCCACCGCTTTAATCGTGATTCAAACCTGTGCGGCACTGCCTTATTTTAATGATGGCAACTGGCGCATGGGGTTTTATTGGTTGTTTGCAGCGGGGTTGACTACCGTTGTGACGTATTGAAAAATAAATGAAATGAGTTGTTGACATGCTCCCGAATGGGAGTATTATAGAACCTAACGAATCGGGAAATATCTTCCCAAGTGCACCTCGGCTAAACTGGGGTA
>Ga0105053_10009698_pt1 | contig 12212 bp, 2 predicted proteins | sample BON01_FD_78093 | JGI IMG/M metagenome (GOLD analysis project Ga0105053, IMG submission 78093) | Freshwater microbial communities from Lake Bonney liftoff mats and glacier meltwater in Antarctica - BON-01 | ecosystem: Environmental > Aquatic > Freshwater > Ice > Glacier meltwater | place: Lake...
AAAAAGAAAAAAAAAAAAAAAAAAAAAAGAAAAAAAAAAAAAAAAAAAAAAAAAAAAAAAAAAAAAAAAAAAAAAAAAAAAAAAAAAAAAAAAAAACGGAGTGTGTGTTTGAAAATCAGCCCACCAAAAAAAAGAAAGAAAAAAAGAAAAGAAAAAAAGCTTTTTAAAAGAATGCTGTGAATAAAAAATTCATTAATGAACGTTAATTGCCGCGTGAATGATGTTTGTGGATCGATTTTCGGTTGAAAAAACGACTGTAAGAACTCGCCGCAGTGGCAGAACCAGCCAGGCCCAGCCACGAACATGGGCGCTGACGAAGAGAAGGACCAGCTTGGTGACACGGCGCTCATCAGGGCGAGCAAGGCCGGGTCGGTCGCCGAGGTGGAGCAGCTCGTTGCGAGCGGCGCCGACAAGGAGGCGACCGACAAGTGGGGCCGCACGAGCCTCATGTGGGCGGCGCGCGAGGGCCATGCCGGGGTTGCTTCACTGTTGATCGAAAAGGGCGCCCTGCTCGACTCGAAGGACCTGTACGGCAACACGGCGTACGTCTGGGCGCAGAACAAGTCGGACCGACCGATGATGGAGCTGCTGCTCGATGCGGGTGTCATGTACCTCATGAACGCCGCGGGCGAGCTCATTCCGCGCGATATGGTCAAGGAGAACGCGCCGGAAGTCAAGGCGCTGCGAGAGAAGCTGAGGAAGGCGGGCGACATGGACGATAGCAAGGTGAAGTATTGAAACGTGCCGCAACTGGACTGGTGGCAGGCCTCGCGCGTATTCAGCCTACCAGCTAGCGCTCTCTTTCGCCGACGCGCCTGCACTCAACCAGACAACGGGCGTGTCGCGGAGTCGTGGCAGTCGGCTGCGAACCTGAGGGCGTGCGCTTGTCGAGAAGGCCTGCTTTGGCGGTTTGAGTGCCGGCCCGGCCCGGCTTGGCACGAGCACGGGAGCAATACTGCCGGCTTCTCCGCGGTCGGCGTGTGTGCACGATCGCTGGCCGCCGCGCCGACGAGGGAGAGAGACATCAGGTGTCGACGCCTGCGGAGCCGGAGATGTGGAGTATATATAGATGAGAGAGAGCAGCTGTGTGTGGAAACCGCGCGCGTTCGTGTTATTTGTGCTATTAGTATTAGTCCCCTTTCCCGTGTACTAGTAGTACGTACTAGTATACCGTGTCTATTGTTAGAGAACGTGTGTAATGTGTGTCGACATCTGAATAGCTCCCACTAGCTATGGCTAGACTGGTAACTAAGCCTACCAGCACACATCCTATATGCTATGTGCCTATTGGAGATAATTAGAGAGATCAAAATCGCAATCAGATTCAATCAAACCATTTTCATGTCGTGTTATTGTTATTATTAATTATTAGTATTAAACCAAAATTAACTAACGAATGCGACTGTGGCTCATCGCCAGTCGCCAACCTTTGAGCATTGGGGCGGCGCGGCGGCGGGCGAGGGGGGGGATTCAAAGAAATGTGTTCAAAAGAGAATAAAGCCATATATATAGTTTCACGCGGTTTATGTGAGTGTGAGTCACATCCCAGTGACAGTGAATCCCAGCACCACCGCCTCCACACACCGACGCACCACCACACGCACACGGGCACACAGCAAACCCTACGTTGCGAAGCGACGCAGGGTTTGCTGTTTGCTGCGGGGTGTGTGGCTTCTCTTGCTCTGGTTCTCGTGTGCGGCTCGTTGCTCTTATTTGTTACTTGAGGATATACATTTGATAACTGTAATTGATTGCTGATTGCTGCGGGATGTGTGGCTTATCGTGCTCTTGTTCTCGCGTGTGTGGCGGCTCTTTCTCTTTGAGGATATACGTTTGTGTGTTTTTTGATAGCTGATTGAAAATTCATTTTGATGATTGGTTGTTTATATATGTGAGCTACACAAATATTACAAGGTATTATTACCTCGCTGAGCCGAGCTCTTCTGATTAATCGCTTCAAAATAGTATGTCACAATAATCACCATTTGAAATTATTATAATTATATGAGCCGAAACCCGTTATTGCAAGTTTTGCAACGCAACGGCAATAACGGCATTGCGATGCTGGAGTCGGCGGGGCACTAGCCAGTAGCTAGATGCACACGCGCCCCGCATTAATAATTAATTAAAAGGGGAAGCCTAAATAACACCACAAACACGCATATGCACGCGACACAACCTTACCCGCCCTCCTACCCCTTCGCAGCAAGATACAAAGTACAACAGCACAAACTTACACACAACTGTTCCCACACATGACTACACACACTGAGACACAGCTTAATCTAGACTGATACTGGGCGCCCTACTGCGCCAACGCGAGCAGCAGCGCGGTGCCCCGCTTGACCCACGCCTCACTCTCGACGCTGCCCGACTTGACGTCGACGTTGAGCATAAAGGACGGGCGCTCGCGCGAGCCGGTGCGCAGCGGGTAGAGGTACAGGGGGCATATGTACATCCCCTTGCCGCCGCGCTTCTTCGCCTCGACGGGCTTGAAGTGGATGACTGGCATGTCGTAAACAAGTTTCATGGGCTCGGGCTCGCAGAGGCACGCGTTGTCGTGGTCCCAGCCGGCGCCCTCGAGGAATAGGCCCTTGACGTAGGCGCCATCCTTTGCGCGCGTCGTGAGCTCGCTCTCGTCCTGGTTGATGATCGGGAACTCCCAGCTCAGCGCGTCGACCGAGACCGTGTGCTCGCGCGCCGACGTCTGCATCAGCGCCGTGAGGAAGCCCGTCGGGTAGGTGAAGCCCGTAAGCCAGAAGACGCTGGGCTGGCCGTGGTCGCACCAGTCCATGAGCTGCTGCCAGCGCTGGATCAAGTCGCGCGACCACGAGGCGAGCGGCTTGAGCGAGGGGTAGGCGGAGAGCCAGGTGGGTGGCACCGCGCCGACGAGCAGCTTCTGAAATATGGCATCGAGCTCTGGCGACATGACCACCAGCCCCTTGATGCCCTTTCGCACGTTGGTGAGCGACTTTCGAATCGAGAGCAGCAGCTTGTTGTAGCGCTGCAGCTCCTGCACCAGCACCACGTGCAGGGCCGAGCCGTCGCTCTCGCCCGCCTTGGCCTCAATGTCGCACGCGTGCGGCACGAGCTCGAGCAGGTCGCCCGCGAGCGCGTAGGCCTTGTCGTCGGGCGTCATGCCGACGCCGTCGGCAGTGCGCGGCTGCAGCGAGACGATCACCTCGAGCATCGAGTTGCCCGCCTCGATCTGCGACGCAATGTCGGCGTTGGGGTGCTGGCCGTACGCCTCGGGCCGGTCGATCTGCGGCAGCCCGGCGCAGACTTCCTTGTAGGATGGCAGCGCGCCGTCCTCGGGCACGACGTAGTTGGGCATGGCCGAGAGCCTGTGCTGCGGTGCGGTGAGCGTCTCGTCGCAGAAGAATTGGTCCATGTAGACGTTCATCAGCCGGCGGTCGCGGTCGTCGGTGACGCGGCCGCCGTAGTTGATCTCCGAGATGAGATACTTGAGCGCGTCCCACGGCGTCTCGTCGTACTCGTCGAGGTAAAGCCGCAGGCAGAGCTCGGACACCTCGAAGTCGGAGTCGTTGAAGTCGTAGGGGATGTTCCAGCCCAGGTTGCCGAACTTGCGCCGGTCGACGAGCAGCGAGTGGAACCAGCACATGGCGTAGAGCAGCTTCTTGTACTTGTGCGGCTTGGTGCACGCGGAGAACTTGGACTCGGGCATGTTGTTGATCAGCCGGGTCATGTTAGCCTTGAGCCCCTTTGGCGGCTCGGTGGTCATCTTGATGCCGCGCTGCAAGATGCCGATGGGGAAGTCGGGGTGCGGCGACGACGAGAGCCAGAGGCGGAACGACGCGTGCGGCGCGCGCGCGGGGAACGACTCGATCATCTTGTCGAGCTCGCCCAGCCATGACATCATCAGGTGGCAGTTAGCCAGCAGCACCCAGTGGCCCTTGGTGAGGCCCTCCTCGATGAGCCGCACCGCGTGCGGCGACTGTCCCTGGCCAAGCGCAATGGCGTTGAAGGTCACTTCCTTCTGCGCGGAGAGCTGCAGCAGCTGGTTGGTCGGGTCGACGCCCGGCGAGAGGACAAAGATGAGCGGCGTGGCGGCGGTCGAGTCGCCGAGCACCGAGGCGAGATCGAGCACCGGCGGCTCCGTAAAGCGCGCGCCGAGGTTGTTGACGATGAAGGCGGTGGTGGCGAAGACGATGCGGTCGGGCCGCAGGCAGCGCACGAGGATGAGGCGCTGCATCTCGGAACAGCGGTTCTCCCACTCGCCCGGCAGGCGCGCGCCGGGCGACTCTGGCTCGGCGTGGCGGTACCACTCGTGCCAATCGCGTCCGCTCGACTCGAACGACTGCATGATTCCGTAAAAGGAGGCGAGCTTGTCGAGCTCGGTAATGTGGTCCCACGCAATCTCGGAGATCCAGTCGGCGCTCGGGTTGTCCGGCTGCTGCGACTTGTCAAAGACCTGGCCGCCGCGCAGGAAGAAGTTGTACTCGTCGAGGTTCATCTTGCCCGCGCCCTGCAGAACCTTGGAGCAGATCTGGAAGGAGAAGAGCAGCTTGTGCATCTCGAAGAGCGCGCGGCAGGTCGAGCGGTAGACGAAGAAGGTGTGGTGGTCGTTGAGCGCCTTGAGCCGCTCCTGCAGGTCGTCCGACTTGGCCGACTTGTCGAGCGAGAGGTTGAAGAGGCCGACGTAGGCGTCGAGCGAGAACTGGTACATGGGGTCGACGCGCGCGAGGTCCGAGAGCAGGAAGTAGAGGATGGATGCGCGGTAGGCGCACGGTCGGTAGCCCTCGCGCGCGGCGTCGATCTTCTTCTCGGTCTGCTCCGAGATGGCGAGCTGCGACTCCACCTCGTTGGAGGTGGTCTTGGACGACTGGAGCGTCAGCACCAACTCCTCGTCGTCGAGCAGCGAGCCGGACGCCTCAGAAAGCATGCGCAGGATGGTGTCCTCGAGCTCGACCAGCTTGCGCTTGCCCGCCGCGACGGCGACGACCAGGTCGTTCTTCTGCACCTCGAGCTCGGGTCGCTCCTTGCGGACGACGATGCCGAGCAGCTGGTCCTCGAGGCCCTGCTGCTTGACGCAGAAGTTGACGAGGCACGCCTTGGTCGAGATCTCGGGCGTGTAGTGCGGGTTGGCGAGCTTGGTCGTGAGGTAGAACCGGAACTCGGGGTTGTAGTCCACCTCCTTGTCGCCGAGCTTGATGATGGAGCGGTTGCCCACCTTGACGATGGCGCGCGACATGATGGGCTCGAGCGACGGGTCAAGCAGCTCCTCCACCTCCTGCATCAACACCGGCTGGCCGAAGGTGATGGCGTTCTCGAGAGTGCGCAGGTAGTCGGACTGCTTGAGCGTCACCACCTTGAGCCCGTTCTCCTTCTCCATGTTGCGGATCCACTTGTTGGCCTGCTCCTGCGGGTCGATCATCAGCGGCCAGCGCGTGCCGCGCGTCACGGTGACGCCGTTCTCGGTCGAGAAGGAGTCGGCGGGCAGCCCCTGGATGTTCCAGTCGCGCACGTCCTCGGGGTTGGCGAGGAAGTTGCAAAAGTCGAAGTCCTCCGAGCACGGGATCTGCAGCCCGCGCACCGCCTTGGCCCAGTTATCCTTGAGCAGGATCTGGCGGTAGTCGGCGTCGAAGGGCCCGCAGTAGGAGAGGAAGGCCGCCGCGAGAAGGCAGTCCCCAACCAGGTTGGCCAGCGACGACTCGAGCGTGCCGATGGACACCTCCCAGCGCGCGCGCTCGCCGCCCAGCCCGTCGACGAGCTGCGTCGCGCGCGCGAGCATCACCTCGAGGTCCTCCGACTCCTTCTTGAGCTTCTCCTTGTTGTTGACGTTGGTGGTGTACTTCTCGCGCAGCGCGGCGACGCGGTCTGAGATCTCCTTCACCTTGGCCTGCGACTCGGCGAGCTGCGCCTGCTTCTGCGCGAGCGTCTTCATCGCCGCGTTGAGCTTGTTGCGCTTGGGTGTCACGTCCTTGGCGATGCGGCCGTAAGTCTCCATGGCGCGGACCCACATGCAGAGCGACTTTGCCGCCTTGGAGACGTTGCCCACCGTCTCGGGGTCGAACTCGGCGAGCTTGGTGTACTTGGACACTTTGCTGAGCACCGCGTCGCCGAGGCTCTCCTTGTCGAAGTGGACGAGCTGCGAGAGGAAGTTGGCGTCGCCCAGCTGCTTCTTGGCCTCGGCCCACTTTGGCTCCGACTTGCGCAGGACCATCACCGCCTCGAGCACCATCTCGACCGCGTACGGCGGCTGCTTGTAGGCCTTGATCTCGGACATGTCCTTCTTGTTGAGCAGCTCGAGCGCCGACTGCGCCATCTCGAGCGCGGGCAGCGCCTTGTCTAGGTCGCCCTGCGCGTCGTCGGCGATCTTGCGCGTCTCGACCTCGTCCTTGGTGATCTTCTCGCTCTCGGCGTTGACCTGCTTCTCCTGCTCGTCGACGACGCGCTTCTCCTGCACGATGAACACCAACATCTCCTCGCACTCGACCGTCGCCTTGGCCACCACCTTCTTCTTCACCTCGAGCTGGATCGACATCTCGGCCACCTGGATGGCTGTGTCGGAGAGCTTCTGCAGCCCGTTCTTGAGCTTGCCCGCCTGGTCGCCCACCTTCTTGCGCTTCTCGACGAGCAGCTTGCAGTAGCCCTTGACCAGCTCGAGGTAGTTGGTCGGCGTCACGTAGTTGGGCCGGCCGAGCCGCGCGAGCATCGAGCTCGACTCGGTGAGCACCGACTGCTGCGCGGTGGCAAAGACGGACGAGATGCCGCCCAGGAGCTTTGGGTCAATCTGCACCTCCTCGAGGAACTTGAGCGCAACCTCCTTGAGCGCGTCGGCGGGCCAGTCCGAGAACCAGTCGATGGTCGTGCACGAGACGAGCGCGGGGAACATGCGCACGTAGTCACGGTACGACTCGCCAATGGGCGACATGCAGAGCACCACGTGCAGGTGCTTGCGCGTGCGCTCGATGAAGAACTGCCACATCGAGTCGTTGGTCATCGGCAGCCCAGCCTTCTCGACGTCGGCGCGCACGGCCTCGCGGATCGTGCTGGCCTCGTCGGCCGGGTAGAGGCCCGACACCTCGCCCGCGGTGAGCATGCCGTTGATGTCCTCGAGGAAGGAGTTCTCGATGACCTGGGTGTCGTTGAAGAGGAAGACGGTGTTGAGCTGCTGGATGCCGGCGAGGTCGTACACCTTCTTGAGGTCCTCGCGGAAGAGCTCCGACTTGTATCCGCGCACAACCTCGATGGTGAAGACCTTGAACTCGGCGATGTACGCGGCGAGGCGCGTGAGCGACTGGCGGCCCGAGCCGCCGACGCCGACGAGCATGGCGTGGCCCAGGGGCATGCCGATGATGCGCTTGATCCGGCAGACGTGGCCGATAGCGTCGGAGAAGCAAACGAGGTCCATCCGCTGCGCGCCCGGTTCCATGTTGTAGTCGTCGAGCTTCTCCTCGACGAACTTCTTGAGCAGCGGCGCGTCGGTCACCTCCTCGTAGGGCGCGGGCGCGCCCTCGACCGCTGAGACGGACATAAAGTCGCAGAACTGAGAGAGGACGCCGTTCTTGAAGAACGCCTTGACGTGGTTGCCGAAGGCGGCGACGGTGCGCTCGTCGACGACGCCGCTGAAGATGGCGAGGTCCGTGTAGTTGGTGAGTCGGTCGCCGAAGACGCGATAGCACTCGTTGACCCAGAGCCGGATGATGGACTCCTTGGAGTCGTACGACGCCTTCTGCGCCTGCATCACGCCCTGCACCACGCGCGAGATGTCGCGCAGGTTGAACGTGTAGTGCGGCTTGTCGGGAGTGGGAAGCAGGTCGGCGCAGAGCCGGCAGTAGATCTCGTAGGTGGCGCCGACCATGAGATCGCCCGCGGGCTTGACGTCCTCGCCAAAGTTGACGAGGTGCGAGTTGATGAGCGTGCCGAAGATCTTCTTGACTTGCGACTCGGCGGGGAAGGCGAGGTTGAGCACGTGGAAGCAGTGGGCGGTGCGCGGCGAGATGGCGGTGCGGCCGCCGCCCGGGTGGCCCAGCCCGGCGACGAGCTGCGTGTCCTTGACGAACTTCTGCGTCTGCTTCTTGAGGTCGTACCAGAAGGAGTACTGCATCCACTGGCGTAGGATCTCGAGCGGCGGCTGCGCGAAGAAGATCTCCTTCTCGGGCATGTTAAAGTCGTCGATGAAGACGACGAGCTTCTTGCCGCCGGGCGGCGCCCACGTGTCCTTGGTGCGCTTCTCCACCTTGGCCTCGATGTCGTCCGAGACGCGCGTCGACTTGGTGCGCGCCGAGAAGTTGATGGTGGTCGAGAGGTAGCCCTCGCCGAGCAAGGCAAGGGTCGAGGTGATGATGGAGGTCTTGCCAACGCCCACCTCGCCGGTGAGCATCACGTGCCAGCCCGCCTGCATGAGCGACGACATGAGGTAGCCGTAGCGCACCGTGTCGGTGGTCGGCACCAGGATCTGGTTGAAGGGCGTGTCGGGCGCGATGCGGAAGGCGGTCGAGAGCCGCTCCTCCCAGTGGGCCCAGGCGCCCTTCTTGGGGTCGACCCAGTACTCGAAAACGGAGTCCTTGTGCGGGTACGAGGGCTCGAGCTCGCGCACGTAGGCGTCGATCGTCTTGCGCCCTTCCTCATCGACGGTGGCGCCGAGCGACCAGACGAGCGCGTAGAAGAAGGAGAGCTCGACGAGCTTGGCGGCGCCCTCGCCCTCGGTCGGCGGCTTGAGCGCGTCGAAGAGGCGGCAGACGGAGCGCGCTGCGGCCATCTCGCAGATAGCGATCGGCTCCTTGACGTTCTTCTTGAGCGCGAGCCCTTTAGCGAGCGAGCGGTCGACCAGGCCGAGCAGCTGCTCCTTGAGCGGGCCCTCCTTCTGCGCAAGCCAAGAGTCGACGTAGGGCCGCCAGCCCAGCTCCGACGCATCGACGTAGACCATGCCCGCGCGCGAGACGGTGGCGGGCGAGGCGACCGAGAGGTCCTCCACCTCGAAGAGCAGCGAGACCTGCGCGGGCATCGCGATACGCTCGCCGTTGATGAGGGTGAGCAGCTTGTTGTCGTCGAGCACCGTGTTCATCGACTCGATCCAGAGCGTGTCGACGGGCCCGTCCATCAGCAGCCACTTCTCGTCGGGCTTCTCGTCGGCGCAGACGTCGCGCATCACCTTGGCCAGCACGCCGTCCGTCCACTCGAACGTCTGCAGGTCGTACTCGCCGTAGAGGTTGGCGTAGGGCACCGCCTTGGGATTGATCACGATGGGGCGCACTGCCTCGAAGCCCTCGACGCCCGCCTTCTTCAAGCTGGTCATCGCCGCGGCGAGCACGCTCCACGCCGTCGACTTGCCGCTGAGCGAGGGGCCGACGAGCATGTTGCCGTGGCGCGTGAGCTTGGACTCGTACGTCTGGATGCACTTGAAGATGACCGCCGGGATGAGCTGCAGGTTGCGCGCGCGCAGCTCCGCCTCGATGGCCTCCTGCAGCTTGCCGTAGTCGACGACCGGCAGGTCGGTGCCGGGGAAGAGGTCCGCCATCAGCGCGTTGAAGAGCGGCATGTCCTGCGCGATGAACTTGGGCGCGTTCATGTCGCGGATGGAACGGAGAAGGATGACGTCCTCGGTCATCTCTGGGCTGGTGCGCTTGAGCGCACCAGCCTGGTTGAGCACCGACTTGACGCTGCGCAGCCCGAAGTCGTAGTGGTCTTGCTTGGAGAGCTGCTGCATCATCAGGTGGTAGAGCGTGTTCATCTTCTTAGAGAGGATCTTGGAGGTTGTGAAGCCCTCGGCGTAGAGCATGATCTCGATGATGAGCGAAATGTCGGGCGTCATCATCGACATTGGGCGCAGGAGCGACTTCAGGTTCTCGGGCAGCTCGGAGCGGCCGGCGTAGCCCGGGTTCATCGTAACAAAGATGCCGCAGGTGACGTCGAGCTTGATGTCCTTGCCCTCGAACATGAAGCGGCTCTTCTTCTCGGTCACGGCGGTGAGGATGCACAGGATCTGCTGCGCGACCACGGAGAGCACCTCAACCTCGATCCGGTTGAACTCGTCGAAGCACGACCAGGCGCCCGTCTGCGCGAGGCCCGAGAACATGCGGCCGAGCGACTTGAAGTCGAGCCCGTCGGAGCAGTTGAAGACGATGCAGTTCTTGGCCAGGTTCTTGGCCAGGTCCTTGACCGTCTCCGTCTTGCCTGTGCCGGCCGGGCCCTGCGGGAGGCCGCCGCGGTGCAGGTGCAGCGCGGTGGTGAGCGTCGTGTAGCAGCGGTCGGTGAGCGGCGTGATGACGAGCCGGCCCGGGTTGCCCAGGTACTCGTAGCCGAACCAGTGCGAGGTGTTGGTCTGGCGCACAACGCACTTCTCGCTGCCCGCCTCCCAGTAGAAGCGCAGCTGGAGCAGCCACTCGAAGTCGTGGACCGACGCGCAGCCCGCCTTGACCATCTTGTCGATGACCTCGCGCGAGTGCACCTCGACGGTGAGGATGTTGACCACCTTGTTGCGGTCGAGCTTGCCCAGGTTGCCGCGCACCATGTCGCAGAGCTTGTTGAGCAGCGTCGTCTGCTTCTTGCGCGCCTGGCGCATGGCGGTCTTCTGGCCCTCGGCCATCGAGTGGAGCGCCTTGGTGCACTCGACGGTCCAGGCCACCTGCCCCGCCGCGAGCGAAAGCATGCCAGCCCAGTCCTTGATCCACTTCTCGCGCTTGGTCTTCTTCATGTCGTTGTAGCACTTGAAGAGGAGCGTGGTCATCGTGCTGACCATGTTGGTCTCGATGCCGAGCAGCCAGCTCTCGACCGGCCCGCCGCAGACCGTGGGCGACGTGAGCGGCACGTACTCGCGGTCGACCGAGTTGATGGCCACCGCCTCGAGCACCTTCTTGCCGTCGCGGCCGACCTCCTTCATCTCGAGCGTCTTGATCGCCTCGAAGCACTTGCGGATGTGCGGCTGCACCGCCTGCGGGTCGCGCGCCTGGCCGAGGATCTCGAGCAGGTCGTCGTTGGACAAAAAGTAGAAGCGCGGGAAGGCCTGCCGCTTAGTCTCGAGGTACTCGTCGAGCGACTTTTGGATCCGGTCGAGCTTCTCGTCCATGGCGTTGAGCCCGTCGAGCATGCCGGCCGCGGTGCAGCCCTTGAGCGCCGACTCGGACTCGTGCAACGACTTCATCGCGCCGCAGAAGGCCGTGTTGACCTCGTCAAACATGGCGCTCTCGGCCGGCAGCTGCTTGCGGATGTCCTCCGACCCAACGAAGATAGACTCGAGGTACATCCACTTGCGCTGCGTGCCCATGAGCACCTCGATCGTCTCGGAGATGTGCGAGAGCGTGCGCTCCCACTTCTCGAGGTCGGGGAGGAAGGCGGCGGCGAAGCGCGACGACTTCATCGTCGAGAGCGCCACCGCGTTGTCCTCGAGGGCCGAGTAGACGTCCTCGGTCGTGCGCAGCTTGAGGTACTCCTTGTACTCGGCGATGTCGAGCTTGAGGTCGGCCCAGAGCGCCTCCACCTTGACGATGGCCTCCTCGATCGCGAGCTCCTTGGCGGCGGCGTTGGAGAGCGAGGCGATGAGTTCCTGGTGGTTCTTGAGGCCGAGCTCGAGCACCATCTCCAGCGTGAAGGCGTCGGACGCCGGGTCGAAGCTCTGCCCAACCTCCTCCATGAGCTGCGCCCAGTGGCGCTCGCGCATCGCCGGGTTGCGCAGGTCGCCGATAAGCGGCATCAGCTTCTTGATGCCATCGATCTGCTCCGAGAGCGAGTCGAGCACCTTCCAGCCTTTGACCTCCTTCTTGAGGTTGTAGACGCGCTTGCCGTACTGCTGCGCGACCGTGTCGATGGCGCCCGTGTCCATGTTGCTGAACTTGCCGAACTTCCACTCGTCCATGGACGTGTTCCACTCGCCGAGCATCGTCCAGATGCCCTCGAGCGTGGCCAGGTCCTTCTCGATGCTCGCCGTCTCCTTGTTGACCGGCGGGTCGATGGAGAAGATGGCGAGCCCGCCCACCATCTCGGCTCCCGTCTTGCGGATCGACTCGGCCTTGACCTTAAACTCGGCGATCGCCTAGAGAGGGCGGGATGGAGGGGGGGAGGGAGCTTGAGGAAGGGAGGGAAGCAAGGAGGGAAGGTTGGAGGGAGGGAGGGAGGGAGAGCGAGAGAGAGCGAGCGAGCAAGCGCGCGCGAGAGCGAGAGCGAGAGCGCGAGAGAGTGAGAGAGAGAGAGAGAGAGAGAGAGAGAGAGAGAGAGAGCGAGCGAGCGAGCGAGCGAGCGAGCGAGCGAGC